>Ga0224527_1001275_pt1 | contig 12956 bp, 7 predicted proteins | sample CBST0metaG_FD_179882 | JGI IMG/M metagenome (GOLD analysis project Ga0224527, IMG submission 179882) | Peat soil microbial communities from Stordalen Mire, Sweden - C.B.S.T0 | ecosystem: Environmental > Terrestrial > Soil > Wetlands > Peat | place: Sweden: Norrbotten County, Stordalen Mire... | reverse complement strand
AACAAGTACTGCAACGCTGGAATAAACTTATGGAACCTCTGAGGGAAGACCTGAAAGTGTTGATCGATCACTATCTCTCAACCGGAAAGCGTAACCGCTACGGGCTGTGCGTCAGGAATGCGGTGGGGCAAAATTTCAACTGTACCTGGAAAAATATCAGTCTGAGGGAAAAGTTACAGTCTCAGCAAATGCGCCGCAAACTGCTATCTCATATGCTACAGGGGTTGGAAAGCCGGGCCGTATATGACTATGTTGCTTTGCATACGGGTGTTTGTGCACTGGAACACGATGGATTTATAAGTTTGCATGAACTGAGTAGAAATGCGTGGCAACATCCATTTTTACGCATTGTTATGAAAAATAGTGCATAACAAGTGAGATGTCGAAACAGTGCTTGATTCTTAGTTTAGTGTTTCAATCAACCTTCATATTTATTGGTTCATATGATTATTTCGTTGATTGTATTGTAAGCGATCGGGCCTCTCATTTTGTAAAAAATGCCGATTGCCATCCTAACCTCAACCGATATAAACAGCATGAAGATTCTCATGGCAAAGAGTTATAACATAGGTACACCAATAGGGCCTGCGTTATCGCATTTGCAAGCGAGGATTGAATCTTAAATATCCAGGCCGAATGGTGCGGAACGTTCGGCGTGCCTCGTTACATGTAAAAGAGGGCAGTGCATAATCACCACATCAGTAAGAATACAAGCAATCGTTGGGCAGATTCAGGGCCACGGTATCGGTACGATCATGCTCAACGCCAAGCAGGCGAGGGGGAATAAAGGCCGGTGCCGCCGCGATGGTAGTATCGGGGTTGTTGTGCCTGATTCAATAATAAATGGCGCTAAGAGTTAATGCATTATGCCGGCGATATCCTTTTTGGGATAATCCACTATGTTGCCAGGCGTCAAGGTGCTACTGTCGTTCAATAAGGGCATAGCGTTTTGCCCTGGTTTGTCTCACACCGGTTATAATGGTACAAGGGCAGGATGCTGACCATTATTTTTAAAGCAAGGTAAGGTGTCCACTCGCTTATGTTGTTATAGAAAAGATGTAGAGTAAAAAGATAGAAGATGAACAATGAATGTCCATAGGTTCGTACAGATGCAGTTGAGATAAGAAATCTGATAAAAAATTATCTGAACAATTTTGCCTGTTCGAAATTCACACTCTTGATATAACTGTATATACCTTGCGCCTTTTCTTCAGACTGGCTTGAATAATAATCAATCAAGAACTGAGATAACCTCTTAGGGGTTGATTCCATTGTTTTATAGTAAATTGATATATTGAATACCTCAATTTTTTCGCAAGGTATCTGTAGTTTTTTTTCGTTTATTTCATAATTTGATTTTTTAGCTGATAGTAATAATGACGAAAAGGTATCTACAAGCTTTTGATAGTCATTACTGGATATGATTATGTCATCCATATAAATACTGACTTTAACTTTGCCGCCTCCTTGAATTAAATTGATCATTTTACCTAATGAGCTTTTATGCAAACAAATTGTTGCTAATATAGGAGATTGAACAAAGCCAAATGGTAAATGATGGGAAAATATGCCATTATTTTTGGTGCAAACAGTTGAGGTTTGAGCTATATCCCTTGCAATATCATAAGGAAAATATTCTTTCAAAGATCTTGTTATACGACTTTTATTGGTCGATTCAAAAAAATGTTTTAAATCAATCGAAGCTAACCATCGGCTATTCAAATGTTTTTTTAAAGCAGCAATGTGTCCTCCTTTTCTAAAATGATAGAAATATAAAGGCGGATGCCACTTCTTTCTTATAGCTAAGATTATTAACTTGCCCTCTTTTCTGACTTCTTCAGTCGGCACGTAAACCCAAGAGCCGGGTTTTAGTTCAAATTTACTGATCCAGCGTTCTTTTTTAAGTTCCATAAATTTGAGAGATAGTTATAGGCCATGTTAAAGAGGCCGATCAACGCAGTAACAAGTAACACAATTTCTGTTACAAGGCTAACTAAAGCAGCTGCGAGTTCAATCCGCTCTTTAACTAGACCATGATTGAGTTTCTTCATACCATGCCCTCCATAGAACCTGACGTAGACTAGCGCAAGCGCATGACCTTAACTAAATTCGCCCAATTGCGCAAATTCGAACAATTGTGAAATTCGCGGCTTCCCGCGAGCCGGGACGACCGATAGCCGGGAAACCTGTCACATAGTGACAATGACTATGGAGGCAGGCGATGAACGCCTAACGTCAGGTATTTTTAATATACCTCAGCAAAATAAATATATCTTGCTGTTTATTCTTTTTTTGTGCTTTTCAGAACCCCCTAAATTAGCTTGGCATGAACGTCCCCCGTTATCGGGCCAGTCCATATCTGTGACTACATTGCCAGGAAAAAGAGCGCCTTCGCTTGTGTTGGGGCGGTGTCCTTATATCTATTTAGAACCCACTCATTCCATTCACAAACGTATCAATCACACCGCGAATTCTGTCGTATACGCGGGAGCGTACATCTTTGCGCTCACGGATTTTCGGCGTCCATGTCAGGGCTTCAGCCACTTCATCTTCACGCGGCATCACATCACAGAAAATGTAGTTTTCTAGCAGGCTATTAATGTGGTTTTCGTCCAAACGTTCCTCCTGGCAAATAACTGCCACCGCTTTACGTTTTTCTGTGGAAACAAAGGATTCAAATGCCTGAGAGATATTTTCATCTTGCTCAACCTGCAATAGATTTTGCTCTATGAAGTTTTCAATCAGCTCACGCTTGCTACGCAGCGTGACGTCGCTATCAATGATTTCCAGCACTTTCTTCTTACGTTCGGCGGCGTCTTTCGGCGACATCGATTTTAGGTTTGCCAACAGTCGCAGGATATAACCGACGTTGATTTCATCTTTGTGGATCAGTGTGACTTCAAAATCGACCTCGTCCAGAATCGAGACTTTTTCTTTCTCGCTGCGGCGCTTCACTTTGTCGTAAATATCGAGGTATTTACTGGTGAAATCCGCCACGGTTTGCTCGGAAATGGGCATTTTTTGCGAGTCGAAATCGGCGAAGCTACTGAGAATGTTTTTCAGCCGTAGCAGTTCACGGAACGCAGTCACAAACTTGAGCTGCGCTGCTTCGTCTGGCAAATCATCCACACTTTCTACCGTTGGCGTGATCTCACGTAGCCGGTCAACGGACTCTTGGTAATCTGCCACATACTCTTCATAGGCTTTCACCAGTACCACTGACGAGGCATTTTTATTAGAGAACAGCGCAATAGCATCATCGGTGGCCTGTTTTAGATTGCGAAAGCAGACGATATTTCCGTGACTTTTCTTCTCGTTAATGATGCGGTTGGTACGTGAAAATGCCTGGATCAGACCGTGGAAACGCAGGTTTTTATCCACGTAGAGCGTGTTGAGTTTTTTGCTGTCAAAACCAGTGAGGAACATATTGACTACCAGCAAAATGTCTATCTGCGCGTCTTTAGTACGTTGGGCAATATTTTTGTAATAGTTATAAAAACTCTGTGAATCGTTGGCGGAATAGCTTGTGCCGAAGGTCTGGTTATAGTCGGCGATAAAGCTGTCCAGATGATCGCGGCTGGAGACGTCGATCTTCGCCCCCTGCGACAAGCTAATGTCTTCTTCGTCCAGCAGCCCGTTTATAGCGTCTTTGTCACTCTTATCCGCTTCGTTGGCGGCAAAGCTGAAAATGGTAGCAATTTTCAGCGGCTTATAATTCGGATTTGCCTGTTGCAATGCAGCCTGACGTTCTTTAAACAGCTGGTAGTATTTGATCAGCACATCGACACTGCTCACACAGAACATGGCGGTAAATTCGCGGCTATAGGTTTTGGCATCATGGTGCGCCAGGATATAGTCGGTGATCTTGCCCAGGCGCAGTTCGCTTTCCATCACCTCTTTGGTGTCGATGGCTTCTACGTTGATATCGATTTCATTGGCGCTGTTTTTGCGTTTGTAGGTCCCTGCGTATTCCACCGCAAAGCGCAGCACGTTTTCATCACGAATAGCGTCGACAATTACGTATTTATGCAGGCAATCGCCGAATAACATTTCGGTAGTCTGCCTAATGCCGTTGGTGGTATTGACGTTGTCGGCAAAAATCGGCGTGCCGGTAAAGCCAAAAAGCTGGGCATTAGGAAAGAATTTCACGATTTCTTTATGCGAATCACCAAATTGGCTGCGGTGGCATTCGTCAAAAATAAATACGATACGCTCGTTTTTCAAATGAGCCAGCTGTGGCAGATAACCATCGTGGGTAATCGCTTTATTCAGCTTTTGGATAGTGGTGAGAATAAGCTTGGTGCTGGTGCCTTTTAGCTGCTTGATCAGGCTCCATGTGCTGTCGGTGGTGTCCACGCTGTCTTTGGCAAACGAGTTAAACTCCCTGGCGGTTTGATAATCCAGATCGCGGCGGTCGACCACGAAGATTACCCGATCCACTTCCGGCAGGGTCATGATTACTTGGCTGGCTTTAAACGAGGTCAGGGTTTTGCCAGAGCCGGTGGTGTGCCAGACATAGCCATTTTTGCGGGTTTCAGCCACCCGCTGAATCAATGCTTCGCAGGCGTAATATTGATAAGGGCGCATCACCATCAGGCACTTTTCGGTTTCGTTCAGCACTGTATAGTGGGTAATCATTTTAGCAACGTGGCACACGCGCAGGAAGGAATCCGCAAAGTCAGACAGGTTCTTGATCGGCACGTTGTTAACATCTGTCCAGAAGAAGGTCTGTTCAAAGTAGAATGTGCGGTTGTTGGCGTAGTATTTAGTGTCGACGCCGTTGCTGATAATGAAAACCTGCACGAACTGATACAGGCCGCTACCGACCCAGAAGGCATCGCGATGATAGCGGTCTATCTGGTGAAAGGCTTCTTTTAGCCCCAGTCCACGGCGTTTGAGCTCAATTTGCACCAGCGGCAGACCGTTGATGAGTAGCGTGACGTCAAAGCGCGTTTTGCGGCTGTTTTGCTCGGCGTTGAATTGTTTGACTTGATTAGTGACCTGAAACTCATTTCGGCACCATTCATCTTTGTTGATGAAACTTAACCATTTCTCCTTGCCGTCAGCACGCTCTAAACAGTAGCGATCGCGCAGCGTTTTGGCACGGTCAAACACCGTTGCCCCTTTGGTTAAGTGCAAAAATACGCGGTTAAATTCGGCGTCGGTCAATGGTGCACTTTCCAGCCGGTTATGAATTTCCAATTGCCGTTTCAGGTTAGCCTTCATGCTGGTTTCGTCGCGAACGTCGACCAAGTCATAATGTAGGTTGCCCGTTAATTGCTTGATTAACGCCGTTTCTAATTCGTATTCACTCTGTGTTGCCATGGGGGGAAACGTCCTTCTAAGCCATTGGCCGAGCCTCCTGCTGTGACCAACGCACATCAATATCATTATTTTCCGTTGTGGTTCGTCCATATCGGAAAAAAGTGTTTAAATAAACATTCGTTGTAACAGGCCTTGTTTCCACTGCTTGAGTTGATTTAATTGGGATTTGGCAGCGGTGATTTTATCGTCGATAGCAGTGAGGAAATCGGCGATCTTAGTTTGTTCTTGCATATGGGGAATATCTAACTCCATCGAAAGAAATTCACTCGCATGGATTCTTTTAGCTTTGCGACTCCCATCAGCTAACTCCCCCATTTTCTTATAAAATTCTTTGCGTTTTATAGATTCCAACAAAAAAGCAGGATCGATACATTGTATATCGAAAGCGGGGGAATCTATGGTTGACTCAAAACCATCAAGATCTTGAGGTATAATACCGAAGGCACAATTCAAGAAGTCGAGTTTACCATAAATAAATTGGCCTGCTTTTCTAACATAATATTGAGTATTTTCGCTTCCTTGATAAACTTCTGTTTTAGGCACAACACCCTTACCCCACAGTTTCACTGTTAGCTTCTTTGCTTGATCACCTTTACTTCCTTTTATTAGACTCTCAGAAAGAAAGTTATTTATTGCTTGATGTTCCCACTCAGGAAACTCCCCTCTATTCTCATCCTTGAACCGCAATTCCTGACTAAAAATCTTCTGCATTACCCCTTTTTTGTACTGGCACATCAGCTCGTACTGTTTTGTTTGCACAATAATTTTTTCGTCTACCGATGAGAGGAAATCTGCGATTTTAGTTTGTTCTTGTGCATCAGGAAAACTTACCTGAATTTGAAAAACATCTTTTTTAGTGATGTTTTTCATACTATTGCTGGTGCCAGTTGCTTGAGCTCGTAATGACTCTCTACCTTTGTCTGAGGACAATACATAAGAGAGCCACTTCATATTGCATTTCTGATGGTTTATTTTTACTTGCCATAATCTATCAGGAACATACGTTCTTGGAGGTGCAATGTGTATATAAGCATTAGCACCAACCAAAAAAGGAGTGTTCATTCTACTGATTAAAATGCTGTCGCTTAGAAGTTCTTCTTTTAATCTGGAGATTTCATCAGGGATACCAACTCTTTTTCTTTCATTTTTTTCAAAATAGCCATTAGATACACAACTAGTTTTAAGTATTGAATGTTGATTATCTCGAGGTAATTCATCAACTGAATTAACCGATACTCCAGCGTCTAGCGAATTGATCAATTCGGATAAGGAGCCATTAGACCAGTTACTATTAAATTCCCTAAACCGTAACTTCGGCGCAACCATTACTTTTCCCCCTTGGTCAAAGTAAATGGCGTAGCAATACCCAACTCTTTGCAGAATCCGGTAATAGTTTTATCAATCTCGGCCATTTTACCTTCCATCGCCTGTAATTCGCTTGCTACCACATCAAGGTCAATTTCGTCCTCAGCTTCAAAGGTATCAACGTAGCGTGGAATATTCAGGTTGTAATCGTTGTCTTTCACTACCTGCAATGTAGCTGCGTGGCTGTATTTCTCAAGTGTCTGCCAGTCGGTATAGGTATCAACGATTTTCGCAATGTGCTCTGTCCGTAGGCTGTTCTGAGTTTTCACTTTTGCGAATTCATTGCTGGCATCAATAAACAGAATGCTGTCGTTGTGCTTGCGGCACTTCTTCAACACCAATACGCAGGTAGGAATGCTGGTGCCGTAGAAGATATTGGCAGGCAGGCCAATCACCGCGTCGATGCAGTTAAGCTGCTCAATCATAAACTGGCGGATATGCCCTTCAGCCGCACCTCGGAACAGCACACCATGAGGTAACACTACCGCCATGGTGCCGTCTTGTTCCAGGTGGTGGAACATGTGCTGCACAAACGCCATATCGGCTTTGCTGGATGGCGCGAGTCTGCCGTATTGCGAGAAACGGTCATCGCTCATAAATAGCGGAGATGCGCTCCAATTGGCGGAGAACGGCGGGTTAGCGACGATAGCGTCAAATTTCATGCCCAAATGTTGCGGGTTCTCCAGCGTGTCTTCCAGCATAATTTCGAAATCGGCATAGTGAACACCATGCAAAATCATGTTCATACGCGCCAGATTGTAGGTGGTACGGTTCATCTCCTGGCCGTAGATTTTGCCCACTGACACCGCCTCATGCTTAACGCGCAGCAGCAAGGAACCAGAACCACAGGTTGGGTCATATACGCTTTTCAGCTTGAGCTTGTGCGCGGTCACGATGTGTGCCAGCAAGGTAGAGACCGGCTGTGGGGTATAAAACTCTCCGGCCTTTTTACCGGCCCCGCTGGCGAACTGGCCAATCAAATACTCATAGGCATCGCCCAGAACATCGGCGCTGGCTTCACTCAGGTCAAAGCTGAGGCTATCGAGGTGCTGCAACACTTTACCAATCAGTTCGTTTTTGGCTTTGGCGGTGTTGCCCAGCTTGCTCGATCCTAAATCAAGGTCTTCAAACAGGTTGCTGAAATCGTCGGCGGAAGCAGTGCCCAGCGTGCTTTGTTCAATATTGCGCAGGGTTTGAGTCAGGTCTTCCAGAATAAAGCCTTGGCCCGCGCCTTTTTGGTCGGCGTCAAAACGCTTCGTCATGGTGTGAAACAGCTCAGACGGTGGCAGGAAATAACCCAGCGTCGGGATGCTGTCTTCTTTCACCGAAGCAATCATTTCATCGTCGTCGGCGTTACCGGCGTTTAGCTCGTTGTATTTCACGCCGTCGGCTTTGAGGATTTCATTGGCATAGCCAACGAATTTTTCAGACAAGTATTTGTAAAAGATGAAGCCCAGGCAGTAATCACGGAATTCGTCGGCGTTCATCTTGCCGCGCAGGGTGTCGGCAATGTTCCACAAGCGGGATTGGAGTTCGTTTAAATTTTGAGCTTCTTGCTGAGGAGACATGGTGCTTCCTGTATTGAACATGGTGGATAACCGAACAGGGTTATCATTTTTACGTAATAGTACCATTGCGTTGCACAATAATATGCGGCGGATGTTGCCATGCATCAAGGTTTGCAGCGTTAATTTTCGTGACCAGATAACCAGTGGGGAGTGGGTCAAGAAGTCCCGAGGCCTTTGAACGGGCCTCATCGTGAGGACAGAATCTGTCCACGGTTTTGGGGGCAGTCCAAGATGTATTAAGGATGGAAGCCAAAGAAGCTAGCAACTCAGCAGGGGCATAAAAATCATCGACTAATGGTTCTCGAAATCAAGGGTATTAAGCTTTTCAACCGATAACCCTTTCCAGTGACAAAAATGCCGACACATCAGCATCGTTTTTAGCTTATAATGTGTTCTTGTGGTAAGCCGTCAGCACGGGAGTTGTGATGAGCAGTAGTAAAAAAGTGGTGGGATTCTATACCAAGCCCTCGCGCGAACAGATTGTCCGTTCGGTCGTGACCTCGACGGCAATCGAAACAGGTCGGTCTTCGGAGCAAATTGAGGCTTCCCTCAACGCCCAGCGCAAAAAATTCGCCCATCTTCGTCTGGGAGATTAAGCGTTTTCCAACGCCTCTCCCACCCAATATTTTATCGGCTCATAATTCATGGACATGCCTGCATGAATGGCTGATATGTATTGGCACTTGTTTTGTTCCCAGCTTTGATAATTCAAAGGATTAAACCCTCCCTGCACCGCCATAACGTCAGCCAGTAGCCGCGATAATCGCCCGTTGCCTTCCCTAAACGGATGGATGAGTATCAGCTCGACATGGATAATGGCGATCGCTTCAGTGACTTGCTCTTTGTCCATCCCCGAGCAGGGCGTGTATTTGGCGAGGTATTTTGTTTCGAGCTCATGCAATAATTTCGGTACTTGGGCTGAAGGCGCAAACATAAAACCGCCTTTGCTGATATTCACCGTTCTTTCTTGTCCTGCCCACCCATAGATGTTCTCTAGCCAGCGGCGATGCCAGCTTTTTATCATGGCAACGGTTATGCGCCCAAGGGGGAATTGCTCTTCAAAAATAGTCTGATAAAATGTTTCTAACAGAACCAATTCCGCGCCGTCAATCTCATCGGGGTTGGAAATCCCCAGCTTGTTTGCCAAGACTTGTTCGCCAGAGCCTTCGGCAAACTTTCCTTCGCTGTTGGAAACATCATATCGGTTCATCAAGAAATTCCACTTTGCGGATGTTACTGCCCGAGCGTCAGCCTTTAATTATAGTGCTATACTCGACTGGTTGAAATTAATGACCTATAAATCAATCGGTTATAAAAATGTAGGTTAAAGTGTGGTCTTTCCTTATTTTCTAAAAATAATCATTAAATATCAATCACAACACACCAATGCATCATTGGCGAGTGACTATCTAAATCTTCTAGAGTACTCATGGAGTTATGATATCCATTTCTTTGAATTCAATAGGTTTAGTGACGATGATTGTTCTCATGGGTTATCACTATGTTTTAAAAAAGCTTGCTACATCGCGCGTCTTGGCATGGCGTCCATGATAACGGAGTCTGTAGGGCAGGGAAACAAGAGGGGATGCGAGGGGGGTAAAAACGAGGGAAATGATGAAATCGACAGAGAATGATAAGGCTAATACCGGTGAAAATCGTGGGGTGCGTGTTAGTTGCGGTTCGACAGGCGTCAAACCTTTTTTACCTTTACCGTTTATATCGGCTTGCTGGCAGGTAATGCTGTAAAGCCTGATCGGCACGTGCAAACTTAACGGTATTGACCCAGAGGCTTATCTTCGGTATAGCCTTAGCGTTCTAGCTGACTGGCCGATAAACAGGGTGGCAAAACTTCTGCCCTGGAATGTGAATCTGACTGCAGAATAATCGTCAACCCGGCGGTGAAAGTACGCTTACCTCTTAGCCGGCTGTTAGATTTAACCAAACTTTACTGTGAACAATGGCCCTGAAACCCTATTTTCAGCCACTGCTTATCATAATCAGCGAAAGGAGTAAGAATCAACTAAAAAAATGAATAAATAACCTATCGAATCAATTATTCTCAATTTTAAAAACTTAAATTGTTTATTTTGTTTGTGGAAATTTATTGGCGACAATAATCGAATGAAACAGATTTAAGCGTTTCATTGGAAAATGTGAAGTGTCCCTGTAATTTATTTTATAATGTTTGTGACCCAAGTGATGTTTATATTTTGTAGAGGTTGGCGCCATTACAGTGCGCTAATGAAAATATTCCCTACACCCCATGATTCCTTTTTCAGGAAATTTTTCAGCGATGCCAGCGTCGCTGCTGATTTTCTGCAAATTCACCTGCCGCCGGCATTGCAGGCCAAGTGTGACTTCAGCACGCTGGCTATCACCTCTGGCAGCTTTGTCGAGGCTGATATGCGTAACCAGTTCTCTGATATCCTTTATTCGATGCGGACCCCTGCGGGACCGGGTTATGTCTATTGCCTCATTGAGCATCAATCGAGCCCGGATGACATGATGGCTTTTCGGCTGCTGCGCTATAGCATTGCCGCCATGCATCGTCATCTGAAGCAGGGCCATAAACGGCTGCCGATGATTGTCCCCATATTGTTTTACCACGGTAAACAAAGCCCCTATCCTTACAGCATGCGCTGGCTGGATTGTTTCGACGACCCCGCAGCGGCGCAGAATTTATATACCCAAGCGTTTCCGTTGGTGGATATCACGGTGATCCCCGATGATGAAATCAAAACTCACCGCAAAGTGGCGCTGCTGGAATATGTGCAAAAGCATATTCATGAAAAGGACATTAATATCCATCTAAATAATATCACTGAGTTGATGGGAAAGTGTAAACCCAGCAAGGAAGAGGCGCAGAGTTTGATGCACTATTTAACGCAGGCGGGAAATGCACTTGACACTAAAAAATTTATCCATAATCTAGGTAAAACTACACCACGGTACCGGGAGGACATGATGACTATTGCCGAGCAATGGATGCAAGAAGGAATGCATAAAGGTATCCATAAAGGAAGGCAAGAAGGAAGGCAAGTAGAACGCAGCGAAATTGCTCGCAAGTTAATGTCTTTAAATACAGATCGCGCTTTGGTGGAACAAGCCACTGGATTGAGTAGTGCAGAACTTGATGCTCTGATGAACGCAACAAATTAAAAAATCGTTGGTTCAAGATCTGAGACCTTGTAAATAATTTTGTGCAAATGCCACTTTGTGAGATTCAGATATATTGTCCGTGAATTCACTTATAAAGTGGCTCAAGTTCGACTCTGGAATAATAAAGCGGGTAAGATGTTGCGTTAATAATATGATAATGTAAATGATTTTATAATTATATTTAGTTAATATAAATTTATTGTTTGTTATCACCAATACAAGAAAAACGGCTAGCGCTAAATACCTGCGTCAATACGCGATCTGGGCATATTAAATATCCCATGCCCATTGATTAAAATTAGGCGAAAGTTGCTGATGTGGTTTTTTTTTGCTCCATTCACACCGCCGATTACGGTTTTAACCGATCACGTATTTCCAGTGATAGCAATCAAAGAAACAAGCAATGAATGAAATATGGGAATAGAAAGCGCGGAAAAAAACACCCATCACTATCCGAGCGAAAGCGTCACAGCGGGAGCTAATCGATATGGCGGCCAGCGTACTGTCAAAATCCCGCACAGAAGTTGTGCTTAATGCGGTAGGCCGGGAAGCGGAATAGGTGTTGCTGGACCAACGTTTGTTTGAACTTGGCGAGGAGCGGTTCAACGCTTTCATTAACGCCATGGAAAAGTCTGTTGCAGTCAATGAGAGATTACATGCATTACTGGATAGGAAATCGCCGTGGGAATAGAGGTACCTTAATTGTTGGTTTCCAGGCATCTTATCGCGGACGTTTATCATCTGCGAATCGTATAGCAAGCAATTGGGGGTTTATCCCCTGAGAAATTCAAACAATTACGTTTCTGCTGCCTTTATGGTGATAACAACAAAATGTTATTTTTTTAGACAGGTATTTGCGGCGCGTCGACTTTTTTGCGCTTATTGTCATGCAGATTTCATTATACCGAATTGAACAAAGATTCTCTTTGTAATAAATTGCAGGTGGCTTCACATTTTAAAATGAAACGCTGTTGCCTGTTTCATTTGATTGTTATCACCAATAAATTCCCATGAATTAAATAAACAATTTTTGTTTTGAAAATTAAGGATAATTAATCCACTGGGTTATTTTTTTCATTTTTTTAGTGGATTTTTCCTCCTTTCGCTGATAATGTATTCAGTATAAACCCTGCTATTGACGTTGATCGATTAATGCTTATTCATGCTTATTAACACTATCGATAAAGCATCCCGTTCTTTAGCTGGTCATTAATTCAATCATTTATTCATTTTATTATTTATCAATATTGTTAGTGCCGTATTAATGAGTAAATAACGCGACGATAAAGGGCTGGAACCCTCTACCGCCGCTCACCACCAGCAACTAAACGGAGTAGTTACCATGGCTAAAAAGTATATTAAGTCAGAACCCCGCTCACCCCAAGCAAAAGTAGACACGCGTTTTTATACTGTGGGCTACGTTCCAAATGGCGGCAGGCCCAATGCCTTGCCGGCACTGCATCTGAAAGGCCGCTGGTTGCATGAGTGTGGATTTGTCACCGGCCAGCCGGTGACCATCACCGTAAAACACGGCCAGCT
>Ga0224527_1001272_pt1 | contig 12983 bp, 10 predicted proteins | sample CBST0metaG_FD_179882 | JGI IMG/M metagenome (GOLD analysis project Ga0224527, IMG submission 179882) | Peat soil microbial communities from Stordalen Mire, Sweden - C.B.S.T0 | ecosystem: Environmental > Terrestrial > Soil > Wetlands > Peat | place: Sweden: Norrbotten County, Stordalen Mire... | reverse complement strand
CCGGTAAGGAGTCCTTCCATCTCCCCAAGATTCGCAAGAGCGCCTACGTAGATGGCGAGATACATGATTTGCAGCAGAACAAAGAGCGTTTGCACAATTGCATAGGACGCATGCGGGAGCTCGGATGACGGTGCTCACGCGGTGGATCCCGGAGCACTACCTGATCGCATCTGTGGCTGCGCTGGAAATCACACTGCTACACAATTTTGTTTGGCACGTGCATTACACGTGGCGCGACCGCCCTGGCTCTCACGCGGGGATGCAAAGGTTACTGCGATTCCATCTGTCGAACGGAATGGTGTCTCTGGCGGGTAATTTGCTGATGATGCGATTGCTGGTCGGGGAGGTTCTTCTTCCGGTGCTGGCGGCCAACAGCATTGCGATTTTGGTCTGTTCGGTCGTGAACTTCTACCTGGGCGACCAATGGGCATTCGGAGTAGCGGGAGAGTAGCTTCTGCGGAGAGGCCACCTGATATCCTAAACGTGTTTGTCTTTATGATTACGGCTGAGTGAATCTACTTTCAGCCATTCTTTGAGGAATCCATGGCTTCACTGATTGACGCGATCGACATCAAGCGCAAGATGTTTTTTGAGTATGAGAACACACCGTTTCACTGCCTGGAAGCCGAGGTTTCCACTCCTACCGCGCGTGGAGGTCAAACGCTGGTGCGGCTGAAGATGCGGAACCTGTTGACCCGCGCTGTCTTTGAAAAGACCTTCAAGGCGAGCGATAAATTCAAGGAGCCGGATTTGGAGATGGTGCCCGCGTCATTTCTTTATACCGACGGCGATGGTTCGCATTTTCTCGACCAGGAGACCTTTGAGACGCTTACACTCTCCGACGAGATGGTGGGCGACGCGCTGGACTTCCTCATCGAGGGAGCGATTATCGAACTGCACAAGTACAACGGGAATCCAATCGGGCTGCAACTGCCGAACCAGGTTGAGTTGGAAGTGACCTACACCGAACCGGGCGCGCGCGGCGACTCCTCGGGTAACGTGACCAAGCCCGCCAAGCTCGAAACCGGAATCGAGGTAAAGGTGCCGCTCTTCATTAAAACCGGCGAGAAGATAAAGGTCTCCACCGAGACTCGAGAGTTCGTGGGACGCGCCTGAGGCGTGGGCTTCTTTGCGCAACGGCCAGCCTTCTTGGAAGGGCTGGCCGTTTTCTAATTGCTGAGAGTAAGCGTGCGGGTGCTCATACCTTCAACTGGCTCTGCAAATAGAGTCTCGCCTTGCCGTCGCCGTTTTCGTTCAGCTCCCTTACCGAGAAGCGCACATCCTGATGACTGTTTAGGCGAATGTAATTCAGAATCGCCGGATGCTTGTAGATATCCCCCGCCTGGAACACGGGAAGCTCCGGCATCTCGGCGTCTGGTAGATTCCAAACCAGTCTCATGAAGTTGCGATTGCGGACCGTGCGATTCTTCTGCACGTCCCACAGGTTTCCACCCAGAGCGGCGTCGGACACATCCTTGGGCGTCATGGTCTCGCGCGTGTATTGCAGAAATGCGTAGGCAAAGATTTCATTTGCAAACAGGCTCTCCGACGCGAAGATTGGCGCTGATTCCGGCTCGACAACGTGCCCGGCATCCGGTCCGATGAGAGTCATCACCGAACGGCCCGAGGAGACGGTCAGCCTCAGCTTCGACTTGATCTCTGGAACTTCGCTGATCTCCGAGTACATGGCGTAGAAGTTTTCGCCGCCCTGGTGGAAGAGCTTGCGGCTGTCTTCGCGCAGGAAGCCCACGCCGATTTTCATGCCCGAGCTGACATCGGCGAGGCCGTGCGAGCCAACGCGCGGCAGGTAAATGATGTGATCGACCTCATTCACGAACGAGGTGATCCGCATGGGCTGCTTCCAGTGATGCTCTGCGGCTGGCGCGGTTTCAATGTAGGTTGGATACCCGCGCTCCTCGAAGAAGACCGGGCTGGCGCCGTTACGCTCAATCACAGAAAGCAGGCCTGAAGACTGGGCGAACGCACGCGACGTGCCTCTCACCTGCCCTTGCGAGTTCCAGAACACATTGCGCACGCCGGATTGATCGCCGACGAAGATCTTGGTTGCGCCGTGCTCCTTCAGCACCTTCAACAAGCAATCCAGCGCCCAAGGGTCCGACGTAGCAGGGTAGGGATTGCCGGAGTTCAGGGCGAGTTTAATGAGAACTCTGTCGCCCTTGTTCAGCCATGAGAAATCGGTGGCCTGCTCGACCATCCTCTTGAACAACGTGTAGGAGGTATCGCCCTTGGGCAGCCAGGCCGCGCTCAGATGGGCGTTGCGGGCCGGCATGGCGAGCTTCTTATCGTCGAAGGCGAAGCCAGCGCCTCCGCCCAATAGCGCCATGGAAGACAAACTGCCAATAGTCCATAAGAAATTGCGACGACTTACGCCCGGCTTTGTGTCCATATGAGTTGAACCCCTTCCGCGATAGCGATGAACCCTGTATGAGTCTTGAAATGCTGAGAATTCGACCCATCCTTTATCCCTCTGTTCGGGAGCCCCGTCAACCGATTTGAATCACACACGCGTTTCTTGAGTAGCAAAGGAAACCGCAAGAGATACACTAACGGGTTCGCCATACGAGGGAGGAAAGAGATGAGCAAGCATCAGATCGCCGTGATTCCCGGAGATGGTATTGGCAGAGAGACGGTTCCGGAGGGCGTCCGCGTGCTGGATGCGGTGGCGCGCAAGTTTTCGATTGACCTGCAATGGGAGTGGTTCGATTTTGCGAGCTGTGACTACTACCTAAAACACGGCAAAATGCTGCCGGACAACTGGTTCGATTTGCTGGTCAAGTTTGACGCGATCTTCTTCGGCGCGGTCGGCTGGCCGGAGACGGTGCCGGATCATATTTCTCTCTGGGGATCGCTGCTACAGTTCAGGCGCTGCTTCGATCAGTATGTGAACCTGAGGCCAGTGCGGTTGATGCCGGGGATTCCGTGTCCGCTCGCCGACCGCAAGCCCGGCGATATCGATTTTTATGTTGTGCGCGAGAATACCGAAGGCGAATATTCCAACGTTGGCGGCCGCATCTTTGAAGGCACCGAGCGTGAGGTGGTGATTCAAGAGACGGTGATGACGCGCATAGGTGTAGATAGGGTTCTGAAGTTCGCCTTTGGGCTTGCGCAGAAGCGCAGCAAGCGACATTTGACCTCTGCCACAAAGTCCAATGGAATCTCCATCACAATGCCTTACTGGGATGAGCGCGTGGCGAGCATGGCGAAGAGCTTTCCCGAGGTGCGCGTCGATAAATTTCACATCGATATTCTGACGGCGCAATTCGTTCGGCATCCCGATTGGTTCGATGTGGTGGTGGCAAGCAATCTATTCGGCGACATTCTTTCGGATCTTGGTCCGGCTTGCGCTGGCACGATCGGTATCGCGCCATCGGCGAACATCAATCCCGAACGGAAATTCCCAAGTCTCTTCGAGCCCGTGCATGGATCGGCTCCGGACATCGCGGGCAAGGGAATCGCAAATCCCATCGGCCAGATCTGGTGCGGCGCGATGATGCTGGAACATCTCGGCCACGCGGAGGCCGCCGCGGCAATCGTTGCGGCAATCGAACGAGTGCTCGCGAGGGGCTCGGCAGGCTCCCCGTTTACTGCCGATATCGGGGGCTCTTCGACAACGTCCGAGCTCGGAAAAGCGATAGCTGATGCGATTGGGAGCGTGTGAGGCTCTCTCCGATGAACTACGGCGGCTAGGACGTACTACGGACACCTAACCTTCGTCTGAGGTAAATCTCTCATTGTCATATCAGGTACGAACTCTGTATTCTCATGATTAACCTTGGGGATTGTATGTTTTCGTCCTTGCAGCCTGATTCCAGTTCAAAACAATTCCTGACCTTCGCTGTCTCACTGTGTCTTCAGGCAGCGGTGCTGCTGGCCATTGTTAGCAGTCGCGGAGCGCAGATGTCGGGTCCTTCGTTGCATCACCAGAGCGCGCACTCTGCCGTCACGCCAATCTACTTTCACCGCGATACACCGGCCGCTATCAGCAATCCTGAGCCTGCACCTCCTGCTGCGCCTGAAGTGGCAAAGAAGTCAGAGCCCACTCCAGAGCAGCCTTCCAACGCCGCATCCGAGGATGCGAATGATAATGCCTCTGGCGAAAGCAACGGACAGGGTCTCGTTCCGTTTGCAACTTGGAGCATGAATTCCAAGCCCACTGGCTTCTCCATGTTTCATCATCAGTTCAAGACTGCGCTCCCGGTATTTACTCCAGATCCACCGATCTTGCACGCCAAGACTCCAGAGATTGCTCGCGGCAAAGACATCGTTTTAGAAGTGGTGATCGACGATCAGGGCTCCATCGTTCAGGCGAAGGTCCTGAAAGGCATTGGCGATGGAGTCGAAATGGCGATCATGCAAACCTTACGGCAGTGGATCTTCGTGCCCGCCAAAGTGAACGGAGTTGCAATTGCCTCCCGGCAGCAATTACGGTTTCATTTCCCTGGTTAACAGTCCCCTATGGTCAATCTTCAGCGCTGCTTATCCACAGCTTTTAGGCTTGCATCTTCGGCAGTTTTCTTCGCTATTTCCATGCCCCGCCAAGCCACCAGGAGGATGGTCAGTAACTCCCTTGATTTCATGATCTTGCACCCGTCCATAAAGCCCTTCGTTATGCTAAAATGAATACAGGTCGCTACACATCCAGGTGACGACGATTCGAACCGGTCATCCACCGCAACGGAATTCAATCAACGCAGGCACCCAAACAGGTGTTCATCTGTTTGCGGCACCTGTTCTCGTCGTCCCGCAGGCTTCATGGCGCGCTCTTGCGCAGCCAGAGCCACAAATGTTTCCCGGAAAATAAACTCATGTCTTCAAAGCCGACTATCGAGAACGAGAAAGAGACAAATCTCCCAGTGGAAGAATTGAACAAGCACACTGCAACCACCGCCGATTATGGATACAACGCTGACTCCATCAAGGTTCTTGGCGGCATGGAAGCCGTGCGCAAGCGCCCCGCCATGTACATCGGCTCCACCGGAGAAATGGGACTGCATCATCTTGTCTACGAAGTCGTGGACAACTCGGTCGATGAGGCTCTTGCCGGATACGCCAGCAAGATTGATGTGACCGTGCATCTCGACAACTCGGTCTCCGTCGTAGACGATGGCCGTGGAATTCCTGTGGACGAAATGGATATGGACGGCGAGCGTTTGCCCGCTGCCCAGGTCGTAATGACCGTGCTCCACGCTGGTGGCAAGTTTGACAGTTCCACCTACAAGGTTTCCGGCGGTCTTCACGGCGTAGGCGTGAGCTGCGTCAACGCGCTCAGTGAGCAACTCGATCTTGAGATTTGCCGCGATGGCAGCATTTGGGAGCAGGAATACTCCGAGGGAGTACCTACCACAAAGCTCGTAAAGACGGGCACCACCAAGCGCCGTGGCACCAAGGTTCACTTTGTGCCGGACCGCACGATCTTCACCGTGACGGAATACAACTACGACACGCTGGCCAACCGTCTGCGCGAACTCGCCTTCCTTAACAAGGGCCTGATCATTACGCTCACCGATGAGCGCACTACTGACCAGAAGACCGGCGAAGCCAAGCGCACGGAATTCAAGTTCAGCGGCGGTATTGCAGAGTTCATCAAGCATTTGAACAAGGGCAAGAACGTGCTGCACGAGAAGCCCATCTATATGGAGTCGGTCGAAAAAGACGGTCTCGCCTGCGAGATTGGGCTCCAATACAACGACTCCTACAGCGAGACGCTTTTCAGCTTCGCCAACAACATCAACACGGTCGATGGCGGAACGCACTTGCAGGGATTCCGCTCCGCGCTCACGCGTACCATAAACGCCGCCGGACAGTCGATGGGGTTATTCAAGGACCTGAAGGAAAATCTCTCCGGCGACGACGTGCGTGAAGGCCTGGTAGCGGTGGTCAGCGTTAAGCTGCCACAGCCGCAATTCGAAGGGCAAACCAAGGGCAAGCTCAACTCGGATATCGCCGGTCCCGTGCAGGCCTTCATCAATGAGAAGCTCGGCGCGTTCTTCGAACAGAATCCGCAGGTCGCAAGGAAGATCATCAACAAGGCGATTGACGCCGCACGTGCACGCGAAGCTGCCCGCAAGGCTCGCGATCTTACGCGACGCAAAGGCGTGCTCGATAGCGGCGGCCTTCCTGGCAAACTCGCCGATTGTTCCGAGAAAGATCCCGATCGCTGCGAAGTTTATATCGTCGAGGGTGAGTCCGCAGGTGGCACCGCGAAGCAGGGCCGCGACCGACGCTTTCAGGCGATCCTTCCGCTGAGAGGAAAGATTCTCAATGTCGAGCGGTCGCGCTATGACAAGATGCTCGGCAACGAAGAAATCCGCGTCATGATCACAGCCTTCGGCTGCGGCATCGGCAAGGACGAGACTGGCGGATTCGATGCGTCCAAGTTGCGCTACGGCAAGATCATCCTGATGACCGATGCCGACGTGGACGGCTCGCACATTCGCACACTGTTGCTGACGTTTTTCTTCCGCCACATGCAGGAGCTCATCAAGCGCAACAACATCTATATCGCGCAGCCGCCTCTCTATCGCATTAAGAAGGGGCGCTTCGAGCAGTACATCAAGAACGACGCGGAGTTCGTGCAGGTCATGATCAAGCGCGCGTCAGACGGTCTCTCGGTCCGCTGCGGCAATGGTGATGTTCATCTGGAAGCAAAGCCGCTGGCGCAGTTCATGACGCGCCTCAACGAGTACCTAGGCTTTCTGGACAAGGTGGACAAGCGCATTCGCAACGAGCGCGTCACAGAGATGCTGCCCGAGTTCGCGCTCTCCAAGCGCGAGGATTTTCACGGCTCTCAGGAAGTGCCCCCCACGCGCATCTCTGACATTGAAGCGCGTCTCAAAGCCATCGCTAAGGAAGAGCAGTTTTTATCCGTCTCCACGCACTTCGACGAAGAGCTGGAGCTATGGGATGTGCGCTTCGTCAACTCGCAGGGCACTCCGCACTCCATCGGATGGGCGCTCATCGCCAGCCCTGAGTACAAGCAGATGATGCGCAGTTACGGCCACATCGCCGAGTACATGAAACCGCCATACGTAATCGAGTGGGTCAAGAATGTCGAGGCCTCCAAAGAGGAAGCCGACGACACGATCTCGACCGCAGAGAAGGCGGATGCTGAGAAGATCGAAGGCAAGACGATCAAGGGCGGCACGCCAACTCGCGTCGTAGCCAAGACTGGTTCGCGCGACCCGGTGGAAAAGAAAACTGTCCGCGATCTCTTCGACTTTGTTCTCGAGCAGGCACGAAAAGGCTACGACGTTCAACGTTACAAGGGCCTTGGAGAAATGACCGCCGAGCAGCTGTGGCAAACCACCATGGACCCCGAACGCCGTACCCTGCTCTCAGTAAAGCTCGAAGATCTCACAGAGACCGATGCGATCTTCACGACACTCATGGGCGAAAACGTAGAAGCGCGGCGCAAGTTCATCGAAGACAATGCGCTCGACGTTAAGAACCTGGATATTTAGAACTCAGTTGTGTGTGTTGGTGGTGGTGGTGGTGGTGGTAGTGCAATAAAGTCGGTTCTAAAGCCCGCCAAGTTCCGGCGGGCTTCCTCTTTTTGCGTCGTGCATGTTCGACAGCTTGAGGGTGCAAGTCCGCGCTGATTCGTTGATTAAATCTATGCTGATACCGACACCGTGCTCCCGTTCTCATCATCAAGCATGAGAGCCGCTGCAACCTCGGCTAGGTTCGTTTGCGCAAGCAATAATGATGCGAAGCTGGAGGCGGTCTGAGCAGGCGATGCTTGCTGAATTGAATATGCCGATGCCATCGAAAGGTGAGGCATGGAATCCATCGGCTGATCAAGCTTCGAAGCAAAGTGCTGGTAGACCTGTCCGACGCTGAGCGGCTGGCCACCAGAATCGTAGAAGATTGACGAATTGGCTTTAGCCGCTGCTGGAACAAGATCGGCAGCGGCCACATTCGGATTCGACCGCATCGCTTTCAAGAGAGTGCCGGCTCCCCCTGTCCCCAGGAAGTGTGCCAGGTATAGTTCGGTGGAACCAATATTTCCGCCTACTGTTTTCTGGAGTATTGCCGCGTTAGATATGTTGAGTTCGCCAGCCATTTGAGTTGCAATGGCAGGATCTTTCCGTAAATCAAGAACCGCCTGCTTGGAAGCAGGATTGTCGATATATGCGGTTCCGTTGGCGCTTGTCTGGATCTGGGCGGCGTAAGACCCGAGCCCGTGTTCGGCTCCGTGGGCTTTCATAGTCCGCAGCCAGGTCTGCTCTGTGAACTGGAACAGGCCCGCTGCACTGCTCGTACTTGACTGGGCAGCCGGATTCAAACCGCTTTCGAGTCGGGCTGTCCGGAGAAGGTAGTCAAAGCCAGTGCCTGTTGGGGCTGCAGTCCTAATCGCCTGAACAACGTTCTGTGTTCGTGCGCAGCCATCCGGCTGCCATGTTGGGTTTTGTTGCGTAGAAACAGAGTTCAAAGCTTCCCCGAGGCGCACAATCTACCAGAACAGAGAGCAATGGGCGTGCCAAAGTCCCATGGTTCGTCACCGGTTTTCTTAGTGCGCTCTCATTTACTTAGGCTGAGGGTACCGAAATGTCTACGAATCGCTCCCGTAACTGCTAACGCTGTACGCACAAGGACACTCTCGATAAAGGGAAGACCACGGCAAAGTGGAGCAACTATTTGGATAGCGAAAGCCTGCGAGGTCGCAGGCTTTCGTTTATTGTGAACGATTCACAGACTCTGATCCGTCTCAAATTCTCATCGGCATGACGACGTAGCGGTACTTGTAGTCCTCGACGCCTTCGGGGCGGAGCTGACCGGCTGATTGAGAGTCCTTGAATTCAATGAGGACGTTCTCGCTGTCAGTGGCCTTGAGGAACTCGACCAGATACTGCGAGTTGAATCCAATGGAGAGCGCTTCGCCACTGTAGTCGGTTTCAATCGAGTCCTCAGACTCACCCGTCTCCGTGGAGGATGAGGAGACACGAAGCTCGTTCTTCTCAAACTTCATCTTGATCGCGCCGGAACGCTCATCCGCGAACTGGGCCACACGCTGGATAGCCGCTTGCAGGTCCGTTGTGCGCACGCTAACGCTCTTGTTGTGCTCCTTTGGCAGTACGGCCTCATAATTCGGAAACTGGCCCGTCAGCTGGCGCGAGGTCAGCAGGCGTGAGCCGAGGCGGAAGAAGAGTGTGGACTCATCCTTCGCGAATTCTACAAATTCGATATCAGGCGCATTCAGTAGTGAGAGCAGCTCAACCATCGCCTTGCGTGGTATCAGCGTCTTTAGTTCGCCGGTGATGTCAAAGTTGAGGCCTTCTTTCATGATGTGCGCCAGTCGGTGACCATCGGTCGCGACCATGGTGATGGACTCTGGCTTGAGCACCAGCAGCGCCCCATTCAGTGTGTAGCGCGACTCTTCGTTAGAAATGGCGAACACTGTTTTCGAGATCAGGGTGCGGAACGCCTGGGCGGGAATCTTCACCGCGCCGTTAATGGGGAACACTGGCACGCTGGGAAAATTGGAGCGCGCCATGCCGACCATCTTCGTGATCGAGCGGCCCGCACGAATGTTCACCCAATGATTTTCCAGCAGCTTGATGCTCACGTCGCCATCGCCGAGAAGCTTCACGTAGTCGTAGAGCTTGCGGGCGGGTATGGTGCAGGCACCTTCCTTTTTGACGCCTGCCGGGCAACTGGTGCGCAGGCTGAGGTCAAGATCGGTCGCGGTAATGGTCAGCAGGCCATCGGCTGCTTCAAAAAGAAAGTTGGAGAGGATCGGGATGGTGGTCTTGCGTTCGACCACGCCCTGGGTCGCAGTGAGTTCCTTCAGAAGGTCGGCTTTGCTGACCGTGATCTCCATGGCGGTTCCTTGAGCGATCGCTGTCTCTGCCATATTTCTCCCAAACCCTTTCACTCGCTATAACTTGCACTTATATCAACTAAAGCTATCAGAAACCAGCACTAAAAGCAGGCAGTTCTTAAAAGGAAAATTATAGAAAAATCTATCACTGTTCGCCACTTACGGCGAGAAAGAGCTCTGAAAAAGAACATTCCATGGAAACAACTGTTTGAAATGCTTCCTTGGTCATACGTTTCACTTTTGGGTTCGAGCTGGTTTTGAAAATTCGCAGCGCGAGCTGCGAAACGTTTGGGGACAAAAGGAAAAGTTTTGCAAGGAGCTTTGCTACTGCTCTTCTTAAGATCTAAAAGACAATAAATACCAGCAGTAGCAGTAGGCACTTCGGAAAAGTGGAAAACCTGTCATCTCCCTTCATTCTCATCGTGTTGAGGAGATTTAGTGCTTGGAAAAACGGGATCCACGAAGGAGTGTTGTGAGGAGAAAACAGGGGTTCAGTGGAGATATACCCGGATTGTTCACAAGATACACAAAGCTTCCACAGGGTAAAAAAGACAAAAAAATGCCCGGAGCACTGGAAGTGCAATCCGGGCATGAAGTTAGTTGCTTAGTTGCTCTGTGAGTTTGTTGAGCATCCTGTTCAAATCCTTATCGTCTTTGCGCTGGATGTTGATCTTCTCGATGGAGTGCAGCACCGTGGTGTGATGCTTGCCGCCGAATTGGCGGCCGATCTCAGGCAGCGACGCTTCGGTCAGATGTTTGCACAGATACATCGCAATCTGGCGCGGGAAGACGATCTGGCGTGAGTTATTCTTCGCCTTGATCTCTGGGAGACGCAGACCGAACTGATCGCTCACCAGTTTTTGAATCGACTCAATGGTGATCTTGCGGCTCTGCTGATCAATGATGTTCTTGAGAACCTGCTGCGCAGTAGCCAGGCTGATCTCGACTCCGGTGAGCGATGCATAGGCCACAAGACGGATCAGTGCGCCTTCCAGCTCCCGCACGTTACTGCGAATGTTGCTGGCGATGAACTGGCTGACATCGTCTGGCAGAGTGACCTGCTCGCTCTCCGCCTTCTTCTGCAGGATCGCAATCTTGGTTTCCAAGTCAGGCGGTTGAATATCCGCAATCAGGCCCCACTCAAAGCGTGAACGGAGACGGTCTTCAATCTGCTCCAATTCCTTGGGAGAGCGGTCGCTGGCGATGACGATCTGGCGGTTGGTTTCATGTAGCGCGTTGAAGGTATGGAAAAACTCCTCCTGTGTGCGCTCCTTGCCGGCGAGAAACTGAATGTCGTCGATCAGCAGAACGTCCACGCTGCGGAAGCGGTCGCGGAAGCTCACCATGCGGTCGTGCTTGATGGAGTTGATCAGCTCGTTGGTGAATTTCTCTGAAGACAGGTAGAGGATCGAAAGCTCCGGCTGGCGCAGCTTCACCTCATGACCAATGGCCTGCATGAGATGGGTTTTGCCCATTCCGACTCCGCCATAAAGGAAGAGCGGGTTGTATGCCTTGCCCGGCGCGGTGGCCACGGCAAGTGCGGCAGCGTGCGCGAACTGGTTTCCTGTGCCGATGACGAAGCCGTTGAAGGTGTAGCGCGGGTTCAGTTGCGCGGCGCCGTCAAAGTCAAAGCGTGCCTGTCCGGCGGGACGCGCGGAAACCGCTGCGTTAAGGCCGCCATTATGACGAACCACTGGCACAGGAGGCGGCTCGGGCTCGGGCTGCACGGTCACAAACTCCACGTCTTCGTAGGCTAGGCCGAGGTTCTCCATGGCCTCAAGAATGAGGTCGTTGTAGCGCTCGGCAATCGTACAGAATTCCTGAGAGGGAACCGCGATGAAAAGCTTGCCATCGGCGTGATGACTGTAGTGCGTGGGTTTGAACCACGTGTCATAAGCGTGACGGTTGACCTTCTTCTCAAGCGCATTGAGAATCTGCAACCAGGGATCCGAAGCTGACGTTACGAAAGCTGACATTTACCGACCATGGTCCAACCAAGACCGCGAGCTTCCCTGCCTCACACATTGTGGAAATGCTGAGGTGGTGGCCCTGCTGGGGCTTGGCTGGACGGATTTCAAAATTTCGTCGCTGAACAGATCAACATCACAGGCACAACGAGTAGAACCTGTGAAGCTGGAGTGTGCGGAGCATTCATCGCCACCTGCACTCGCGGCCGGGCCGGGCCCTCAAAAAAACATCAACCGCACCCGGATACTAGCACGAATGACAAGCTGGCCAAAGAGCACGTGCGCAGATTTCTCGCGACGAAGTGCTCCCACTTTTGCTCGTTCGGGACAGTTCGTCAAGTGGGAAATTGGCCAATGCATCGCCAAAGGTGCACTGAAGCCCAAGAAAATGTACGATTGCCATGGGTTAAGAGAGAAGTGTGCTTGTTTGGGCCCGGTTTGGCCGAAGAGCCACGAATCATTTATACTTTCTCTTTGCTCATCGATATTTCTTGAAGCAGGAGCAGTCAGTCAAATGCCTAAGCGCACATTCCAACCTAACCGCCGCCACCGTTCCAAAGTACATGGATTCCGGCAGCGGATGAAGACCAAGAGCGGCCAGGCCGTGTTGTCACGTCGGCGCGCAAAGGGACGCAAGCGCGTCTCCGTAAGCCCGAGCTATCGCGATAATTAACATTTTTGGCGATTAACCAACGCAGGACCACGCCCGTTCCTGGCTCACACCTTAACGCTGAAATAGCCATTCCGGCAGAGCAGGCAAGCTGAACTATGGCCATCCTGAAACTGGAGCAGGCTGAACGCGGAAGAAACAGGAACGCGAACGCCGTGGATGACAGCGTGAGCGACACACCGAAAGGCAGTTTCCCGAAGACCGCGCATTTACTGAAGCACTCGGACTTTCAAAAGGTCTACGAGCAGGGGCGGCGCCACTTTTCCGGAAACATGACCGTCTTCTATCTGCGGAGACAGACCGAAGTTGCTCCCGCGCCCGATCAGGCCGGGGGCGCCAAGGTGCTGTGCGCGCGGGTAGAGGGCGGAGTGCGTGTCGGCTTCACAGTCTCCCGTGCACTGGGCGGCTCCGTGCAACGCAACCGTATGCGGCGGCGTACCAGGGAAGCGGTGCGGCACCATCTGTTCATGTTGAAAGACATGACTCATGGCGTGGACGTGGTGAT
>Ga0224527_1001271_pt1 | contig 12984 bp, 19 predicted proteins | sample CBST0metaG_FD_179882 | JGI IMG/M metagenome (GOLD analysis project Ga0224527, IMG submission 179882) | Peat soil microbial communities from Stordalen Mire, Sweden - C.B.S.T0 | ecosystem: Environmental > Terrestrial > Soil > Wetlands > Peat | place: Sweden: Norrbotten County, Stordalen Mire... | reverse complement strand
CCAGCAGTGCCTTCCCCAACCTCGGCTCCAACTTCCATCCAAACCCTCCGTGGCCACATGGCCGCCACAAGTCGAGCTTGAACCCTGAACAACCCCAAAACAAGGCGGCCAGAAAATGACGCTTACACACAAACGAAATGGCGGAGTGCTTTAGCTCACTGTCGGCACAGCGCCGCGTAAACAGTAGAAGAATAGAGGATGCCAATTCCGAGCGTCTCACTCAGACTGAAGAGCTTGGGGAACAGTTTAAGACCCCATCGATTTGATCCACGCAATGATTTCCAATATCGCGAACGGTTCAAGAAAAAAGGCGCTATGCGCTAATGTTCCTGCCGCAATATCGTCTTCCTTTAGGAAGTCTCGCACAGGCACGTGAAACACACGCCATCTTCCCTCAGGGGTCATTTCCGCCGTTATGTCGAGGAGTGGAGATGCCCACAACATTTCCCACCCAATCGCAAGAGATGACATCACGCTCGTTACGGTTACGCAGATAAGTCCCGCCGCTCCCGCGAGGGCGAACGGCCCAAAGACTAGTGCCAGGTCACCGATTGTCGAGCTTCCGAACCGCCTGGATAAAAACGAAAACATCGGGTGAGAAACACAAAAGTAAAAAAGACCAGAGAGTACGACACCAGCAATGATCGAAGCTAGGAGCCATTCTCGCAATGCGGTAGAAATAGAATGGCTTCTCAGAAACCAGAGCGACTCTGCATTCCTGATTGCTTTCTGTTCCCATATGGTGTGTCGTGAACGCGCACTCCTGTTTTTAAACTCAGAACCCGTCAAGTGAAATGCGGTGCGGTATAGGACTCTCCAGAACGCTTGAAGCAACCAACCGGTGAAATGTGAGACAGCCAAAACACCGCTGGCCTCATCACCTGTCGCACGCACGATAAGAACGTCACAAGCTGTTGACATGGGAACAGACGCTCGCCGGGCCAGTCGTAAAACGGCGACCGGAAGACGCAGAAATCCAATCGTCACAGCGAAGACCGCAGCTAGCTCCAGTACTAAAAGGAGACTCAACGAACGCCAGTCGAAAAAGCTGAACGAAGTGTGCAATAGGTTCTCTAGTTCAATTACCCCTAGCCCGACGACCACGGCAGTCAATCCATCAATGAGAGCTATGAGCATCCGTCCAGCTTCGGCTGGTCGAGGTATGGGATGCAGAAATGGCGTAGAGACGCATACGATACCCCTCAACTTCTCGCCAAGGCCCCCGAATGATGCTGCCTTGAGCGCAATCGTCCCACCGTGGCTGTGGGCGATTACAAAATGCTCTGCGTCTGGATAATTCTGGAGATTGCGTGTAAGGTATCGTCTGAGCTGTAATGCCGCTCGGTAACGTGCATTGATCGAGTTCTTCCCCGACCACCGAAATCCTGTGTCGATCAAAGCATCACAGAATTCCTCTTGGAGCGCTGCTCCGAGGGGTGACTCTTCCTCCATCCAGCTCCATCGCCGATTCTTCGGATTGCCCCCTGCCGGGAAGAGCGCAGTACCGTGAACCATCGTAATGTAGCGCATCGTGTAACCCCATATTGCCATCGTTCGCAGTGGAGTTCTGGCATTAGAAGCGTTCTCGGACCTGTCTTGCCCGGAGCGACTGTGCCGTGCGTATCGGATCCGTTCTGAGTTTCCCCAAACCGCATCGTGGGAAAGCTGTTCTGCTTGATTGCATCATACAAAGACCTGTCCGACACGCGAACCAGGTCCCCGAATTCCCATCTCCCAGTTTGCGATAATATGCGCAATTTGGGATAGGTCTTTTGAAAGGTATATGACATCAACGGCACCTGGGCCGACCTAAAAGAGCGCATTATCGCAGGATCACGCGATGAGCTGGGATTTGTCCTGAAGAGTTGGCCCGGATTTAGCGAGCAGGTATTGTCTATTCCTCGTCACGATCCATGTCGTCGGCCTAGACGAATGCTCCCAATCAAGTGATCGCGATCACATCGCTAAACATCGAGACAGATTATTGTGCTCCTGCCTACATGTAGCCGTCATGGAGAGATTCCATTGAAGAGCTCCCGGTACAATGTGTGGATCGAAGAGGGCTGCGGTTCCATTCTGTTCAACACGCTTTACGGCAGCATTTCAGCGATGGAAGATGGCGATCGCTCTCAGGCTACTGCACTGCTTGAGGGTGGTGCGCCGACGGGCAAGAATCGCAAGCTCTGGGAACAATTGGTCGCACAAAAGCATCTCGTGGCCGATGAGACGGACGAACTCGCCATTGTTCGGAATCGCAAACTCGCCGGGATTCGCGACAGTAACACGCTCAACGTAATCTTGATGCCCACGTTGAATTGCAATTTCCAGTGCTCCTATTGCTACGAAGTGCACCGGCCCTCAAGAATGGCCAAAAAGGTCGTTGGGGCCCTCAAGTTGTGGCTTGAGCGGGAGATTCCGCAGCACAAGGTGACGATGCTGCATTGGTTCGGAGGTGAGCCACTGCTGGAGTACGAGACCGTTCTGGCGATTTCCCGCCATGTGAAGGGTGTAGCGGGAAGATGTGGAACACTCGCAATCCTGCATATGACCACAAACGGTTATCTCTTAGATGTGGAGCGCGCAAAGGAGTTGATTGGAGCTGGGCTGCGTGATTTTCAAATTACGCTCGACGGCCCGCAAAGCAAGCACGACGCCCTTCGAGTGCTGAGATCAGGGAACGGCACTTTCGAGCGCGTGTTCACAAACGTTTGCATGCTCGCCAACACCTCCCGTGAAGTGCGCATCACGTTGCGCGTGAACTTCAATCACACGAATCTCGATTCCATACCGGAACTATTGGAAGCCTTCCCTCCGGCAATACGGTCGCAGCTACGAGTCATCTTTGAACCAATTTTTGGAAAAGTGACCATGAGCGCAGTTTGCAACATCTCAGGATCGGCAATCTCCCAACAGTTGGCCAAGCACTCGGAACTCGCAAAATCTCTCGGCTACGACGTGGTGTTCGGCTTGAGCGCAATCCATCCAGGAAAGCTGGTCTACTGCTATGCTGAGCGGGAACACCAGTACATAGTGGGACACGATGGGAACGTGTACAAGTGCAGCGTTTGCGATTTTCGGGCAACAGATAGGGTCGGCCGGCTCGACGCTACCGGGATCATTCACAAGGACAACGCGGCATGGTCTAGTTGGGTGGGAGGCGAACTATTCTCATCGCAATGTGGATCGTGCAAGTATTTGCCGCTGTGCATGGGTGGGTGCAGACAGACAAGGAAGCAGGCTAATAGGAGTAAAGAATGCAGTCTCGTGGCAACGAACGCTTCGTATCTTCTGAAGCAGATCGCTTTCGGAGAGCTGCGCGAAGCATTCAAACAGGTGTGAGGAGGAAACAATGAAATTCGTGCTACGGCCAATTTCAGAGAAGAAGGTGCTCGAGCCAACTCGAAAGAAGACGACTGTAGAAAAGATCCACGCGGGTATCGTGGCTAGGGCAGAGTGTTGCGTTGACCACCTTTGTGGATGCAAACAGTAGCACCGGACACAACCTCCCCAGGTGATCGTCCCGTGCGCGAAACGTCATCTGCGGATTATTAAATCCGTCTGCTCCATTTCTGCTCTATTCGATTGCTGAAGAATGGCACTTTCAGAAATGCCCGTATTCTCTATCGCCAGAACGAGATCGGGTGAACGCCGTGTTCTTTGTTTTCAATTGATGACCACATTCCCAAGCTGAATGCCGCCGGTGCGGTCTCGGTCTACCGTTCGCCACTGCTCCTGAGATGCAACCAGAACACTCAGAATTGCGATTCGCGCGCGATCAATCTGAAACTGAACGAGTTGATCCGGGCCATGGACAAGGTTCCCAATCAAATGATCGACTTGGAAAACCAATCCGACCTCGTGTTCCTGACGCCAGCGCCGATTCGACTCGCGATACGCTGGTTGGCGCGGCCCCAAAAGGACGACCGCCGGAGAATGGCGAAGCTGTTCGTTTCATTCAGTTGGGAATTGAGGCGCCCCAATATACTGGCCAACGGCAGGGTTTTTCAACCCACAGCCCAACCCACAAATCCAACTGTCTTGCACGACTTCCGCGTACTTTGGCAGCCCCCGCGGTGTTGTAAGTCGTTGAAAAACCAAATGCAGGTAGATTCACACGGTGGAAGTCGCAGGTTCGAATCCTGCAGCGCCCACCATAGAATCAACAACTTAGCGGCATTGGCGGAAGAGGTTTGATGCCATTTGATGCCAAATTAAACCGGCTGGCATCAACTGCACCGGCTATACCGGCTCAAACCTACTCCCCTTGCTGCTGCGCTGCTGTCGAGATGAGCATCGCGTAGACCGTTCCTACCATCTGCTGCACACTCTCCGGCAACTCCTGCATGTACTCGTTCGCGGTCGTGTCGGCTCGCGAGTGCCGCAGGTGAGACTGGATATCCTTCACCGATCCCAGATTCTGTGCCCGGGTCGCCATCGTGCGGCGGAGCACCTGGAAGTTCAGCTTCGGAATCCCAAGCTCTTCTGCCAAAGGCTTCAGGATTCGGCTCCGATAGTTGGCGGTGTCGATCAGCCCGCCATCGGCGTTCGGGAAGATGAACGCTTCCGGAGAACGATCGAAGCACTCCAATTTCCAAAGTTTGAGTTCTTGAGCAAGCCCGTCAGGGAGATGCATCTTGCCAAGGCTCTTTGGGGTCTTGCCGTAGGGCCTCAGTTCCCGACGGTAGACCGTTTCGGTCAGCGACAACGTGTTTGCGCCGTCGAAGGACTTCCAGCGGAGAGCAAAAAGTTCGCTGGGACGGAGAGCATCCGTCATATCCAGCATAAGGACCAGGCGATCTCTTCGGGCGGCCTTCGCCAGAATGGCTCGCATCTGTTCCCAGGTCAGAATCTGCTTGTCCTTCGGCCGAAGGTTCTTGGGAATCTTCAGCGTCCGGGTCGGATCTTTGACCAGAAACTCTTGCTCGATGATTTCGTCGAAGATGGACTTGAGGTAGGAGCGCGCCTGCTTTACCCGATCCTGGCAGTACGTTCTGGCCAGATGGTTGACATGCGTTTGCAGTTCAAACTTGTCGATCGATTCGATGGGGCGAGAACCGAACTTCCCGATCAGATCGATCTCAATCTGAGCTGTCTTCTCCTTCGCCGTTTCTGGCCGCCAATCTCCCTGTCGAAGCGGAAAGTAGCGGTTGCGAACGAACCACTCAAAAGTGACAGATCCATCTTTCAGAACCCTGCCGTCTGCGAGTTGTCCGGTCTGCTTGGCGATCTCAGCCTTCAGCGCATCGCGCGCCTTGGCCTTGGTCATCTGCGATTTGAGGCCGAGTCGAACGCATACGCGAACAGATCGGACGCCTTCGGTTGTGGGATCGACCACTTCCTTGCGGTAAAAGCCATACCAAGCCTTCCCACGCGGGACGATCGAACCTGTTTGGTGCGATGTGCCCATGGTTCCTCAGTTTCTGTGGGGGAAAACAGTGGGCTCTTCCATTTTAGCTGGCGCGACGGCCCATGGAAGAGACTCGTTCACGCTCATCAATGAAGGCTTCGATCCCACTCGCGCGATAGCGAAGCGCCCCATCGCCCATGCGAATAACGGGCAACAGGGGCTTCTTCCTTGAGGAATGATCCCAGACCCAATCCGTACTGACATTCAGGCGCTTCGCAACATCCTCAGCTGTGAGAAGTGGCTCAACCTCCACAGCTCTCCTTGGAGGTTTCCGAAGCCGCTGAAAAGAGCGTTGGCCTTCGTTCGACGCTCGGGCTGCAATCGATTCGGGTCTATCGAAGGGATGAATGATCTCAGACGGATTTTCCATTGGGCACCTCATGCGATCGATTAGCTTTGAGCGTGAGGTCTCCGCAAGTATCAGTCCAATATTTTTTATCGATTTCGCCCCAGTTTTTATCTATGGCACCATCGTTGAGACTGGCGGTTACCTCAAGGAATCCGGTTACCTGATGGAGCCTAATTGACATCTTTGATTTCTTACCAAAGTATAGGATTCAGCACGGGTTTTCCACAGCCAATGGGTTCGCGGGGCTTGTGGAATCGACGAAAGCAAGCGGAGCGACAAAGCCATTGTCAGATTCCCTTACATTCCGTCTTCTTCGATATATCAAAGCATCCGCAGAGACTTTGAACTTTACCCGTGCGTCCGAACAGGTCTTTGTCGCGCAATCGTCACTCAGCCACCAGATCGGGAAGCTCGAAGATAACATCGAGCTTCCAATCTTCGACCGTTTGCAGAATGGTCTCCAGTTGACCGCTGCAGGCCGAATCATTGCAGCATACGCGGAGAACACTCTGCGAGAGTGGGACCAAACACTGGCAATGGCCCGAGCTGTTCAACGCAAAGAAGTGCCTCCTCTGCGGCTCGGCTTCTCCTCTTTTGTCAACGCAAAGCTACTGGAGAAATTTCGAGAAAACTACGAAGGGATGTTCACCGGTTGTGCAATTCGACTACTGAGCGGAGATCCGTTACTGTGCTTGCAACGCCTCGATGCCGGAATGCTCGACTGCGCCATTCTGCCGTTGCCAATCGATTCGAGTATCTATTGCGTTCAGCAGATCGCTCAGTCCTGTGCTGCATCATGACACACCTGCCTTTGGGGGGGAAGTGGAGCCGAAGGCAAGACGCCTGCATGCGCAATCTGCATTCAGCCCTCAGGGTGGGATTTCCGTATGTCACTTCTGTATTCCGCATCCGTACTGCGGATCGCGACATGGGGATTCGCGCATTGGTGGGACGGGAAGTCTACCAATATCAACAGGAAACTACGCGGGTAAGTGGCCGTCAAGCTTCCTGTGACTCGTGATGCTTGTGCACAACAAAGAAGAGGTAAGCCTTGAAGCACACTCTATTTTCAGTTAATCGCATTTTCTCGACCGGCCTATGATCTTGTGTTTCGGATACGAAACATGCAGGACGACCTCACCGTCGGCCAAAGGTGGGTACCCCACTTTTCGGTAGATTGAAAATCTCTTTAGAGGGACAATGGCAGAGATGGCGGCGGAGCCAGCTATCTAAGTTGCCAGGCAAGAGCTGATCGCTTAGCATCCCAAGCCCCGTGGAGGTTCCTATGTTCATCGACGGAATGGAAGCTGAGTTCGTCGTTCTATCAGATCCAGACCCGAGCAAGCCAATAGCACGCCCGCGCTCACCAAATGTTCCCAGCGATGAATCGAAGATCATCCTGGACGCGGATCGTCGGCCCGCCATCGTCATGGATATTGCGGCATATGATCGCTGGTGTTCGGAATATTCTTTTGAAGAAAGCGGCCGCAGACTCGAACAAATGTGGGAGGCAGTTCGCCATTTCGATGCTGCGGCAATCCAGCATTTGCCATTTCTGCTTACTGCTCAGCAGTTCGCCATCATGGTTCAGCAGGGGAGATTCAACCTGAGCTATACGTGCGTTATGCCAGAAGATATCTGAGCACAACACAGTACCGTCGAAGGCTGAAGCAGCGAGCTACTCTCTATTGCTCGCTCTGAACTTGATTTCCTCAAGGAATCGCGCGCTCTTGGGAGGAGGCCGTGACGTGCCTGTGAAAAGCCAGCGCTGGCGAACTTCCGTACGCGGACCTTGGAGGCATGGAAGCCGCCAGCGCCTATGGGGGCTCTCCCCCATGGGAGCACCCATCCCTGAATGCCAGATTGCAGGATGGAGAAGGCGCGCTAGGGATGCAACGACCGCACTGGATACGTCTTCACCGGTTCCAGTTCTCCATCGATGTGTTCGAGATACTGCACACCGAACAGTTGCCGAGAACTCAGATCAATGTAGAGCTGAGTATCGTCATCGAATCGAACTACCACGTAAACTTCTTTCGCGTTCGCATGGGGCTCTTCTATGCTCAGCTGCCGAACGCGCTTATTTGCTGCCTCTTCAATCACGACGACAGCCCGTTCAGCTTTCACGGTCTTTTTGGTCATTGAGGAACCTCCGTCCAGTGCAGAGTGATCGTTCTGTTTTGATCGAGCTAACAACTGCCGTCCACAATCCGGCAGATTCCTAGGGCGGATTTCTCGCGGCTCACTTCAGCAGGTCGGCACTGTCAATGCCGAAGAGATGGGCGACCTTCTCGAACATCTGAGGAGTGACGCGATTCCATGCCTCACTCGCTTCGGAGCCCACAAAACTTCTCCAGCTCCGGGCCTCGGACACGCCGATGCGGGTATGGAACTCTCGCGTCGTCATTCTTTGCGCAGTCCGGAATTCCTCGACACGCGCGACGATCTTCTGTCGGCGAAGCTCTCCGCGCCTCTCCGATTCGCGGTCTGTTTCCGCATCGCCCGCGTCGTTGCCGGACTTTTCTTCCGACTCCAAATCGTCGTCTTCAGTTTCGGCGTTTACCTCTGGGAGGGCCTCGTCGATGCGTGCGCCGCGCATCCCGTACTGGATGCCGATCAACGATGGAAGGCCCTGCTCCTGTCGCTCCCTTTCCCGTTGCATGACTTCCAGATAGCAATCGTCCGGATCGCGAGCCACCTTCTCGTAGGCACGGCGTTCTTTGTATGCGTCGCCGCCAGCATTCTCCTCGGATTCGTGGAGCGCCTCCAGAATCGAGACGTTGGCATTGGACAGATGCTCCCGAAAGTACGATGAGGTGGCTAGGAAGTCATCCCGCTGTAACTCCGGGTACTCCGCAAGCTTCTTGAGAATGTCGATCGCCGCCGCGACGTTCCGGTTCAGCGATACGAGATGTTCGAAGACAATCGGGTCCAGCATTTTGACCTCCTGCGGCCTTCAGGCCAGGTGAACCTCTTCAGCAAGGAGCATTCGTTGTTCTCCACTGGCACGTGCGATCTCCCAGCGGATACGGGATTCAATCCAGCGGGGAACCCGAAGCCATCACAATGATTCCGAGATTCTGCACGCAATCGATTACGAAGTGCGGCTGGTGCCAGCGGAGATATTCGAGAGCCTCGTCGAACGTATTGGCCGCAATGCGTACGGTGTGCGACTCGTCGAGGTCACCGGAATCCGGAGTATTTGGTTTTGCGCTGACAGGCAATTTCTCGCGAAACTCATAGAGAAGCGCTTCGCATCCCCCATGCCTGCCGGTCTCGAAGCGGTTGGCAACCTGTTTCTTCTTCCCGTCCTTGCCCATGATGTCCTCCCCTACCGACCAGCCGGTGCATCGTCGAGGAAGCGGATGCGCGGCGGGAGTCCCTGCTGGAGCCGTTCCTGCTCTCGGTCGCGGACCAGGGAATAAACATCATCGGGATCGCGAAGACTCTTTTCCTCAACTTTTCGCTGGCTCTCGAAGAGCCATGCGTCCGTGTGCTCGATCGCGGCCATGAACTCAACAATTTCCTGGCTGACGCCGGCGCGCACGTACTGGATCAAGCATTGGTAGTAGACAGAGGTCTCTTGATTGAGGGAGAACTTGCTGGTGATCTCGTTCAACTGGTCCACCATGCTCTGGGCGTATACGTTGAGGAGATAGAGATCCTCATAGACAGGGAAGCGTAACGGAGGCATTCCGCCTCCAGCGTGGCAGATAGCTTGGTGCCAAGCGTGCTCGCGCTCGTCGGAGACCTGACTGTTTTGGAAGAATTTCTGGAAGACTGCGTTTGTGTCCGGAACGGATCTGCGGGTATTTTTAGAGACAGCCATATCGTCGCCTTTCTTGGGAAGGTGAGGTGTGGTCAGGGGCACGTTGGTGTTGACGCACCGACGTGTCCCGCTTAGGACTTCGTCCGTGATACCTCTAATTCAAAAAGAAATCAAGTCGGCTTAGCGGCCGTGCCGGTTCAGCCAGGTGAACGCAGAGGAAGCATGGAAATGGTGTGCCGAGTCGGCAGAACCGCCTTCACGTCTCCGCGAGGACAGCAAACGACGGAACAGCTCAGCGCTTGTGGGCGAGATTGAATCCCAGCAGTCTTATCCAACACTCGCAATTTTGTTCACACAATTGCGGAACCGGGCTTCAATCTCAACTGCGGAGGTTGTCGAATAACCGAGTTCTTTGGCAAGGGCTTCGAGTTCCGGTCTCCACTCGCCCGGGATCTGGATTGTCGGTGGAAACGCGTGTGTCCCCCGCTGGGCAAACACATGCTCGCGGCTACACGTACCGCCGTTGCGTCTATTTTTCCCAAGAGATCAATCAGAAGGATGTCCAGCACATCGCGCGCTCGACCTTTCGAATAAGGCCCCGTGCAGGCGTGCAGCTTCTGCGCAACCTGCTCGCTCAGATTCAGGCAGCGAACTGGCGACGGGATTCTGAGGCCCATCGCGCTAAGTCCACGGATCGTCGGCTCCACCAGATCAACTTCGCCCGATCCAGCATGGCCGAGATCGACGTCAATCGTCTGCCATGCGCGAGTGCGGTATATGACACCAAGTTCCAGACGAACCGCATCTGCATTGTCCATACTGAGCGGCTTACCCTTCAGTTGAAAGCTGAACTCATCGAATCCTAGCGCCAGCGCGTCACGAAAGGTCTGCAATCGTTCTGCACGCTCGCCGGCAAGGCCGATGTCTACATCCTTGGTGGCGCGCGCACCCTCCGCAAAGCGAAGTTCCATGGCGACGCCACCTTTCAGGTAGTAGTTGCCCAGGACGCTTTCTTGGACGGCTCTTTCGAGCACACCGCAAAGAGCAAGGAAGGAAACCCACCTGCGAAGGCGTTCTTGAGCTAGCCCTTGTTCTCTGGCGACTCGCGCCAACGTCTTTTCCAGGCGCTCAACTGGCCGAGGATTCATTCGCCTTTACCTTGCCTGCGTTTGTTGAAACGGTTGTAGCGGACGCCGAGCGATTGAGGCGCTTCCGAAGGGCACCCGCCTGAGATGGGCTCAGCAACCGTTTGCGGAGGGCGTCGGCGATTGCCTGGCGTGCAAAGTCGCTCCGGCGAGTTGTCGCAAGAACATCCAGGATGGAGCGTTCAACCGTAGTGACCGGCATCCCCTCATTCAACTGGATGTCCTCTGTGGCGAGGTTAGCCCGATGGAGCTCGATCCATTTTGGATGGACCCGTCGCATCCGAGCCGATGCAGGAACAGTGAGGTTCACCCGTGGCGGATTCACATCGGAGATTCCATACAGCAACAGTGCTGTCTCATGAGACAAAGCGATGCGCTCGGGCCCGTTGCTCGCCCGCGCCCACAGGACAGCCTCACGGTACTGGGCAAGCCGCTCTGCCGGATAATGCGCAATCCGGTAGACCCCTCTGCTCATTCTTTCCAGCCGGCCGCGCTGCCTCAGTCGGACCAGAACGGAATCCTGAATGCCGAGAGAGCGAGCTTCCTTGGACGTAAACAGGCCATCTTGGTCCTCGGCAAGAGCGAACAACTCGTCCATGCGGGTACTGGGCATAAATAGAGTATGCGGCGCAAGGCGCCGTTATGTCAATATAGTTCCATTATGGAAATATATTGACGCTAAACGTCATCCTATAATTCAATCAAAAGATGATAGGCGGGTAGATGTGCTCGGCCGCAATTCGTAGGGGTCGCCCTCAGACGTACTGTTTTGGGGGGAGAATTTGTCGTACCGACTGCACACTCTTTGAGGCACTATCTGTTTGATGTCGAACGCCTACGCGTATGCGACCACGCTGGCTGGCCTCGCTGAGACCGGGAATGCATTCCAGGCAGAAGTCTGTGTGCGCCTGTGGAGTGTAGTGCTCGGCATTAAAACGATTCTCTCCAAGCCACATGGCGATGTGGATCCTGATAGATTCTTCCACGTCGGCACCCAGGGTTACTGCTGCTATGGTCCCGCTGGGTATCTTATGAAGAGTTACCTCGACCTTTTTCGGATTTGCAGTAAAGATCCACTGTCGCGCCGTCTTCAAGCAACGCTTCGGCGTTTGGAATCGCCGAATAGGGCGCTAAATCCGACAGACAATGCAGACGCTATCTGTTCTTCGATTGTGAACAACGTCTGTGAACCGCCTTCGGCATCGAATCGCTTTGCCCACAACTGAAATCCAGCTGCGTCGACGATTCTGGCCGTGACTCGGATGTGATTGCCTTCCTCCCTGACACTTCCCTCGAATGCAATCTGCGCGCCAACCTTGCTCATTGCAGCCGCCACATCATGCTCCTGCGCACTGAAATGCGCCATGGAAGCTGGGGATATTACCTTGCACCCTTCGGTCTGCATGAGAGCATATGCGAGTTCATCCGGTATCCCTCGCGCGTACATCGAAGAAAGTGGGCTTCCCGATATGTCATGAAAAGGCAGAATTGCTATCGCAATCGCGGTTGCCTTCGCCGAAGAGAACGGATCATTGCTGTCCGCGTCGCTTTGAACGCTGACTGGAGCTTCTTTGTATTTGAAGACCGGGATGTAGCTCCCGGGACGCAAATAGATGTAGACAGGGTCGTCTTTGCCTTCCGTCTCGTAATACTCCATCAGCTTGCCTCTTAGTCGGCGTGCTTCTGTCCGCACAATCGAGTCTTGGCTTGGATGGTAGGGAGGCTTACGGTCGTAGACCTCGGAGCCGATCACGTACTCTTTGAGGCAATTCTGATTGCCACCGATGACATGCTCAACGATGAAGCGCAGAAACCGACTGAGCCTTTCGGAACGAACAAATACCGAGCTTCGGAGTATCCGGGCGAGCTGTTCTCGAATAGCGTGCTCCGGAGCCACAAGGCTATTTGTCTTGTCCAAGGCTAGAGTTGTATCGGTCGCCGCTCCCTCAACTTGGACGCCTATCGATGGAGGGTGCGGGTCTGAGTGGCTAACGACGATTGAGATCCTCCCCGACGTCAGCTTCGTTGCTAGTTGCTTGCTGCGCCTTGGAACGTCTTCGCGTGCACCTGCGGTCTCAGACATATCGGTCTCCTAAGTCGCTTGAATGTGAAAGGTGCGACGATCCCAACTAAGTCTTTGGATTAATCGTATGTCGACTGTTTCAGCGCCCGATCGATGACGCCTAATCCAACCGGGAGTTCCCCCGGCTTTGCCGGGGTGGCAGTAACAGTTTGACATTTTCGGGAGTCCATCCAAGAAACTCCAAGAGGTGAGCCGCCAAGCACACATCAAGGAGAATCTGGATGGACGAGT
>Ga0224527_1001268_pt1 | contig 13005 bp, 7 predicted proteins | sample CBST0metaG_FD_179882 | JGI IMG/M metagenome (GOLD analysis project Ga0224527, IMG submission 179882) | Peat soil microbial communities from Stordalen Mire, Sweden - C.B.S.T0 | ecosystem: Environmental > Terrestrial > Soil > Wetlands > Peat | place: Sweden: Norrbotten County, Stordalen Mire... | reverse complement strand
AAAGGCGCGGTTCACGTCCTTGGTGTAGAGCGAGGAGGAAAGTCCATACTTTACGTCGTTGGCGATGGCGATGCCGTCTTCCAGCGAGTCGCATGGAATACAGGAGACAACCGGGCCAAAGATTTCTTCCTGCGCAATGCGCATCTTCGGAGCTACATCGGCGAAGACCGTGGGCTCGATGAAGAAGCCGTGCCGGTAATCGGCGCGATCAAAGCGGTTGCCGCCCGTGGCGAGTCGCGCGCCCTCCTTCTTGCCCACTTCGACGTAGCCGAGAACGGTTTCCATCTGCGCGTTGCTGACCACAGGGCCAACGTCCACTGATTCGTCGAGTCCATTGCCGAGCCGGAGGAACTTAGCGCGGTGGACCAGTTCATCGACAAAATGTTTGTACACGCCCTTCTGCAGGATGATGCGGCTGGTTGCGGTGCAGCGCTGTCCGGCGGTGCCAAAGGCTCCCCAGAGCGCGCCTTCGAGGGCGAGTTCGAGATTGGCGTCATCGAGGACGATCATGGGGTTCTTGCCACCGAGTTCAAGCGAGCAGCGCTTGAAGGTGCGTGCGCAGCTTTCGCCGATGATGCGGCCTACCTCGCTCGATCCGGTAAAAGAGATAGCGCGCACGAGCGGATGCTCCATCAGGGGCGTGCCAACCTCAGAACCGTGTCCGGTGACAATGTTGACCACCCCGGCAGGCACTCCGGCTTCGGTAAGGGCTGAGACAAAGTTGAAGACCGAGAGCGGCGTGTCCTCGGCGGGCTTGATGACGCAGGTGTTACCGGCGACGAGGGCAGGGAAGAGCTTCCACGAAGGAATCGCCATGGGGAAGTTCCACGGGCAGATCATGCCGACCACGCCCACGGGATTACGGGTACACATGGCGAACTTGTTGGGCAGCTCGCTGGGCGTGGTGAGTCCGTACATGCGGCGGCCTTCTCCGGCAAAGAAGTTACCGCAGTCAATAGCCTCCTGCGTGTCGCCGCGCGTCTCCTTGATGACCTTGCCCATCTCGCGGGTCATGTCGTGCGAAAACGCTTCCTTTTGCCGCTCGAGGATGGAGGCGGCCTTCATGATGATCTCGGCCCGGCGCGGTGCGGGAGTGTGGCTCCACTTCTTGAAGGCGGCATGCGCGGCCTCCACTGCCAGATTGACCTCGGCGGCGCCGGAGCGCTGAAAGACGCCCACGAGGTCGCGGGTATCGGCGGGGTTGCGATTTTCACATGTATTACCGGAACTGGCCGGAACCCATTTGCCATCGATGAAGTTGCTGAAGGTCTTAATTTCAGAGGCGGTGGTAGACATGAGGACTTGATCTCCTCGCAGAGTAAGTGAAGAAACTCCGCGACCGATCATCGTAGTCGGCGGAAGAGGGTGGTGGCAAGGGGCGTAATCGGAGAGGGCAAAGGCAGCGAATAAAGGGACCAGATTTTGGCAGTGGTGCCCATTGGGGCCCGACTTCTCTAAGTGGGACACACCCATAACAGAAATAACGAAAGGTCTAAGGCGGCTTTCAGGGGCAAGCGAGAGATTGCAGCGGCAAACAGCAGAACTGGTTCAACTTTCGTAAGTATCCGTATGACGAAATTTCAGGGTTCCCCGTGGGAAGGGCGGACGGAGTAGTAAGATAACGGATGAGTCCCGGCTAGTGTTCTTAACGCATTGGTCCGCAACGGTCCTACCCGTATTATTCTTAGAGAAGATCTTCACTTGGTTTTCCCTGGACAGAGGGGTAGAAGCCGGGGGTGAGCTCCGTATAAGATTCGTGGCAGTATGGTCGCGGACTCTTGGTGGGGTTACCTGGGCCCAAGCTTTCTGTAAGGAAAAAGAGAGATAGCAAAAAAGATGTCAAACAATGGCTTCCACACTGGTTCGCGTTTCGGGAATTTGCGTTCGTTGTTCAGCATGTTCTCAAGCGACCTTGCAATTGACCTGGGCACGGCGAACACGCTTGTCTATGCGCGAGGCAAAGGCATCGTTGTAAACGAGCCCTCGATTGTCGCAATCAACAAGAACACCAACGAAGTGGAAGCAGTGGGCAAAGAGGCAAAGGAAATGCTCGGCCGCACGCCGGGAAACATCGTTGCCATCAAGCCGATGAAAGATGGAGTAATCGCTGATTTCCGGATCACGGAAAAGATGCTGAACTACTTCATCCAGAAGGCACACAACCGCAAGATGCTGGTGCATCCGCGCATCGTCATCGGCGTGCCCAGTGAGATTACGCAGGTGGAGAAGCGCGCGGTCATGGACTCCGCGTATCGCGCCAAGGCCAGCGAAGTGCATCTGGTGGAGCAGGCTATGGTTGCGGCCATCGGCGCAGGTTTGCCGATCACCGAGCCGAGCGGCAACATGGTGGTGGATATCGGCGGCGGCACCACGGACATTGCGGTGATTTCCCTGAGCGGCATTGTGTACTCGCGCTCGGTTCGCATGGCCGGTAATCAGATGGACGAAGCCGTGATGAACTACCTGAAGCGCAAATACAACTTGCTGATTGGTGAGCGCACGGCGGAACAGATCAAGATCGAAATTGGTTCGGGCTATCCGTTGGAGAAGCCGCTGACCATGGAGATTAAGGGACGCAACCTGATTGAGGGCGTGCCCAAGACCATTACGATTGACGACAGCGAAATCCGAGAGTCGCTCAGCGAGTGCGTTGGCACCATCATGAATGCGATCCGCGTGGCATTGGAGCGCACGCCTCCTGAGTTGAGCGCAGACATCAGCGACCGCGGTATCGTGCTTACGGGCGGCGGCGCGCTGTTAAAGAATCTCGATAAGCGCATCCGCGAAGAGACCGGCCTACCGGTTTCCATCGCAGACGATCCGCTGGCCAGCGTGGTTCTGGGCACGGGCAAGATGCTCAGCGATTTCAAACTGCTGCGCAAGATCAGCATTGAGTAAAAGCGGCAGCGGCCGGAGCGTTGCTCCGGCCTTGCACTTTGCGGCCGCGGCCAAACCGCGCGACAAAGCCCGGTCCGGCTCATTGGCGCTGACACGTGCTTACGAAAATCAAAACTCTTAAAACATGAATCTCTTCTCGCGGCATAAGAACACGGTGGTACTGGCGGCGGTCCTGTTGGCCCAGTTGCTGGCACTGGCCGTGCAAGTCAAGCGGCAGACGGCGAATGGACCGGTACGTCTCATCCGGTTGGTGGCCGTGCATGCGCTTGCGCCGTTTGAGCGTGTGCTGATTTATTCCGGCGAGAGCGTGCGTGCGGTGTGGTCCGGCTACATCGACCTGCGCAGCGTTCGAAAAGAAAATGCCCGGCTGAAGGCCGAAACGGCACAGATGCGGCTGGAGCGTGCGCGCGAGCAGGAAGACGCACGGCAGGCGAGGCGCATCCAGGCCCTTCTCGGCTTCAAAGAACAGTGGATCGACACAACCGTTGCCGCACAGGTGATTGGCACCAGCGGCACGGAAACGTCCCGGCTGCTCGAACTCGATAAGGGTGCGAAGGACGGTATCAAGGTGGACATGCCGGTAATCACTCCGGACGGTGTGGCGGGCAAGATTCTTGCTGTGTACGGAGACCATATTTCGCAGGTGCTCCTGATCAATGATCCGACGAGCGGTGTGGGTGCAACGCTGGTCAACTCGCGGCTGCAGGGCATTGTCAAAGGGACGCCGACCGGCGAAGTAACGCTCAACTACATCATGGGAGATGAAAGCGTGCAGCCGGGAGAAGCAATGGTCACCAGCGGCGGAGACCGGGTTTTCCCGCGTGGCTTGCCGCTTGGCAACGTGGCCAAGGTGAGCATGGGGCGAAATCTGTTTCTTCAAATCAATATCAAGCCTGCTGTGGATTTGGATCGACTCGAAGAAGTGCTGGTGATTACCGCGCAGAAGCAGCGCGATCCAGATGTTGCGGGACTGGGTCCAATTCGCGCCTCAGATATTCTCTCTCAGCATCTGCCCAGTGTGCCTCCGCCGCCGGTTCCGGGTGCCCCACAAACTGGTGCTCAGCCTCAGTCGGCGCCCTCTGCCGGTACGACGCAGAGCACGCCGCAAAATACAGTGCCAAATACGAACTCAGTGCCAAATGTGAACCAGAAGGCAATAGCGCCGGGGGCAACGCACAGCGCAACGCCGAATGGATCAACGCCGAATGCGCCGAAACCGGTTGGATCAAAACCGGCCACGTCGAAACCTGCCCTGACGAACCAGGGTGCATCGCCGCAAAAGACTACTCAGAGCGCATTGCCCAAGCCGCGCTCCAAGCCTGACGCCGAAGGGACTGGACCTCAATGAAGGACATGCGTCTCAGTTACACTTCAGGCGAGCAGGTGGAGGTTTATCGCTTCTCCTGGCCAGTTTCGATTGGGTTGCCCCTGCTGATGGTGGGCCTGCAGGCCTTCATGCCGGTGCGGATGCCGTTTCTTCGCATCTTCGACTTCGGACTGTTGCTGACGATCTTTTTCGCGGTTTCACGGCGTAGCCAGGTCAGCGGAATTCTTACGGGCGCAGCGATTGGCTTGCTGCAGGATTGTTTGACCCACACACCTTTCGGCGTGTTTGGCATGGCCAAAACGCTGGTCGGCTACGGAGCGTCTTCGATTGGAATCAAGATCGACGTGGAGAATCCCGGCTCACGCTTCCTGCTGACGTTCGTCTTTTATGCAGTTCATTTGGCTGTATTCATGGCCATTGAACACTGGCTGATGGGACAGCCGGTTCACTTCAATCTTGGACGGGAGGCGGGCGCGGCAGTTGCCAACTCGCTGATGGCGGTCTTCCTGTTTGCGCTGCTCAACCGTTTCAAGATCAGGGATTAGCGGCAGAAAGCTGTATCGATTCATTCATGTACGGTCGCGAAGATAAAGTACCCATAATTCGTTTGGCGATGGCGCAATACATCATATTGGCCATCTTCTTCTTTCTGATTTACGGGCTGTGGCGGCTCCAGGTGTTGGACACTGACAAATACACCAGTCTGGCCGAACAGAACCGGGTGAAAGAGGTTCCTATTCTTGCGCCGCGCGGCAAACTGCTCGACCGCGAGGGGCGTCCCATCGTGGACAACTATCCGTCGTTTTCTGCGCTGCTGTTGCGCTCGCAGGGAAAGATCAGCGATTCCAACCTGGACGCCATTGCCAGCGGATTGCACATGGACCCAACCGACCTGAAGACGCACGTCAAGCGTCTCAGCTCGATGCCTGGCTACCAGCCCATCTTCATCAAGTACGACATTACGCCGGACGAGTTGGCGTTCATCGAATCGCATCGCAACGAATTTCCTGAGTTGGACACGATCACCGTACACCGCCGTCTGTATCCGAAGAATGGATTTATGGCTCACGTGATCGGCTACGTTGGGGAAGTCAGCGAAGACATGCTCAACAACCCGCGCTTCGAGCTCTACAACTCCGGCGACGTGGTGGGACAAAGTGGCGTTGAGGCCGAGTACAACGACATGCTGATGGGCAAGAACGGTTCGCGTCGCGTGCTCGTCAACAGCAAGGGCAAAGAGGTCGGCGAACTCGGTGACACCCCGGCGATTCCAGGGAAACCGCTGAATTTGACGATTGATATTGATCTACAGATAGCAGCCGAAGAGGTTCTGGGCGACAACAAGAACGGCGCGATCATCGCGATGGACCCTAAAAACGGCGAGATTCTCGCCATGGTCAGCCGTCCTGCATTTGATCCGAATGCTTTTGCCGTACGCATTACCAACAAAGAGTGGCAGGCGCTGATGACCGATCCGGGTAAGCCGCTGCTCAACAAGGCGATTCAGGCGCAGCTCGCGCCGGGCTCGACGTTCAAGATCATCATGAGCGTTGCCGGCTGGCAAGAGGGCATCGCGCAGACGCTGCACATCAACTGCAACGGTGGGGGAGAGTTCTACGGACGGCGCTTTGGTTGCTGGCTGAAGGGCGGGCACGGCGGAGTTGATTTGGCCAAGGCAATCTATCAATCCTGCGACGTCTTCTTCTACACGCTTGCCGAGCGGCTTGGCATCGAGCGAATTGCAAAATACGCTACCGCACTTGGTTTGGGACAGAAGACAGGCATCGATCTTCCGCAGGAAGTCGCTGGCGTTATCCCGAGCGAGGAGTGGAAGCTCAAGAACTTCCACCAGAAGTGGTTTGCCGGAGAGACGATCTCGGTTGGTATTGGGCAGGGAGCCGTCGCAATCACTCCGGTGCAATTGCTGCGCGCCATCAGCGCGATCTCCATGGACGGGCATATGGTACGCCCGCACGTAGTGTTTCCGGACAAAGTGCCGCAGAACTACCGCGACGCGCTGAAGTACAACGAGACGAAAGAGATTCCGATCGACCCCAAGGGTTGGGAGGCGATTACGGATGCGATGTCACGAGTCTTACTGCCGGAAGGTACTGCACCCAGCGCACATATTGCGAACGTGGAGATAGCAGGCAAAACCGGTTCGGCACAAACCGTCTCACTGGGACTGCGCGCGAAACACGCGAACAAGGCTGAGTACGCGCAGAACGGATGGTTTGTCGGATTCACGCCGAAGCGCAATCCAGACATTGTGGTATGCGTGCTATTCCAGGGCGGTGAGCACGGGAAACTGGCCGCTCGTCTGGCTACGCAGGTGATCAAAGCCTATGTCGACAAGAAGAATCATAAGCCGTTGGAGCATCTGAAACCGCCTCCAGAGAGCGGTCCGGCGCAAGACGAACCGGAAGAGGCTCCGCCTCCGTCTCCCGCTCCGAAATCTACGGTAGTCACTGGACTGTGGAGTGATGGCGATGATTCAGGACAACATCTACAGGCCGGGAACTTCCGGGCCGACCGACCGCAGCGCTATCATCACGCCGTTGCTGCGCCTGGCATGGAGGCTTTCGCGCAGAGTGTTCCACCGAAGTCCACTCCGCAACCGCAACCGCACAGGAAAAGTCCGACGTGGGGTGATTTCCCTGGCGTCGTGGCGGCACTGCCTGAGCCGATGTGGCGCACAGGAGGTGTCAGATGAGTCGCTATGTACGCTTCCGCGATTTTGACTGGGTGCTGCTGATCTTCGTGCTGATTATCTGCCTGCTCGGCGTGTCTGAGATTTATTCGGCCACCCTGCATACCAAGTTCGAAGGGATGCATGTCAAGCAGGTTTACTGGATCATGGCAGGAGTGGGGCTGATGTTTCTGGTCAGCCTGATCAACTACCAGGCGCTGCTGGAGATGGTGCCCTGGATGTATGGCCTCAGCTTGGTCTCGCTGGTCTCTGTGCTGCTCTTTGGAAAGAAATATCTTGGGGCCAGGCGCTGGATCGATTTCCGCGTCTTCCACTTTCAGCCATCCGAGTGGGTGAAGTTGATTTTGATTCTCACGATGGCGAAGTACTTTGCCGAGTATCGAGAAACTGAACTGCCATTCAAAGAACTGGTGAAGGCTGGGTTGGTGGTAATCTTCCCGATGTTGCTGGTGTTGAAGCAGCCCGATCTTGGCACAGCTCTCACCTATATTCCGATTGCGATCATGGCTCTCTTTCTTGGCGGCATGAAGCCCAAGCACGGAATCGTGCTGCTGGTGATTGCTGCCGTGCTGATGCCCGTGGTGTGGAAGTATGGGCTGAAGTCCTACCAGAAGGAGCGGCTCTCGAGCTTTATGCAGCCGGACGCGGACGCGCAGGGCTCGGGATACCAGGTGAAGCAGTCGCTGGTGGCGGTTGGTTCCGGAGGAGTGTGGGGCAAGGGCGTGGCCAAGGGAACGCAGACACAGGGCCAGTTCCTTCCGGTTCCCCACACTGATTTCATCTTTGCGGCATGGAGCGAAGAGCACGGCTTTGTGGGCGCATTGGTGGTAATGCTGTTATACTTCGGGGTGTTGATGCGTCTGATTCATGACGCTCAAACGGCGCCAGACCGTGCTGGAGTCTTCCTGATTATGGGAGTTGTTGCGGTGCTGGCATTCCACGTTTTGGTGAATGTGGGAATGGTAGTCGGTTTCATGCCCGTCACGGGGATTCCGCTGCCATTGATGAGTTACGGTGGATCGTCGATCCTGTTTACCTTCCTGGCGCTGGGCATTGTAATGAACGTCCGCATGCGCCGGTTTGTGAATTAGGATCACGCTGAAGTAAATCGCACGGAGTTTTCGCAGACATAGGGCACTCCAGTGCGTACGCGTATGGCCTTGAACAAAAGCAAGGCTCGCGGAACACAATTTTTTTGCAGAAATCCCAGGAGCAACGTTCGCAATCAGACGGGGCGATTGGGTCTTCGGCGGTAATAGCCGGGGCTTTCGGTCAGGGATTTCCCGGGCCGCATACAGACGAGATGGAGCCCTCAATGAGGGCACAGCCGGTCAGAAAGCATTCAAGGCCGGTCAGGATTGAATTACGCAGCGTTGTTAGGGCAGGGAACGGCCCCATCCAGTATTCCGGCAATCAAAAGGCTTCACGGGATGCGGAGAGAAGTGGCCACAAAACCCAGACGCTGGTGTAACCGGACCGGGTTCAATAGACCCGGGGAGTACGGAATCGGTGCATAGGTTCACATCAAACGCAGCTGGAGCCCCGAATGGCGCACAACGCCACGGCGTAACTGGCAGCATGATCCCCTCAAATCTGTTGAGCGGGCGAACTTCGCTCCGCGCCCCCGGCCTTGTGCCGGTTGGCGCGGTTCGGCGCATTGATCTTCAAGGCTGACCAACCTGCTTTCTTGCTTCCGGCTGCCAGACAGCCTGTCCGTTTAGGACAGGCCGGGAGCGAACATGAACAAGGAACTTTACGTTTCAACCACGCCGCATGAAACCAAAGTGGCGCTGGTGGAAGACGATCAGCTAGCCGAGATCTACTTCGAGCGAGAAAACGAATACACGCTGGCAGGCTCCATTTACAAGGGACGCGTCACTCGCGTGCTGCCCGGCATGCAGTCGGCATTTGTCGACATAGGACTGGAGCGCGATGCGTTCCTCTATGTTTCCGACTTTCTGGAACTTCAGGACGAAGACGAAGACGGTGAGTTCGCCGATGTGAAGGTGACTGGCGCGGTGCTGGCCACGGCCAATGGCCTTATCGTTCCTGAGCCCCCTCCTGTGACGGAAGAGGATTCCGAAGAATTTGATGAAGAGCCTGCTGCCCAGGGCGAAGCCCCTTCTGCAGAGGGAGCATCTGAGGGAAAAGATGCTGGAGCACCGCGCTGGCGTGGACGTCGCCGTCGCCGTGGCCGCCGTGGCGGACGGGAACGTGTGAACGGTGACCGCCCGGACGAAGCCCAGTCCGGCGTTGCTGCCACAGAGGCGCAGCCTCCTGCACAGGTGAACGAAGAAGAAGGTGAGGAAGAGCCTCAGCCGCAGACTGCTGCTCCGCGCAAGCGTGAACTGCGCGGCTTTGAGCCCCGCGGTCTGGTGGTACATGGCCTGGCCCGCAACGTGGAAGACGCGGACGCCGTGGCTCCCGAGGAAGAATTGGAGGCCGCAGAGGCAGAGCCGGTTGCAGAGCAGCCCGCCGCATCTGCGGGCACATTTACGCCGATGCTGCTGCCCGGCGAGTCCATCTCCAAGTACAACCGCGGCGAGGGTGAAGCGCCTGCTGCGGCTCCTGCCCCATCCGGCGAAGATACCGAGCGCGGTTTCAGCCGTGGTCGTGATCGTGATCGCGGAGACCGGGATCGTGGCGGACGCGGAGGTCGTGGACGTCCGGGTGACCGGGATCGTGGCCGTGGCGGCCGTGATCGCGGAGATCGCGAGCCGCGTGAACCGCGCGAGTTTGAACAAACCGCTCTACCCGCGAACTACACGCCCATCCTTCTTCCGGGCGAATCGATTTCCAAGTATCGCGGTGTTGAGCCCGTAGCGGCGTCTCTGGATGAGTACGCGGCTCCCGAGCAAAGTGTCACTCCATTCTCTGAGATCGAAGGGACGCAAGAGGCCACGCATGGGGCCGAGTCTCACGCCGACGCTCCGGAAGCCGTTGCGCCTGTCGAAGCCATCGCCCATGTGGAGCCTGAGCTGAACCCGGATGAACCTCTCTCCAGTGCCAGCTACTCCGGCGCGAGCGGACTACCCTCACTGACGCAGCGTCATGTTGCAGACGTAGAGGAGCCAGCAGCTCAAGAAGAAACCGAAGAGGTTGTTGCGGAAGCTCCGGTGATTGCCGAGCCACAGCATCAGCCTGAGGCGCAAGAAGCTGAGCCGCAGCAAGAAGTCTCCGTAGCCGCTGCCGAGCAAGAACATCACGCTGAGCCGCAGCAAGAAGTTGTCCAGCCGCATGAGGAAGCTCTGCCAACGTCGTTCAACGGCGATCAGACGGTGGTGCCAGAGGTTCTGGCGGAACCGAATCATGCCGAGCCGTATGAGACCGAAGTGCATACTGCAGAGGCTGTTCACACGGAAGCCATCCCCGAGGCCGTCGCAACGCCCGAGCAGACAACTCCGGAACAGAGCGAGCCGAAGACCGAGGGCCGTCCGGGACGCCGCTCTTGGCGCGACCGGGTTTCCAAGATATTTGGTACCGCCGCACACGAAGTTACCGAAGCCCACGCCGCGCATGAAGAGTTTGCGGAAGAGAGCTACGAGTCCGAGCCTCTAGCCGAGGAGCCCCCGGTTGAGCGCAAGCCCGAACCCAAGCCGAGACCTGAACGGAGGGCAAAGCCTGTCGCCGAGGTGAAGCCCGCCGAGTCTGAAAGTCAGTTCGGCAGCTTCGTGATTGAGGGAGGAAACGTAGAGCACGAGGAACTCGACGAGGAAGAGGCTGAGATGCCCGCCCTGGCCGAGCACTTTGATCGCTACGAAGAGGGCGAAGACGACGACGCCGAAGCAGCCAACGGCTCACAGTTTGGCACCGCAGTCCGTGAGAGCGGCGAAGAAAGCGAACTGGAAGATGAAGAGTACGACTTCGGCGGCGAAGAGTTCGAGGAATCCGAGATGCTCGCCGATGCCGAAGGCGAAGATGAAATTGAAGAGCCGGTTGAAGACGAAGAGCCCGCAGTCGCTGCGGCACCGGAGCCGGGCCGTCAGCGTCCCGCCGGTCGCTTTGATCGTCGCGAACGTCGCGGACGCCGTGGTGCTCCCCCGCAACGCGGTGAGCGCAGTGGTGGCGGTGGCAGCCGTATGCGTCCACGTCAGCAATCGCGCGCACTGCCGCTTATCAGCGAACTGTTGAAGGAAGGCCAGGAAATCCTGGTGCAGATTGCCAAGGAGCCGATCGGCAAGAAGGGCGCGCGCATTACCAGTCACATCGCGCTGCCGGGCCGTTTCCTGGTCTATATGCCCACGGTCAACCACATCGGAGTCTCGCGCAAGATCAGCAGTGAAGAGGAGCGCCAGCGCCTGAAGCGCATTGTCAGCAGCGAGCGCGAAAACGGACACGGCGGCTTCATCGTGCGCACGGCGGCTTCCAACATCAAGGAAGACGAACTGCGCGCCGACATCCGTTTCCTCAAACATCTGTGGACCGAGATTCGCACCCGCGCGGAATCCAGCAAGAGCCCGGCGCTGATCTACCACGATCTCAACCTGGTCGAGCGCATCCTGCGCGATCAGGTCACCAGCGACTTCTCGCAGATCTGGGTGGACAACGAAAGCGAGTACGAGCGCGTGGTGCGCTTTGCTTCACGCTTCCAGCCGAGCCTTGTGCGCCGCATCAAGCTCTACTCCAAGGACGCGCCCCTCTACGAGCAGTTCGGCATCAACGAGGAGATCAACAAGAGCCTCAAGAGCAAGGTATGGCTGAAGAGCGGTGGCTACATCGTCATCAACCAGACCGAGGCGCTGGTCGCCATCGACATCAACACAGGCAAGTACGTGGGCAAGACGGCGCGCCTCGAAGACACCATCGTCAAGACCAATTGCGATGCGGTGAAAGAGATAGTGCGCCAGATTCGCCTGCGCGATCTGGGTGGCATCATCGTGGTCGACTTCATTGACATGGACGAGCGCAAGAATCGCCAGAAGGTGATGCTGGCGCTCGAAGAGGCCATGAAGGCGGATCGCGCTCCATCGAAGATTCTGCAGTTTAACGATTTCGGACTCGTGGCCATCACGCGCAAAAGGGTCAAGCAGTCGCTGGAGCGCACGCTGGGCACTCCTTGCCCGTACTGCGATGCCACGGGCTTTGTGAAATCGGTGCAGACCATCTGCAACGAAATCTATGTTGAGATGCGCAAGATTCGCCGTCACGTGGAGAGCAAGGAAGTTCTGCTCCGCGTGAACCCGGAGGTCGCAAAGGAGTTGAAGGGTGGCAACGGGAAGTGGTTGCAGGAGATGGAAGAGTTGATCGGCCATCCCGTGCTGATCAAGAGCGATCCCCAATTGCACCAGGAAAAGTTCGACATGAACTACTAAAGGTGCCGTAGAAGCACAGGAGCCCGCCGTCGATGGCGGGCTCTTCCTTTTTTCGCGAACGCAAAAAGGGCCGGACGAATAGTCCGGCCTTTATGAGTGCACACAGGATGAATAAGACAGCGACCTCATTCTACAACGAAGCGCGTGAATGTCGGAACAGTTATCTAAAAAGTTCCTTAAACTTGCGCTGCGGGGAGCAGCTCAGGACAACTTTCGAGCGGCAACTTTCCTCTCTTGCCCATGGGCCAGAGAATGATGAACAAGAATATCGAATGTACGCGGAACCAGAAGTCTATAAAGCAGAGCGTCTTACCATCTAACGTGCGCGTTGTGCTGGGCATGTTGATTCTCGTGCTGGGCGTTCTCCCAATGCATGGGCAGGTACAGAGCAGCGGCGATGCACCTCTTTCCGGACCTCAAGTCGCAGCGTCAGCGCCAGAGCTGCCGGGCAACTTCCTTCGACGCTTGTTTCATGCATACCGGGAAGACTGGGACGGATCGGCTCAAAGCGGGCCTGAGGTTCCGAGAAGAATCCCTGCCTCCCCGCTAACCTCGCCGCCATTTCCCACTGCCGATTGGACCTATGGCGGAGCTCCGGTCATTGGAGCAACGAACGTAAGCGTCTGAGCAACCTTTCAATTACCCACAACTTTAGCAGCCATAGTGGCCCCGAGTTCTATGTCTGTAAGACGGGAAAGACCTTTCCACACGACCATGTTGCCGGGCGGCGAGTCATTGGCTCTGGCCAAGTAGCCGCC
>Ga0224527_1001262_pt1 | contig 13083 bp, 15 predicted proteins | sample CBST0metaG_FD_179882 | JGI IMG/M metagenome (GOLD analysis project Ga0224527, IMG submission 179882) | Peat soil microbial communities from Stordalen Mire, Sweden - C.B.S.T0 | ecosystem: Environmental > Terrestrial > Soil > Wetlands > Peat | place: Sweden: Norrbotten County, Stordalen Mire... | reverse complement strand
CTGACCTTGTCGGTCACCTCGCCGGGAACAAAGGTCGGAGTGGTGAAGATGAACTCTAAGGAGTCGATCTGCTCCAACTCCTGACGCAGGGCCTCAAAAGCAAAAATTGAGAAGCAGGAGGCGGCAATTGCCACCTTGGAACCGGGAACCATCGTTCGCTTCAGATCGTCTCCGAGGAAGCGATTTACATTGTCAAGGACTTCCATAGTTCGGGCTTGCGAGTCGTGTGCGCGAGGCTGACTCCCAAACTTCCTCCGATTTGTTTGAGAAACAAGAACATAGGAAAATTAACGAACATCCCTCTGAGTGTAGAATTTTAGCACTCTGACCGAAGGATGAAGCGGGGTCAACCGCCATGGTGGGCCTTCCGTCGAAAGCTCTATAAGAACGGCGTGGCTAGATTTTGAAACGGTACACCCTGCGCGCCGGTCGCGTCACTCCCCTTATCGCCAGAGATCAAGGGAAGGTGAAATAGGCGGCCGAATTTGCCACGGCAGAGATCTGACCCGAAAAACTGCGCCTAACAACCTTTTTGAAGACGAGATATCCAACTCCCCCAAGCTGCACGCCGGCACGATTCTTTTGCTTCGAAAAATCGCCCACTGCACCTTACCTCTCATTTTTTGTCATATTTGGCTCTGCGTAATAATTGGCTCGACAAATGTGAGCCAATTATGCAATTATGCTTACAGTGCTCATCTCGGGGTCTGAGAACGGCGGGAGGCAACCGATGGATTCACTACTACCAGGTTTTGAAGAGAGCGAAGCTCCGCCTGATTTGCCTAGCCATATCGAAACGCAGGAGAGGAACAACATGCCACGCGGAAGACGCCCAAAAGCAACCCCGGCACCTAAGAAGTTCGAGCGCCAGGAGGCCCTGAAAAACCGCATCGTGGGGTTATCGGAAGAACTTGGCAGGTTAGGATTCACCGATCTTCTGATCCCTCTGGTACCCATCAAGCCTGTTGCGGCAGAAGTCACCGATGAGAAGACCAGCGCGCAAATTGGCCACGTGGAAGAGACGCTTGCCGTGTATCTGCAGCGGACTTCCATCAAAGATAACCTGTCGCAACGGCCCCCGTTTGACCACATCGCAGATCCCATCTATCGCCGCCTCATGCGCGACTTCATCCAGGGCGCGCAAATGCCGGAAGTGAAAATCGCCGCTCTCCGCGATCTAAGCCAGCGCATAAAGTCGTTAGACGAAAACGGAATTAACTACAGCATTATTGACGGACTGCAGCGTTCCTGGTGCTATTCCACTACCGTGCTCCTTGCCCTGCATCGAGAACAGCTTGTTGCCGACCGTTGCATCACCGTCGATGCATGGGACTACTTCCGGCCTTTCATCGAAAAACTGGGCGACCCTGAAACGGCCACGCGAATTCTGCTGAGCAGAACGATTCGGTACGAAATCTACTACAACATCGACCTTGAGGGCCTGCTGCACTACATGGTCACCTTCAACACCGCTCAGCGCCGCATGAGCCTTCAGGTCCAACTTGAAATCATGCGTCGACCCCTCATCGATGAAATCGAGGCCGCTGCAAAAATCACGGTATTCCGGGACACTCACGACATAGAAGCTACTGGCAAGACGCAAAAACCAAGAGATCAGTTCGCTGCTTCCGATATCGCAGTCTCTGCGGAAGCCTTCATCACCAATAATGCTCAGGCCTCACAAAGGGAGGTTGCCGAGGACCTCTTGGAGAAGGACAGCGGTTACACCTCTACCGGCGTTGATGTTGGCGACATCGCCGATGTAGTCAATATGCTTCGTCGTCTGGCTCAGGATATCCATCCGCTGATGCTATTGGTCTATGACGACGAGCCCGGCAAAAAATATTACTTTTCCGGCGGTGGCACGTTCCTAACGGGCTTTGCCGCTGCATGTGGATATGTCCGCAACCGAAATAACATGCGAATGCTTGATGCCGCACTGGACAAGCTGATCGCATTGCTACGTCAGCCAAGCGAGGACCCGCTCGGACTCGACGAATATCAGGAACTGATCAAGAACATCACGTCTTCTCGTGGCAAGATGATGCGTCGCCTTGTGTACGACACATTCCTGCGCTTCTTCTTGGGGACAACGACGCGGCTGGAATGGACCGACGCTTACCGGTCGCTCAGCCTAACCTAAACAACGCTCAACAACAAACGACTAAGGAGGAATGTATGGCTCGCAAAGTGTTTTTTAGCTTTCACTATGAACGGGACATCTGGCGCACAAATGTTGTTCGGAATAGCGGTGTTGTTGAAGGCTCGGCCGCTGCCGGATTTCATGATGCTTCTCTCTGGGAAGAGGCAAAGAAAAAGGGTGACACGGACGTCAAGAAGCTGATCGATAAAGGACTGATCGGGACAAGTGTAACGGTCGTCCTCATCGGCGCTGAGACATCCACACGGAAATTTGTGGATTACGAAATAGAGCAAAGCATCGCACGTGGCAACGGACTGCTGGGGATCAAGATCAGCGGAATAAAGGATAAGAACGGCAAGACTGACGCACAGGGCGCGGTGCCGGCGCGCCTAACCAAGGCTGGCGCACCCAGCTATACCTGGGATCACGACAAGTTTGGCGACTGGGTGGAGGCGGCATACAAAAAGGCTCACCCCACAGGCTAAGCCCTCACTACAGCGAAGCCTAGATCGACGACTGGAGAAAGCGTTATGAGTTCCGAAGCCATTTCCGCCTCTACCTTCATCCGTGAATACACCCGCGAACTGCATAACATGAATGCAGCGATCTTCGCGGGCGCGGGGTTGTCAATGGCTTCGGGATACGTTGACTGGCCTGGCCTTCTCAAAGAACTTATCCAAGATCTCGGGCTTGATCCAGAAAAGGAGCATGACCTAGTCACGCTTGCGCAATATCACTGCAACCAGGCAGGCGGTAGCAAGACGCGGCTCACGCAAGCCATATTCAATCACTTCGCGCCGACCAGGACGCCCACGAAGAATCATCGGATTCTGGCCAGCTTGCCCGTCTACACCTACTGGACGACGAACTACGACAAGTTGATCGAGAAGGCTCTCGAAGAGGCCAAAAAAGTTCCAGATGTGAAATACGCGTTGAAGCAGCTCTCCGTCACGCGGCCGGATCGTGATGTGGTCGTTTACAAGATGCACGGCGATATTGATAACCCAGCAGACGCCATCATCAGTAAAGATGACTATGAAGCCTATCCGCTGAAGATGGGTGCCTTTGTGTCCGCGTTGCGCGGAGATCTCGTCGAAAAGACGTTTCTATTCCTTGGATTTAGCTTCACTGATCCAAACATCGACTACATTCTAAGCAGGGTCCGGGTGCAATACGAACAACATGCTCGCCACCACTACTGTATCGAGAGGAAGGTCTCGAAAAAGAACGGCGAATCCGATGAAGAATTCAAGTACCGGGAACTGAAACAGGATTATTTCATCCGGGATCTGAAGCGATTCAGCATTTACACGGTCTTGGTTGGGGAGTACTCGGAAATTACGGAAATTTTGGCGACCGTTGCCGCCAAGTATAAGAAATCATCGATTTTCATCTCCGGTGCCGCGGAAGAGTACGGAACTTGGTCCCGGACCGATGCCGAGGGCTTCATCCATAAACTCAGCTACCAAATCGCCGAAAAGAAGAATCGTGTTATTACCGGCTTCGGCGTCGGCGTCGGCAGCGCCGTCATCAATGGCACCCTCGCCTACCTCAATGAAGCGGGCAAAACGATCTCCGATGAGGATTTGGTCATGCGTCCGTTCCCTCAGACCGCCACTGGAACAGCCGCGCTCGCCGAGCAATGGACAGATTACCGGAAGGCAATGCTCGACTACCCCGGCATCGCCGTATTTGTCTTCGGGAACAAGCGCGACACCTCCGCCAAAATCTTTCTTTCCGACGGGATGAGGGACGAATTCAATTTCTGCATCGAGCGCGGCATCCACGTGCTTCCCGTCGGCGCGACAGGATATATGGCCAACGAGTTGTGGGTGGAGATGAAGACCGACCTTAAGAAGTTCTATCCAGGAGCTTCGTCTGACTTTGTCACAGATTTTCAAAGGCTTGGCGACGCCACGAAGCTCCCCGATGAACTGCGCGCCACCATTCAGCGGCTCATCGAGCATCTCCAGAAGGCATAATCATGGCAAAACGCGTCTATTTCGCATTCCACTATCAAGACGTCATCGACTTTCGTGCCAACGTAGTCCGGAAGCACAATTTCTTGGGTGGCGTTGAGGCTGCGGGATATTACGACCACTCCATTTGGGAGGAAGCCCAGAAAACCAGCCCACTGGCGCTGAAACGCTTGATCAATGGCGAATTGGAGAACAGCTCAGTGACCGCCATTCTGATAGGAACTTACACATGGTCGAGGCGGTGGGTCCGTTACGAAATCATGAAAAGCATCGAGCGCGGTAATAAGGTAATCGGCATCCATATCAATGCCATCAAAGGAAAGGACCAATTGACCAAAGCCGACGGTCCCAACCCTTTTGACAATCTCTGCCTGGAAATCAGCGCCGATGGTTCTCGGGCGAAGCCGACGGAGTGGAAGGACGGCAAGTGGATCTACTACACGGACCTTGAGTCTTTTGCCATCAATAGGCAGCCTGAGGAGAACCGAGGGAAGACCCTTCGCCTTTCACACTGGCTGCCCGTCTACGACTGGGTTTCCGGCGAGGGCTACAAGAATTTCAGCACGTGGATCGCATGATGTTTTCTAATGTCCCTTCAACATCGGCATTCTGCGAGTAAGATAGTATGGCGTTCTAACAAAAAGACAGGTTGATCTATGGCGTTCCTTACCATTCCCGAAATGCGCGCCCGTGGCGAGGGGGTCGTCGCCCGAGAACGCAATCTCGGCAAGACCTCCCGCACGATAATTGCAGAAGCGGTCGCATATGATCCTGACAGAACTTATGACATCTTCCTTTCGCATAGCAGCCAGGATAGAGCGCTAGTGTTAGGCGTAAAAGACCGGCTAGAAAGGGCACGGTTGAGTGTCTATGTGGACTGGATAAGTGATGCCGAGTTGGATCGAACGGCTGTCACACCAGCGAATGCGGAACGTCTGAGGACCAGAATGCGGAGCTGTCGTTCGTTACTTTATTTAGCCACAGAAAACGCTTCACATTCGAAGTGGATGCCTTGGGAACTTGGTTTTTTTGACGGTCTAGACAATGGTGAGATCGGGATTCTACCTGTCTTGGAAGGACGCGACGAAACGTTTGACGGAATGGAATTCCTCGGACTTTACTCTATCGTCGAACTGCGTCCCCGTGCGGCTGGAGGTTCCGCACTTTTCATCCGGAGGAAGGACGGAAGTGTTGAAAGGCTCAGAAATCTCTTTAGAAAAGCTGGATAGTATGGCACACACTCTTTTGGTGACGCGGTTGATCTATGGCTAACGTTCTGTCGGTATTTGTGTCATCGAGCTGCTTTGAACTGCGCGACATGCGGGCAGCGGTACGTGATTTGCTCAGAAGTTTGGAAATCAACCCGCAGCTTAGCGAAGATCCGGGCTTCCCGCGCTTCTCAGGTGATAGACCGCACGTAACCTGTCTTCGGACCTTAGCGGACTGCCCCCTGGTAATCGGCCTACTGGAGCAACGCTCTGGCACCTCCTTCGCCGACTGGAGCCCGTTCCCGGAATACAACGGCCTCTCAGCGGTTCACGCTGAATTGCGACATGCGGTAAAGTTGCGAAAGAAGTTGCTGCTGTATATCCACGCAGATACCTTGAGCACCTATCGGCACTGGAAGGCAAATCCTCAAGCCGCAAACCAGATGGCTGAGGTCTCCATGCTGAGCCTGGTGGACGAACTCCTGACTCAAGATCCGGCGGCCTACTATGAGTCCTTCACTGACGCTTCGGACGTACTCGCATCGTTGAAACGCAATTTACTTAACGAGATCTACGCCTCGCTGAGGGATCAGGAAGCCCAAAACCGGGATCGGGCAGAATACCTCATGGAAAAGATTCTCACTGCGGCACCGGAAATACGAGCACAAATTCAAGAGCAATTGAATCCAGATCTGTTGGACCAACTACAAAGGCTCACAAATGACCGCGACGATATAGTGAAGCGTCTTTCCGACACTGAGCAAAACTCCCAAACTGCCATCGCCACGCTCCGCCAAGAGAAGGACTTGCTGGACGGTCAAATTGGAGCACTTCATGCACAGTCACAAAGCGCGCAGGTGGCTCTGACTATGGCTGCGGTAAGAGACGCCCGATGGCTGCAATTCGTGAGAACCACGATGATACCCCCGCAGCCTGGCCGCGTTCCATTTCACAATTCGGCCGAGGTCGCGATGCGCGGGTATCATGCCGCCGCCGGTGGCAGAAAGATTCCCGTATTGAAGGAAGTGACATGGTCGAAACTGCCCGAAAGGGAAAGCAAGCTCCACAGGGGCTATAAGGCTGGGCTCTTGTTTCGAGGGGTGGAATTCGTGCCTGGAGTTGTGTGGACCAGCCGTAGACGGGGCGAAACAACTCCTCCCACGGGCAATGCTGATTATTTCTGGCATCTTCCCAATACCTACTTTGGTGATTATCTAGAGGTCTCGACGGGGGAGGATGAAATTGAGGGCCCTCTCTCTTACAGAGATTATGAATTCCAGTGCAAGAATCCTGAAGGACAGACCAGCGAGTGGATCACATTCTCTTATCCATTCAACGATGGAACACTCCTTGAGATAATGCGTCAGAGCGCGGAAAAGGGACGGAAGCTTGTCACAGAAGGCAAGAATAGAGACGCTGTCGAACCCCTGAGGAAGGCAATAGTTTTTTCAGACAGGATATTGGGAATCTCTGCCCCTGAAACCATTGCCTTGCGCTCCGAATGGAATCAGGCGCTTGATCGTGCAACACTGGATGGCTTAAGATTCCCTGTCGGTACAACAGTCAAGATTGTGACCGGCGAGCACGCCGGTTGCAGCGGAATCATCAAGAGTCTTGGCCTAAGGCAGATACGTCCATATTGGATTGCCACTGAAAAGGCAGGATTGGTCGCGGCTGCAGATCACGAAGTTGAGGAAGTTGCCGGGTGAACTTTGAAAACTTTACGATCCGGTTCAAGTAAGGGGGCATTATGAGCGATGAATCGCAGCTGAGCATGAACGAAATGCCGCTTCATGACCATCACCAGGAATGGACTGATGGTCACATTGCTGTGCGATTCGTCGGATTCAATCCATCAAACGGTGAAGCGCATTTGCAGGTTACGGAACAGCACAAGCGCGTCGGCGTCTATTACCTATGGATTGTCTATGGGCCGCCTCCTGGTCCGGCTTCGCAATCCGCTTATACCTACGACGGAGCGCATCCGAAACGGTTGGAGCTTATGAGAAACATCGGAGTTCAAACGGGCCAGCCGAAAGACACGATACGTGGCATCAAGGTCAAAAGAGTAGACGATATCCTTTAGTAGGGAAGCCGGAGGCAAAGGTGGCGAGAAGGGTTTTTTTCAGTTTCTACTATAAGGGCGATGGCTGGAGAGCATCGCAGGTTCGCAACATAGGGGCTCTCGATGGAAATGCGCCATGTTCGGACAATGATTGGGAACAGGTTAAGAAAGGCGGTGCTAAGGCAATTGACAAATGGATTGCCGAGCAGCTCGTCGGCAGGTCTTGCACTGTAGTTCTTGTTGGCGAAGAAACCGCCAAACGTAAGTGGGTGATTCACGAAATCGAGGAGTCCTGGAACGCGAAGAAAGGCGTGGTAGGCATCAGGATTCACAATCTCAAGAACAGGAATGGCAATCCCGGGGCCTCCGGAGAAAATCCTTTCGATAAGCTGACCGTACAAAATGGTGCCAAGAAACTGTCGTCAGTTGTAAAGCTTTATAATCCGTTCGGTTGGTCTAGTACCGGTGTTTACGAGAACATCAAGGACAACATCGCAGACTGGGTCGAGGAAGCCATAACGATTCGAAACGGCTATTAGCCGGCTTGAGATTAGACGTGCGGGTGGGCGGCTTTGTACGCTGCTTCAACCCACTGGCCCAGTTTCCCGTACTCCCAGGTATAAACCGGTGCGCCTGCTTTTCGGAGTGCCTCCGGCACTTCCCCCGGCGCCTCACGTCTGCCCGATTTATCCTTGATGTTGTGGATGAAGATTCCCAAAAGCCCATTGCCTTGGGATATACTTCTCTCTATTTCATATGAAACATATCGGCGCTGAGTTGTCTGCGCTCCAATGAGAACCACCGTGACACTGGTACTTTCCAGACCGGTGTCGATGAGCCTTCTGACGGCGTCATCTCCCCGCAGCTTCGTTTCTTCCCAGAGCGATGCATCATGGAACCCGGCTGCCGCTATGCCTTCAATGGCGCCGCTGTTGCGGACAACATTTACACGCCAAATGTCACGTTCATCATAATGAAAACTGAAGAAAACTCTGCGGGCCATAGATTCTGCCTTTCAAATGGGCTCAGATCACACCGAGATTGCCTGAAGGATGTAGGCCGTGGCTTCTAAATCGACTGTGCCATCCCGATGATCAACAATAGCTGAATTGCCTGGATTCCATTTAACCGGCTGGAAAGCAGATTCAGCAAGAAGCGTTGATAGTGCCAGGTGTTCGAAGAGCACGTTTACGCTCGCGGCTACGTCGTCAGTAGTAAATAAGGTCAGGTTCGCATCGTCTGGCAGCGAATTCTTCAGTTGCGAAGGTGCAATCTCAGCAGCGAGCTTTTTGGATAATCCGCCCAACCCGCCCACAAGAAATCTGGGAATACCTTTTTGCTCAGCCAAGGCCAGTTCCTCTGAAACTCCTGGTACGATGCCATCGCCGCTATGCAATAAGCCTCCAACAGCAACAGTAATGTTTTGTGCGTCAATAAGAACTCTTCGCATTGCCGAAAGGCTTCGATTTCTGGTTTCCGGATCAGACGCATCCTTATCACCGATCCTCTTTGTCACAATAAATTCCGCTACTTCGGACATCGCTTCTATGCTTTGCGCGCTGTATTCTTTAATCCACAACTCGGACATGACCAGGGTCAATGGCTTACGGATCCTGTCCTTAGCTTGCAATCGAGCTTGACGCAGAATGATGGGTGTAAATGTGGGATGGCAGCCATGTACGATTCGTCCGCCGTACTTCAAGACGATCGCGCTGAATAAGGATACGAATTCCAGGATGCCACGATCCATGGCTGGTTCAGACCAGTCCGCCCGGTTGGGGATTGCCCCTGACAGGCCAATCTCAAATTGCTCCAAGGAGACATTTAGCCGTGTGATACTCATGCGGCACCCAACATCGTGAAATTTGAGTCAATTAGAGCGGCTAGCTCCTGGTGATGGAGAATGACAAAAGAATCAGGGATTCCTTTGGCAAACTCCAGCACTTCGTGGTCGGGCATTAATTCACCGTCATAAATAAACAACGAGTGGTTGACGTGCCCTGCGCCGCTTAAGAAGCTGTGAAACCGCTTAATTGCGGGTTCATAAATTACATCAAAGATCGAGCAATGATTAAGTATTTTAGTCGTGAGACGCCCCCCGGTTTTAGACGATGAGTACATCAGCAGTTTCTGGCTAAGCACCGCCCATTCGAACCCGTGCGAGACAAACTCCTTCTTGACGATGAATGGAACGCGGCACTTACGCCGGAAGATTTCACATAGATAAGCCTCGGCCTCCTCGACGATCTGATCCAATTGATCCAAACTGAGAGGAGCCGGTCCAGCAGGGGGAGTCCGAATCATCACCCACCGCTGCAAAGCGAGAAGCTGGCGAAATCGCGTAGCTTTCTTTGGGTCTGCATCGTCGCGGAAGCAGATAGGGAGGATTGGGAGCAAGAGTCCGTCAGCGGTGTCTATTTCGTACTTAATCCAAAGAGATTCGGGAGCCTTCGGCGTGTCAATCAACAAAACAAGATTCGCCGAATCGAGTGCGTCGTCAATTTCCTTTTGCACCGGGCTGCCCGGAAGAATCGTCGGCTCTCCATCAAATTCCTTGGCCTGATCCAGAAACGTGCGGTGGCCCAAAGTCCGCAGGTGCGTGTTTACTTGTTCCGCGATCTCGCTTCCGTCCACACCTCGGTACGAGATGAAAATCTTCGTATTCCGTCCTTGCACTCTAAGGCCGAGCATTCCGCCTGTTCGGTTCGCGAGTCGCCCGCGCTCACCAGTTGCGGTCGTATCGTAGAGCAGCGCTTTGATGCCTTCAGATGGCTTCGGTGGCTTTTGGCTCGCCGGATCGAGTGCGACCGGCAGGAGCATAGCGTCTTCACCGCGCTGGTTCTGATACTCAGAGATGAATCGAATCCCAGCGTTTGGGAAGGGTGACGCATCAAAGATCACGATGAGCAAATCGTCCCAGGCAAGTGATGATCCTGGCCAGGCGGCAGCAGACTCCGCACTGACCTGCACCACTTCTACATGCCCTACGAAAGCCGCCAGAAGGTCGGTTTTCGTAGCCTCTGCAATCATTTGGCACGGTAGTGGATGCAGTATCACGATCATAGTCGTTGTTGCCCTTTGAGTATTATCGCTGGTTTGGGACATTTCAGCACCCTCGACCGCAAATAACGCTGGATTTCGGCGCAAGACCTCTGCCGTACAACACCAGAGGTTTGTTTAGTTTGCTCGCAACAACGGCGCATGACTAGCTAACGGATTCGCCCGATCCCCCCAGTTGACTCTCATTCAGCCTTGAGTTGATCCCTCGTTGTCCGTAGCCTCGTCTCGATCCGGGCCTCGGCCGTTTACCACCTATCCGCAGGTCGGACGACCGCGTCTCCCGCCAACTTTCTTATTTCCTTCATTTATCTGGAGCTCTCCCTATGCAACCAGCAACGCTTTCATGAGTTCCGCATTCGCATGACCTCGAAGACCTCATCGAAAAGGCGCGATCCTATATTCGCGCTGCCAAATCCCCCGCCACCCAGGCCGCGATGAACGGAGTCAGCGAGCGCGACATCATGCGCCAGACAGGCCACAAATCAACAGAGATGCTCGCCAAGTACATTCGCGTCGGCGAGATATTCATGCGTAACACCGCCGCCGGACTCGGTATCTGACCACTGATAAAAGGGCTTCTCAAAGGTTTCCGGCTGCTGAAGCGGACAATCCCGTTTCGTGCCTATCCCCATCACACCATTGCACCCAAATCAGTCAGGAGAACATCATGAGGCTCCGCCGTAATCAACTGTGTCCAATTCACCGTTCACTATTCTGCTGCTGCAGAGAAGCAATCCCGAGAGAGAAACGGACGCGCCAGATGGGCGTTCGGCGCATCGAAGACCCTCATCACCCCAGGGGATACCGGGAACTCCGCTCGAACGGAGAAATGCGGAAACTCCTCGACCGGAAGATTGCCGCCCAGCGTGGCAAGTGCGCCCTCTGTAACGAAGTGTTCACTGATTATGGCGACATCGTACCCGACCATATCCATCCCCGCGGCATGGGCGGGGCATGGAGGGACGACCACCCGGAGAATATTCAGGCAGTCCATTGGTGGTGCAACGAGGAAAAGGGATCGAGCAGAGTATGATCTTCAATCGGTGCACCATTCATATATTTCTGCTGTATCTGCAGTATTTACAAACAGATGCAAACGGTGATCTCGCCACCATTTCAGGATTATCGCTTCAATATAACAAGATGTGTTATGTTGATTACGTGACCGGAGACGAACTCAAAAACGCACGCAAGGCGGCGGCTTGGACGCAAGCCCAAGCCGCTGCGCGGCTCGGCGTGACCCAGGCCTATTTGTCGATGGTCGAGCGGGGTGAGCGGGCTGTCTCCTCAGAACTTGCCTCAAAAGCAGTGGAAGTCTTCGATGTTCCGGCCACAGCGCTCCCGCTTGCGGAGTACCAGACAAGCGCCCGCGGGGCCGGCTTCTTCCAGTCGATGTTGGGCAGCCTGGGCTATCCGGGCTTTGCCTATCTGCGTGGTTCGGTCCGATTGAATCCGGTGGAGCTGCTGATGGAGGCGCTGGACTCGGACGATCTGGACTCACGGGTTACGGAGGCACTGGCGTGGCTGCCATTGGCCTATCCGCATCTGAACTGGGATTGGCTGACCGCGAATGCAAAGCTGCGGGATCGCCAGAACCGGCTGGGGTTTGTTGTCGAGCTGGCGCGGCAGGCCGCTGCAAAAGAAGGACGCTCCCAGTTGGAAGAGGAGTTGGCCACCCGCGTCGCCAAACTGGAGCCCTCGCGCCTGGTGAAAGAAGATACTTTATGCAGAGAATCGATGACACGCGCCGAGCGTTCCTGGCTGCGCGAGCATCGACCGAAGTCGGCCGAACACTGGAATCTGCTGACAGACCTAACCGTGGATCAACTCGATCATGTCGCCCTCTAACCGGCCGCCGGAACCGTGGAACACCTTCTTCAAGGAGTTGGACTGAGCCAATCGCCATTGGCAAAATCCCCATCGACTCGGATGATTTTCACTGATTTACCGCTCATTCAGGATCAGTGCTTACAAGTACAGATTCGCGCCTCTGATCGGCGAATATTCTGAATCAACGCCACCAGTTTGAACGGATTTCTTCACCGGGGATAACCTCGGACGGAACTCCGGGAGTCGGGGACCAGAGCTTCAGGTCTTTGACAGCAAAGACACTCTCGATGGGCTTCGTCCATGCGTGGAGCGCAAGGTCAAACAGTCCCCAGTGAACGGGCATGAGCAGACCGTGGCCGCCAAGAGCTCGAAAGCTGCGGACAGCGCCTTCCGGTCCCAGGTGAATGTCTGCCCATAGAGGGTCCGAAGCGCCGATCTCAAGCATGGTTAAGTCAAACGGCCCAAACTGCCTGCCAATATCGACGAAGCCATCCCACTCTCCTGAGTCGGCGCCGTAATAAACGCGATGTTTGGGGCCGACAAATGCGAAGGATGCCCACAGAGTCTCGAATCGATTGAAGAGACTGCGACCGGAGAAATGGCGGGCTGGCAATGCGGAGATCGCCACTGAGCCGACGGTCACGTTCTCGGTCCAGTTCAGCGCGGTGCAGCGGGTGGTATCGACGCCGAGGGTCTGCAGAATCTTCTCAACGCCGAGCGGCGTGATCCAGCGGGCGTTCTGAAGCTGCGGCATTGTCGCAAGCTTGCGGATGGTTCCTGCGCCGAGATGATCATAAT
>Ga0224527_1001259_pt1 | contig 13113 bp, 12 predicted proteins | sample CBST0metaG_FD_179882 | JGI IMG/M metagenome (GOLD analysis project Ga0224527, IMG submission 179882) | Peat soil microbial communities from Stordalen Mire, Sweden - C.B.S.T0 | ecosystem: Environmental > Terrestrial > Soil > Wetlands > Peat | place: Sweden: Norrbotten County, Stordalen Mire... | reverse complement strand
GAACCAGGCGGACTATACGACGGCAGTCCGTGTTGCTGAAGCAATAAATCGTGCTGCTCCCCCAGGAGCGGGCATTGCTCACGCAGTAGATGCCGGAACAATTGATGTTGCTGTCAACAAAGACACGGACACTGTTACCCTTATTGCAGCCTTGGAAAATATACCGGTTCTGCCGGACACCTCCGCCAGAATCGTTATCAATGAGCGAACAGGGACCGTCGTCTTGGGCGGCATGGTGAGTGTCTCTGCCTGCGCCATTGCACACGGTAACCTGACTATTGAAATAGCGAATGACACCACTGTCTCACAGCCTAATGCTTTGAGCAGCGGCACTACAGTTACTGTTCCGAAAAGCACTATCAAAGTAGGGGAGGGAGCGCAGCATTTAGCCCTCATAGCCGCTAGCCCCACCATCGATAGAGTAGTCAAGGCCCTTAATGCGCTGGGAGTGACACCACGAGATCTTATTTCCATCCTACAGGCAATGAAGGATGCGGGCGCATTAAACGCCCAAATAATAATCCAGTAAAAATACCAGTATTTACTATCGAAACCTGGCAATTCTGCCGATAATCTTAGTGAACAATTATGAATTCTTCAATTTCATCACTTTTAAGCTCGCAGCAAAGTCTGACTCCGGCGCTCACTACGGACAAAAATAAAGGCCTCAAGAGTGCCTGTCAACAGTTCGAAAGCGTCTTCTTCGGAATGATGCTTAAGGAAATGCGTAAGACCGTGCCTACAGACCCTCTACTGGGTGACGATGCACACGAACAAGAAATATTTACCGGCATGATGGACGACAATGTTGCCCAGCAGATGGCTTCGCATAGCGGCAGCGACAGCCTTGCCCAGGAAATGTATAAGCAGCTTGCAAGCAAGCAAGGTGCAAGCGACGATAGCAAATCAGGAATATCGAAATGAATACATCAGTGGAGACTAAGATGGAAGCAGCAGTAGAAAACACGCTCCTTGCCAGACAGGGATTGAAAATTTTGATGTCGGAATTGGCTCTTCAAAATCGACATCTGCAGATGGTGCGTAAGCAAAACGCTGCACTCTTAAGGAGTGACCGCAAGGGTTTTACTGCGATGCATGATGCACATGTTGAGTTAGTGGGCGAGCTTGCAATACAAAACAAAATCCGCCTCAATTTTTTCGCTGATCGAAAAACGGCAGACGTAATTCAAGGCTGGCCGGATGCTGAGCAGAAAGCTGCCGTTCGCATCATGGACGAGCTAAAAGCGGTGGTAACAGATGTAGTACGTATCAATGAGCAGAACGGTAAGTTGGTTGGTGCTCAGATCAAATTTATAGATTTTATGCTTAACCTTTTGGTTGGAACCTATCGCAAAGGAAGCACTTATGGGCCCCATGGTGCCTGTTCGATCAATCGAGCCAACCTCTTTTTCAATAGCGCGGCCTGATGAGGCCCCAGAATACTTACGGTGAATTGATATGACCATTCCTGGAACTTTTTACGGATTAAATATAGGATTGTCTGGATTGGAAACAGCGCAGGCTGCCCAGACTGTCACCGGCAATAATATTGCGAACGCCGGAACCGCAGGATATACGGACGAGTCTGCAGATATTGTCCAGGGGCCTGAAGGACCGGTTACCGGTTACGACAACCCCAATGTTTCGAGTAACTATAGCGGCGGCTCGGTAGTCAACACTATTACAAGGTCTCGCGAACAATATCTTGATGCAGAGTATCGCACCGCCAACTCAAACAGCACGGCCAATAGCACCCTGTCTTCTTCGCTGGGAGATGTCCAAGACTCGTTTAATGAGCCTACATCCGATGGTATCAGTGGCGCTATCTCGACTTTTTTTACGAATGTTACAGACTTGCAAAACAGCCCAAGCAATATTGGCGTTCGAACATCGGTGATTGATAGTGGTGCGGCACTAGCCCAGTCAATTCAAACGGTTCAGAGCAACTTGACCTCAAATAATTCAGCATTGGCGCTCAATGTCAGTGATGATATGACACAGGTTAACAGTCTGGGAACGCAGATTGCTTCGCTCAACCAGCAGATTATGGAAGCCACTGCAGCGAACCAGCAGCCCAACTCGCTTCTCGATCAGCGGGATTTGCTGGTCGACAATCTTTCGAAGCTGGCGAACATCACTGCGACAAGCACATCTAATGGTGCAGTGAATGTTGCGATTGGTTCTACAGTTTTAGTTTCAGGTGACACGTCGAATACTGTCGATCTTGCCACTATGCAGTCTCGCGGAGATTTGACGTCGGGTGACATCTATGGCCTGACACAAGCGCAGGGCGATATTGCCGGATATCAAAGCAATCTTAACACCCTGGCGTCTACAATCGTGACACAGGTAAACGCTGTACAAAGCACTGGCTCCGGCCTGGATGGAACTACCGGTGTTCCGTTCTTTACCGCTACGGCAGGCTCGGAAGCGAGCACCATTGCGGTAAATCCCACGCTGCAAAATGATCCTTCGGATCTTGCTGCCGCTGCTGCTGTCGTCGCACCTGCAACAACACCTGCAGCGGGCGATGCCAGCAATGCTGTATTACTGCTAAATGTTTCCACAACACAACAGGCATCTCTAGGTAACCAAACGATTTCTAATTATTTTAACGGAGTCGTTACTGCGCTAGGGAATGCCACAAGTAACGCACAGACTGAGGCGGCCGATACCAAGGCAACAACCACGTCTCTCTCTAATGAGCGTTCGACCATCGAAGGGGTCAGCACCGATACGGAAATGACCAATATGATGATTTATCAGCGTGCGTATCAAGCCTCGGCGCAATTTATTTCGACTCAAAACGATATGTTGAACACTTTGGTCAATACAATGTTTAACGGTTAGAAAGAGTAGATCAATGAACGTTACACAAAGCTATCTTGCAAGTTACCTTAATAACAGCGTTGAAACCAGTTCTTCGGCCTTATCAAAAGTGACACAGGAACTTTCAACCGGCCTTGCGGTCAATGAGCCTTCAGATAATCCATCAGGCACCGATCAGATTCTGACAATCAACGATACGATGGCGAATGTGGCTCAGTATCAAGCTGATGCCACGTCCGCCACAAATTCCCTGTCTTATACCGACAGCCAATTGGAAAGTGTACAAAACCTTGTCACTCAGGCACGTACTATTGCTGTAGCAGCTGCAAGCAGCGGTACAGAAAGTACGACCGATCAAGCATCAAATGCACAGCAGATTTCGTCAATTATTACTGCGATAACGAATCTGGCAAACACACAGCTTAATGGTAATTACATTTTTTCAGGAACGGCGACAACTGTTCAGCCTTACACACCCGGCGATACAACTTATACATATAACGGCAATACATCTACTTCTAGTACAGCCATTGGACCAAATCAGGAAGTAACCACGAGCACCCCAGGGAGTACGATTTTTCAGCCGATACTTACTGCATTATCGGCCCTGCAAACCGATATTACGGCTGGGAACTCGTCGACAATATCGAATACTGATCTTGCTAATATCGATACGGCTAACACTAATCTCAGTGAAGTTCGTGCGTCTATAGGGTCGACTGTCGATCAGGTAACCAGTGCCGGCACAGATCTTGGCTCAATGACCGCCGATTTGCAGAATCAGCTGACATCGGTGCAAGATGTCGATATTGCAACGGTTTATACTCAGCTGCAGACAGACCAAAATGTATACCAGGCATCATTGGAAGCTACTGCCAATGCCTTTAAGTATTCGCTCGCTGATTATATTAGTGGATAAGGAAAGAAAGAATGGAAATTACGACCACAAGATTCGGAAGTCTTGAAATTGATGAATCTAAGGTTATCTACTTTGACGAAGGTTTGCCTGGTTTTGCTGGAGCCAAACGATTTATAATTCTTCCACATAAGCCTGCTTACGGAACCAATAGTCCGTTCAAATGGCTGCAAAGTGTCGAAGAAGCTGCGCTTGCGCTGCCGGTAATGAATCCCTGGCTCGCCGACCCCAGTTATTCGCCAACAGTTCCTGGGCTAGCACTGGCAAGATTAGATATTACAGATATCGCGGGCCAAGGCCGGATTTATGCGGTGGTGACGATACCACGCAATAATCCTGCAGCAGCAACGGTTAACCTTGCGGCGCCGGTTATAGTAAACAAACAGAGCAAACGAGCTGCGCAGGTGATTCTTTCCCAAGAGCGCTACAGCCTGCGTATGCCTCTCAGCTTATCGGCCTCAACGCCCCAAGACGCATCTTCGTCATTTGCAATGGTCTAATTTAGATGGGCTGCAGTGGATTCTCTGCTGCAGCCTCTCTTAGCTAATGCCTGTAGCAAATGTCTCATGTTTTTTATACGAATTTAATCAAAAGCTAATATTACGACCCTTAAATTCGTAGATTGCGCCTCCGCTATTGTGTCAAACTAATCCCTGTTGAAGCAGTTATGGATTGCGCGATTGTTTGCTCATCTTACCCATGAGTGATCAGGAAAATGTTTGCATATTCTGCCTCGATGTCCATTGTCCTAAAGATGTTTTAAAGTAGCGATAGAGGGCTGACGGGCGAAAAAAAGTGGGTTAGAAGCTTAGGAGGCTTAGCTAATGTCAGATTTCCGTAAAAAGGGTTTTACCCTAATTGAATTACTTGTCGTTATAGCCATTATAGCGATTCTCGCGGCCATACTTTTTCCAGTTTTTGCCAAGGCGCGTGAAAAGGCGAGACAGATTACTTGTGCATCAAATGAAAAGCAGCTAGGGCTTTCGTTCATGCAATATGTCCAAGACTACGACGAGCATTGGCCAGTCGGTTATGCGCCGACAACTGCGAGTACGGGCACGGGGTGGGCCGGACAGATTTATGGCTATACGAAGTCCACCGGTGTTTACAAGTGCCCGGATGATTCGACCACAACTAATGGCACGAATACTCCGATTTCGTATGCGTACAACTCCAACTTCGGTGCAGGCGTAACCAATGCAAGCATCACAGCGACCGCCAGTGTTGTTGTACTTGCCGAGGCAGAAGGTGTCGCGGCTCAAGTCACTACCTTCCCGGAAAACGGCGTAATATCACCTGCACTCCCCGGCACACAGTCACCGTCAGGAGATGGTATAGTAACAGCAACAGTAGCAAATGCTGATGACTTAAGCGCGGGAGCTTCCTATTATACGGGACCTATTCAGTCGCAATTTGGTACTTCCACAATCGGTGGATTTAGCGGACTGCAGGGTCTCCACACCGGCGGTTCAAACTACTTGCTTGCTGACGGCCATGTCAAATGGCTTGCCGGTCAGAAGGTTTCCGGAGGCCTGCCATCGCCATCTGCATCGGCTGCAGCCACCACAGGCGATGCCGATGGCACGATGACCCTGGGCGGCAGCACAGAAACTACTACCACTTCCATCTATATCGTTACCTTCAGCCCCGCCTAATTCTCGCGGTGCAATAATCGCTGCAATGCTATTCTCTGTCGAGACGCTACTCGACAGGGGATACATTGGCGAAGTCAGTAAGATAGGCCGCAAGATAGGCCAATGATTTCTTTTCGCCGCTGCAGATCCTGTTTCTCCCCGATCGTTCTATTGTAAGGCGTTTCGAAGTTCCTTCAGATGCTCAGTCGTGTCGGTTCCTCCAGCGCTTCTGTTGTTATATTTCGGTAAATGACGAAGTTTTATAGCGGCGTGCGACATTCATGGCACTTTGCTGTTCTTGGATGAGTGTAAACAGGTAAATCTGCAGGCTTTTTTATTTGTTGACGCTGGAGACAGTAAATGCAAGGAGACAGACATTTATTTATATCAATAATTTTAGTATAAAAAGTGAGTTTTTCATTGACATTATGATGTTGAGTATGTTACGATGAATCAGTAGTTAGCTTGTCTGAGTAAATAGGCGTCGCCGACTCTCATTGTCAAGTAGGCAACTAGCGGATTTACAGTACATCCGTGAGCACCAAGATCCCCCGCTCCTAACATTTTCGGCTCGGCAACATTTGAACTTCGGTCAGAAAACAGACGACAGCAAGTGTCTGTTCAGGAATTAGGAGTCCTTTTACGCACATGTCAATCTCTCAAAAGAGGGGATTTACCCTCATAGAGCTTCTCGTCGTCATAGCCATTATCGCGATTCTCGCCGCGATACTATTCCCTGTTTTTGCAAAAGCGCGCGAAAAAGCTAGACAGATCACCTGCGCATCGAACGAAAAACAAATTGGCCTTGGGTTTATTCAGTACACCCAGGACTACGATGAGCGCTGGCCTGTTGGCGAAGAGACCGCGGCTACAAACTACAACGGGGCTGGCTGGGCCGGCCAGATTTATAGTTACGTGAAGTCTACTGGAATCTATAAGTGTAGTGACGATAGTACTTCAGGCGGTACCAGCAACAATGTGACTACATATCCAGTGTCATACGCCTACAATTCAAATTTTGCTCCGGGCGGAAATGCCATTACGAATGCACAGCTCCAAGCTCCCAGCAGCACTGTTGTCCTTGCCGAAGCCCAGGGTGCCGCTGCTGCGGTCACTTCCTTTCCTGAGCTAAGCAGCGCCCTTTCGCCGGCTGGCGATGGCCTGGGGGAAACATCAGTGGCGGCATCTGGCTTACAGTCAACTACGGCTCTCTATGAGACTGGTCCGATCCAGCAGCAGTTTAGCACTGCGCTGATCCCGGGATATGCGGTCTTATCCGGCCTGCACACGGGCGGATCGAACTTTCTGCTTGGTGACGGCCATGTAAAGTGGTATGCCGGTCAGAAGGTCTCCGGCGGTATATCCGCTGCGAGCTCCTCAGCAATGGGAGTTGCTGGAGCCGCGGACGGCACCGGCGGAACATACTACGCAATTACGTTTAGCCCAACATAAGCTAAACGAATCACTTACATACAGCAGGTGCCCGGCCAAAGTAGTTTTGGCCGGGCACCTGCTTATTTTTGTGTTCGCTCCCATTCAACCGTGCGGGCAAATGCATCGTTAATAGGGGTTTGTTCAATATAACCGAGATCCTGGCGGATTTTACTGGAATCCATGATAAGGTGCTGATTGTAATCCAGCTGCTCACTATCGGAAGAATTTGTGACAACCTTGCCATCCCATCCAGCCGCTCGCCCAATGGCCCGAATCCAGTCCACACGTGTGAAGGCAAACGAATCGGCGATATTGTATATTTTGCCGGCTGCTTTGCTGTTTTTAGTCGCAAGAGCGATCGCGTAGCCTATATCTTCCACATAGCCGCTTGGAGCCCGCCATTCGCCGGCGAAGGGCGATAGAGAAATCTGCTCGCTATTATCGTCCATCTTGCTGAGGTATTCATGGAAGCTTCGGGCAGGATCGCCGGGGCCATAAACAAACGGCAGCCGTAGAATCGTCTCGCTGATTCCATCGCTGTTGATCAGAATTTTTTCTATTGCCACCAGCGTATTGTGCGTGTCTTCGCAAAGTGGATCATCTTCGAGCAAAGGCACAAGATCAGGTTCGCCAGGTTCAGCCTTAATGTGACGGGCGTAGGCGCGATAGGCCTTGACAGAGCTGGTCAGTAATATTCGCTGATCCGGCTTAGTAAATATTTCGACAAGCTGATTTGCATCGCTAACGGTTTTCGCTCGCATATCAATCACAACATCGGCATCAATATCGACGAGAGCGTCTTTGCTGTCGATCAAAGCATTGCATTTGCCGGTGATTTGATGAACCGATTCAGGTAGATCTAGAATTATTTCGCTGTCATGAAAAACAGAGATGGTATGGCCCCATTGGATAAGATTACCGACAACATAAGGTGCGGTGAAATCGCCGCTATCCAGAATTAATATCTTCAAACGATAACTTTCTTATTTGTTTTTATTGAATACATAAGTGGTGTTTTAGTCATGTTAAAGATTATGACAAAAAACGACAGCGTCTTGCGTGCTGCTGAAGCCAAGTCTTTCCGGCTGCACGCCGCGTAATCGCTTCCATGGCATAAGGTGTTCGTTATACGCTTACGTTTTACGTGGTCGTCTTGAAGGATTTTGCCTGAGTCTTTACTGGTTTCTTCTGATGTGTACGCGGGTATCTCTCGTTATTAGATTCCTGCGAAGCGAGGAGTGAAACATGAACGAAGATTACGTAATGCGTCCGGGAGATCGGTTTGTAGCCCAGGAATGTGGCTGCGCCATGACAGTTATTTCCGGCCCAAATGAGGCTATGATGGCAATTCAAGCGCCTCGATGTTGCTGCGGTCATGAAATGATCAAAAGTGAGGCATTTTTTGGCGGCACCGATGTGTTCGACATCCCAGAACCGGCGGGAAGCTATCCGGTCCTAGCCGGCATGGTTGAATAACGACATGTGTATGAAAAAAAAGCCCCGCCGCACAGCGGGGCTTTTTTTCGAAGTGACTTTTACCGGCTTCGGACTGTGGGTTTGTCCGACATGTTTACTAGTCGCGAGTTGGTGACGTCTTGGAAGACGATTGCTGGACGTTTATCGGGGGCGAGCGTGTGGAACTGAACGTCGTTTATAGTGAGGCCGTCGACGTGACGAGCGAACAGCCCATACGCGGGCATATTTCCGAATCGTCCCGGGTCAGGATATCCGATGAGGTCTTCCGGTGGATCAATTGCCGCGTCCGACTTGGATCCGCCGCCTCTATACCAAATCTGAATGTTGCTCAGCATCAGGTCTTTGATTTCGTGGCCGGGAACTCCGGTGATGATGCAGCACTGACGAGGATCCGCATTGTAGACCACCACATTGCTGATCGTCACGCGCTGCAGTTCGCTCTGCGGCGATCCGGCGGGTGCCCGTAATCTTGAGCCGAGGCGGATGAAAATAGGTGCGCTGACAATATCCCGCATCGTTATATTGGAAATAGCTATGTCTTCGAGTTTCCCGCCGTCAACTGTTTCCAGTGCAAGCCCCTCACAATTTTCAAAAACACAGTTTGTAATCGTGATGTTTTTAAAGCCGCCGTTAGACTCTGTACCCAATTTTATTCTTCCTGTGGGTTCTCCCAAGCCTTCTTGCGCTTCCGGCCTGTGTTGATATGTACCGTCAAGGAAGGTGCCCTCGTTGAAGCCGCTCACAATACAGTTGTCGACGGTGACGTTTTCGGTTGCTCTGGCATAACCAAGGCCGTACGAGCTTTTCAAAACGATCCCGTCATCTCGCGGTGAGTTAACAGTGCAGTTTGAAATGTGGCCGTTTCGACAGCTGTCGATATCAATTCCATCCCTTTCGGTATCCATCTTTAAATTATCGATTGTGAAGTTATCGACGCCGGTGGCTAATACGCAAAACCATCCGCCATGAGCAACGGTAAAGTCTCGAAGGATAACGTTCCGGCACTGTTTAAGGGCTATTGCCTTATTGCCGGTTTCCGGTGAACTTTCCTGTCTGACCAGCCCGTCTCCCCAGATCCGTCCGGGGCCTATGATTGATACATTGCTTAAGTTTTCTCCCCAAATAAGACTGTTTTGAAAGTGAATGTGCCCGAAATCCTCGTAGTCGCCAGCCTCCGGGTTCGGCTCAGCCGGGTCGTAAGAGATGCCGGGTGCGGCCTTCGCCGCCTTAATAGTTGCGCCCATGTCAAGCAGAAGCGTGATATTGCTATCGAGATGAATGCTGGTTGATAAGTAAGTGCCGGCAGGAAATTCGACAGTTCCTCCCCCGGCCTTGGCGACGGCGGCGATTGCGTTGTTGATAGCCGCCGTATCGATTGTGATACCGTCGCCTTTAGCGCCGAAGGCTGTTACATTATACGACTGGACTGAGTCGGCACGAACTAATGGTGCCGGAATTAATAAAGCTAGCAGGGCACTGCATAGACAGGCTATATGAATGGAAACGGTCATGTATTTACGCGCCATCGTCGTTTGCTTGTCGGTAGCTGCTATTCGAAATGGTTTCATGTTCGGATGTTTCACTTTGTATTCAGTTAGTTGCTTTAAGACCAGGTATGAGAACGCTTGCTGCCTGTTCAGTGGTGCATCGCTGCAATAGTACCCGCGACGTTGGAGGCAAGGATACTGTTAACGTGAATCTCATTCCCAAGGATGAAGTTATTCGTGTAATGGTTTGAGGTTACGCAGGACACACCTGTCGGTCGGCCTCCTGGTGTGGCACCCATATTAAGTAAATTTGCTCTTTGACGTGAAAAAGCCCCGCCGGGTGGCGGGGCTTTTTTCTTTGAAATTACTTGCAGCCGCAGCCTGAGCCACAACCACCGCCGGATGCCTCGGCCCCGTCCTCCGTGGAGAACGATGAGCCGCATCCGCATCCACCTGTGGAGTTTGGATTCTCTACTTTGAAACCGCCGCCCATGCCGGCATCTACATAGTCGACGACTGAGCCGGAAATATAGCGAAGGCTTTGAGAATCAACGACAACCTTGACTCCATTGGTTTCAAATACAACATCGTCCGCCTCAATATTTTCATCGAGAGCCATGCCGTATTGCAAACCACTGCAGCCGCCGCCGGCTACATATACTCTTAATGCAAGGTCGCCCTGCTCCTGCTGGCTTACCAGGTCTTTGACCATTGCCGCCGCGCCATCGGTTAATGTCAACGGAGTCGTCGCGATCTTCAATTCTTCTTCTATAATTGCCATCTATTTCTTCCTTCCACTAGCGGGTTCAAATTCCGCCGGAACAATATCTCTGTCTTTAAGCTGTCAGCGGTATCAGTGTTCGTGTGTTTGTTTCAATTGGAACCAGTTCTTCTTCGTATTCGAACGATTCCATGGATATGCAGTTTACTGGACAGATTTTAGAGCAAAGCGCACACCGTATACACTTTGTACCATCCATTAGCATAACTGTTCCATCTTCAGGCCGCAATTGGTCTTGAGAGACCCCATATTTTGATTCTATGAGCTGCGCAAGCTGCTCATCGCCGACTACATCGGTAATCGGCACCATCTTCAATATGCTTTCCGGGCAAATGTTAATGCACAAACCGCAGAGAATACACTTCTCTGCATCGAACACTACATTAACATGACAACGCAAACAGCGCATGCCTTGTTCCCGGGCTGCCTTTTCATTAAAGTTAAATTCAACAAGGTCAAAGCCGGCGGACCGATTTTGCACTTGTATCTCAGGCGGTTCCTGGCGCACAAACGAGTCGTATCGGTGCGGCATATCGTAGGAGACAATAGGCAGGGGGCGCATATACCCTCGCCTTACCATTTTATACTGCTTCCCTGACAATTCTTCATCTATTGCCAGAGCGCATCGCTGCGCACTTGCGATTGCATCGATGAACAATCTTGCACCGAGGGCAATATCACCTACTGCCCAGATGTCCGGTTCGCTGCCTTTTAATGTCTCAGAATCGACCTCAATCGTTCCACGAGGCGTCCTCTTCAAATCTTCAACACCGGTGAGGAAATTCCAGTTCACCATCTGACTGATAGTCACCAGAACAGTGTTACATTCAATAACCCTGTCAGAGCCTTCTTCCAGCTGCGGATTAAACCGTCCCTGTGCATCGATCAGCGAAATAACTGTCTTCACCTTCACGCCCGCGACATGGTTGTTTTCATCCACCACTACTTCAACAGGCATTGCGTTGTTGTGAAGCTTGGCTCCTTCAAGCAAAGCTTCTTCAATCTCATACTCGTCCGCAGGCATCTTTGCCCGGCTTTCGGGGATAATTACATCCACCGACTTTGCCGACCGGGCCAGCATCCGCGCAACATCGGTCATCGCGTAATTTTTTGGTTTAGAAAGCCTTGACAGGCCCTCGTAGATAGGAGTTCTAATGGACATACGCGTGACATCCATCGCAACGTTCCCGCCGCCGATGACTACGACTTTGTCGCCGGTTACTGGAGGTCGGCCCAGGTTGGCTTCTCTTAGAAACTCAATCCCAATAATTATGCCTTCGGCATCTGCACCGGGCACTGTTAATTTCCTGCCGCCCATCATGCCGGCCCCGATGACAAAGGCTTTGTAGCCTTCGGCGCGTAGATCGGGAATGGTACGGCCGGGAACGCCGACCGGCGTATTAAGTTTTAGCTCGACTCCCAGTTCGCAGATGGCTGCGATTTCAAGGTTCATCAATTCTCGGCTAAGACGATAAATTGGTACGCCTGTGGCCATTTGGCCGCCAGGAACTTCCAGCTCCTCGAAAACGGTGACACGATAGCCGAGTCTGGCTAAATCATGTGCAACCGTCATACCGGCAACGCCTGCGCCGATAACAGCAATCTTATCTTTTGTCAGCAGCGGGTAGGCAGTGCCGCGAGCGTTCGATGCCTCTAGTGTCTCTTTAAGATCTCGTACATGCTCGACACCATAGACTTCAGTGGCGAAACGTTTTAGCGCACGTATTGCAACCGGTCCAGAATCTTCGGTTCCAATATTTCCGCGCGTACACTTAACTTCACAAGGCGCCCCGCATATACGTCCACACATGGACGCAAAAGGATTGGGGGCACGCGCGATACGGTAGGCATCTTCGTACCGGCCCTCCGCAATGGCGATAACATAGCCACGCGCATCCGTCTTTACCGGGCATCCAGATTGACAGCCAATCTTTCCACGCCAGTAGTCGATATCCGGGACTTTCACTCGATAAGGTTGCAGTTTTTGTTCAGCCATAATGGTTGCTCACTAAACCCGTCGACTTGCTCGTCAATATTTTATCGTATCAGCCATGCTTTTGGAACTATGTAGTAAAGATTGTACCTTTTTGCACAATCCAATACAATAATGGTCGGAGATTCTTAAAGTCATTGCGTCTGCGGGTGCTATTTGTGAGAGATATACCCATGCCGTCCAGAAAGTCTTCACAAAGTCCGGCTTCATGCGAAGTCGAAAGAGCTTCTTTCTCGGGCAAAGAGGTGCAGAAGGTCCCTTCGCGCTGGTCGGGACGACGTGTTTATAAGGTTCTCGCTGCGGGGATTTGTCGCTTATGCTCAGGCTGCGGAGATGATTTGGAGGTCGGACACCCTCGGGGCCTTGACGGCCTTGACGGCCCTGAGATGTGGCACCCAGAGAAGAAGAGTGGCACCCCGAGTAATGCTCGGGGTGCCGAAATGTGACTAATCGTCTAAGACGTTAACACCAGGGAGGACTTTGCCTTCGAGGAATTCGAGGGATGCGCCGCCGCCGGTTGAGATATGGGTGATGCTGTCTGCAAAACCGAGCTGTTCGACTGC
>Ga0224527_1001258_pt1 | contig 13116 bp, 9 predicted proteins | sample CBST0metaG_FD_179882 | JGI IMG/M metagenome (GOLD analysis project Ga0224527, IMG submission 179882) | Peat soil microbial communities from Stordalen Mire, Sweden - C.B.S.T0 | ecosystem: Environmental > Terrestrial > Soil > Wetlands > Peat | place: Sweden: Norrbotten County, Stordalen Mire... | reverse complement strand
GAGAAGAGCTGGGGAGGTTTGGTGCTTCGGACCTGTCACACGGTGGGAGAGTTCCGCCAGGTGGTGGCGCTGCAAAAAGAGGTGTGGGGATTCGACGATGCCGAACTGGTGCCTGCACGGATTTTCGTGGTGGCGGAGAAGATCGGCGGCCATGTGCTAGGTGCATACAACGGGAGTTCGCTGGTGGGCTTTGCCTTTGGACTGCCGGGAATGCGTGACGGCCATCCTTACATTCACTCCCATATGCTGGCCGTGGAGGCGTCGATGCGTAACACGGGGCTGGGTCGCGCGTTGAAGCTCTTCCAGCGTGAGTTGGCGATGAGGCAGGGCTATGCGCTGATTGAATGGACCTTCGACCCGCTGGAGATCAAGAACGCGTATTTCAACATTGAGAAGCTGGGCGCGGTGGTCCGGCGTTACGTGGTGAATCAGTATGGAATCACATCCTCTCCGTTGCAGGGCGGGTTGCCGAGCGACAGGCTGGTGGCCGAGTGGTGGCTGGGTTCGCAGCGGGTGGCAGAGACACTTGGGGAAGGGAAGCGTCCGGAGACGAAGGTTGCGGCGAGGGTAGAGGTTCCTTCGGAGATCTACCTATGGAAGTCTGGTCCGGAGACGCGAACGCTTGCCGCCGAGGTGCAGCGCAGGGTTCGCGATGGCATTCAGCGGAATCTTGCGGAGGGGCGTGCAATCGTGGGCTACGAGCGCGATGCGCAGGGGAATGGGTGTTTCCTGCTGGGCGAGTGGGCCGGGGCCGAGTGGTAGGGCAGGGCATTCGGCGATCTTAGTCGCCGAAGATGCGGTGGGCTTCCTCTTCGTGCTGACGCCAACGGTCAGTGTAGTTCTTCAGTGTCATAAACGTGCGCGACTTCATGCGATCAATGTATAGCGTACCGTGCAGGTGGTCGATTTCATGTTGCAGGATGCGAGCGTACCAGCCTTCGGCCTCGATGAGTTGCGGGTCGCCGAGTTCGTTGAGGCAGTGAACGCGCACACGGCTGAAGCGTGGCACCTCGGCAGTATAGCCGTCCACGCTGAGGCAGCCTTCGAAGAATTCGAGCTGCGCGTTATCGGCAATTTCCAGACTAGGGTTTATCAGTACGTGGAAGGGAATCGGTACACGGCCGCGAGCGCGTAGCTGCTCTGGGCTCCACGACGCTTGATACTGGTCGCGATCTTCGATGATGGCAAGTTGCAGGCCGAGTCCGATTTGCGGCGCTGCCAGACCTACGCCGGGAGCGAGGCGCAGGGTCTCCAACATATCGGCGATAGTCTGCTGAAGTTCAGGGCTGGAAATCTCATCCGGGCGAACAGGGCGGGCGAGCCGGCGCAGAACAGGGTCCCCGGCTTTTACGATTTCAAGTTGCACTCTGGCGTGCGCCTCCTGCGCGGAAATGCGGGAGCACTATTTTAGCCCGAAGCGCGCCTACTTAACGGAAGATCGCAGCCTCGCCAGAGCAAAGATTTGCAGAATCCATGCTTGCGGAAATGACATCTGAACCTCGGAACGGAGGAGCCATTGCTGCCAGAGACTCACTTCAACCGTTGAAGCAAACCGCCAACCCACTTTATCTTGCAATTGAGCGGCAGCTCAAACATCGTCGTGAAGTTCTGGCGGAGGCCGTGACAGAGGCTCCGGAAACTTTGAATTGGAGTGCAGGCATGAGCACCTCTCGCAATCAACTCAGCTTTTCCCCTGAAACGTGGCCCGAGCTGCCACTGCAAGAGTGGCAGCCGACTTATCACAACCTGCATATGTGGACGCAGATTGTGGGCAAGGTCAGGCTGGAACTTACGGACAAGACCAATCACTGGTGGAACGTTCCGCTGTACGTGAGCGCGCGCGGGTTGACGACTTCGCCGATTCCGTACAGGAATTTTGTCTTCGAAATCCAATTTGATTTCATCGATCACAAGCTGTTCATCGACCGCTCGGATGGTGTGCGCAGGGAAATGAAGTTGCTGCCGCGTACGGTTGCTGAATTTTACGCGGAGTTCATGGCCGCGCTGCGCTCGCTTGAGATTGATGTGGTGATTTACGGCACACCTGTGGAGGTTGCGGAGCCGATTCCATTTGCCGAGGACCGCCAGTACAAAGCCTACGACAGGGCGGCGGCACATCGCTTCTGGCGCGCCCTGGTTTCGTGCGATGCGGTGTTCAAGCAGTTTCGCTCGAAGTTTGTTGGGAAGAATAGTCCTGTGCAGTTCTTCTGGGGGAGCTTTGATCTGGCGGTGACGCGATTCAACGGGAGGCGTGCCCCGCAGCGCCCGGGTGCGGATTCCATCACGCGGGAGGCGTACTCGCATGAGGTGATCAGTGCGGGGTGGTGGCCGGGAGGAGCTGGGGTGGATGGGCCTGCATTTTACTGCTACGCCGCGCCTGCTCCAGAAGGCTTGTCAGCGCAGAAGGTTCAGCCTGATGCGGCGTTCTACCACGCGGAGTTGGGTGAGTTCCTCTTGATGTACGACGTGGTGCGCACGGCTGAGGCTCCCGAGAGGATGCTGCTGGACTTCTTGCAGAGCACTTATGAAGCTGCGGCGGGACTGGCGCTCTGGGATCGGGATGAATTGGAGAAAGCGGCCTGAGCCGGATGTGAGTTGCGCTGTTAGGGACGGCTCTGATACGGTGCACGCAAGATGAGAATCGAAGCGATTACATTGCGTGAAATCCGCATGCCGCTGGTGCATTTCTTTGAGACCAGCTTTGGACGCACGACGGAACGCCGAATTGTCCTGGTGACAGCTCACTGCGAAGGCGTGGACGGCTGGGGCGAGTGCACGGCGGGCGAGCATCCGTTCTATTCCGAGGAATCCACTGACACGGCGTGGCAGGTGCTGCGCGAGTATCTTGCTCCTGCGTTTGTGGGACGCGTCCTTGAGGGCGGAGGACGCGAGGCGGCGTTCCGCATGCCTGCGGTGCGTGGAAATCGCATGGCCAAGGCCGCTCTGGAGAACGCGGTGTGGGATGCCGAGGCGCAGGCGAGCAATATTCCATTGTGGAAGCTGGTTGGCGGCACGCGTAAAGAGCTTGCGGCGGGAGTTTCGATCGGGATACAGGACTCGCACGAACAACTTTTGGAAAAGATTGCGACAGAGGTTGCGGCAGGGTATCAGCGCATCAAGGTGAAGGTGAAGCCGGGCTGGGATCTGGAAGTGCTCGCGAAAATTCGGGCGCAGTTTCCGTCGATCCTCTTAAGCTGTGATGCCAACAGCGCTTACACGCTGGAACATGTGGAGCACCTGAAGCAGTTCGATCAATTCCGTTTGCTGATGATTGAACAGCCGCTGTGGAGCGACGAGATTTACCTTCACGCTCTGCTGCAACATGAATTGACCACGAATGTATGTCTGGACGAATCAATCCTGAACGCTCGGCACGCAATGGCGGCGATTGAGTTGAAGGCCTGCCGCATTCTGAACGTGAAGCTGGGCCGCGTGGGGGGCTTCACCGAGGCGATTCGCGTACACGATGTTGCGCTGGCCTCCGAGATTCCTGTGTGGTGCGGTGGAATGCTGGAGAGTGGGATTGGCCGTGCGCATAACCTTGCGCTCTCCACGCTGATTGGCTTCTCGCTGCCCGGCGATGTGTCGGCTTCGGCACGCTACTGGAAGGAAGACATCATTGAGCCGGGGGTTAAGGTCTCCGCACAGGGAACGATTGCGGTGACCGACGTACCCGGACGCGGGTATGCCTTGTGCGAGGATCTGATCGAGCGACTGACGGTGCGCAAGGAGACGATTCGAGGAACGAGCGCAAACTAGGGTGCCAGCATGGCATTTTGCGCTGACTGGCTGCTGCGGGCCAGGAAGTCCATTGCCTGAGCTACGGACATCGGGGGCACGGGGTGGAAGTCCCAGGCTGACTCGTTTTCATCGATATGAAGCGGTTTAATCATGAGCGCCTTGCCGTCAAAATGTACAAGGGTGCGGGTAGCTTCCCAGTGAGAAGGTGTGACTTCGGCTTGCTCGATGAGAAAGCGACCTCCCTTATAAAGTCTTCCTAGAATTCCCCAGCCGAAGTTCACGTCGCGGAAGAGCGTGCCGTCGATCTTGACGAGGCGCTGGGCGGTTTCGTCTATCACCATTTCTCCCTGCATTCCTTCGAACACCATCGACTCGCGAGTGGGTGGTTCAAAGCCAGGGTGGGCAGTGAAGCGGAGGCGGGAGATCTTGTGTCCGTTGGGTGCCAGCGTGGTTTCGATGCACGTGAAGTCGAAGGCATCTGGGATCACGGCGAGCATCTTGCGTGTACGCGCGTCATCCTCCTGGCGCGCCGTGCGCCGTTTGCGCAGGGTTTCAGGGTCTGCCATGTGGCGAAGACGTTCGTTTTCCTCGACCTGCTGAGCTGGAGTGAGGGGTTTATTGTCAATCAGGGTGACGCGGCTCAGTGAGCCCTCGGGGGTCTCCACAATACTCTGAACCTTAGTACCCTTGCCATCATGAATCTTGCGCTCCTTCCATGCAAAAAGATGGGGCTGCTGGTCGTCAGCAATTTGGTTCTGAATGGCGGCGCGCACCAGTTCGCCGGGCGGGGTTTGCTGGGCGGCGGAAACTGCCGCCAGGGCAAAGAAAGCAATGGTTATTGCAAGGCTACGCGCGGCTGGCGCGGGGTAAAGAAATTGTGAATTGCTCATAGCACCCTTGGAAGAACACAGACTGACAAATTAGAGGCAGAACCCGCGCTTGCTGTTGCAGGTAGCCGCTAAATCGCAATTGAGCGTAGGGGCGGGCGAGAGCGTAGAATCGAAGTTAGTTCGGGACGCGGAGGCGTTGCCGCTGGCGTCACGGTTCCGCTATATTCAAGCTAGGCACTTGTTTACGCGTGGCTTAGACGGGCGGCAGAGTTGCCCTTGTTGCAGCACCGCACGTACTAATTGAACGGGAGAGTTCCCATGTGGAAATCGCGCAGAGAAGAGGAGAAGCCGCCCACTTCTCCCAGTCCGCAGCCGCCGGCGCCCGTGGTTCCGGCTTCGACATCATTTCAACCTCGCACCGTGGAGCAACCAAAGATGGAAACCTATCGCGCGGATGTGGCCCACATCGGCAAGTCTGTCATTATCAAAGGCGAATTGTCTGGCAGTGAAGACCTGTACCTCGACGGAGAGGTCGAAGGCAATATTGACCTGCACAACCACAACCTGGTGATTGGACCGAACGGTCGCGTGCGCGCAAACGTTCATGCCAAGGATGTGGTGATTCACGGCAAGGTGGATGGAAAGATCACTGGCGTGGATAAAGTTGAGTTGAAGAAGTCCGCGGTGCTGAATGGCGACATCACCACTCAGCGAATCGTGATTGAAGACGGAGCATTCTTCAAGGGAGCCATCGATATACGGAAGGCCGACGCAAAGGCTGAGCCAGTTCGCGCGGCAGTACAAGCTGCAGCGGCAACGCCAACGGTGAACGCTCCTGCGCCATTTACCATCCCCTCTGGTATACCCGAAAAGAAGTAGAATCAGAAGCAAGGCCCCGGTACGCGAGAGCGCGCTGGGGCAAAACTCCCTACCTGGCTAGGTCTGCTTTGGGATTCTTTCGCAATATCTTCGGCGGTGGCGCGGAGTCGGCGTCTTCCAAGAGCGAAGTTGAGCGCGTTCCCCGGCGCTCGACTGGGTTCAATCAGTTCACACGTACAATTCTGCGCCCGGACGGGCAAAAGATTCTGGACCTGGGCCCCACGTCACCCAGCAACATCACTTACCTTACGGGTCTCGGACATAAAGCCTACAACGAAGACGTGCTGGCAGAGGCAAACGAAAGCCGATTGATTATTCCAGGGCCTGAAGAGGGCAGCAAGACGGTGGATGTTGAGCGCTTCCTTGCCGAAGACCTGTGTTACGATCCGGAGACGTTTGACGCGGTGCTGATGTGGGATGTGTGCGACTATTTGCCCGAGCCGCTGGTGAAGCCGGTAGTGGATCGCATTTACCAGATCACGAAGCCGCGCGGCGCGGTGCTGGCTTTCTTTCATACTCGTGAGGCAGGCGTGGAAGCGCCCTATCATCGTTATCACATCAAGGACGACAACATACTGGAATTGCAGCAAGGTCCGCACTTCAAACTACAGCGGACATTCCAGAACCGACACATCGAGGGTCTCTTCCATGATTTCAACTCGATCAAGTTTTTTCTAGGCAAGGAAAACATCCGCGAAGTGCTGCTGCTGCGATAGGGCATGCCTCCACGGCATGCTTCCCGATCGTCTGCAACGTATAATCGACCTAGGTTGTCACCCGGTGGCGGGTCAAAGAATGAGCGCAACATCGTTCGTCGTAGGTGAAAAGGTAGTCTATCCGAACCACGGGGTAGGAGTAATCGAGCAGATCTCCAACCGCACAATCGGTAGTTCGGTGGAGCGTTTTTACCTGCTCTGCCTCCCTTCCAGTAACCTCAAAGTGACGATTCCTTTTCAAAATGCCGAGGCTATAGGTTTGCGCAAGATTGCCACGAATGTGGAAGCTCAGAAGGTGTTGGAGTTTCTGTCGAATGGTGAATGCGAAAGCAGCGCGGACTGGAAGGACCGCTTCAAGGAAAATTCGGACAAGATGCGCACCGGGTCACTGCTGGAAATAGCCGCCGTGCTGAAGGGCCTGCTGATACTGGGTGCTCAGAAACCGATCAGTGTGCGCGAAAAAAAGATGCTCGAGAGCGCGCGGTTCCTCTTGATTACAGAAATAGCGATGGCACGAGAAGTCGAAGAAATGGAAGTCAAAGAAGAACTGAACAAAGCTCTGAGTGCGTGCGGACTTCGCTGGCCGGAGCCAGAGAACGCCGAAGCCTGATCCGGTTTCTTAATCGTATGTAGTGACTGACCTCACTCGAAAATTCATTCCTTAGGCGGTCTCCAACTCTTCTTCCAGCAGTTGCTTGTCGTGCAGGTCGGTATAGTAGCCGCCGAGCGCGATGAGTTCGTCGTGCGTGCCGTACTCCACGATCTGGCCGTGGTGCAGCACTGCGATACGGTCTGCGTTGCGCACGGTGGAGACACGGTGCGAGATGAAGATGGTGGTGCGTCCCTTCATCACTTCACGCAGACCGTTGAGGATGTGATCTTCGGTGTTGGTATCCACGCTGGCAAGGGCATCATCGAGAATCAGGATGCGCGGTTCGCGGATGACGGCCCGGGCGATTGCGACACGCTGCTTCTGTCCTCCGGAGAGAGTGAGTCCGCGTTCTCCAACCATGGTTTCATACTTGTCGGGAAAGCCCTCGACATCCTGATCGATGCGCGAGATGGCGGCGGCGCGGTGAACCTGCTCGTCAGTCGCATCCTCGATACCGAAGGCGATGTTGTCGCGGACGGTTGCGCTGAAGAGGAAGGTTTCCTGCGGGACGAATCCGATCTGGCGACGCAACGTCTCCAGCGAATACTCGCGTATGGGGCGGCCGTCGATGAGGATCGATCCGCTGGCGGCATCGGCAATTCGCGGAATGAGGGAGACGAGCGTGGACTTGCCGGAGCCGGTAGGGCCGACGATGGCGAGACTGGAGCCCGCGGGAATCTTGAGGCTCAGGTGATGAAGCACGGTTGAACCGGCCTCAACAGATGAGGAAAGCGCAGTTACGCCGGGAGCTGATTCGGCGAGCTTGGACTGGTGGTCGTAGGCGAAGCTAAGGTCGCGGAACTCGATTTCGCCGCGGATGGTTGCGTCGGCGGGCACGGTGATCTGCGCGGGATCATCGGCGATGGTGGGCTGCTGGCGAAGAATCTCGTCAATGCGCCCCATGGATGCCGTACCACGCTGAAAGATGTTGATGACCCAGCCTAGAGCAATGATGGGCCAGGTGAGCATCACCATGTACAGGTTGAACTCGACAAACTTGCCGACGGAGATTCTGCCTTGGAGCACCTCGCGTCCGCCGACCCATAGGACAATGACCAGGGCGAAGCCGAGCATCATTTCAAGGGTGGGCCAGAGCATTCCCATGAGGCGCGCCAAGGGCAGCGAGCGATTGATGTAGTCGAGATTCTCACGCTCGAAGAGCGCAATCTCGGCGTCCTCCTGGGCGTAGGCACGGATGAGCCGCGCGCCGGAAAAGTTCTCCTGCGCGCGGGCGCTGATGTCACTGAACTTGGCTTGAATGCGTTCGAAGCGCTCGTGAATGCGTGCTCCGAAGTACTGCACGATGATGCTGGCGATGGGCAGCGGCAGGAAAGCCCAGAGTGTGAGTCGCGGACTGACACGCAGCATGAAGAACAGTGCGGCGAGCGTGAACACCACGGTGTTGGCCGAGTACATGATGGCCGGCCCGAGCAACATGCGCACGGAGTTGAGGTCGTTGGTGGCGCGGGCCATGATGTCGCCGGTGCGGGTGCGCTGGTAGAAGCCGAAGTCGAGAGCTTCAAGATGGCGGAAAAGATCATTGCGCAGGTCGAACTCAATCTCACGCGAGATGCCAATGACGATCCAGCGGGTGAGGAACTGAAATATGCCTTTGCCTGCGGCGACGGCCACGAGTAGCCAGCACCATGTGAGCAGCTTGCTGTGTGTGACGCCGTGGTTCAGATCATCCACGATGAAGCGGATGAGGCGCGGGCCTTGCACCATGATGATGTTGGTGCAGAGCACAGAGACAGCGCCGGCCAGGAGACCCTTCCAGTAATGCGTCATGTAGGGGAGCAGAGGCCGAAACTTGGAGGATTGCAAGGGCAGTCACCTGAGAACGATTACGAACGAAATATAGATGCGATTGTAGCAGCGAGGGTCGCACTTCCCAGTGACGCATTGCCGGATTGAATCATTGACGATTGAACGGCAGGAGCTGTTGAGCCATATTATGTTGGCACCTTCAGCAGCAAATACCCGCCGAGAAGTCCGAAGATCAGGTCGGGAGCCCAGGCGGCCATGAAGGCGGGTAATTGGCTGGCATTGCCCATGGCCTCGAAGAGTCCCGCGGCAACGAAGTAGATGATCGCAACGCTGAGTGCGACGGCGATTCCAGTGAGCGCGCCTTTGCGTCCCGCGGAGAGCGAGAACGGAACGGCCAGGATGGCCATGATGAGCGTGATCACAGGATAGGCGAACTTCTTCTGCAACTGGACGCGGAGACGGACCACGTCGAAGCCGCTCTGCTGAAGGTCGGCGATGTAGGCGCGCAGCTCCTGGTAGTTCATCTCGGAACTCTGGTGAACTTCCTTCTTGAAGTAGCTAGGCGGTTCGATCAGCGTGGCAAACGTATTGGCGTCGAACTCATGGAAACTTTGGATAGCCGAGCCCTTGAACGTGCGCTGCCATCCCTGCTCGAATACCCACTTGTTGAGTTCGGGAGACCAGTGGGCGCGGGAGGCATGCACGCGCTCGGTCAGCTCGAAGGTTGTGGGGTTGAACTCGAACGCCGTGATGTTGGCGAAGGTGTTCTGGTCGGGGTCGAAAAACTCGTAATAGTAGATGGTGTTGTGCTCGCCGAATATCCACTTGCGGTCCGGGCGAAGATAGGTCTGCGCGGGCTTGCCTTTGATCTGGTTGCGAATGGTTTCCTGCCGCTGGTTAGCTGCGGGAATGTATAGCTGGTCGAAGAAGAACAGGCCTGCGCTGATGGCAGCGGCAATTATGAAGACAGGGAAGATCACTCGATAGATGCTGGTTCCGGTGGCCTTCATCGCCGTGATCTCGTTGGTCTTTTGTAGCAGCCCGATGGTGGTGAGCACGGCGAGCAACACGCTGAGCGGCGTCATGATGTAGATCATGGACGGCGTGACGTTGATGAGGTACGAGCCGACCATGATCAATGGAATGTGATTGCGCACGATGTCGCTGAGCAACTCGAAGAAAGTGAAGACCAGTGTCAGCAGGATGAACGAGGTGAGGATCATGCCGAGGTACATGGCGAAATCGCGAAGGATCATCTCATCGAGCAGCAACGGATAGCGGAGACTGAGGCGCCGCTCGCCGGAGAAGGCCGGAGACTTGGCTGTGGCAGAGTTGTTTTGTGTCGGGACGTTGCGGCGTTCCGAGGTGAAGCGGCGACGAAGGGCTTCCCACGCCTCATTCAGAGAGCCCAGATCGATTGCCGAGCGTTCGAGACGGTGCAACAGAAAGATTCCAGCAATGCAGAAGAGTACGTTGGCGGCCCACACTCCAGACCAGGGCGGAATTCTGCCTCCTCGTCCGAGCGAGATTCCCGTCAGCGAGATGAAGTAGTAGAAGAATACGAGCCCGATGGTGAGGACAAACCCCATGCTCTTGCCGCCCTTCTTGGAAGAGAGGCCAAGCGGAATGCCCACGAGCGCAAGGACTAGGCATGAGGTTGGCAGAGCAAGGCGGCGATGGAACTCTACGAGATACCAGCGGGCGCGGACTTCGGGTGTGTCTCCCGGCTTGCGTGGTTTGCCGGTGTTGATCTCAGGGTGATTGCCGCGTTGCCAGAGTTCGGCGGTGCTCATTTCGCTCACGGGCACGAGTTCCTGCTTGGCTTCATCAGGTGCGGGCAGAGCCATGGGGAGGTCTGCTTCAGCAAATGTGCTGATCTGGTATTCCGAAGGGTTCTGCGGCTGCACTTCCTGCTGGGAGCCGTGGCTCAGGTGCATGTGAATCGAGTTGGGGTCGTCAGAAACGATGACTCCGCTCCGTGCAAGGGTGATCTTGGGGGCAGAGGGGTCGGTTACATCGGCGAGGAACACGCCGCGCCACTGGGACGCGTTGGAGCCGGAGCGAACGTCTTGCACGTAAAGCACGGTGTTCTTGAACTCTTCATAGAAGACGCGCGGTTGAATCTCAAAGGACGCCTGCGAACTGATCAGCTTGTTTTGGAGCCTGGCCAGGGCGGCCGATGACATCGGCGCGATCCAGATGCTGTTAGCCATGGCGACGAGCCAGGTGGCCACAGCAAAGACGGCTATGATGCGGACAAACATCCACGCGCCCAAGCCGCTGGCACGCATGGCCGTGACCTCGCTATCAGCGGCAAGGCGGCTCAGGCCGATGAGTATTCCAACAAGCAAGCCCATTGGAATGGTGATGGTGCAAGCGACGGGCAGCGTGAGAAAAAAGAGTTCTGCAACACTGGGCAGGGGAGCGCTGCCGCGGACAACGATTTCAAGCAGCCGGCCCAGATCCCTCATGAAGATGACAAACGTAAAAAGAGAGACGCCGATGGCGGCGTGCTGGACGACTTCGTTAAGAATGTAGCGCGAAAAAATCTTCACGGCGCGACCGGAATAGCACCTTTGTCTGAACTAAGTTCTTTCCTGAGTCTAGCATGGGCGCGATTGCTTTCGGGCTGCTATGCTATTGACTGCTATCCTATTCGCGATTCTTAATAGGCGCGCTCCGGACTCTGATTTCAATGGCTCAAGGCAAGCTCAGACTTCTGCTTCTCTGGCATATGCACCAACCCTTCTACAAGGATCTGGTGAGCGGCGAGTATCGCCTGCCTTGGGTGCGCTTGCACGCGCTCAAGGACTACTACGGCATGGTGAAACTGCTGGAGGAGTTTCCGCAGGTTCACCAGAATTTCAACATTGTGCCGTCACTGGTGGCGCAGCTCGAAGATTACAACTCCGGAATATTCAAGGATCCGTTCTGGGATATTGCGGCCAAGCGGGCCGAAGACTTGACGCTGGATGAGCGGCATTTTGCGCTGACGTATCTCTTTCAGGCGCATGGCGAACGAATGATTGGGCGGTATCCGCGTTACCGCCGGTTGTGGGAACAGGTGCGGTCCGCTGGGCCAGATCCGACCAATGCCGCCTTCACTTTTTCAGACCGTGACTATCGCGATTTGCAGGTACTCTCGCAGATTGCGTGGTTCGACGAGTTCTACCTGGCAGACCCGGTGGTGAAGGCATTGGTCGAGAAGGGGCAGAACTTTAGCGAGGAAGATCAGCGCTTCGTCATGAGCAAGCAGCATGAGATTCTGAAGGCCGTGCTGCCAGCGTATCGCGCTGCAGAGGCGCGGGGCTCGGTGGAGATCTCGGCAACGCCGTACTATCATCCGATCCTTCCACTTGTGTGCGATACGAACGCAGGTCGGGAGTCGACGGCGGGATTGCCGTTGCCTTCGGAGCACTTTCAGCATCCGGATGACGCGGAAGAGCAGATTCGCCGCGCCCTGGATTCGCACCAGCGCACGTTTGGGAAACGCCCGGCGGGCATGTGGCCGAGCGAAGGATCGGTCTCCGACGAGGTGCTGGGCATCGCCGCTGAACTTGGCGTGAAGTGGATGGCGACCGACGAAGGTGTGCTGGGACGCAGCATTGGCCACGAGATGAGCCGTGACGGAGATGGATTTCTGGATGCCGTCAGCGCAGAGAAGCTCTACAACATCTACCGGTGGGAGCGTGACGGCCAGAAGATGGATATGGTCTTCCGCGATCACCGGATTAGCGATCTGCTGGGCTTTGTCTACGCCGGAATGGGTGCCCGCGAGGCTGCCTCGCATCTGCTGAACAACATCAAGCGCGCGGCTGCTCCGGTGATCGATTCGGGCCGCGATGCCGTGCTCTCCGTTATTCTGGACGGCGAAAATGCGTGGGAGAGCTACGAGGGAAATGGGCGCGAGTTCCTGCGGTGCTTCTATGACAGCCTTCAACGCGAGTCACAGATTGAGCCGATCACAATTTCCGAAGCAATTGAACGCCAGAATTCAGAGAGTTTTGGAAAGCTCCGTGGGCTGGTTCCGGGCTCATGGATTAACGCCAACTTCAATGTGTGGATTGGGGCTCCTGAAGACAATAAGGCTTGGGACTATTTGAGTCAGGCGCGAGAGTTCTATGACGATAACGCGAGCCGAGCCCGCGAGGACAGTCGCGCGCTGGCATATGAAGAGCTGCTGATCGCCGAGGGCAGCGACTGGAACTGGTGGTACGGTCCGGAGCACCACTCGGCCAATGATCGCGACTTCGACGAGCTGTACCGCAAACATCTCTCCAACGTTTACACATCGCTGGGTGGGGTTCCACCGGATCACCTTTCGCGGCCAATCTCCGGGGCGCTCACAAGTGCGAAGATCCATCCGCAGACGGCCTATGTGCGGCCTTTGGTGGACGGCCAGGTGAGAAGCTACTTCGAGTGGATGGGCGCGGCCATGTTCTCCAGCGACCGCCGCGGCGGCAGCATGCACGGAAAGTTGTTTGTGCTGGATGCGGCCTACGCTGGTATAGACGGAGAGAATCTATATACC
>Ga0224527_1001255_pt1 | contig 13148 bp, 12 predicted proteins | sample CBST0metaG_FD_179882 | JGI IMG/M metagenome (GOLD analysis project Ga0224527, IMG submission 179882) | Peat soil microbial communities from Stordalen Mire, Sweden - C.B.S.T0 | ecosystem: Environmental > Terrestrial > Soil > Wetlands > Peat | place: Sweden: Norrbotten County, Stordalen Mire... | reverse complement strand
GAACGACGGCTCTGTTCAGCACGGAATTGTCGGGCAGACTGTCCGATTTGAATGTTCGTGTCGGGGTCCACGATGAGGCAACCGCATGAGCATCGACCGGCCCGGAGAAGGCGTGGCCGGCAGAAGCAGGCGCGCCCACCACCTGGCCATGCTGGAAGTAGGAGGAACTATTTGCTGCGCCGGGTACATAATGTCCGCTGCCGCCAAATGATTCGTGTGTTGCTGTCATCACACCGCCGACCCTCGCGTTTACCGGTACAAACTGCCCAGTCGCAATGTAAGGGTTTCGATTAATTCGTCCTGCGCCGGAGGTATAGCCCGGACGCCCATAGCGATTCACGTAGGCATTATTGAACGGTCTTCCAACACAGTATCCGGCGGCGCCTGGATAATAGCAGCCTGCTTCTCCAATTGAAAAGCCAAAGAAAGAACCTCCGTTACCAAAGGCGAAGGTGAGCGAAGTGTAATTCACTTCTCGGGGTGCAAGCGGGCACCAGCCGATATTGCCGTTGTAGTCGCTAAAACTAACCACCGCCGGGCTCCAATATTGCCTCGCCGGTCCAGGAACCCAAGCCCACCCATATCCGGCGTGAAACCATGTGCCGTAATGGTACGGCGCCCAGCCCCACGGTTCACTTGAGACCCATGTCCATCCAAAGGGTTCGACATAGGTCCATGAACCATATTCATATGGACGCCAGTCTGGAGAAGATGCTGCCGGAACCCATACCCATCCGTAATCGGGATCTTCCCGCCATATGCCGTAGGTACCAAGGTCACCGGCGACTACTGCGACATCGTCAGGCACATGTGATGCCGTCTCATCGTCAGACAAAGTGTCTTCTCGGCGGTCATTCCAACGATCCCAAGAGTCTTGTCCGGGAACAGGTTCAATGGTTATCGGCGAGGAGTCATCAGCCAGATAGATGTAGTTGCCGGTGATCAGGTTTGCATCGCCACCCGGCCCGGTGATTGCTGCTTTACCATTCCGAACCGCAATTTCAACGCCATCGTTGACCCCAACTCTCACTTTTGCTGCTCCTGCCGCCTTTACCGATGTCAAGGGGGTGTCCACTTGATAGATGGATGAGGGGTTTGTCAAGTCGAGAGAAATGAGCCCCTGGGTGAGTTGAATTTCGGTAAATTCGCCATCATTATCGCTGTAAAGCGTCTGCAGGGTAACAATAGCGCCATCGCCAAGGCGAATATAGCTGCCATCATCGAACTGAACTTCAGCTCTACCACCATTGGCGACCCAAAGCTGCGCGCCCTCGCGCAGCGGCACATTAACTCCTGCTGTCGACCACTGATCGCCTGAAGATGGACGCCAGGAAACGTCCCCACTTACCAGTGAAAACCTTGCCAGGCGTACTGGCCCTACGCCGGCTGATTGGTCCGAGCTGGTGGTGTCTGATGTTGGAGGGGCAGGACTGACCGCTGCCGTGGTGTCCTGCTGATCTGGGGCGGCGACCGTTTGGGTGCCGACATAGGCAACGCTCATCGAGAGAAGTACTGCTGCCGTTATGGTGAGCAGAAAAGATTTAGTTTTCATGTTTCTACTTTTGACTATGATCCTTACGAAATGTTCCAGCACGGCGGGACTTGCTTTGGCGGTAGAAACATTTTTGAATAGTTATCTTCCTGGTCAACTCTATGAATATTTGCTTTAACAAGCTCATTCTCGGCTGAATAAGTGAAATTTACATGAAGCCAATCGTGCGACTCATTGTCTCATATCATAGACCATGTATGAAGTTATGATGAATATTCATATAATTTTGCTTAAACACAAGGTAAATAGTTTTGGCTTGCCGTAAAGGGGGTATCGCATACAAGGTGCTATCCCCTTTACTCTTCTATTTTGACAAACAAGGCATATACAGAAAGTTTCCAATTTGATCCCGATAGAAGCGATTTCGAAACTTGGCCCAGATGCTTGCCCAATAATTCTTGAAGCAATATTTGCAAAGAGCTCGACGGCGTTTGCAATATTAGACGACAAACTTCATTACGTATGGGTTAACAATGTGTTCGCTGCCTACAGCGGCATTCCAGTTGTCGAGCATCTCGGCAAGCCTGTTGGAGAGACTACAGGAAATGAGAGCTGGCTGGTTAAAGATGCATTGCTGGATACTATTGCCTCGGGCCATCCAATGCTGGATCTGCCGGTAGACAGACCGCAGAAAGGCGTTTATGCATCGATAAGCGGCCTGCGTACATCGTACTATCCACTGTCAGGAAGAAACAACAGCTTCGGCGTTCTCATAGTGATTATCGACCATACGCCTTTCGTTGAGACGGAAACTAAGCTGCTTCAGGAGGCAATTCACGAGCGCCGATCACATGAGCGTAAGCTTCAGGAGCAGGAGGATCGCCTTGAACTTGCGCTGCGCAGCGGCCGTCTCGGTACATGGGAGCTAAGTCTTACTCGTGAAGAACTAGTAGATGCATCGCCAACGTGTAAAGCCGCTTTCGGATACTCAGCAAGCGAGCGTTTTTCGTATGACGATCTAGTGGAGCGAATACACCCTGAAGATCTTGACTATGTTTTAAACGCAGTACAGGCATCCCGTCAATCCGGCGAGGAATATCATGTTGAATATCGTTGTGTCTGGAGAGACGGGTCACTGCACTGGGTCGATACTACGGCGCTGCCAACATTCGATGACAATGGAAGGGCGACAACGCTTATTGGCATTTCGCAAGACATATCCGAACGTAAGAACGCTGAACGGGAGAAGAGCGCACTTTTAGCTAAAATACGCGACTTTGCAGTGCTTCAGGCGGCGTTCTTTCGCGATGTTCTCGCGAGCGTCACAGATGGCAAGCTGCGTCTCTGTCAAAAAACGTATGACTTACCCAAACGAGGAACTGAAGTCGATGAAAGCATTATTCTCACAACATCATCAGGGCTGAAAGACCTGCGAAGTGAGGCGAAATCTGCAGCAATAAATTTAGGTTTTTCAAATGAGCGCTGGCAGGATCTCATCACCGCAGTAAGCGAGGCGGGGATGAATGCTGTTGTGCATGCTGGAGGCGGCACTGCAAGCCTGTACGTTGTAAATAATAATTGTGTACAGGTGTGGATCAGGGACACGGGAAAGGGAATAAATATTGAAAACCTGCCTCGGGCTACCCTGGAAAAAGGCTATACGACCACTGGCACTATGGGGCATGGAATGAAAATGATGCTTGAGACTGCTGATCGAGTTTGGCTGCTGACAGGGCAGGCAGGAACGACTGTCGTCATCGAGCAAGACCGCGAGTCACTGAAACGGGACTGGCTCTAACTGGTCGATATCTGTGTAAGCCTTAGCTTTTCTGATACGTCCAGCATTCTGCGTACGTCTTCCGGGCAGCAATCCACAAATTGAGAAGTTGCAAGATAGCGCAGTTTCTCCAATGGATCCTTTATCTGGGCTATTTTTGCGTTTTCTTTTGGGGAACACCCGGAAGCATCTAAAAGCTGCTTCTGGTGAACTGTGTCGAATGAGCACAGGATCAATGCGCGCGAAACATTACTGCAATTCCAATGTCGCAGATCATATTTAGTGTCTTCTATCGCGCTCCAAAGCTCCGTCATCGCCTCTTCATCGAGCCCCATCACATCATCGACATAGTCTGACGGTCTCTGCATGTACCCGATTGTGGGATCAATTTCCTGACTATAGGTGGAGGGATGACGCCGCGGGCGCGGCTTCATAAGTTGTGTGATTTCTCCCAAAAAGGATTCCTGCTCCGGCCAATAGCTGACGTAGGCGAGCTGCGCACCGCTGTCGGTAATGATTTCCATCGAGGAATGTCCGGCATCCGGACGGAGCCCTTCAAATATGGCATTTGGCATTAATGGCAGCCATGTGTGCAGTTTTATCACAGCTGACCGCGCAAACTTAAGTCTTTTCCGAATATTGATCCGACTTCTAGAACAGGAAGTCCATTGTGAATGCCTTCATTATTTGGCGAGATTTCTACGAGGGTCGGCTGGACTATGGCAGGCAGCTTTTCGCTGTAGTCGCCATAGTATGCAGTCCAGTTTCCGCCCAGGTCGAGGGTCTCTTTCGGCGCTGGATTATTGATAAACATAAATGTATGGCCCGGCACGACGATCTTTTTTCCGGAAGCAATAATTGTTGTTGGTTGATCGATTTCAGAGACAATAATTAAGGTTTTTAGAGTATCGTTTTCTATCTTAACACCTTCCCCCGTCTCGTCGGTCAAAAGCCATGTTTGTGTTGCCTGCTGATAAGCTCTCACATTTTTTACCATTTTGTAGTCCACCTTAACCGTCGGTGTAATCTTTAAAGTGGCTGCCTCGGCGAGAAAGCTTTTTGCCGTCTGCCCTTGAAGGTTACGTAGCACTAATGTATCCTTCACCTGCACCAAAAACAGGCCCGTTATACCGGTAGCATCGATTTTTGTTAATACCCGCTTGACCGGCGCTGGAGCAGAGGGCTGGTCGGCGAAGGAAGACGAGGGAAAAGTGGCCAATGCCAGAGCAATGGCGAGAAAAGTAGTTTTAGACAGCATTCTTAGATTTTACCTGCTAAGTATGCGACATTTAGGGATCCGTGCCCGGCGACCTCACCAAGCAATAGAGCACCCAGCTTCTTTGAACGGGGTTTCGGTAACCGTTTTCCCCGCCATTGCCTGCGCCAGGGCTTTTGCGAGATAACTCTCTGGATGTTGGCCGCAAGTCTGACAGCATCTGCGAGGAGTCGTGTTTCATAGGCAATCTTTTGTGTCTTGCCATTTGGCCATAAAAAGGTGATTTTATAGCTGTTAGGCGGACGGTAGTCAGTTACGCCAATTATTCGCCTCCGCATTACTAATCGCATCATCTATCGATTCAACAAAACCATACTCAAGAAGCAGTTCACTACCGATCAATTCTACAGAATCTCGGTCGCGCCTATGATTGTCGCAAACCACAAGATAGTATTTCCTGTCCAGATGATAGTGAACTCGCGTCACCGGGTAGCCTACAAGAGCGGCTCCCCGGGGTGCACCTTGAATTCTATAAATATCGCCGGAGTTGGCTGGTACAGATAGCTGAGAGCCGACAGTCGGTAACCACCCATAGCGAAGATAACTGTATGCTACGATTTCGTGCACGAGCGCTCCTGAATCTCTATCAAGGCAGAACAAGCGAATCTTTATCAGTATTTTGACGGTCAATTTTGAGCAGCTCCTCGGTCATCGTGCTTGAAGAAAGGATTTTAAATCCATAATAGCCAGACAGTGATCGTACAGTACGTAAATGCGCCTCGCGCGTATCCCGGCGGTCAATACATCTGACACCGCATCGGGCAGTGTCAGATTCGAACCAAATGCGCACAATTTCGGCAGCATAGGTACCCTCGAACTCCTCAGACACATATGGCGGTGAAGACAGCCGGCACATGCGTGGCGGCTTCGGCAACATTTCGAGAACTAACCCTACCGATGGAAAAATAGGCACATAAACTTTCCGCAATAAAGTACACCAAACGGTCTCGTCATTCTCCAATAGCGCATCAATTGTTATAGTTACTTTCATTTTCTGACTTTCGGGTTATTTCCGACGCTGTTCTAATATGCAACTTCCCACGGCGGAAGAGCTGGAAAATACCCCCGTGATGGAAAAGTCGGATTCGGGAGGGACCAGTAATTGCCGCCGCCCCATGTGGGTGGAGTTGCCTTAAATACGATAGGATCATTAGTAACACACGGCACCCCCTTAGGAAGCTTAAAATTTCTATTTTTGCAATCCTTAAAATCGTCTTGCAATTGATCCATTTTTTGCAATAGCCTATTAATGTGTGCCTCATGGCCATACCAAGTCGTTCCATGCGCACAAGGATTTGTTGGATTGGGGTCGTTTCTAATAGGATATAGACCACAAGGATCGTTGTCCATCTCTTTTTCCCTGTTCCGAATTTCATCCATATGATCTCACAACCCTTTCCGATAATTGCCATAGCATCTCGATCGAATGCCTAAAACATTGACTCCGCCAAACCGGGTTCCTTCATCGGCCACCTAGATTTCAATTTTGGGGGGGCCCGTCGACCGCGTTAACGGGCCCGCATCCTAACATACCGCAACTTTCCATTCCGGCGCACACGCCGTTAGTTGAAACGAAGTGGACCGCGTGGGGCCGGCCATACCGGAGGAAAGTTCTCCCCTGGCGGCGGCCTAGCTCTGTACAGGTTGCCCGCTAATGGCGGTCGTCGTATAACAAATTCTGCCGGTGCAGTCGCCGCATATGTGTTTAAATACCAAATATCATTTCACAAAATCCTTCGGCAAATACTCTGCTCCAAACGTCTCCAATTCGCTTCTGAAAACGCTGGCATCCTCGCGTACTCCGGGATGTGTCTCTGTTAATAGGAGTGCATCCAGCGCACGTATCACGAGTTCATGATCGTTCTCATCCACACCTGTGAATCGCAGACCATTAACGACATTGGTTCTGACAAGGCTGTCATCGTCGTTCAAATATAACAGAATTTTGGACAGAACCGCCCTATCTCCTAGCATATATAGAGCCCTATATATTGACGATTGGACAATATTATCCTTCTCATTCACTAGGCAGTCACGTAGGATGCCTTCAGCATTAGCGTTAACCACTGCGAGTGCCTCAGCCGCATCCCGTCTGACAATAAAGTGGTGATCGATTCGGAGCATTTCCGCTAGCCTTTTTGCCGAGCGAGCAAGCCGCAGAGAGCCAAAAGCGCCCGCAACAGACGAGCGAACTTCCCAGGCTGTATCTATAGATGCCAGTTGCAGCCTATAAAAATCGCGGGAGGAACCGTATTTGGCTATCATATCAGCCGATGCGCGTCGCACTGCTGAGTGCGAATCACCCAGGCAGGCGCGAGCGGCTCCTAATGCGACTTTCTGCGATATCTTTTCGCTATTCTCAAGTGAATCAAGGCGGGCCCAAGGCGACCTGGCGTTCAGTAACCTAAATAAGTCTTCTACTTCCATTTGCTACTCCACTATTTTTTCGAAATCAGAATTCCGATATTAAGTCAGCGAAATCTATAGTCTGCCCCATAGTCACCTGATTATCCCAATTTAACCATACATCTCGCGATAGCCACAAAAGCAACTGCCCATATTACCAGGAGCATACTTTTAATTTACTGCATTATATCAACTCAAGTCCCTATCGTGCAAAACAGCTCCTTTTAATTTGAGACACAAATTATGCACACGGATAAGGCCTATTTCTCCAAATATGCCACGAGCTGACGGCATCGTTTTCACACCGATTTTCGTTTCGTCCCATAAACTCAAACGGCTAGATTATGAATGGTTCCTGCCACATTGATTATCCAATTTCTGAAGGCGTTATAACTCCGATCGTCTTGCTGAAAATAGGTGGCTGATTCGCCGTCCCATAGTAGGCCCGTCTCGCGTGGTTGTCGCGGCGTGTCACATTATGGGATTGAAATTAGCGGAATCTCTATCGGTTCAATCGGCTCTATCGGCTCCGGCTCTACGGGTTTCGGCTCCACAGGCTTAATTGACCTAGGGGGGGCAGGCTTTACTGGCTTTGGTTTTAATACCGGAGGCAGAATAGGCGGGCACTTAATTGGTTGAGGCTTGCCTTTGTAGTTGCCGCTTCCTTTGCATTTATTATGTTTTAGAATTGTATTAAGTTCATCTTTCTCCTTGCCGCTAGCTGCGTTATACATTTCCCACAGTACCTCGCAACTGAGTGCATAACGTGGATCGTTACCTCCGCCTCTTGAATGACCGCGCCCCCTGTCCGAAAGGCCTATCACATCACCGGAATTGACCCCGTCATTATGCACATATCCATAAAGATTTACACCACCTAAATAAGCAATCGGATCCCTGTTCAAAAACCGCGCGGCACCGGGATCATAATACCGAAATGTAGTGAGGATCAATCCCGTGGATTGATCCGTGTAATATCCCGCCTGTGCCTCATAGCCGAAAGGATCCGACACCGTTCCTGAGCTTGCAACATTACCGAAAGCATCAGCGGTACTCGTTATCGTATTACTGCCAGCGGAGTTCAGGCGCTGGACTACTGTGCCCTGCGGGTCGAATTCGTAGAACGTCGAACCACTGGATGTGTGGCGTGATATTAGCCCAGCTAATCCATATGTGTTGGTAGCGGTGATTGTGCCGCTGGAGTTCATCTCGCAGACAGACGATGTGGAATCGCCGTTGTAGAGATAACCTGTCAGCGATCAATCGCATAAGGTGCATATTTTCGCAATCCGCAATGTCCGCAATGGTTTAAGGTTGGGTCAAACAGCCCGTAACGTAAGAAAAATAACTGCGAGCATCGTGGGCATTTGAACATCATGCACCTTATACTGCAGTATAACCAAAACGTAAGCATCCAGAACGGAATCCCGAACAACGCCCCGGGGAGCCCGTTATGGCATTTCCATACGGATACCAAATAGGCTACCCATATAACGCAAGGAAGGCCTATAAAAATAGTCAAAAGATAGTGCCTCTTAATGATACGGCACTCACGCCAACTGGCGGCGTAACGGGCTTCTTCGACACGCACGTTTAATGTACTCATGTGTAGCTCTCATTAACATAATCCATGATCTAAAGCGGTAAACTACCGGTATGAAACGTGTTAGTTGGATAGACACTAACGCTGCCTGTACCCGGTCCCGGTGCGTAACTCAATGACGTTATATAAGTAGAACCGCTTGTGCCATATTGCCAAGACAGACCCCACACGGTAATTGTTAGCGTATTGAAAGGCCCAGAAAGATCCTTGGAATTATTCGCATTTGTGTAAAAAATGCCCGGCCCGATTCCGGCTTGGGCACCAAACACGAAACTTGGAGAGGTTATACATCCAGGAGAAGGCGGTCTCGGTACCGCCGACCATCCTCCAGGCCAGCCAGCGAAGGCACCCGCATCTAAAAAGCTTCCTATGCTGTTTCCTGCTTTGCTCCAAAAATAACCGATACCGCCAGAGAAATTCCCTCCAATTCCCAAATAGCCAAGACCGGCCTCAATGGCTCCGCCGCCTTGTATGCCAAACCCGTTGAGCCCATAAGGATCATCGCTATTCACGGAATTGTTGCCCGTGTAACCATAAATATTTATTCCACCTGTGTATCCAGTCGGATCCCTGTTCAAAAACCTCCCGTTTACCGGATCATAATACCGAAACGTAGTGAGGATCAAGCCCGTGGATTGGTCCGTATAATATCCTGCCTGCGCTTCATAACCAAACGGATCTGACACTGTGCCTGAGTTTGCAACATTGCCGAAAGCGTCGGCGGTGCTGGTTATTGTGTTGCTGCCTGCTGAATTGAGGCGCTGAACCACTGTGCCCTGTGGGTCGAATTCGTAGAAGGTAGAGCCGCTTGTCGTGTGCCTTGAGATCAGGCCTGCTAATCCGTAAGTATTCGTCGCCGTAATTGTGCCGCTGGAGTTCATTTCGCAGACGGGCGACGCTGAATCGTCGTCATAAAGATAATAGGTTGTTGCTGAGCTAACCGTGCTTGATGCCCGTCGGCCGTCTGCTCCGTAGCCTGCCGTAAGTGTCGTGCCGACCGATGTAAGGCGGTCGTTTACATCGAAGGTGAGCGAGGCGCTGTTATAGGTAGTCGGGTTGCCGTCGCCATCATAGGAAAAGCCGGTGTTGCTCTTTTGATTATCGCTGTTGTAAGTTTTGCCACTGACGCTGCGGAATGTTGTTGGATTTTCTGCACCGTCATATGCGAAAGTGTTGGTATAACTTCCGTTTCTTGTGCTGGTTTCGCTCGCGAGTTCATCTTTGGCATCGTAAGCATAACTGGTCGAGCAGCTATAGGAGGTATCCGAATTTACCGTTGCCGCCAGTGCTGTACGGTTTCCGACCCCGTCATAGGTCATGCCGCTGAAATTCGAGAGGATGTTTCCATTGCCATCGAAATTTTCAAGCTGCGTAATCTGCGCTTTGGTGTTGTAGTAATAGGATGAGCTGGCACCGTTGGCAAGATCTTCGTGGGTCAGCCAATTGTTGTTGAGGTAACTCCAGCTCGTTGATTCGCTGTACGGATTCGTAATGCTTGTTGGTCACTGGCCTTCGTCATAGGCGTAGGTAGATTTGCCTGCTTGTAAAGGTGCGGCCTGCTCTCTGGAGCGCCTGCGCCAATCGCTTTCGGCCGCGCAGGCTCAATTATAATTGTCGTCGGCGATGATAACTAATTTAGAATTCTCAGTCCACCAAAGCCATTACAGCGCCGGGGATTATGAGGTGGGCTCGCGAACATTTTCGTGCGGCGCGACACGCATTACGTCGGTGGAAAGACCTCGTAGATAACGTAGATTACCATGGCAAGAAGGCCGGGAAGACATCCCCAATCCAGAAGAAATGGCAGCCACCACCAATGATGTGGTTGAGACAATGGCGCAATCGTCAGGCCGATGGCCCCCGATAGGCCTCCGTAAAGGCACACAATGGAGCCAATATTTTTCTTGCGAACGACGTCCACCCAAACCACAATCGCATTTCTGATGGACAAATAGGCGCCGAAGCGGCAAGCAGCATTCCTGTAGTACCCCACGAGAACCAGAACCCAATGGGACTATATGCCATCACTGGATCTCGTACGTCCAACCGCTGTGATCCAAATATTTGCAGAGACACCTGATGATTCTCTCTCGATCTTCTTCCATCAACGGCTCATTCTCGTGTGGTGGAAGCCAATTTTCCACAGAGCTCCTGTAAATAACACAATCAATTGGGCCTAACATGATTTCTGCGACCACGTTCGCCGTATACGATTCGAAATGATATGTGTACTCATCTCGGCTTTTCGGAACCACCCATACGCCCGGCTCAGGCTCATACCGCCTTCTGCGAACGTAACCGTCAATAGCCGACCGAGCCCGTTGGAACAGATTACTCATGGATTAATCACCGCTCCTCTATACACCGTCCAAGCCGCTTCAGAATTGGGTGCTCTACCGTCGACCAGATGCTTTCCGCCCGAGGATTCCGTAAAAAGGCTCGCACGGTGCCTTTTGCGTTCAAAGCATAAATAGCGGACGCAGTCGGCCACACCCAACGCGGGAAATTTTTCCCTATCTGTTTTTCGATTGCAATTATTATTTTTCCGCCTATTGTGTCGCCAATAAGTCTATATGTGTCTTTTCCTGCTTCAGCGGCGGCCTGTGCGCCCTCTCCAGAGAAAAACGCAGACCTTGCGCCATTGCTTAATGCCCCAACCGGCATCGCAAATGAGGCCGCCGTCAAACCAATATCGGCAAGGGTTCTACTCGTTCCAAACGATGGATCGAACCGTGCGGATCCGCCATTCCAGATTCCGAAGGTTGCTGAGCTACCCAAGGCCGAGAAGCCAACGCCGAGTCCGCTAGACACATCACTGTTAGTGAAATCAAATCCGAAGATTGAAATGTCGAACAATCCCAGCGGATCGTAGTAGGATTCAGCGTTGTTGCCACAGTACCCGTAAACGTTAATCCCGCCAGCGGCCCCAATCGGGTCTCTGTTTAAAAACCTCCCATTTCCCGGATCATAATACCGAAGTGTAGTAAGGATCAGTCCAGTGGATTGATCGGTGTAGTAACCATTTTGCGCTCCATAACCAAACGGGTCGGTGAAGCTCGCGGAGGATGCGACGGCACCGAAGGCGTCGGTGTCTAGGTTTGTGTCGATGCCGCCGGAGCTGTTTATTCGTTCGGCTACTGAGCCTCGGGTATCGAAGACGTAATATTCTTCGGATGTGCCGGAGTATCTTGCGGTTAATCCAAGTGCGCCGAAGGTGTTTACTGCCAACACCGTGCCGGTCGAGCTGAACTCAGCCACCGGCGTTGCGCCATCATAGAGATAATAGGTTGTCGCCCCTCCGCTTTGCTTCCATGATCTCAGCCCTCCGGCGCTGTACCCAGCCTGCAGAACCGCGGTGCCGCTGGTCGAGTACGATGTCATCCGGTCTTCGGGATCAAAGGCGAGGCTATGGCCGCCATAGGTTGTCGGATTGCCGTTGCCATCGTAGGCGGCGCCGGTGGACCCACCAGGTTAGAGTCCAATAGCGCTATAACCATGGTCACCGGTGCCGCCGTCTAACCGCGTCCCCGCCGCCTGGCCAAGAGAAAGTCCGAAAACAACTCAAAGCGATGCCGTCTCTCGCTTTCTGAACCAGTATTCGGTTGTTAAAGTGCTGGGCTTCTGCTCGGCGAGCCTTCGTCAAATGCCGGTGGCCGTAGCCGCAATGCCAATAGTCGACACCACTTGCTATGAGAATTGCAATTACTGAATATCAGTATCATTCGGCATAGTTTCTATCATTTTGACCAGGTCGTCGCGATAGTGCTCTTTCGGGACTCCAATAATGAAGCCATGATTCCCGTCTATTGGAATTAGCCAGAATGTATCCGCCGTAATAAATTCTGCGAGATCATCAATGCGGAAGCTTTCCAGCGGCTGGCTGTTTAGATTTTTGTCTAGCGTTGCGATAATAAGGTCGGTACCATAATTGAAGCTCGCGCTTTGCGCGCTCTGCCACAGCGAAGAGATCCATCTAACGTCCGCTACGGGCTGAATAGAAGCCCAAGTAGCATTGGTGTGCCATGTGATCGTTCCAGCCGAAGAAGGCGGCTGTCGCGTCACCGAAAAATCTATTGACACGAAGGATTGATTCTCGTTTTCCATGATTTCACTCAACCACGCAGGTAATGCTGCGCGAAACGGACAATCGCCGTCAAAACAGACACCGACGTACGGGCTCTTGTTCATGAGCTCCTTGACTAGAGCATCGCCGACCGCCTCCCAGTCTACCCGCGACTTCTCCTTGACTAGGATATCAACAAGGCCACCGTGCGTGATGCCCAGCCACCGTTGAACGAAGTCCATGAACAACAATGGGATGCCGCTGTACTCCGAAAGAGAATCTTCAAACGGACCTACGCTATACTTGTCTGACATTCTGATCCCTATTCTTATTTATGCGTTGGCAGGCCGCCTATTGGAACCTCGTCCCACGGGCAATTGTTCGAATCATGTGGGTTATGATCCCAGTGTGGATTTCGCCACTTATCTTCCGGCTGATATACCCACTCGCCACCGTTAGGATCCCAGATCGTTTTTGACCCGACGTTTCTCAGCTTAGCCCTTGTCGGTGTGTCAAGGTGCCACCCAGGTC
>Ga0224527_1001250_pt1 | contig 13179 bp, 9 predicted proteins | sample CBST0metaG_FD_179882 | JGI IMG/M metagenome (GOLD analysis project Ga0224527, IMG submission 179882) | Peat soil microbial communities from Stordalen Mire, Sweden - C.B.S.T0 | ecosystem: Environmental > Terrestrial > Soil > Wetlands > Peat | place: Sweden: Norrbotten County, Stordalen Mire... | reverse complement strand
TCACTACGCCATCAAAGGGAGCGCGATACTCGGTCTTGCTCAGCACGTCATTGTTGTGTACAAGGTTCGCCTTCTGCACGGCGATGCGGCGCTTGTAAGCCTCCGCCTGAGCTTTGGACTGGGCGATGCGGGTCTTGGCCTGCGCCACGCCGCTGACTGCAGCCTCGTAGGCGTTCTTGGACGCGTCGTAATCCTTCTTCGCAATGAGTTGGTCTTTGTAAAGGCCCTCGGAGCGTTTCCAGTCGTAGAGCTTCTGCTCCAGGTCAGCCTTGGCGCGGTCCTGATCGGCTATGGATGTGTTCAGAGTTTCCAGTCCCGCGTTGTAGTCGGCTTCCGCCGCGGTCAGCGACGCCTGGGTTGCGTTCACGTCGGCGGCAGACTGCACGTTTTCCAACTGTGCCAGCATCTGCCCCTTCACCACGTGGTCGCCCTCTTTTACATAGAGCTTCACAATCTTGCCGAAGGCGTTCGCTCCGACGTTTACAAATGTCTTGGGACGAATTTCGCCCGATGCCGTAACCAGCGCGGTCAGATCCTGGCGAGACACCTTGCCCGTCTGCACCTCTACCACGCCTTTACGGCTCTGCTGGATGCTGAAGAAAATAATCCCAGCCACCAGGACCACACCACCGAGTGCAAGCGAAACTTTTTTCCAGGTCTTCATGAGTCCTCGTTCATAGCCCGATCGGTCGGGATAAGTCGCAGGGCATTTAGCGGCAGGGACTTTCGTTCCCGTACTCGCCTCTGATCTTCATACGAGCCCCGCGCACTGAAAGTTCCAAACTCCAGCAGGAGCCTCTCCTCTGATAACAGCCGACGGCCCACCCGGCACCTTGGCCCGGCTCTCTTGCCAAGCCGACATTCAATGAGGGATCAGCCATTTCATCTGAGTTTGGGCCAGCGACTCATTGTAAACCGAGAGAGCAATCTCTATTGCAGCAAAGAACTTGCACTCCTTCGCGCATATTCCGGCTTGCCATCCTCTTTGGTTCCCATCGAAGCAACGAACCCCTTCCAGAGTCCTTCCTTGCCTTGCTCACTGCGAATACTTACAATCTCTCCAGCCCTCAGAATTTCCAGGAGCGAGACTGTCCATGCGGTTTTTCCCTTTGCGTCATTTTTCATTCGTTTTCGTGGCTGCGGCCTTGCTGGCTTCGCCCGTCCTCGCGCAGGATTCTTCCTCCTCCTCCCAAAGAGATGAAGGTACTTCTCTCAAGGACTTGAAGAAGTCCAAGAAGGAAGCTCCCCCTGAAAAGAAGGAGCTTACCGATCAGGAACGCAAGGACCGCCTGAAGAGCTTCAAGACCGAGGTCAGCAAGCCTTACAAGAACTGGCTCGATCAGGATGTCCGCTATATCATCACTCCGGAAGAAGAGCAGGCTTTCAAGCTACTCGGTACCGATGAGGAACGCGACCAGTTCATTGAGCAGTTCTGGCTCCGCCGTGACCCCACTCCGGACACCGAAGAAAACGAATTCCGCGAAGAGCACTATCGCCGCATCCAGTATGCCAACGAGCATTATGCCGCCGGTATCCCGGGCTGGAGAACCGACCGCGGTCGTATCTACATTGTCTGGGGCGCACCAGACGAGATCGAATCGCACCCCTCGGGCGGCAACTACCAGCGCGAAAACTCAGAAGGCGGCGGTTCCACCTCCACCTTCCCCTTCGAGCGCTGGCGCTATCGCTATCTGGAAGGCCTTGGCAATGAAATCATTATCGAGTTTGTGGATACTTGCATGTGCAACGACTACCACATCTCCATTGATCCCAATGAGAAGGATGCCCTGCTGCACACCCCCAACGGCGGTCCGACCATGAATGAGCAGATGGGCAAGGGGAACCGTGGCGACCGCATGATGGGAACACCCGGCGGGACCGATCCTTATGGCATGAGCGCTGGCTCGAAGCAGTTCGACGCTATCGAACGCTATGCAAAACTGACCGCTCCGCCGCCCATCAAGTTCAAGGATCTTGAGGAGAAGGTCAACACCAAGATTCGCTACAACCTCATGCCCTTCGACATGCGCACGGACTACGTGAAGATCACCTCAGACACCGTCCTCGTGCCCATTACTATTCAGATCAAGACCAAGGACATGACCTTCCTTCAGAAGGAAGGCATCCAGCGAGCCTCCGTCAATATCTTCGGACGCATCTCCACCATCACCGGTCGCGTGGCTTCCACTTTTGAAGACACGGTGGGAGTTGATGAGCCAAACGAATTGCTGGAGAAGGCGCTACTCTCCTCGCAAATTTATTGGAAGGCCGTGCCGCTCAAGCCGGGGATGTACAAGATCGACGTTGCCGTGAAAGACGTCAACGGAGATCGCGTCGGAACCTTGGTTCGCTCCATCAACGTGCCCAACTACGACGAAGAGAAACTCTCCAACTCCTCGCTCATCCTTGCCGACATCATGGAGCGCGTTCCAGCCAAGAATATTGGCTCCGGAAGCTTCATCATTGGAGATACCAAGGTGCGCCCGCGCGTGGACGCCGCCGATGGCAAGCCCGCAAGCTTCAAGCGCACTCAGCGTCTCAATGTGTTCCTTCAGGTCTACAACCTGCAGCAGGACCAGCAAAGCAAGAAGACGCGCGGCAGCATCAGCTATGACGTAGTCAATATCCAGACCAACAAGTCAGTGCTGCACGCCGACGAGTCCTCTGCGGTCTACGGCAACACTGGTGACCAGATCACGATTGAAAAATCAATGCCTCTGGCCAACCTTGAACCGGGTCTGTACAGTCTCAAAATCACTGTGAATGATGAGGTTACAAAGCAGAGCGTCAATCCTTCTGCCCGTTTTCAGGTCGAATAGAGTAGAATTTCGTTTACTGCCGCGAACGGCGTGCCATTCTGGCATGCCGTTCGTAGTTGCGAAATGGCGGTTCACTTCCGGTGTAGCGGTCAGGCCCGCATCGCCTGTTCACAACGGCCACTCCGTATAGGAGGCTGCATGACGCGTAATATCAGTATTCTAGCGATTGCAATCTTCTGCTGCCTTGGCGCGTCCGCATCGGTCAACCCTGGTGCCATCGCAGGAACCGTGCGTGACACCTCTGGAGTTCCGCAGATGGGCGCCGTCGTGGAGATACTGGCCAACTCCACCACCCGCACCCTGAGCGTTCAAACGGACACCAAGGGAGCCTTCAGCATTGCCGGCCTGCTGCCCGGACTGTACACCATCAAAGTCAGCGCGCCCAGTTTTCTGCCCACCATCCGGGAGCGAATCCATCTCCAGCCCGGTGCAAATGTCCTCCTCAATCTAACGCTCAATACGCTGTTCGAGGCCATCCAGCTCGTCCCCCGCCGCAAACCCATGGCGGATGGCGATGACGACTGGCGTTGGGCTCTGCGCTCCATGGCAAACCGTCCCATCCTCCGCCTCGCTGATGACAAACCGCTCGTCGTGGTGCAAAGAGGAGACGAAAACGGGGAAGGCGAACTCAAGGCGCGTGTCTCCTTTATTTCAAACGGCGAGGGCGATGGTCTCGGCAGCGCCAGTACCAACTTCCACGTGGAGCAATCCATCTTCAACAAGCATGCTGTCCCCGCGCGCTGGTCGCTCAACGGCGGACTCATGAGCAACGCCAGCAATCCCAACGCCGTGCTTCGCGCCGCCTTCTCGCGCGAAATGCCCGATGGCTCCTTCCCTGAGATTGCCATCTCCGCCAAGCATTTTGCGTCCATGAATCCCGATCAGCCCGCCATCCAGGCCTTGGCGCTGTCCGTAGCCAACTCCATGACCTTTGGCGAGAACCTCGAACTCGACTATGGACAGGAGACCCAGATAGTGCAGTTCCGGGAACGAGCCACCAGCTTCCGCCCCTTCGCTACCGTGAGCGCTCACCCCGGCAAGAACACCGTGCTGCAATATCGCTACGCCACCAGTGCTCCAAGCCTGCGCGCGGCCAAGGGCTATGACACGGCTCCAGCAGATCTCAGCGAGAGCAATCCACGCGTGACTGTCAGTTCTTTGGGTCAGCAGATTGAGCGCGATGACCACCACGAGCTCTCAGTCTCTCAGCGAATCGGCAGCAACAAGCTTCAGCTAGCCGTCTTTTCCGATACTGTTCACAACGCCGCGCTAACCGGAACGGGAGCTTTCTTTACTTCGGACACCAACGCCCTGATTGGCGATCCCTACTCCGGAATCTTCACTTACAACGGCGGCAACATGCATACTCAGGGAATGCGCGCCGTGTATTCGCGACCGGTCGCTCACGGTCTGGATGCGACCCTCGATTACTCCTATGGTGGCGCTCTGACCGCCCCTGAAAATCTCGTGCAGGTCAGTCAGACATCCACCTCGCTGGTGACGGCAAAGCACCACTCCGCCGCCGCCAAGCTCTCCGGAACCACACCGGCCACCAAGACCAAGGTAATCGCCAGCTATCGGTGGCTAAGCGGCAGCAGCCTCACTCCCGTGGATATGTTCAACGCCTCAGCCGGGCAGACTGACCCTTACCTGAGCTTCTTCATCCGCCAGCCGATTCCCGCTATGCACTTCCTTCCTAATGGTTTGGAGGCTCTAGTGGATGTGCGCAATCTGCTCGCCCAAGGCTACCGGCCCGTACTCAGTGCAGATGGCACGGTTGTCTACCTCGTTCAGGGCACTCGCGTCATCCGCGCCGGTCTGGCCTTTAACTTCTAGCTCCTTTGCCGAAAACGCAAATGCCGCGAGCACAAACCCGCGGCATTCTCTTTTATCCGGCGCCTACAGCAGCTCGCCCGGCCTATCCCTCGTATGCAATGTTGTCCCGCTCAGGCAGATAGTCGCAAGCCTCGCGACACTCCAGGCAGTAGTAGCAGCCATCTATGATCAGGCGCACATTGTGCTCTCCCTGGCAGATGTAGCAGTACTTGTCGCACTGGCAACGCTCTTCTACCTGTTCGCAAACAATGCATCGAAATCTTTGAGCCATTGGCGAACTGTAACGCGCATTCTTTCTTTGCGCAACTCTCTCTGTTCCATGCAGCTCGCCCGGCGTTGCTTGCGAGGCTTCCCGCGTGTTAGGTTTTTAGGTTGACCGGGTCCGCCCGTGGCCATCAGATTCCCCATATCCCGAGGTAGCGTCCTTGTCCTCCAACACAGAATCCGCCATTGTCCGCAAGACCTCTCTCAACGCCGCACACCGCCAGCTCGGTGCCCGCATGGTGGACTTCAACGGCTGGGATATGCCCGTCGAATATCCCGCCAACGCCACGCGTCCCTCTGGCGGCCTCATCGCCGAGCACATGGCCGTCCGCACCTCCGTGGGGCTCTTCGACGTCAGCCACATGGGCGACATTCGCCTGCGCGGCCTACAGTCGCTGGAAGCCGTGCAGTACATGACCTTTAACGACGCCTCGCGCCTCGCCGTTGGACAGGCCCAGTACTCAGCCCTGCTCTACCCCAACGGCACCTTCGTGGATGATGTCATCGTGCATCGCCTCGGCAATCTCGACTATCTATTGGTCATCAACGCAGGAACCCGCGAGAAGGATTTCAACTGGGTACGCGAGGCCGCCAAGGGTTTTGATTGCGTGGTCGAAGATCTCAGCGACGAATACACCCAGATCGCCATCCAGGGCCCTAACGGTTGGCGCACTCTGCAAAAGCTCACTGACGCCGATCTCTCGCAGGTGAAGTTCTACTGGTTCACCCACGGCACCGTCTGCGGACTGCCTGAGACCCTCATCGCGCGCACTGGGTACACCGCCGAAGACGGCTTCGAGATCTACATTCCCAGTGACGAACCCACCAGCATCCGCGTCTGGAACGCCCTGCTCGAGGCTGGCGCAGAGTTCGGCATCCTTCCCTGCGGCCTCGGCGCGCGCAACACCCTACGGCTGGAAGGCGCGCTCTCCCTCTACGGCCATGAGATTTCAGACATGCTCACTCCGTGGGAGGCGCGACTCGACCGCTTCCTCAAAATGGACAAAGGCGACTTCATCGGACGCCAAGCACTCGCCGAACAAAAACAGCGCGGCCTTGTGAAGATTCTGGTCGGTCTAGAAGCCACCGAGCGCGGCATTCCCCGCGACGGCTACAAGGTTCTCGATCCGCAAGGCGACCCCATCGGCTACGTCACCAGCGGCTCGCCAGCACCGTTCCTCAAGAAGAACATCGCCCTAGCCTACGTTCCCCTCGCTTACTCTACCGAGGGAACTGAGGTAAGCGTCGAGGTTCGGTCCCAAGTCGTAAAGTGCAAAGTGGTGCCCACGCCGTTTTACAAACGGCCAAGAGCCACAAAAGGATAGACGGACGGATGGGTGCCCTGGGTGCCCCACCTTCGCCGCGCTGTTTTTGCGCGGATAAGGTGGGAATCAGCGCACTCCATCTCAGCAACGGTTTTGATCATGCAGTTGTAGTTGCTCCAACTATTTGGAATACAATTTCAAAGTACGCTCAGTTGTTGTGGAAGCATCTATGCATCGCCGGAATGATCGGCAAGCAATCAACTCTGGAGATCACAATGGCCTACCCGCCGGAATATAAGTACACCAAAGAGCATGAGTGGCTAGCCGTGGATGGCGCCACTGGAACCATCGGCATCACCGACCACGCGCAGGAATCACTGGGAGACATCGTCTTCGTAGAGCTGCCCAAGGTCGGTGCCGAACTCACGGCAGGAAAAACCTTCGGCACAGTGGAATCGGTCAAAGCCGTCAGCGATCTCTATGCCCCGGTTTCCGGCACCGTCACGGCCATCAACGAAGAACTAGCCACCTCGCCCGAGAAGGTAAACAGCGATCCCCACTCCTCGTGGATGGTGAAGATTACCCTCGCCAATCCAGCAGAGGCCGACTCACTTCTCTCCGTCGCCGACTATGAGAAGTTCATCGCCGAGGAAAAGTAATAGAGGGGCGGCAACTGGAAAGATGGGTGGCCCACAACCGCCCTCCTTTGGCGATTGTGGGTCTCGCTGAGCGTTCCACTTCTGACGGCTCATCCGCACGCAGCCGTTACCATTCGCGGCCTTACGAAGGCCTTTCACTCAGGAAAAATCAACATGCGTTATCTTCCCAAGTCTCCCGCCGAGCGCCAGCAGATGCTGAGCGCCATCGGCGTCAGTTCCATCGACGAGCTCTTCGCGCCCATTCCAGCGCAGTTCCGCCTCACCCGCGATCTCGCCATTCCGCCGCAAATGGCCGAAAGCGAAATAGTGGACTGGTTCCGCGAACGCGCCAATGAGAACGCCACTGGCTTCAACATCCTTCTCGGCGCAGGAGCCTACAACCACTACCGCCCGCTCGTTATTGATTCCCTCATCTCGCGCGGCGAGTGGTTCACCGCCTACACGCCCTACCAGCCAGAGATCGCGCAGGGCACACTGCAAGCCATCTTCGAGTTCCAGACCATGATCTGCGAACTCACTGGCATGGAGGTCGCCAACGCCTCCATGTATGACGGCTCTACCGGAGCAGCCGAGGCTGTCATGATGGCCATTCGCATCACGGGACGCACTGAGGCCATTCTCGCCCGCAGCGTTCACCCCGAGTATCGCGAGGTCATCGCCACCTACGCCAAATATCAGGGTCTGCCGCTCACCGAAGTCGCATTCACGGACAACGGACGCGTCGATCTCGCCGCGCTCGATGCGGCCATCACACCGCAGACCGCCTGCGTGCTCATTCAGTCGCCCAACTTCTTCGGAACCATCGAAGACGTTGCGGCCATCGCCGACGTGGTTCACGCCAAGGGCGCGCTGCTCATCGTTTCCATCGCCGAGGCACTCTCGCTAGCCATTGTTCGCCCGCCCGCCGAAGCCGACATCGTCTCGCTCGAAGCGCAGTCCTTCGGAGTACCGCTCAGCTACGGTGGCCCTTACGCCGGAGTCATAGCCACCCGCGAAAAATTCATCCGTCAGATTCCCGGACGCCTAGTCGGCCAGACCACCGACCGCAATGGCAAGCGCGGCTTCGTGCTCACACTCTCCACTCGCGAGCAGCACATCCGCCGCGAGAAGGCGACCTCCAACATCTGCACCAACCAGGCGCTCGTCGCGCTCATGGTCAATATCTACATGGATGTTTACGGACGCAACGGTCTTCGCGAGCTAGCCGAACAGAACCTCGCCAAGGCTGCCTACGCCCGCAAGACTCTGGGAGCCAATGCGAAGGTACTCTTCGAAGGCGCGCCGCGCTTCAATGAATTCGTTCTCCAGACCAGCGAAGACTCCTACGAGATCTCGCATCGTCTCGCCTCCAAGAACAAAATCATCGGAGGCTTCCCGCTCCGCAAGTTCTATCCAGAACTCGGCAACGCCGCCGTCTGGTGCGCCACCGAACTCACGTCCAAATCTGCCATCGACGAAGCTGCTAGTGAGGTGAACCAAGCGCCAGTTGCGCTACCCACGTTTCAGCGCGAGGTGAAACTATGAGCGACAAAGACATCAAGAAAGTCACTACCAACATCTCGCAAAACGAAGGACTCATCTTCGAGCACTCCTCGCCGGGCAAGAAGGCTTACCGTCTGCGCCAGTTGGACGTGCCTGCCGTCGATGCCGCAGCAGAACTGGGCAGCGCTATGCGCACCGAAGCCGCTGCGCTCCCCGAGGTCAGCGAGGTCGAGATCATCCGCCACTTCACGCGTCTCTCCACCTGGAACTACGCGGTCGATCACGGCATGTATCCGCTAGGCTCATGCACCATGAAGTACAACCCGCGAGTGAATGAGGTCGTGGCCCGCCTGGAGAGCATCGCCGGAGCGCATCCCTACCAGCCCGAGCAATCCGCGCAAGGCGTGCTCCGCATCATGAAGACGCTCGCCGATCAACTCATCGAAATCACCGGAATGGATGCCATTACCCTCCAGCCCGCCGCCGGAGCACACGGCGAACTCACGGGAATTCTCCTGATGCGCGCCTACCTAGAATCCAAGGGCAATCCGCGTAAGAAGGTTCTCATCCCGGACTCCGCACACGGCACCAACCCCGCCACCGCCGCCATGGTCGGATACCAGGTCGAGAACCTGCCCAGCAATCCCAGCGGCATGGTCGATCTTGCAGCGCTCGAAGCACAGATGAACGAAGACGTTGCGGGCCTCATGCTCACCAACCCCAACACCCTAGGAATCTTCGACGAGCAGATCGGAAAGATCGCCGAGATACTCCACCGCAAGGGCGGACTGCTCTACATGGACGGCGCGAACATGAACGCCCTGGTCGCCAAGGCGCGCCCCGGCGACTTCGGCGTGGACGTGATGCACCTAAACCTGCACAAGACTTTCTCCACGCCGCACGGCGGAGGCGGTCCCGGCTCCGGTCCCGTGGCCTGCAAAGCCCACCTCGAGCCCTTCCTGCCCAAGCCAATCGTGGTCGAAACTGCCGATGGCAAGCTCCGTCTCGACTACGACCGTCCGCAATCCATCGGACGCGTACGCGCTTTCTTCGGTAACTTTGGCATGCACGTTCGCGCCCTCGCCTACATCATGGCCAACGGCCCTGACGGACTGCGCCAGACCACCGAAGACGCAGTGCTCAACGCCAACTACCTGCGCAAGAAACTCGAAGGCACTTACGATCTTCCCTATGCCACGCCCACCATGCACGAGGTGGTCTTCAGCGACAAGCTGCAAAACAAGCAAGGCATCAAGACCGGAGACATCGCCAAGCGACTCATCGACTATGGCTTCCATCCATACACCGTGAGCTTCCCCATGGTGGTGCACGGAGCGCTGATGATCGAGCCCACTGAGAGCGAGCCGCTCGAAGAACTCGATCTCTTCGTGGACGCCATGAAGTCCATTGCACAAGAAGCTATCAACGAGCCGGAGCTGGTGAAGAACGCGCCGCACTCCACGCGCCTCTCACGCCTCGACGAAACCGCCGCAGCCCGCAAACCAATTCTGCGCTGGAAGCCAGAAACAAATTAAGAACTCTTGAGGGTTCCCCATTCTAACCGCATTGTTCGGTTAGGGTGGGGCTTTTGACTTTAGTCTGGTCTTTCAAACGATTAACCACCTCGCCAATGGTAGAACCCCTCAGAATGCACAATCAGTCAATCTTCGCCCGACGAGTGCCTCTCTCGCCAACTCTCGCCTTCCTACGATTGACCAATTTGCCACTCGTGTCTGACTCAAATTTTTCCGGCTGGCCTCTTTTGGCCGCGAAGTTATACTCTGAGATCATGCGACTTGTGAAACTGAGCCTTCGCCTTCTGCTGCTGGGCAGCCTGCTTGGAACTCCGCTGCTGGGTCAGTCAGTGTTCAAGGCGCTTTCCAACGGAGTTACCGGAGCACAGAGCGCCGTGCGCGCAGCTGATCCGCTAGGCCGCGCCACACCGCGCGGAACTCTCGTCGGATTCATGCAGGCCGCGCAGAAGGGCGACATCGATCGCGCTGCCGAGTATCTTCAGCTTCCACGGCAGGAGAGCGAGTTCGACTCCAATCGTGTGGTGAAGGACCTGAAGGTTCTTCTCGATTACGCCTACGTCGGTCGCCTCGCCGCCATCACTGATAATGCCGACCTCGCATTTGATCCGCAGCTTGAAGTGAACCAGGAGCGCGTTGGCGAATTCACTGTCAACGGCAAGTATTTGCCGCTGCTAGTGGTGCGCGTCCCGGACGGCAACAGCGGCCATCTCTGGCTGATCAGTTGGAGCACGCTCAGCAAATCCGCCGATCTCGCGAATGACGCGCGCTCGCACCAGGTGGAGCAGCATTTGCCGCACATTCTTGTGCGCTACGGAATTCTCTCGATTCCGGTCTGGGTGTGGCTGGCGTTCCTGCTGCTCATTCCAGTAGCACTGCTTGCGGGAGTGGCCGCCGTGAGCGTGGTCCGCGCACCCGCATGGTTGCTGGCCCGTCTCAATCATCAAGCTGCGCGTTCTGAAATATGGATTAACATTCGCGGTCCTGTGCTGCTGTTTGCCACGGCGGCTGCGCACGCAATTGGCATGCGCCTGCTCTCCGTTCCGCTGCCTCAGCCGCTGCTCTTTCGCGAGTACTACGTCAAGGTGCAGGGCGCTGCCTTGTTGTTCGCCATTTCGTGGCTGCTGTGGGACTTCACAACAGTATGGACACGGCGAACGCGCCGCCGCATGACCCTTCCCGAAGAGCGTGGCGCGCTGTCGCTCACCTTGCTGCTGCATCGCATGTTGAAAGTCGGCATTGCCACGGCGGCAATCTTCAGCATTCTCTACCTTGCCGGAGTGAATCTTTCCGCCGCGCTCGCCACCCTCGGTATCGGCGGAATCGCAATCGCATTGGCCGCGCAGAAGACCATTGAAAACCTCTTCGGAGGCATCAGCATTCTCTCCGACCGCGTGATGCGTGTCGGCGACGTCTGCCGCGTCGGCGACACCATTGGCACGGTAGAAGACATTGGCCTGCGCTCTACGCGCATTCGCACCGACGAGCGCGGACTCGTCTCCGTACCAAACGGGGCCCTCTCTGCGGCCAACGTGGAGAACCTCAGCGCACGCGACAAAATGCGCGTCTTCTGCAAACTCGGCCTGCGCTATGAGACCAGCCGCGAACAACTCGAAGCCGTGCTGGCACAAGTAACGGCCATGCTGCGCGACCATTCACGAGTGGAGAGTGCGTCTGCCTGGATTCGTCTCGCGAGGCTTGCCGAGAGCAGTCTGGAGTTGGAGATGCAGGCCTATGTGTTGACGCGCGACTACAACGATTTCACCACCGTGCGCGAAGACCTGCTGATGAGCGTAATGGGAATCATAGAGACTTGCGGAACCTCGCTGGCCTTCCCATCACGCACTATCTATCTGACCGAGACAACCGAAGCACCCATGGCAAAAACATCGAGCCTCTCCGAGTAGAGTCATACTGCACGATAGTGAGGACGCCTAGTATGCGACCACCAGAAGCATTTCAACATCACCCGCTCTTCTGTGTTGTCTGGGTCGCGACATACGTCCTGTGCATGGCGCCAGAGATAGTTCTTTCCTCAACTCTAAACTCTGGCGAAGATGCACAGAAACACGACAGGGGATCGAAGCTCGTGGTCATCGTTGCGGCAAACTTGGCGGTGGTGCTGGGATTTGTTACTGCCATCGCGTTTCCAGCATTCTCTTTTGGCGAACGCTGGAAGGCCGTGTTCATAGCGGGGATTGCGGTGTGGGTTGGCGGAACGCTGTTTCGCTGGTATGCAATCCGCGCACTCGGAAGGTTTTTTACTTATGACGTTGCGATTTCCAAGAACCAATATGTGGTCTCAAGCGGCCCCTATCGCTGGCTTCGCCATCCGTCGTATTTTGGATCGTTGCTCGCCGAAGTTGGCTTCGGAATGACGCTGACAAACTCGCTCGCAATTCTGGTGCCGCCACTCTGTCTCGGCATCGCATACGCTTATCGGATTCGGATCGAGGAACGAGCTCTTCTACAAGGACTGGGGCAACCCTATCGCGATTACATGCGACGCACCTGGCGGCTGATTCCCTTCTTATTTTGACTGTCAGTAGCTTTACGAACGACGGACTACCCTACTCCTGCGCAAAGAACACGTACGACGACTGCCAGAGCGGGGTGGGAATCTCTCCGCGTGGGCGCGCGGTGATGATGATGTAATACTGTTCCGCTTCGCCAAGGGTGTGAAGAAACTCAATGCCTGCGAGCGGCCTCACCGTGGAGAGGTACTCTAGAAATCCGTATACGTCCGGAGTCCCAGCCAGCGTGGGGGCGGCGAAGCTGAGTTCGGTGTTCTCCTGAAAGAGATGCCACGCAATGGATGCCGCGAGATTGATGGCACGCTCGTAATGCGCGTCGTCGAGCACTCCTTCAGCGGGATTGTCGAAGGCGATGCAGACGCGGCGCTCGTCTTCGCGCGTGTACTCGCGCACTTTGAGTTCGCCGGATTTTGCCGTGGCCTTCCAATCCACATGACGTGCGCTGTCCTCTGGGCCGTAGTCGCGAATGCGATAGAGGTCGGAGCCGCGTCCGCGCTGGTTTGTCTCCAGTTCCCCGCTGATCATCGGCAGCACTTCCAGCATTGCGTCCGTTGCCTCAACGGACGGAAACACTAGCACCTCGCGTTCAAGTGCGATGGTGCGCGTCTTCTTCAAGAACGAAAATGGAAAACGGGTACGCACGCCAATGCCTCGCTGGGCGTACAGTCCGCGCTTTGGGAAGCACAGGTTCAACTCCGTGCTTTGGCGGTGCCCTCCGGGCAGATAGGGAAAGTACACGCTCTGCTCAAAAATAGGCGGCGCGAGCGGAGCGGGGTAGGTCCTTACGT
>Ga0224527_1001248_pt1 | contig 13189 bp, 17 predicted proteins | sample CBST0metaG_FD_179882 | JGI IMG/M metagenome (GOLD analysis project Ga0224527, IMG submission 179882) | Peat soil microbial communities from Stordalen Mire, Sweden - C.B.S.T0 | ecosystem: Environmental > Terrestrial > Soil > Wetlands > Peat | place: Sweden: Norrbotten County, Stordalen Mire... | reverse complement strand
CTGCTGACTTTGCCTGAACATCCTTATGATGTATTTCGTCTAGACAAAGGCAAAGTAAATTTATATGGTGAAGTCAGATTTGATAAGACTAGTTTGCCACTCATAGGAGCCAAACCTGACGAAGAAGTCGTGCTTAAAATCTATTGGGATCGTGTAGAGGTGTTGAGCACTCAGTATAAACCATTAGCAAATATCCCACGGCCTTATACATATAAAAATATGGAGATGCCTTGGTCCGAAATAATCAAAGTATTAAAAAGAAAGCCTCGTAGTGTTACTCACTCACGTTTTGTAATGATGATGCCGCTCATCATTCAGACCTTTATTAAAGTAGATGAAGTGGACAAACGACAACAGAGGCTTTCACAAGTGTTAGAATGGTTAAAGGCCTACACTTTAGGTGAAATTGCTCTTGCGTTGGAAAAAGAAAAGAACTGGGATCATGATGTTTTTAGCGATCGCATGATTCATCATCTTTATGGATTGAGGAATCCGGAAAAGTCGGAAACTGTGATGCTAGAGTTAGCTACTCCACTAGTCATTCATGAATATAAACCAGATTTAACGGCTTATGATCGGCTACATAAAGGAGGAAGATTAGCATGAATACAACGTTAAATGAATTATGTCGCCAGCTGAAATTACCTTATGTAGCTGAAGCGGTCATGCAAAAATCCAATATTGAAACCACTGCTACCATTACAGAAATTCTTATGGCAGAGATCTATGGTAGACAACGTATGAAGTTGAGTCGTCTCATGAGTAAGGCTAGTTTTCCACAGGTCAAAACATTTGAGAATTATTGTTTTGACAATATTACATTTCCTACGAGTTCTAGCATTGAAAATCTGCGTAGCCTAACATGGCTGAAAGATAAAGAAAATTTATTGATGCTAGGGGCTGTTGGCGCCGGTAAAACCCATTTATCGATTGCTATTGGTGTGGAAGCATGTCGCCAAGAATATTCCGTACGGTTTTTCCGAGTTGCAGATTTAATATCCACACTGCAACAAAAATATACAGAAGGAACACTGGTAAGGTTTCGCAGGGAATTATTAAAAGCTGATTTGCTTATTTTAGATGAACTAGGATATGTCCCATTTCATCAGACTGGTTCAGAGTTATTATTTAATGTGATTGCTGATTGTTACGAAAGGCAAAGCGTGATTGTGACTTCAAATTTAGACTTTGGACAGTGGAATACCATCTTTGGAGATACAAAGCTCACTGCTGCCATGGTAGATCGACTCATCCACCACGCACATATTCTAACATTTACTGGCGAAAGCTATCGCTTGCGCAATGCCCTGGGAAACTTGAAAAATTAATTAAATAGCGGCAAGTGTCCTATGTATATTTTGGCTGCCGTTTTGTGTATTCCCTACTTGCCAAATACAACAATAGCAAAGTGAGTCCGGAAACTGCTTATCGCAGCGATCACAAAGCACTTAATTTCTTAGATAAGGATCGTATCACCAATGCCTTCTTGCACTGTGAGCAACGAAAGGTAGACAAAGCTGGTTGTATTAGTTTTGACGGACACAAATATGAAGTTGGAATTGCTTTTGTGGGATGTGCGGTGGATGTTGTGTATGATCCTGTTGACCTGACTGAGCTAACGATTGAAAGTGAGGGACATCCTCCTTGGACAGCACGTCAACTAGTGATTGGAGCCTATTCAGGTAAACGACCAAAACTCCCTGAACATTTTGGAATTGAATCTGCTAATTCTTCCAGACTTCTTGTTGCAGCGGCAATTGAAAATGAAAAACGTAAAACAAAACAAACACCAGCCGTATCTTACAGGAAAGTAGACAGCAAGGAGAACGGACATGTTTGAAGCGTTTTACAGTTTAGAAAAAACTCCGTTTTCCCGTGATATCCCAACAAAAGAGCTCTATCCATCTTTCATGTTGGAAGAAACGTTAGGACGTCTCAACTATGCTGCTGAACGTCAATTATTCGCAGTGATTACAGGGGACTGTGGTACTGGAAAAACGACCACGCTACGTAGGTTCAAAGATGAATTGGATCCAGGGCGATTCTCGTTCATGTATTTAGCCGACTCGAAGCTAACGCCTCGCCATTTCTACAAGGGTTTGTTAGAACAGCTTGGCTGTGAGTCCAAATTTTACCGCGGTGATGCCAAGCGCCAACTGCATAGAGAAGTCGAGCTTATGCGTGGCATTCAGAGATTACAGCCTGTTGTAGTCGTGGATGAAGCACACCTTTTAGATAAAGAGATGTTAGAAGAATTACGTTTTTTGCTCAATTTTAGAATGGATGCTCAAAGTCCCATGGTGTTGCCGCTGACCCCGAAGGCCCGAAAGATGATGGCATTGCCTGTCCATAAATTGACGGATATAATGACAATATAAAAAAATAAAGGAGAAGATGTTTCTATTTGTGTGTGAAACCGCGCCAACAGTTCCACTAGAAACATCTACCCCCAACACAATGATCATTATATCAAATTATGAGCTCGTTGAAAATACAGTTAGCGGTGTTTTTGGTTAGGAGTACGGAACAAGTTCTCTGCCCTTGCTGCGGTGGAGATTTCATTGTCATAGGAAGTCGTAAGCGAAAATACATCAAGGGTTCTGGTGAAAATTGTACTCTGGTCATCCGTCGCCTTCGTTGCCAACAATGCAAACGAATTCACCATGAACTGCCAGATATTCTAGTTCCTTATAAAAGATATGACAGCGAAAGCATTGAAGCGGTGGTCACTGGAATTTCAGCACTCAGCGTAGCAGCCGATGAATCAACCCTTACTCGTTGGCGGAGTTGGTTTCAGTCCAATTCTACTTATTTTCTTGGCTGTCTAAATTCGATCGCTATTCGATTTTCCCAGAGCACTAAAGAACGTGATTTTGGTCTGACTCATTCCGTACTCCAAAAAATCTGGCAGCATACTGGTAACATAGCTGGTTGGCTAGCAAGAGTTGTCCGACCAATCGCCAATGTGAATTTGTGGGTACATACCCGTTTTGCATTCCTGTCCTAATCAACAAAGTATACACTCATGTTGAAACTTAAAATCGGGGGAGGGTTCAACATGAGAAATCAAAAGAAAGCCGAGGCCATTGCTGCAGAACGGGTGCAATTACTATCACCACTCTTAGCTGAAGGGCTAGATGCTGCTAAGGCCAAACAGATTAAGAATCAAATTTGTGAACAATCCGGGCTGTCTGAACGTACTTTGCGTAGATATTTAGCCCAATACCAAACAGAGGGATTTTCTGGGCTTAAGCCAAAGGGAAAAGGGCAAAAAAGAATCGAGGATGCTATTGCGCCCCACATCTTGGAACAAGCAATTGTGCTACGGCGCGAAGTACCAGGACGTAGCGTGGCTCAAATTATTCAAATTTTAGAATGGGAAGGACGAGTATTACCAGGACAAATTAAGCGTAGTACATTACAAGAGAAACTGGCAGAGCGAGGATACAGTTCTAGGCATATGCGACTCTATGCAGATTCTAGTGTCGCCGCACGACGGTTCCAACATAAGCACCGAAATCGCCTTTGGCATTCTGATATCAAATATGGTCCGTACCTTCCTATTGGAGCTAATGGCGTGAAAAAACAGGTCTACTTAGTTACATTTGTAGATGATGCCACGCGATTTGTTCTGCATGGAGAATTTTATCCGACCCTTGATCAGGTTATTGTTGAAGATTGTTTTAGAAAAGCAATTCAGAAATATGGTGTGCCTGAAACAGTATATTTCGATAACGGCAAGCAGTATCGAACCAAGTGGATGGGGAGAACCTGTTCCAAGCTAGGCATTCGACTCTTATTTGCCAAACCTTACTCCCCCGAGTCGACCGGAAAAATAGAACGATTTAATCGAGTCGTTGATGCTTTTCTTAGTGAAGCGGCCTTAGAAAAACCGCAAACACTAGACAAGCTCAATGGATTGTTTAATATATGGTTAGAAGAGTGCTATCAGAATAAACCGCACTCGGCATTAGGGGACAACACCAAAGTCAGTCCAGAAAATGCCTATCGTAGCGATCACAAGGCATTAAAATTCTTGGATCCAGATCACATCACTAATGCCTTTCTGCACTGCGAGGCACGAAAGGTAGATAAAGCCGGTTGCATCAGTTTTGGCGGACATAAATATGAAGTCGGAATTACTTTTATGGGACGTACTGTTGATGTAGTTTATGATTCTGCTGACCTTACTGAGTTAACAATTGAATGCGAGGGACATTCTCCTTGGAAAGCACATCAACTAGTGATCGGTGAACGATCAGGTAAACGGCCAAAGCTCCCTGAACATCTTGGAACTACACCTGTTGATTCATCTAGACTTCTCGTGGCAGCGGCAACTGAAAATGCAAAACGAAAAACGAAACAAACACCAGCCGTATCTTACAGGGCAGTAGTCCGAAAGGAGAATGACCATGTTTGAGTCGTTTTATGGTTTAGCGAAAACGCCCTTCTCACGGGATATCCCAACACAAGAACTCTATCCATCATTCATGCTAGAAGAAACGCTAGGACGCCTCAATTATGCTGCTGAACGTCAATTATTTGCAGTGATTACAGGCGACTGTGGTACTGGAAAAACAACTACGCTCCGTAGGTTCAAAGACGTATTAGATCCCGGACGATTCGCATTTATGTACTTGTCAGACTCAAAGCTAACGCCCCGCCATTTCTACAAGGGTTTATTAGAACAGCTCGGCTGTGAATCCAAGTTTTATCGAGGTGATGCCAAGCGGCAATTACATAGGGAAGTTGAGCTTATGCGTGGCATTCAGAGATTACAGCCTGTGGTTGTTGTAGATGAAGCACATCTCCTAGACAAGGAAATGCTGGAAGAAGTACGCTTTCTACTCAACTTTAGAATGGATGCCCAAAGTCCTATGGCTTTAATCCTTGTTGGTCAGAGCGAATTATGGGAGAAACTACAACTTCAAGCTTACGCAGCCATCCGGCAGCGCATAGACCTACAATGCAAGCTACATCATTATGATCGGGCTCAAGTTGAGGAATATATGAAACGACACCTCGCATATGCTGGTGCCGATCATGATATCTTTTCGGATAGTGCCATTGATGAAATTTTTCGGTTTTCAAGTGGCGCTGCTCGCCTCATCAACAAGGTAGCAACCCACTGCTTAATCTACGGATCACAGAACAGGCGCCGGATCATTGACGACCATATGGTTAAACTGGTGATTGAGGGAGAATTAGCTTAATTCCCCTCGCCCCATGAGGCTTTGAATTTTGGTCAACATTCCCGTCTATTTTAGGACAACAAATACCGTCTGTTTCTGGACATCATGAGGTAGCGGCAACACTAGATCCAATTTATGGTTTTAAACCAGTTGCATTTATTATTTTCAAAATATGTTCAACTGTATTGGGGACGGTTAGATTGGTTGTATCAACCTTCACCGTATTCATATGCTTATATAGCGCAAGCCTTTCTAAACTTTGCTTAATACCATCTGAAGTCCTTCCACCATGTGTCATCCGTTTTGCTAAAGCGTCTTCCGAAAAAATGAGTGTTATTTTATATAGTTCAAAATCACATCCTTGCAAATCATTTAAAATTAGTTCAAAGATACTTTCCATGTGAATTACCCAATTAAAAATGATGTAAGTAATTGTCTATATAATTCCTGACATAAAGTAGTTTTACCAACCCCCATGGTACCATTAATCACTATTAATTTTTTCAATCTCACTACCACCTAATTAATACTGAGTTATCTAAATATATCTTTCCCAAAATAAGTAAAATCCCTGTAGCGCTATCTTTAAACACATAAATTTTCTAATGCCTCCATTTCATATAAACAAAATACTACTTGGAGGGACATACCACAGAAACAACCTTCACTAAATATTTTCACTGTAATGATTTGCTACTATTGTAAATATTAAAAATATATTGTAAAACATAACCAATTTATGCGGTAAAGAAAATATAAAGGAGCGATCCCATTGAAAATCGAATTTTCTGCACACAGGCCTGACTACTTTAAAGAAAATTGGCCGGGGGAATATGATCACTTCCATTGGTTTGAATTTGCATGTGGCATTCCCCATTCCTTGTTTATGATTTCAACCTACAAAGAAAACGGTCAGCCAAACGCCTGCTTTCACTCTTGGAGTTCATTTTCTGGCGATGGTGGTGGATTGTTTGCCGTAATACCTGGTATATTGCAGCACTCCCATACTTTCCAAAATATCTTAGGAACGAAAGAGTTTTGCATCAACTTCTTAAGCCCCGATTACTTTGAAAAATGTCGAAAGACTATCAATGAAAACAAGTATGAAGTTGACGAATTTTCCTCAGGAGATTTCACCCTTGAATCAGCAAAAACAATTGCCGCTCCCAGGATCAAAGAAAGCTTTTTATCCCTTGAATGCACCCTTGAAAGTGAAAGGGATTTGTCTGGTAAAGGTATCTCTTCTTTAGTCATCGGAAAAGTAAATGCCCTCGCCATTGATGAGAGTTTTGCCAACAATTTGGATGGTCGCTATGGACAAAAGGGCTTCATGTTCAATATCCATCAACCCAGAAATCCATTAAACGCCGCAGGGGATTTATCTGCAGTAGGAGTCATTGATGTAGTAAAAAAATATTAATGTTAACACAAAAATCCTGCCAATTTCAATCGGAGACTGTGCAGGATTTTTCTGTAATTACCAGTAATATGTTTCAGTTATGTAAAATTCACTATGCTTAATGATTGTCATCATAAGCTTCCAAAGCAATCGGCAATGCTGCAAGCACCTTATTACCAACTGCAGGAAGGGAAAGCAATACCGCGCTTTTAATTTCTTCCCTTGTCGCCCCAAGCTCCTTAGCATGCTTTACATGAAAAGGTAACCCACTGAGCAGTCCGACTGCTGCCAATACAGCTATATATGCGATTTCCTCAGTTTTTGAATCTAATGTACTTGCTCCATCAAGCTTTTTCACCACTTCCATCCATGCTTGTGCTTGTTCAGGCGCTTCTTTCATAAAGCACATAAACGCATCACTAACTTGCTTCACCTTAACACCTCCAAAGTATTCCAGATATTAAAATTACACATTCGCATTAAAACATAAAACTCCTGCTAAATTCATACAGAATCCGGCAAGAGTTTTATATTTTAATAGCAATTCGAAATTTTACGCAATGAGTACATTACTCGTTACACTTTTACGTCTTTATTAAAAAAGCTAGCACAGTCGGTTTGTGTGTAATACTCGGCATTACTTCCGCTAACCTGAATATTTTCTAATGTACATAACTTATTTTTATTATGAGCGCAAGTCTCCGCGCTACATTTCAAACTATCACAGGCGTCGGATTCGAAGATATCATTCGTCAACTCAGCATACGTAAGGTCATTTAGAAATGAACTACAACATGTATCATTTTCTTTCTGTGCCGAACTACCAACTATGCTCACAATATTTGCATAGCACATTCCTGAATTGTTATGGGAACAATTAGAAACCTCACAATTTATTTTTGCCATGTTAATTCCTCCCTTTATTTAAAATATCTATCGAGTAACCCTTTAAAGGCACATCCATGTCGAGCTTCATCTTTACACATCTCATGTACAGTATCATGAATCGCCTCTAAGTTACTTTGTTTTGCCAAAGCGGCAAGTTTCTTTTTGCCCTCACAGGCTCCATACTCTGCTTCTACTCTTGCCTTTAAATTAGCTTTCGTATCTGCTACTACCACTTCACCTAGCAGCTCTGCAAATTTTGCAGCATGTTCAGCTTCTTCAATTGCAATTCTTTTATATGCCTCCGCAACCTCAGGATATCCCTCCCGATCAGCTTGCCGTGACATCGCCAAATACATCCCAACCTCAGTGCATTCCCCCATAAAATTGGCACGTAACCCTTCTACTATTTCTACTGAAATCCCCTTTGCCACCCCAATGCGATGTTCATCAGCCCATGCTAGACTTCCCGTCATTTCTTTAAACTTATCTTTACTAGCTTTACAGATGGGACATTGATCAGGAGCCTCGTCTCCTTCGTGAATATATCCACAAATCGTACACACAAATTTTTTCATTTGTCTTCCTCCCTATTTTACCTATAAGTTACACAAAAAATATTACATTACATGAAATCCCATTCCACACTATGAAAGGAATATTCATTAGGTATGTAAAGTTCAATTGAAACTTATATAGAATGAACAGTAGCTAACCGCCTTAAGTAGTATCTGTTGTTTTCTGTATTCTATTACAATAAAATAAAATTCCTACCAAATTCACGTGATTCCAATTCATCACAAGAATTTCAGCAAGAGTTTTTCTAGTTACCATGTACCTATATTTTTTTCACAAATAAAATGCGGTCTTCTTCTGATCCAGAATAGTCCTTATGGACCCAAATACCATCTTTATTGCAATCACTTTTTATAATTTCAAATCCTATTTTGGTATGATAGGTGATCGATTTTTTATTGATTGGTGATGTAACCAGATATACAGACGTACATCCTTTTTCCTTAACCCTACTAAAAAACGTATTATAAAGCTTTCTTCCTATGCCACTGGTTCTATAATCAGGATGAACTCCAGCAAAATGAATGTATGCTTGATCTACATAAGTTTGTGATATAAATCCTATCAAAAAACCAATAATGTTTCCGTTTTCCTCAACAATAAAACTCGTCTTATTAAATTGTTTGAAAAACAAATGTGGTAGCATAGCTGCCATTTGTCTCCCGCCCCACCAGTCGTTTAAAACGGTAATGACTGGTAGATAATCTGACTCATTCACTTCTCTAGTGATCATACCTATCTTCCCCTCTTTATTGATTTTCTATTGTAAAATTCTTCAAGTTACCTCTAATATCCTTTTTAAAACTGACACTATTTTCACTATAATACAAGCCGCAAATCCTGCTACGTCAATCCCCCACTCTTTTGGATTGGAGACCACTGACTTACGGCTGACACCCAACCAAGTATTGTCACAATTGAATTTACACAAGTATATGTGGATGGTTTTGCATCTTACTATACCACAATAGCATCTTATCACGACTTGATTGTACTTCCCTAAAATCACATATATACTACACACAAACATACCAAATCAATATATGTTGCATAATCTACATGGCAATCGTCAGGAATGGAAGATAGGGCTCCGCGCAGCCTTACGTAGGGAGCAAGCGATGCCCTATCTTCTGTTCCTGGCAGATCAGCAATATAGATGTCAATTCTTTAATGCAACCTATATAGATGTCAAATTTCAAAACGTAAAGGAGAGGTAATTATTATGAGAACTATTATAGGAATAATTTTAAATAGCAACTGACTTCAACACCGCTGGTTCATTTTTTTTGCAGTCATGCAGAGCTCTCATTACTTCGAAAGACTTTCATGCCAAACAATATACGCAGCCAGTTAAACCGTATGATCAGTAAATCATAAATTGCAAGAATGACAACAAATGATGCCGAACTTATCACCACATATTTAAATAAAGCATGAATGGGCCATTGTATGACTTGAAAACCAATTAGCAGGATAATGGTCTGATGAAGCATGTAAAAAGGCATTATCCCTTCATTTAGCCTACTTAACCATGAATTTTTAAAATTCAGGAATGTCTTGCCGGCTCCTAAGAAGAACATTAGCCATGACCATGTCGTAATCGCCCACATAATGTGAAAGAAAATACACCCCACTGAATAATCTGGAAAGTCCCACCATTTCCTCAAGTCATCCAAAAAAAATGTAAATAGCACGATTAATATTCCTAAGAGTGCCATCCCAATACCTAGTGATTTGTATTTGTGCCGCTCAACCCTTTCAATCAGTCGTTGATCATAAAATAACAGATAACCAAACATAAAAATTAAAAACCAAAATGTAAAATCAGCCCATGATGTATACTTGGTGTAAATAGGTTGCAATCCGATCCTCGCACAAGCAATTGGTATCACAAAAAGATATAAGCCCCACGCTTTTTCCCCCACTGCCACAAGCTGTTTGATGTGCCTTGCACCACTTTCATTTTTACAATAATAAATGATCGGCAAGGCCATTACCGAAAAAATAAATAAAAATGGCAAAAACCACAAATGCATCCCCGTTTCGCCAAACCACACAGGATTAAAACCAAAATTTACAGTAAATAATCGTTGTCCCGGATACCAGGGCAAAAACTCCAAAAATGTCCCCGAAAATCTGCCTGTACTCAAGCACCCAACATATCTTTGAGGTGGTATAAGGATGAATATCCCAAATAAATAAGGAACGATTAGTCGCCAAAATCTTTCCAGAATATACTGAATGGTCGTTTTGCTTTGTAATGCAAATCCTGCACTAGCACCAGCCAATATAAAAAATAAGGGCATGATCCAAAAATTTACAAACATTACCAAGAGTGTCGGTGCTAAAAAAATTTCTTTATTTTTCAGTTCCCAATCCATCATATCAAAGAATCTGGTGTTATGAAAAAAGAATACACAAATTATTCCTAGCACCCTCAGCCAATCAATATAATCACATCGACCTTTCCCTGTGCACTTTTCCATATCTATTTTTTCACTCCTCTTATTTATAATTAGAGATTAGCTATAGCATTATATCTTCACTAAAATATTCCATATAAACAATTATATACCTCACAGCTGCAATCTGTGAAATAGATTATGAGTCAAAAAACAATCCACTAAATAGCAAAACAGCTTAAACCTCTATTCGTTAAAGGTCTAAGCTGTTTTTATTATAGTATTTTTATTTACTCAAATAGCTGTCTAACATTTTTTAATTCTTCACGAATCGTAATGCCTTGCGGGCAATGACTTTCACATTTGCCACATTCAACACATTTGGATGCAGGCGCAGCAATTTTGGACAACATTCCATATCTTTTTTGCGCCGCAGGAGTACAATCAAATACCCAATAATCATTATAGGTTGAAAAGCATCCCGGAATATTGATATTGGCAGGGCAAGGCATACAATAGGCACATCCTGTACAATTGACCTTAATTCCTGCTTTAAAGATATTCTTTATGGCATCAATAATTCCTACTTCTTTTGCTGTTAATGAATTTTCCTGTGCTTGTTGGGCCACTTTTATATTTTCTACAACCTGCTCCATCGTCGACATACCACTTAATACAATAGACACTTCCGGATGATTCCATACCCACCGTAGCGCCCATTCTGCTGGTGTTCTTTTCACATCTGCCTGATCAATCACTTGATATGCTTTCTTCGGCAGATTAACAAGATTGCCCCCCCTTAGAGGTTCCATGACTGCAATACCCAATCCTTTTTTCGCTGCATATTCCAATCCAGCCTTACCAGCCTGATAATCTTCATCTAAATAATTATACTGAATTTGGCAGAATGACCAATCATAGTAATCTACGATTTCTTTAAATAACCCGGCCTGGTCATGGAAAGAAAATCCCGCATGTCGAATTCTGCCATCTTTGATGGCTTGATCCAAAAATTCCCCAATACCCGCTTCTTTTAGTACTGGCCAAACAGTCGTATTCAGTGAATGCACTAAATAAAAATCAATGTGATCGGTCTCAAGGCGCTCCAATTGCTCATTTAAATATTTGTCCATATCTGCTCTCGTTTTAATCAACCAACTAGGAAGTTTGGTCGCTAAATTCACTCGCTCTCTATACCCATCCTTTAATGCTTTCGCAACAAAAGGCTCACTTGCTCCACCACTCGCAAAACCAGTACCATGGTAAGGATAAGCAGTATCCAAATAATTTACGCCTGCATCAATGGCATGCCGAATCATAGGTATTGCTTTTTCTGCATCGATGTGAGTTGGATCATCGTCAATAATTGGTAATCTCATGCAGCCAAACCCCAAAATAGAAACCATTTCATTAGTCTTTCCATACTTTTTATACAACAACATCATCACGCCCCTTTAGATCTTTTAAAATTACTAACTATATTTTATGTTAATTTACATTGCTAATCATAAACCACATAACTTCTTCATACGACACGACATTTTTAGAGCGGGACGCTCTTCTATATAACCATCCGCTACTATCATTCCATCATTTCTATTACCAGTAAGAATCAAAGTATATTCATTTATAAATTCATTAAGAACCGTTTTGCCCGGGGCAAATTTTTTGATATTCATTTTAGCAAAAATTAAATCCGCATCAAAATCACATTTACCAGTAAAATAATAGGCAGAAGTACCGCCTGCGACAAGATTTCCATCAATTATCGCTACACCTGTGCCTGAAGATTGAAAATCCGACGAAAAATAAACACCCCAAATTTCTTTTGACATAATCTCTAATCCCCCTTAAAATTTGTTTGATTAGATATTAAGACGAAATTTATATTAACAAGGTTCATTATCCATTCTTCATATTCAGTTACACTACTTAAACAATACAGAATATTTAACTAAATTGCAAGCTGATTACCGTAATAATTCCATCATAACCGTGGTCAAATGTAGTCCTGCCATTGAATTATCATCAAATACTTATCCTAAAAACAAAAGCACAGCTTAAACCATTACTTTATAACGGTTTAAGCTGTGCTTTTTCCTGTAAGGTCGTGCCTCTGATTATGTTCAAAACAAAAAGTTGCTTTTTAATCCGAATCTTGCTTTTTTTTATACCGTAAATAACTTCCGTATGCAGCTACAGAAATTACTATCAACAGCGTCAATCGCATCGTATGCCTATGATAGGATGCCAAATCATGCCCCAAGGTAACTTCAATCCAAGCAGAAGGTAATTTGCCAATTAAAGTTGCCAAAATATAGTCTCGCCAACCAATGTTGCTGAGGGCGCCCAATGCTGTAATAAGTCCAGAAGGAATAAAGGGAATGGAACGAGCGATCAGCATAATCTGAAAGCCTTTCTTCCCACTAAAATTATTTACTTGTTGTAGAGCATTACTGCGTGTAATCACACGCTGGGCATAATCGCGAAAGAAATAACGCATAACAGCAAAACTGATTATTACGCCCACAGACTCTGCTGTCCATGATATCAGGGTTCCTTTTACTATGCCAAAAATAATGCCGTTTGCCGCTAGAATTAAAATATTGGGCAACACCGCAACACTATTAATAAATACAATAATGCTGAAACTCACCAGTACGGCATAAGGACCAAAAGATCGAATGTATTTAATGCTATCCACAATGTTACCTTTAAAAAGCAATTGGATCATT
>Ga0224527_1001241_pt1 | contig 13225 bp, 12 predicted proteins | sample CBST0metaG_FD_179882 | JGI IMG/M metagenome (GOLD analysis project Ga0224527, IMG submission 179882) | Peat soil microbial communities from Stordalen Mire, Sweden - C.B.S.T0 | ecosystem: Environmental > Terrestrial > Soil > Wetlands > Peat | place: Sweden: Norrbotten County, Stordalen Mire... | reverse complement strand
CTCAGTGGTCAGCCAGTTCCAGCGCGCATTGGCAATGTCACAGGTTTCAAAGAGGACATCGTTCGCCTGCATAAAATCAATCTCGGTGGCTGTTAGGTCGATAGAAGTAAGAATTGATTCACGAATTTTAATATGTGCGCTCTTTTGATCCGCACAGATACTGCCATCTACCTTTATCGACTCACAATCCTGCGCCGTCAGCATGGAGAAATCCGTAATAGCAGTCAGGTGCTCAAGCGCTGGTAAATCGGGCGGCGTTGGTATTCTTGTTTGCGCTTTTACGGCCATAGGATTTAAAGAGGAGCGATGATGCGATCAAATAATCGCAATGCTGTCACGCACTGGCAAATGATACCAGATAGGGCAGCGGCGATGCCAATTCTGATGCATTTTCTATAGTGAAAATGCACGTAATCGTCGTCTTGACCGAAGTGGAAAGACCTGCTTCTCTTACCACAAACTGCCAGATAGATTTCTCCACTTCGGTCGAAATGACTGTTTTTATGTTGCCTTGCTAATGTCGAAACGACTAACTTTTCGATAAAATTGTTCGTAGTTTTACCGACTACACTGCTGGTGGGTTTCTTGAGAAGCCGTGTTGGTGCCAGTAGGGGTAGGCTTTGGTGGTTTCGCCGGCGGCATCGAGGCGCTTTACCTGGTCTGGGGTAAGGTTCCAGCCTACTGCGCCGAGATTTTGTCTGAGCTGCTCTTCGTTGCGGGCTCCGACAATCACTGACGATACCGATGGGCGCTGTAATAGCCAATTTAGGGCGATTTGCGAGACGGTTTTTTCGGTTTCTTTGGCTATTTCATCGATTGCATCGACCACTTTATACAGATACTCGTCGGGCACGGGAGGCCCCCAGCTTGCTGTTTCGTGCAGGCGACTGGTTTCCGGAAGTGGAATACCTCGTCTTATTTTCCCGGTTAATCGTCCCCAGCCCAGCGGGCTCCAGACAATTGCTCCTACTTTTTGGTCGAGTGCCAGCGGCATCAGCTCCCATTCGTAGTCACGGCCGATCAGAGAATAGTAGGCCTGGTGTGCGACATAGCGAGTCAGTCCATACTTTTCTGAAATCGCCAGGGATTTCATAAGATGCCAGCCTGAAAAGTTGGAGACACCAATATAGCGTATCTTTCCTGCCTTAACCAGGCTGTCCAGTGTCTGCAGCGTTTCCTCTATAGGGGTGAACGCATCGAACGCATGAAGCTGGAAGATATCAATGTAATCGGTGCGGAGGCGCTTCAGGGACGCTTCAACAGATTTAATAAGATGGTAACGCGATGAACCTACATCGTTCGGCCCTTTGCCAAAGGTGAATGTTGCCTTGGTGGAGATGATAACATCGTCCCGGCGGCCTTCAATCGCCTGCCCCAATATTTCCTCTGCCTGTCCGTTGGAATAAACATCGGCACTATCGAAAAGGTTTAATCCTGCTTCGAGGCAGATGTCGACCAGCCGCCGTGCCTCGTCAACCCCGGTCGATCCCCACGCAGTAAATGTCCCGTCCCCATAATTAAATGTACCGGTGCCAAAACCGAGCACTGGTACATTAAATCCAGACCCGCCAAGTAATCGCTGTTCCATATTCTATAAAAACCTCTAACAGTTTCAATGCTCGTAAAAGCAGCAGAGTTCCAAAGAAAAAGAGGATCGAGTTTTTCTCGATCCTCTTGATTTAATGATCTGTATTCTAACCGACTGCTAGGAATTTATGGTGTTGGCCGCTGGGTTCTTTCCAGGCGACCATCAGATTATCGACCCGGCCGGCAGATGGTCCTTGACGAAGGGCATCGATAAAGAGGTTCAGAGTCTCCTCTTCTCCTTCGGCAACAGCTTCCACTTCGCCTGTCGGCAAGTTGCGAACTGTTCCCACTATATCCAAACGGTCTGCAATGTGGGCGGCGTAGTAGCGAAAACCAACGCCGGTTACTTTGCCCGAAATAATTGCCTCAACACGTTTATCGCACATGGTCATTCCTCCAACCAATCGGTAATGACAAGAAATTACTTTCCTGTCGACATATAGACCTTGGTCATCTTATCGCCCTGAACCAGCTTGCCTGCAACATCCAGGCCCTTAATTACATGGCCAAAGACAGCATAGTTCCCATCGAGAAAGTGAACAGGATTAACACAGATATAAAACTGGCTTCCTGCGGAGTCGGGGTCGCTCGCCCGAGCCATTGCAATTGCTCCAGCATCGTGGAGAAGTGGATTCTTAACCCCATTACCCGAAAACTCACCCTTAATTGTCCAGCCAGGGCCTCCACTGCCATCGCCACGGGGGTCGCCGCCCTGGACTATCTTTGAGGGCGAAGCTGGATCTAAAGAGGTGATGCGGTGAAAAGTAAGGCCGTTATAGAAGCCTTTGTTAACCAGCTTAATGAAGTTTGCGCAGCTGATCGGCGCATCTTCGGGGTAAAGGCGCACCACAATATCGCCCTTCGCGGTCTGGATAACGACAATAGGTGCCTTCGCACTGGATGCAGGGATGGGAGCATCCTTGGTATCAGCACGAACAGCAGTAGAGACGAGAACCAAAGCCGACAACAAAGTCAGCATCGTTGTGAATAGTCTAAATAGCTTCATTTATCAATTGTACCACAGCAAAATGGACACAGGGAAGCACCTGATAGAGCACTTTTTTGAACCAGGTTGAGCCCGGTTCTTTATTTCGTCGAAGACGGTACCCCGGAGCTTGCTCCGGGAGTCGTCTGTTACTCATCTTCTGACCAATAGATGGTTTTGCACGCCGGACACTGTCCAATCCGGTAAAAGGTGATTTTGCCATCATCTCGAAAGAAACAACGATGCATGTAGATGCGAATTGGCTGAAATGCCTGAAGCTGTGACCATCGAGAGCCGATGCGGCTCACTTCCGAACACGAGCAGGCGAGCGTTTCTAGGGAGAAGAAAGGGGACGTGCGCTCTATTTCCCGCCACGGCCTATCTTCCGGCCGTTCAAATCCGATCATGCTGCAGTAGGAAATTACATAATAAGGAGGAAGACTTACTTTGATTAGGTCGTAGTCGTTCTTTTCCTCATGGGGAGTCTCGATCGCTTCCGGTTCACTTGCATTTGGTTCCATCGGCCGCCCATTTCCTCTCAATTGCCCCTGTTACATGGCATAAACGATGCTAATTCATTGGTATATTTTGACATGTTTCACTGTCTTCCAATATCGTCGGTTTGACTGAATTAAACGCCATCGTTTTTCAATTGTCGGTCAGGAATGACTGTAACCATAGTGAAATGAGCAAGCAACGCAATTGTTGCCTGCCCAAAAGTTCGTAATCGCTATTCGCTCTTCTCTTTGTCCGCCAAGTTTTTGCAAAGCGCCGCTTTAATCAGACCCGCAAATAGCGGATGGGCTCGATTGGGTCGGCTCTTAAATTCAGGGTGGAACTGTGTCGCTATAAAGTAAGGATGGCCCGGCACTTCAATGATTTCAACCAGTCGATAATCGGGTGAGACACCACTGAAGACCATTCCGGCTTTAGACATTTGCTCTCGGTAATCGTTATTGACTTCGTAACGGTGACGGTGCCGCTCATTCACTGTCTCCGCCTTGTAGAGGCTTGAGGCCAGTGTCTTTTGCGATAATCGGCAGGGATACGAACCCAGCCGCATCGATGCGCCCTTGTCCTGGATATCATGCTGCTCTGGAAGCAGGTGAATTACAGGATGCGGGGAATCCGGAGCAATTTCCTCGGTACTGGCGCCGGCTAATCCGACGACATTCCGTGCAAACTCGATAAACGCCATCTGCATTCCATAGCAGATGCCAAGGAATGGCAGTTTATTCTCACGCGCATAGCGTATTGCTTTGATCTTGCCTTCAGTGCCTCGCGCTCCGAAGCCCGGGCCGACAACCAGTGCATCGACTTCAGACAGCTTCTCAGCGATTTCGGCATCGTCGAGACTATCGAAATCTTCAGAATCGAACCAGATTTGCTCAATCCCTGCATCGTTGGCGATGCCGGCATGCTTGAGGCTTTCCGCAATGGAAATATAAGCATCGCCGTTGGCCACATACTTGCCTACGATCGCAACTTTGACACCCGTGTGAAGGGGCTCCTTGACTCGTCGGACAATATCTCGCCACTCGTCCATATTAGACGGAGTTTCGCGAAGTCCAAGTCTTTTGACTACAAGCGATGCCAGCCCTTCGTCTTCATAGTGGATCGGCACTTCGTAGATGGTCTCGGTATCACGCGCTTCAATAACCGCGTTTTTGTCGACATCGCAGAAGAGGGAGATTTTTTCCTTCATCTCGTTGTCGAGCGGCAACTTGGTGCGGCAGACGAGAATATCCGGCTGAATGCCGATTTCTCGCAGTTTTACCACGCTGTGCTGTGTCGGCTTAGTCTTTACTTCACCCCATGGTCCGACATATGGGATCAGGGTGACGTGGATGTAGAGTAGATTGTTCGCTCCAACATCTTTTTTCAACTGCCGAATGGCTTCAAGAAACGGCAGGCCTTCAATGTCGCCGACTGTTCCGCCAATTTCCGCGATAACTACATCGGCGCCGCTGCTCTGGCCGATGCCGATTACCTGGGATTTGATCTCATTGGTAATGTGTGGAATCATCTGCACTGTCGCGCCTAGATAGTCGCCGCGGCGTTCTTTTGCGATGACTGTCGAGTAGACCCGTCCAGTGGTGACTGTAGAGTGGCGTGTCAGGTCGACATCCACAAACCGTTCATAGTGACCGAGGTCAAGGTCGGTCTCAGCGCCGTCATCGGTGACGAACACCTCGCCGTGCTGATAGGGGTTCATTGTGCCCGCATCCACGTTTATATATGGATCCAGCTTTTGCATGGTAACGCTAAAGCCGCGGTTGCGAAGAAGTCTTCCAAGAGATGCGGTCGTGATGCCCTTGCCGATAGACGATACTACGCCTCCGGTCACGATAATGTATTTTGTGGGAATCGATGTCATATCGCAAAACATTATACTTCATCCTGCTTCATCCCGTTACGTATCTAATTTTTTGAGAGCCTGTTCAATTTCCTGGTGGAAGCGGTCGGAGACCAGATCACTGCGTCCATAATCTTTTTGAGGGTCACCAATTTGCATCGAATCGCCCATCTCCAGTAGGCCGCGCAAAGGCAATACCGCCTCGCGCAGCGATAATGAAGCACAAGTTCGCGCCGCTAAAATTTGCAGCCACCGATCGTTAACAGTTACCATACGAATCAGCGCTCGGCGTAAAGTCGGGCGGTATTGCTCGGGTAATCCCGCGTAATACGCGGCGAGCTGCTTATCCAAGTCCCAAAATTCCTTTGCGAAGTGCTGCCTGTTCAAGTGGGAGAGTGTTTGATAAAGCTCCCCAAGAACATCCACATTGTCGGAATCCTTTTTTCGCGGCATGCAGATATTTGCCAGCAATATATCGTCAAACAGCGGAGTTTCATAACTCTTTCTGAATTTGCGATCCTGTCGGTATTTCACCCAAAGACGCGAAAAAAACGTTATTCCTACCAGGCCGCCTGCATAGATAAGGGTGGTGGTATTTATCAATGAGTCACCTCAATTTCAGAATTTCAGAGTTGCGAGCGATTTTCGCCGGCTATCTTGCTGTAATACCCTCTAAGCAAGTTGCAACGCTGCGCTGAATGCGGTCAGACAGCGAGTCGTCGGAAGGATGGACAAACCACATCCAGAGGGCTGTGGCAAAGACTGTACCGATAATTACCGACAGCTCCGGAATGGTCCAATCAAGCCGCAGCTCGCCGCTCTGCCGGCCTTGGGCGACGATCTTAATAATGATATTCCGGAACACGTCATCATCATCGGGCTGGGGATCGGTGTACATCTGGCTCATGCCTTCAGAAAGCGACACCTGTGCAAGGCGCGGATTTGAGATCGCCGGTGCCGAAGCCGCCTCGAAAAGGGAGATCAGCAGCTCCCTTGTCGACAATCGATCCGAGAAGGTTCGAAGGATCTCTTCTCCCACCGGGCGTACTAAATCGTCGTAAACCGCCGTCGTAACATGCTCTTTTGTCCGAAAGTGCAGATAGAATGTCCCCTTGGCAACATCGGCCCGATCTGTAATGTCGTCGATTGTCACATCGTCGTACGGCTTCTCCTCAAAAAGGGACTTCGCCGCCTCAATGATCTGGCTGCGAGTCGCGGCTCGCTTCCTCTCACGGCGTCCAGCGGAAGATTTTTCGTTCATTATATTATGACTATGGTACAATAATGACTAAAGTCTATTAATTGGTATTCGAACATAAATAGATAGTACCTTGGAAGGAAAGTTTTTTTGACACGAGAGATCGAGGCCAACTACCGCAATCGGTGGGGCATCCTGGTTATTCTTATATTGATGGAGGTCATGGAGCTGCTCGACACCACGATTGCCAACGTCGCCCTGCCGCAGATGGCAGGCAGTCTCAATGCGGGAATCGAGGAGATTGCCTGGGTGACGACCGGTTACACGCTGGCGGCGGTGATTGTATTGCCCATGACCGCGTTCCTCGCGAAGCGGTTCGGCCGAAAGCGTTACCTGCTGGCGTCGGTCCTGCTTTTTACGGTCGCATCTCTTTTCTGCGGGGCGTTGAATAACCTTCTTGGCGTAATCATCTGCCGTATCCTGCAGGGCGCCGGCGCTGCGGCGATGACGACGACGGCGCAGGCGACGTTGGTCGAGATATTTCCTGAGGAGGAGCAAGATAAAGTTCAGCCGCTCTTCATGCTCGGAATCATGGCCGCCCCGATCTTTGGCCCGATGGTCGGCGGATGGCTTACCGATAATCTGTCCTGGCACTGGTGCTTTTTTGTCAACGTACCTATTGGGATTGTGGCGACAGTGATGCTGGGAACGTTCCTGCATAACACGGAGGAGCCACAAACGGTTGCCCCCGTCGACTGGCTCGGTATCGCGCTGCTTACCGGCGGCCTCGGTTCGCTGCAGTACGTTCTGGAGGAAGGACAGAGCTGGGGATGGTTTGATGATGGCCGGATTGTATGGCTGACGGTTATCGGTGCGTGCTGTTTGACGACTCTCGTCGCATGGCTGCTTTCACCACGGAACCGTAGTCCAGTAGTTAATCTACGTGTCCTGCGCAATGGGCAGCTGGTGGCGGGCATCGTTTTGTTTGCGGCCGCTGGATTTGGAGTTTCCGGCATCAGCTATCTCTACTCAATGCTTGCCCAGAACGTCGAAGGGTTGACTCCTCTGCAGACCGGCCTCACCCTGGCCCCCTGCGGTGTCGCGATCGCGGTCAGTATCTTGACTTGCGGCGCAGCAATGACCCGCTTCAAACGCATCCTGGATCCACGTCTTGTTGCCTTCCTTGGCACAGTAATGAGTGCCGTGGCTTTGTGGCAGTTCAGTCATCTCACACCTCAATCGGGCGGCGACGACACGTTTTGGGCGCTGGTTCTGCGAGGACTCGGCATGGGACTTATGGTTATTCCCATCAATCAAGCGGTGATCGCCAGCTTGAAACCCGGCGAAGTGCAGCAAGGAATGGCGCTCAGTATGCTTGCTGACCAACTCGGAGGCTCGTTTGGTATCGCCGTTCTTGCGTCGGAGGTTGCCGGTCGCGTACAGACACATCGGGACGCCCTGGTCAGCCACGTGACATCAACCAGTCCCGCGCTCACGGAGCGGCTCAGTGGTTTGAGCGCGCTGCTGACGTCTCATGGCTACGGCGCCGGCCGCGCCGGTCAAGGAGCATTACAGATCCTGGATCGGGTCATCAATCAGCAAGCCGTGACAATGAGCTACAACGATGCCTTCATGCTGATGCTGGCATTTGCCATGTTGACTGCCCCCGCCCTCCTCCTCCTGCGAAAGCCCGTGCCGACTGCTGCGGCGTAAACAGGCGTTTCGCGGATAGTCGAGCGCAGACGGAGCGAACGCAAGGCCCCAGGAGCCAGACTCACCCTTGGTCCCTCTCGAAAATTCCGTTTGAGCATTACGATTACGGCGGCAGCTTCGTATTTGGCACTCCACTTCCGAAAGGGATATGTTCGTTTCACAATATGTAAATCGTCTGCCTTATGGATATAGAATCTGTCCCTTTTGACTGTTGGAGTTCGCCGAGGATTGCCTGTGAGAGCAAGTGATCATCAAGTTCTGCGGTGAAGGGGTAGGTTTTTCAAGGCAAAAAAATAGTACATTTGCCACAATTCTTTCATCTTCTTGTATAGCAAAATATGGTAAAAATACCACTTTAGTCAAAACTTGCGAAAGGGAGCATGTTTTATGGTCCTGGGACGTATTTGCGCGGTGATAGCCGTGTTTGTTTGTGTACTTATGGCGTTGTTTACTCTTTCAAAATACAGCACTCAGGTGACTACTGCTTCGCAGTTGAAGCAGGAACCTCTTGAAACCAGACGAATCCAGATGGCGCCGCTTCGGGAATTTCGGTGGCATCCCGCCAATATGGCAGTCGCATCGGCCGCGGAGAAGTCGATAGTGACACAGTTAATGGCTTTTAAGAAGGACGATTACGACAAGGCTGCTCTCTATGAGAGCCATATGCTCAAGCGTAACACCATCTTCTTTCGTGAAATGATGCGTTCGCAGTATCCAGAGTTTGCCGATTACCGACATGTGATATTTGGCCCAATTGGGGCATCAAAGGACGCTCAAATGGCGCAGGTTGATGTACAGGTAACCGGTGTCGATGGCATTACAGTCTGTGCTCTTTACACAATGGTTAAAGAGGATAGTATTTACAGGGTTGCTGATGTGCAGGGTGGACGGAGACAATCCTAGTGCGGAAACGTGTGACGGTGAGCTCGAAGAGTGCATAATGTATTGATGCGCACTCTTTGCGCCAAACCATTACACACGAAATCGACCTTTATGAAAAGTTTTCCTATTTTCCCAGTCCTGATCATGGCTGCAGGGCTGCTGTTTTTTGCGTCTGACAGTTTCGCTGATTCTGCTGATTCTTCAGTCGCAGCTGTCCTTACCGTACAAGCTATACATATCGCAGGAAATCTCGTCGACCCCGCAGGAAAACCTGCAGCGGACGCTGTCATCACTATTGATATCGTCGGCCAGGACACTAACCAGCTTGTGTCTTCACGTCAGATTACTCCCGATTCCCATGGTAATTATGAGGGCGATATTAACCTTGATCTGTCGCACCATCAGTGGCCGATTATTTTCGCCACAGAAAAGACCAACTTTGCGCCCATCTCGACAAACTATCTTGGGCATCAAACTGTCCTGCAGCCCTTGACCACTGTACGTATTCGTCTGGTCAAAGACGATGGGAAGCCGGCAGGGAATGTTCGTATCTCTCCGGCCTACTTAATTCCTTTGGCAGGACAAGCGCTCATCCCCGCTCCCTGGAGCGAAGCAGTGGACTCGCGCTGGAGCGTTCTTACCGATTCCTCTGGACGGGCGACTTTAACTGCGCTTCCGCAAAGCTATGCAGTGATTTTGCATGTTGATGGCACGCGATATATCGAGCCAGACATTAACTCACGTGGAATTCAGCTTGCCGCTGGGCCCCGCACTCCCGACCAGACCTATAGAATTAGACTTGGTGCAGCTGTGGGCGGAGCAGTATTCTTCGGCGCGACTGGTAAACCCGCAGCCGGTGCGACCGTTGTCGCTGCCGCCGAAGGGCACGGGGGCAATGAAGGAACGATAGCCATTACCAATGCAGCCGGCAGGTACCAATTTACATCGCTGCTGCCTGGCAAGTACTGCATTGAGTACGATGATAACGGGTCTGTAAAAGGAGAGGGGTGGATTGCGGTCGGCCGGCCGATAACAATAAAAGCAGGGGATTCGCCAAGTGATGTGAACTTGACACTTATCCACGGCGCCATTATCAGCGGCACCATTCGGGACAAGAGTTTGAAAACCCCGCTCGCACAGGCACTGGTACGTTCTGCCGGCCCCGACCATCCCCTTGCCTACGGATCTGAAAATCTTGTTGCAGCTAATGCCGAAGGGCAGTACAGTATCCGTGTCGCCCCAGGAGCGCAGACTTTGTCGGTGTCCGGGGGAAGCATCATCGGCACCGAAGCAGCAAAAATGCTTGTCCTTCACGATGGCGACAATCAAACAGCCGATTTCAATGTTGTTGTTGCGGGATCGCCAATTGCAGTGTCTGGGATTGTTTACCTTCCCAATGGAAGCCCGGCAGCGAATGCTAAGATCATTGCGCTGAGCAGCGGCTTTCCTTATTTTGCAGTCAGCGGGCCGTCGGGAAAATTCACATTTCAGGCACCAGGTATTCCCCCTTCGTCTGTCATCTATGCGCGGCTTGGCACAATGGTGACCCAGGCGGCGGTGAGCACGAAAAGCGGCCGAACTGTTGCCCTCAAGCTAAGCAAGAAGGGATTGGTTGCCATACGAGGAGACGTAAGGGACGATCAAGGTAGACCGATTTCAGGGGCCGCTCTTGAGCTATTTCAGGTCAACAAGGACGGCAGCGCTTTTGGAATTGACTCTGTTAAAAGCGATTCGTCGGGCCGCTTTTTCTTCGCTGCTGAATACGGGCATGGGGATTATTTGCTGCGCGGGAGTGCCGCAGGCTATATGAGCACGTCAGAGCAAAAAGTGAAGGCCGCGCCAAACAAACTGATTAGTCTTCCGTTGATAACAATGCAGATTGCGGACAGCTTTGTGGGCGGCAAAGTGATTGACAGCAATGGAACCCCCATAGCCGGCGCGCTGGTAAGTGTCAATCAAGACCAGAACACGGTCACCACCACCGACTCAAAAGGCCAGTTCTCTCTGAAGAATGTCCCCAGAAACATTGTGCTGCTGCACGTCCTCAGCCCAGCAGGGACATCAATCTTAAAATCTGTACCGACCGGCCGGACTGATGATGTGATTTCCTTCGGGAAGAATTAAATTGCATCGATCCATGGGTTGTGGAGCTTCGCTCTCGTCCGTGCGAAATCCGAAGTGTTCCGAGTAACGATTGTTAGTCCGTGATGCAGGCCCGTGGCTGCAATGATCAGGTCTGGCTGCGAAAATGTGTGACCGGATTTCCGTCCATCCTCGACCAGCAATCGCCATTTTAACATAACGTCTTCGCTGATCGGCAAAACTCGCTCATCGAACATGGGACGTATGGTATATGCCAGCCAGGTATTCAAAGCTGCACGACGGGTTGGGGCGGTTATAAGTTCGATGCCATACCGAATTTCGGACAGTGTCACGGTACTGACAAAAAGAGCGGTAAGGGGCTTGTCCGCGATAAAGTCTGATACCTTTTGTTCTGGCTTGGTTTTTATAAGTTCGGAGATAATGTTGGTGTCCAACAGCCAACCTATCATAGAATTGACGCTTCCCGAACCGGCATTTCAGTACGCTGATGCTCTATTTGCAAATTATTCTCTGGGCAGGCTTGGAAGGCGTCAATCAGAGCCTGGCCTGTCTGGTCACCACTGAGACGGCGAAATTCCTCGGTCGAGATTACGACAACTTCGTCATGTCCATATACTGTGACATGTTGTGGACCGTCGTTTCTTGCTCGACGTATCATTTCGCTAAAACGTGCCTTGGCATTCTGTAATGACCATCGATTTGTCTGTTCGCCGAATGTTCGCGTAGAACGTGATGATTTTGCCATGCTTGACCTCGTAATCTAGTCGTTCTGACTAGTATAGCAGGCGTCGGAACTTTTCGCAATCAGTCGGCGGGCGTCTTTGACACCTGCCGAGCTTAATTTTAAGAATGGTATCCTTATTTGAAATGAAAGTATTTTCGACAACTGTATCAATTTTTGCAAAAATTGCGGTATCTTTGTAGTACAAAGTTCTTTGTTTTCGGAGATGCATGCATTCTGTTTTGTTGCGGATTTATTCCGGTGACGATGTTGTTATACGGGTAGAATGGCAAGATTATGGAGTGTATGTGTCCTCCAAGCACGATTTAGAAAGGCGCGGTTCGAATGGAATCAGGCGCATCCATTTTAGAAACAATTAATTCTCCAAGGGATATCAAAGGCTTGAGCCTCGAGCAGCTTAAGCAGCTTGCCCAGGAAATTCGCGACTATTTGACAGTGTGCGTTGCACAAACCGGCGGTCATCTGGCCCCGAGTCTTGGTGTTGTCGAGCTGACCCTCGCTCTGCACCGGATTTATAATGTCCCAACCGACAAGATTATTTGGGATGTTGGACACCAGGGCTATGTCCACAAGATTCTGACCGGCCGTCGCGAAAATTTTCCAACCATTCGGCAGTATCAGGGGCTTAGCGGCTTCCTTCGAATCGAGGAATCAGAATACGATCTCTATGGGGCAGGGCATGCAAGCACATCAATCAGCGCTGCACTGGGCTTTGCAAAGGCTCGCGACTTTCTAGGAGGATCGGAGAGAGTTCTTGCATTATTAGGGGACGGCGCATTGACCGGCGGCCTCGCTTTCGAAGGCCTCAACAATGCTGCTGCTTCCAATACCGATATCACTGTTGTGCTGAACGACAATGAAATGTCGATAGCCGAAAATGTCGGCGCTCTGGCTACATATCTCGCAAAGCTGCGAATGCAGCCGACGTATCAGCGAGCGGAACATACTGCCCGTGGAATGATCGAGGGCCTGCCTTTTGGTCGTGCTTTGGCGATGCGTGCTGCCAAAGGCGTCAAACATGCCGCGACCTATTTTGCGACCCCTGAACATACAGGGCTTCTTTTTGAAGAGATGGGCCTGACGTATATCGGCCCGATTGACGGACATAATATTAAGCAGCTTCTGGATGTTTTTGCGCATGTTAAGCGATTAAAGGGCCCGGTTCTCGTGCATGTGCTGACTGTCAAAGGCAAGGGCCTGCCATATGCCGAGGCGGACAGTCGAACTTACCATGGAACTCCTCCATTTTCGCCTGACGATGGCATGATGGAAAAGAAAACTACTGGGCAGACTTACACAGGAGTCTTTTCCGAAACCATCCTGAAGGAGGCTGCAAGTGATGATAAGATAATTTGTATCACTGCGGCGATGCCTGATGGTACCGGTCTCGCAAAATTCTCCGAGGAGTTTCCAAAGAGGTTCTTTGATGTCGGTATTGCAGAGCAGCATGCCGTAACTTTTGCTGCCGGACTTGCTGCGAGCGGCTTCAAACCGGTTTGTGCCATTTATTCAACATTCCTGCAGCGTGCCTACGACATCATTATTCACGATGTTGCGCTGCAGCGCCTGCCTGTGCGGTTCTTTATTGATCGTGCCGGGCTTGTTGGGGACGACGGTGGGACACACCACGGAGTCTTTGATCTGGCCTATCTGCGGTGT
>Ga0224527_1001240_pt1 | contig 13226 bp, 10 predicted proteins | sample CBST0metaG_FD_179882 | JGI IMG/M metagenome (GOLD analysis project Ga0224527, IMG submission 179882) | Peat soil microbial communities from Stordalen Mire, Sweden - C.B.S.T0 | ecosystem: Environmental > Terrestrial > Soil > Wetlands > Peat | place: Sweden: Norrbotten County, Stordalen Mire... | reverse complement strand
CCGTTGAGCGTCGCGTCCAGTTCGCGCAGATACGCAGAGAGAACCGCTGGCCCGCCGCTCTCGTATGCGCGCCGCGCTTGCTTTAAGTGCAGTTGCATCGATCCTTCAAAGTACTTGCCGGCGCTTTGACGTACGATGGAATCTGACAACCAGAGCATCGCGACTGCGGTGCAAAGCAATGCAAATGTGAACGTGACCAGGATACGTACGTGTAGAGTTCGCATCACTCGTCTCCCGCTGCGAAGACGTAGCCCGCCCCACGAATCGAGCGAATGAGATGCGATCCGGATTTTTCGATCTTCTTGCGTAGATGGCTTACATGCACGTCGAGCGAGCGCTCGTACGGAGTCGATTTCCTCTGATAGAGCACTGCGGACACTTCGTCTCGCCCCACGATGCGACCAGCCGAGCGCATGAATAGTTCAAGAATCTGCAACTCCATGGCCGTTAGCTGAACGATCTCACCATTGGAGCGAACCATCCCTGTAGATGTCTCAAGTTGTATCGGACCGACGCGCAGAACGTCGCTCTCTGCGACCGGGGACTTGTGATATCGACGCAAGACGGCGTGAATACGAGCCAACAATTCATCGGGCGCGAAGGGTTTTGGGAGATAGTCGTCTGCTCCTGTTTCCAGTCCCGTAATGCGATCGAGTTGGTTTGTGCGTGCCGTCAGCATGATGACGGGAACGTCGGACCGCTTCCGCGTCTGGCGAAGGACCTCGAATCCATCTAGAACAGGAAGCATGCCATCCAGGATGACAAGGGCATATTTACCTTCGAGCGCGCATGACAAACCATCTCGCCCATTGTGCACGCAGTGAATTGCAAAACCCTTATCGCCGAAATACTCGGTCATTAGTTCGCACAGATCGACATCGTCGTCCACCAAGAGGAGTGACAATCGTCGAATATCTTGGGTCGAAACTGCATTTCCCATGTCCAAAGTATCGCTCACCTATTGCTGATGGTCCCTACTATTCGGGTACTTTTACAAAACTTAAGACCCGTTTCTGGCCAAATCCCGTCTACTGGTGTTGAGAGCAGCAGTCGCACCCGAGGCAGGTAGACAGTCAATGAGACGTATCGCACTACAGATGTTGATCGGAGAGACGGGGAAATATCTCGGCATAGTCGCCGGAGTGATGTTCGCCTCTCTATTGATCATTCAGCAGTTATCAATGTTCTGCGGAATACTCACGCAAACTTATTCAGGAATCACGTCCGTTCATGCGGACATCTGGGTGATGGATCCGAAGGTTAAGAGTATTGACGACTCCAAGCCCATGACCGATGGCGAACTTGGGCGGGTTCGCAGCGTGGAAGGCGTCGCCTGGGCTGTGGGTCTCTACAAGGGATCCACGTCGGCAAGACTGGAGAACGGCGACACAGAAGCTGTTTCCCTGTATGGACTCGATGATTCCACGTTTGTCGGCGGTCCCTCGCAGATGGTCGAAGGCAAGTTGAGCGACTTGCGCATCAGCGACGCAGTAGTAGTGGACTCGAAGAGCGCTCATGATCGACTGGCACACGTCAATGCCGACGGAACGCGAGTACCGCTGAAGGTTGGGGATACGCTCGAATTGAACGACCACCGAGTAAAGGTGGTTGGGCTCTGCCAGGTAGGCCGTGGCTTCCAATCGCAAGCCGTGGTGTACACCACGTATAATCGCGCACTTTCCATCGCGCCGACCCAGCGAAAGAACCTCACCTATATTCTGGCGTCGGCGCAACCAGGAAAGACCCCGGAAGAAGTTGCGGACAAGATCGCGCGCGTAACTGGCCTGGGAGCATACAGCTCACAGCAGTTCATTGCCAAGACACTGCACTACTTCATCACCGAGACGAGCGTCGTGATCAATTTCGGTATGTCGGTGATGGTTGCATTTCTTATCGGTACCCTGATTGCCGGACAAACGTTCTACAACTTCACTATGGATAACCTGCGGCATTTCGGCGCCCTGAAGGCAATGGGCGCGAGCAATGGAACAATCCTGTCGATGATTCTCTTTCAGGCTGGGCTGGTGGGATTTGTTGGCTACGGCATTGGGACTGGGCTGGCTTGTCTCGTAGGACTCGTAACGCAGGACAGCATGATCACTTTCACCCTCCCCTGGTACGTACTCGCTTTCACGGGATTCGCAGTAGTGGGGATTTCCGGTATTTCAGCCGTGTTGAGCTTGCGAAAGGTCATCAAGCTTGAACCTGGCGTTGTCTTTAGAGGTTAACTTTCATGATCACAGCAACAGCAACTGCGGTCGAGTGCCGCGGGATTGAAAAAGTATTTGGAATGGGTACCAACGAGGTTCGCGCTCTGCGTGGAATAGATCTTGATGTACGCGAGGGCGAATTGTTGATGCTCGTTGGTCCTTCAGGCTGCGGCAAGACTACGCTGATCTCAGTGATCACGGGAGTGCTTGACGCATCGCGGGGTGAGTGCCAAGTGTTTGGAGAAACGATGCAGAGGATGACGTCCGCTGAGTGTACCCGTTATCGCGGCAACAACATCGGCTTCGTTTTCCAGCAGTTCAACTTGGTCCCCTCACTCACCCTGCGTGAGAATGTGGCTATCCCGCTGCTGATCAATGGAATGAAATATGACGCTGCAATGCCAGTGGCTGAAAAGGCTCTGGCGCAGGTCGGGTTGGGTGAGCGCGTTATGGATCGCCCGACGCAACTCTCCGGAGGGCAGCAACAGCGGGTGGCCATTGCGCGCGCAATCGTGCACTCGCCGAAGTTGGTCGTCTGCGACGAGCCTACCAGTGCACTAGACCACGTAACTGGGCAACGTGTGATGGAGTTGCTACGCGAGGTGGCCGCGGGCGACGGACGCGCACTGATTGTGGTAACCCACGATAGCCGGATATTTCAGTTTGCAGACCGCATTGCGCAAATGGATGACGGGATGATTGTAAACGTTTATGGCTCCTACCAAGAGATGGTGGAAGCGGAAAGGCACCAGCAATGAAACGCAAATGGGCTCTGCCGCTCTTGGCAGTAATGGGAGTCTTCTTCGGGATATACATGGTGATGGCGACGACTAAGCCCTCTCCGAAGCCAAAACTAGTTGCTGAACCCGCAAAGGCCCCCTTTGCATCGTACGTGTCCGGTGCGGGACTCATTGAGTCCTCTACTGAGAACGTGAAGGTCGGCACGACGACCGGCGGTCTGGTGACGAAGGTGTTCGTCAAGGTGGGCGATAAGGTCGCAAAGGGCGATCCGCTATTTCAGATAGATGATACCTCCAAGCGTTCCGAGCTGGCTCGCTACGAAGCCACATTGCAATCGGCGGAAGCCACGCTCACCAAGCTGAAATTGGGCAACCGTCCGGAAGAGATCAATAAGCAGCGTGAGCAGGTGAACCAGGCGACTGCGCAATATGAAGATGCACAGCAGCAGTTGAAACTGCGCGAGGCGGCCAATGCCGAAGATTCCCGTGCCGTCAGCCAGGACGATATCAATCAGGCTCGCAACCTCGTGAAGCAGCGCCAGGCGGCACTGGCATATCAGCAACGACAACTTGAGCAGTTGGTGGCAGGAACGTGGGCCCCAGAGATCAAGGTACAGGAAGCGGAAGTTGCCAGCTCCCGCGCACAAGTGACTCAGATCCGCTCTGATCTTGAGCGGTACACGGTTCGCTCTCCCCTTAACGGTGTTGTGTTGCAGGTGAAGATTCATGCCGGCGAATACGCTCCGGCATCGCAGACCGACAGCGCTCTTATGATGGTCGGAAACCAGGACTTGCTAAGCGTTCGCGTCGATGTAGATGAACAAGATGCATGGCGTGTTCAGACAATCCGCGCAGCTTCAGCTTTTGTGCGTGGACGCAGTGATGAGGCTATCCCTTTGACGTTCGCTCGTGTCGAGCCATACGTAGTCCCAAAGACGTCGTTGACCGGAAGTTCCACTGAAAGGGTAGATACTCGCGTTCTCCAGGTGATTTACACCTTCCATCAGCCTGGCGATTTCCGCGTCTATGTCGGGCAGCAAATGGATGTGTATATCGAAGCTGATGCCTTGAAGGATCCCGGGGCAACCAGCGCCAGTCAGTCGAAAGTCGGTGGACAGTGAGTCAGAACACGATATTGAAGCGAATTGCGACAGCGGCTTTATGCCTCTCGCTCTCCGGGTCGGGTTTGAGCCGTACAAAGAAAGACATCATCGTCACGCCGACGCTCAACAGCTTCTCTAACTCTTCAGCTCAGCTTGCTCCCAAAGAAGCATCCCTGCTGGCCGAGTGGTGGAAGAACTTCGAAGACCCGGAGTTGGAATCTCTCATTAAGCGCGCAATCGAAAGCAATCTTGACGTAAGGGCTGCGCGAGCAAAGTTGGTGGAATCGAGGGCGACGCTGGGAAATACCAAGGCCGCAAACCAGCTTCCGACCGTTAACGCAAACGCGAGCTATTCGCGCGCACGCACAAGCGCAGACAATGCCCAAGTGATTACGATTGGCGGAACCAACTCGAGCGTTCCGCTTGTTTACGACAACTACCAGGCGTACTTCGACGCGAGCTACGAACTCGATATCTTTGGTGGCGTTCGCAACAGTGTGAAGGCCGCACGCGCCGATGCGTCGGCAAGTGTCGAGGAGCTGCGGAATACGTTGGTCAGTACCCTCGCAGAAGTCGCAAGAGATTACATCCAACTCCGCGAGTACCAGGAACAGCTTCGAATTGCGCGCGCGCAGGAGGAGTCCCAGAAGGACACGCTTCACATTACCGAAGTCCGCAACAAGGCTGGATTGGTGAGCGACCTCGACGTTGCCAATGCACGCGCGCTCGTAGCCAGTACGCAATCCACGGTTCCTCAATTACAAAGCAAGATCCATCAGCAAATGCACGCACTCGCGCTTTTGGTAGGCAAGACACCTTCAGAGCTGAATGCCGAGCTGAGCGTCGACAAGAGTATCCCAACCGCTGTTACTGAGGTCCCTTCCGGCCTACCATCCGATTTGCTGCGCCGCCGCCCGGATATCCGCGAAGCAGAAGCGAACGTTCAAGCCGCTGCCGCTCGCGTTGGAGTTCAGGTCTCAAAACTCTTTCCCTCCATCACCCTGACAGCGCAGTACGGCGGGCAGAGCGGGAGTGGATTTTTGAACCTCGCAGACACTGCTGCCCGCTACTACAGCATCGGTCCAAGCGTTCAGTGGGGCCTTCTCAATTATCCCGCCCTGAGAACGAACATACGCACCTACAAGGCCCGGCGGGATCAGAAGGTGCTGACATATCAAAAGACAGTGCTCGCGGCTTTTCAGGAGGTAGAAGACGCACTTACCGCGTACGACAATGAGAAGAAGCGCGAGAAGATATTGGAGATTGAAGTGGAGCAGTATCAGCAGGCGTCGAAACTGGCGCTTGCAAAGTACACACGGGGCCTGACTAATTTCCTGGATGTATTGGATGCCCAGCGCTCTTTGTTCAGCGCTCAGGACTCGCTTGCGCAGAGCCGAGCCACAGTGCAAACAAGTCTTATCTCACTTTACAAAGCGCTAGGTGGTGGGTGGGAGAAGAATGACCCGGTCGCCATTGCGCAAAAGAAATAACCCGCGCGCTAATGCGTTGTCCACGCACCCCCAATCCATGTCAGGTGCACAAGCTAGCCCAGCAAGGCTGAGCACCTGACGTGGCCGTCTGAAGGTTGGGCAACTGCCCTAGGCGGTTCCGTTTTCGTTCGGCGGCCTCTGGTGGGTCAGGCAGGCAACCAGGAAAAGCAATTGTGCCAATGAAAACGGCTTCTGGATGAACGTGAATGAGTCAATCGAATTTGTCCGAGAAGATAAATCTGGGTCACAGAGCGAATTCGCTGACATCAGAACAATTTCGCAAAGCGGGTTGCGTTCGTGGACCGCGCAAGCAAGAGTGTAGCCGTCCATTCCTGGCATCTCGATATCGGTGATCAAAATATTTGGCGGGCGCTCAATCGCACGTGCCAGCGCCGCTTCTGCATCATAGAACCTCTCAACCTTCAAACCTGAATCACTGAGAGCTTTCGCCAGCAAGTCAGACAGCTTCTTCGTATCGTCAACAACAAAGACAAGAATCGCCACAGAAACTCTTCCTTCCTCAGCGTGCAATCGCCGTCGTATTCCGCCGGGAGACAGCCTATTTTTCCGAAGGATTATGCACGTCTGTCTGGACGCTTCCAGAGGGGGCAATGGCGCGTTGCCAGTAACTCGTTCGCGCCGCAACGCTCACGCCCATGGGTTCACGCATATGTACTGAAATGCGGTGCATGCCCGGTTCGCGGGAGAGAACCTGATAGCTAAGTTGGTACCGGTTGTGGGCATGATTTGCGAGCAGACCGAGTGCGTCGTCTAAGCCACGCCGATCACTGAAAAGTACATACTCGCCACCGGTAAGATTCGCTATAGTCTGTGGAATGTCATTCTGGTCGCTGTTACGCACTAGCGCCAGTTGTGTATGGAATGTGCCAGGCATGCTCATGGACGTGCCGCCCCCGGCAGGGCCGTCTTGTTTGGGGCCGTTTGTCTCGTCCGAAGCATTCGCCCCAGAGAGTGGACCATTGCTACCCATCATCATGGGCATGCCATGCGGACCTCCACCACCCGCTCCCGGCGGAGCACCACCTGGAGGCCCGCCTGCGGTCATCAGAAGCATAGGCCCTAACAAGCGCGCAATCATGCGCAAGCCCTCACGCCCGTGATCGGCATCGTCCATGGCAATCATGTAGACCTCGGTATTCGTGGAAGCGATTTGTCGAGCTGCCTCGGCGATCGCAATATGAGAACTGCCGCGGTCAGTCTTTTCACTAATCACGATCAGCACGCGCCTATGGTCGTCGGGGCGTCGCTTCAAAAGCTCTAGCGATTGCTGAATGCCATCGAGGATCGCGCTACCGCTATCTCCGGCTGGTAATGTTTCAAGTTGTTTTGTGAGTGCATCAATATCAGACGTGAATGGATGTCGCACTGCCACTCGGCTATCGAAACTAACGAGCGCCATCTCGCTTCCTGGATCCTTCACAAAGGTCTCGAGCATGAGAGCTATCCCGTGCAATGGGCTCTGGCAGGTTCCCACCTTTTTTGTGAATATGTTCTCCCGCTCAGGTGGCGGACAACCTCCACCCAAGACTTGAGGAGCCCGCCCTCCTCTCTGTACCGCAACAACCAATGAGACAGGCTTGGAGGAAAATGTCTCATCCAACTGAATCTTTTGCTCCGCCCCGTTGTCGAACAGAACAAAATCCCTCGCCTGCAGACCGAAGACAACTCTGCCTTCCTGTGTCGTTACGAGCGCAGGAACAAGTACCACGGTGCTCTCCGAGCGGAAGGTGATGGGGTTGCCTTGTTCTGCTTCAGCTGCGACTACGAAAATGAAGATTATGGCAAGTACGAGCACTCGAGTCCGGCGGTTAACAACAGCGCTCCTTGAGCGGTTCGAGGTAGCGCATCCCCGATATGTGCAAAACTCCATGCAGTCCGACTCCAATGCGTCCCAAAACCCGAGACTTTGAACTTGTCTCAGACTTGATGAGAACGCATGTTGGGTGCGGGGAATCCTAAGTTTTGTTAATGTGCGCCTGAGTGCAGGAATAAGTATCAGATATTCCAAACTTGCTATCGCAACTTATGTCTATCGCGTGAGCACCTGGTATCTGTGGCACCCACGAGTGAGGCCTCGTTCCCACGGAGCTATCCACAGACGCTTCGGACACAGCGAATTGAAGGAGGATTATGGCGAGTTCGAGATCTTCTTGTGCCACAACACAGGCGATGAGATATCGCAGGAGAGCCTGGGTGGACGTGGTCAGCTTCTGCTTCGTTTCGGCGCCGTACTGGTTCGCACGATCCAACAGAAACGCGCGAGCGCCTTTGGCATCCCATCCGCTCGCTCATAACGGAGACTTGTACTTGAAGTTCCGGGTTCTGCGCGGTCTTGCTTTTGACGGCTTGCAACGCTGTCAGTACCTGTTCAGCATCGCCGTCTGCCTTAGCATTGCACCAGCAGCAGAAATACTACATACCCCGCTCCCAACACGCTGAGCCCCAACCATATCTTTACCTTCATTCCAAGTTGAAGCATACAAAACCTCTTTTCAGGTCAATCGACTCTCCGAAGAAAATAGCAGTGTTGTCCGCAATCGGAGATTCTAAGATGTGGAGCAGTTAGAAGTGTGTGTCACCCAGTTCTACTGGACCTTGGGTGACACACACTGATTGATCTTCATCAATCCGAGCATTAGATCATTTCACTGCAAGTACTTTCACTCCCTCGTGCGGAGTACCCTTGCCGATGTAGCCGATGGCTCCGGCATTGTGCGCCACAAATTCAACGACGGCAGCATCACCATCGACGCTCTTGGGCATGGCACCCTGACCGGAGAAGACTAAACTGCGCCATCCGGCGCGGTATGCGGAGTCAGACCGGCCGATGTATGCCTGAAGGAACTCCTCGTGTACCGTGCCTGCCTTGAGCAGGATGGGAACTGCGCGGCTCCCATCTTTGAGTGTGGTTGCGCTGCCGGTGAAGACATCGCTGAGTTCTGCTTTGGAAACCGCGGTAGCTTTCACACTTGGGTTGGCGATCACGATGACCTGAGCATAAGCACGTTGACCAATCAACGATGCGAGGGCCACGAAGAGGAACATTAATAGACGCTTTTTCATAAGTATGTTTTCCTTCGCCTAGAAGCTGACGCCAATCTTAAGAACGGTGAGCTTGCTGTTTGGCTTTAGGCCGGGATTGAGGCCGGTGTCGTAGCTGAGCGCGGTGCCATTGATGAAATGCTGCTCGACCTTGGCGTAGAGGAACGGATTGAAGTCGTAACGGCCAGCGACAGTGTAGTCTTTCTGAAAATTTGGGGAGAGATTTCGCTCATGCTGGTTGAAGTAATAGCTGAAGTAGGAGCCGGCAGATAGCTTATCGGTTACCTTATAGCTCGCCATCGCATACTGCTGGCGTTCGTCGAAGCGGAAGTGTACGGGGAAGGGGAACTGTGGAACAACGATCATTCCGTTGAGCTGGTTGCGAGCATACTCATAAGCAAGCAGAATCCTGCCCCTTTCATACTTAGCGAAATAGTCGGGAGTGTTATAGGGGTGGACTGTCTCAGTTCCGGTGAATGCTCCGAAGTTCAGGGTGCTGGGGATGATCTGAGTATTGGACCTGATGTCGGACGCGCCGACCATGAGGCCTTGAATCGGAGTCTTCCAGTGGATCGCACCCCCTGTCGCGACTCCTTTTATCCCGTCGGGTTGATTGGTTCCACTTTCCCTTAAATTGAGCAAGGCTCCGTCATCGGCGTTCAGGGCGTGTTCTCCGCTCCAGCCCCGGTACTCCAGCTTGCCGAGTTTTTGGGGAAGGGCAAGTGTGCCATAGACCAGTCCTCCGTATTGGGAGAGAAAGGAGTTACGGCTGGTGAGCGGATAAACGCTTTGTGGGAGCAGAGCCCAAAGGTACGAAGGGTCAATATCCTGAATCTCATTGAAGAGGCCGGAAGGGATCTTGACCTTGCCAAATCTCACACCTAACTTATCGTTCACTTTATAGTCAGCCGCCGCCCAGTCAAGCGTGATGGCGTTGCCAAAATTCCCAAGTAGAGAGTAGCGGGCCTGTACAGCTATGCGCAGCTTCGGTGTGGGCTGCGCAGCAACGTTTACAACTGCTTCGCTCCAAGAGGGGCTGCCGTTGCTGGAAGTGGTGGTGAAAATGTTGTTTTGCGTAGTGTAGAGGAATCCTTGGGTGGCATAGCCATGGATCTGAACGTTCAGATCTTCCAGGCTCTGCGCTGAAGCTGAAGCTACCCCAAGAGCCAGCATCATTGCTGCAGTCAGAAGCTTTCGCACGTGTTACTCCTTGAAATACCACTTCGGCGAGCATGTCTTCTGGACATCCGGATGTGGCTGTAACTCCACTATCGGGTAACAATCGGTTCCACCCTTGTCAACGCAGGTGGAATACTGGGCATTTGGGAGGCTGAATCCCGCTCTGGAACAGATGTCTCAATTGGATGAGTTGAACGTAGATGGAAACGAGTGCGGTGCGAGCAAGGTCGAAATGCGGCAATCTGAGTGGCAAAGGAGAGCCTGGCTGTGATTCGGCCACAGCTAGGCCAAGTGGAAAGATCAATCTGCAGCCACTTTATGTGGCACTTCATGTGGCTGTAGTTCCAGTATCGGGTAACAATCAGTTCCGCCCCGTATCAAAGCAGATCGAATGTGAAGATTTGGAGAGGTTGAATCCACTTCTGAACCGATGTCTTAATTAGGGCTGCGTCTCCCTTTATCACACTTCCGCGAGCGCTGATCGACCAGTGCCGCAACCTCTTACAGTTATTGAGCCTCCGTGGGCAGTGGTGCTGCGCGGCTCGTCTTATTTACAAATCTTCAGGTTCACGCTGCGGGATCTCTGTTTTATTACGTAAGGATGCCGATAGGGATAAGTAGGCTAGAAAACTGACTCTGAGAGGCAAGCCGATTCGCTCGGAACAGACAGACCGGAGCATACCGGCTCGAAATCAAAGGAGTGGTTGAGCGTGATATCCATTCATAAGTGGTCTCAGAGATTCATCGCAAGCAGTCTTGCTCTGGTTTGTTTGTTCACTTCGGGTTGCAAATCAAAACCCGCAGGGCCGCCCATGGGGCCTGTGCAGGTGTCGGTGATCAAACTGCAGCCCCAACCGCTGCAGTTGAGTACCGAGTTGCCGGGAAGGACAACGTCATATCTGATGGCGGAGATTCGACCGCAAGTGAATGGCATCATCAAGAAGCGACTATTCCAGGAAGGCGCGATGGTCCATGTGGGCCAGGTGCTTTACCAGATCGACCCGGCATCGTATCAGGCGTCCCTGGCGCAGGCTAAGGCAAATCTCGCTTCCGCCGAGGCCAATCTCCCCTCGCTGCAGGCCAAGGCCGAGCGCTACCACGACTTGACCGCGATCCACGCCGTCGGCCAGCAGGATTACGACGACGCCGCAGCCTCGCTCAAACAGGCCCAAGCAACGGTGGAGTCCGATAAGGCGGTCGTAGAGAGCGCCCGCATCAATCTGGCCTACACGCCAATCACTTCGCCGATTACCGGGCGCATCGGCAAATCGAGTGTGACGGTAGGCGCGCTGGTCAGTTCTTACCAGACCACCGTGCTGGCGACGGTGCAGCAACTTCAGCCGGTGTATGTGGATGTGGTGCAGGCCAACGCTGACCTGCTGCAGTTGCGCGCGCGCCTGGAGAACGGCAAATTGAAATCTTCCGGAGCCCAGGGTAACAAAGTGAAGCTTTACCTGGAGGATGGCTCGCTCTATCCGATCGAAGGCAAACTGGAATTTCGCGACGTGACCGTGGACACAACCACCGGTTCGGTGACCGTGCGCATGACATTTGCGAATCCGAAGCAGATTCTTCTGCCTGGCATGTACGTACGCGCAGTAGTGGAAGAAGGCATCCGGCCCGATGCGCTGCTGCTTCCGCAGCAGGCCGTGAGCCGCGATCCCAAGGGATTGCCATTCGTTTGGGTCATCGGAACGGACGGCAAGGCCGACCGGCGCATGATCGAGGTGGATCGCGCCATCGGCAACCACTGGCTGGTGGGCAAGGGCGTGTCGGCTTCTGAGCAAGTCGTGATGGAAGGCGGTGATCGGTTGAAGGTGGGCATGCAGGTGCAGGCCGTTCCCTACAAGGATGACTCAACGGCTCCAGGAACGGCAATGGCGCCGCAAGCGGCGTCAGGAAAGTAGGCAGGGAATGTCTAAGTTCTTTCTAGAGCGACCGGTCTTTGCATGGGTCATCGCCATCGGCATCATGGTCATAGGCTGCCTGGCCATTTACACCCTGCCCATTTCGCAGTATCCGCCCATCGCACCGCCATCAATCTCCATTACCGCGTCATATGCGGGCGCTTCGGCGGAGACCGTAGAAAATACCGTTACCCAGATCATCGAGCAAAAGATGACAGGGTTCGACAACCTGCTGTACATGTCTTCGACCAGCGATTCGTCCGGACAAGCCCGCATCGAGCTAACCTTTCGACCTGGAACGGACCCTGATCTGGCTTGGGCGCAGGTGCAAAATAAACTCCAGTTGGCGAACGCCAGTTTGCCTACGACCGTGCAGAGCTACGGCATCACGGTCAGTAAGTCGACCCGCAATTATCTGATCTTTGTCTCACTCACTTCGGAAGATGGCAGCATGGACGGAGCCGACCTGCGCGACTACGCACAGTCGAATCTGGAACAGGTCCTTGCGCGTGTGCAGGGGGTGGGCGAAGTAAGCACTTTCGGAAGCCAGTACGCGATGCGCATCTGGCTTAATCCCGACAAACTAGACCAATACCAATTGACCATTTCCGACGTGACTACGGCGCTGAAGAACTACAACGTGGAAGTGTCGGCTGGCCAGCTAGGAGGAACGCCCGCCGCGCCAGGGCAACGGCTAAACTCCGCCATTATCGTACAGAACATGCTAAAAACGCCGGAGGAATTCGGCGCCATTCCTGTGCGTACGAGCACTAGTGGCTCCATCGTTCGCATCCGCGATGTTGCGCGGACGGAGATGGGTACCGAATCCTACGACATGGACTCCTTCTATAACGGAAAACCGTCAGCGGTGCTGGCGATTCGCCAGGTAACCGGCGCTAATGCGCTCGACACGGTCAAGGGCATCCGCGCCAAGGTCGACGAGATGAGCCGTTATTTTCCGCATGGCATGAAGGTGTCCTATCCGGTCGATACCACGCCATTCACGCGCGCGGCTATTCGAGAAGTGGTAAAAACACTTCTTGAAGCGATTGTGCTGGTCTTTCTGATCATGTGGGTGTTCATGGGCAACATCCGAGCCACATTGATTCCTACCATCGCCGTGCCTGTGGTGTTGCTGGGCACTTTCGCCGTATTGAGCGCATTTGGCTATTCGATCAACATGCTCACGATGTTCGCCATGGTGCTGGCAATCGGCCTGCTTGTCGACGACGCGATCGTCGTGGTCGAAAATGTTGAACGCGTGATGAGCGAAGAAGGCTTATCGCCGCGTGAGGCGACGGCCAAATCGATGGAGCAAATCACCAGCGCGCTGGTTGGCATTGCGCTGGTGTTGTCGGCAGTGTTCGGGCCCATGGCTTTCTTCTCCGGCTCAACAGGCATCATTTACCGGCAGTTTTCCGTTACCATCATTGCGTCCATGTTGCTGTCTGTGATCGTGGCCCTGATCCTGACGCCCGTGTTGTGCGCCACGTTTCTGAAGCCTGTGGGGAAGGGGGGAACGGTACGAGCGAGG
>Ga0224527_1001234_pt1 | contig 13282 bp, 15 predicted proteins | sample CBST0metaG_FD_179882 | JGI IMG/M metagenome (GOLD analysis project Ga0224527, IMG submission 179882) | Peat soil microbial communities from Stordalen Mire, Sweden - C.B.S.T0 | ecosystem: Environmental > Terrestrial > Soil > Wetlands > Peat | place: Sweden: Norrbotten County, Stordalen Mire... | reverse complement strand
GGTGATGGAGACCGCCTCACGTATCGGTTTGCCATGGCTGACGCTCTATGCCTTTTCAGTAGAAAATTATCTGCGCCGCCCTCCTGCCGAGGTCAACTTTCTCATGCTCCTGCTGAAAAGCTATCTGGAGAGCAACGTGCAGCGGATGATGGATAACAACGTGCGGCTGCGATTCATCGGACGTATTCAAGGGCTACCTTGCGGAGTTCAGGAGAAGCTGCGCTGGGCCAGGGATGTCACCGCGCATAATACCGGCACCACACTGACCCTGGCCCTAAATTACAGTGGCCGCTCAGAGTTGGTGGACGCATTCCGCGAACTGGCATCTGAGATAGAGCGCAGGCATCTGAACCCTGAAAGTATCCTCGAGGAGGACATTCACCACCATCTTTACACGGCGCATATGCCTGACCCTGACCTACTAATGCGGACCTCCGGTGAGATGCGGATCTCGAATTTCCTGCTCTGGCAGATCGCCGATACGAAGATCATTGTCACCAAGCGGCTTTGGCCCGATTTTTGCGGAATTCACCTCCTGGAAGCTATTGCCGACTTCCAGGGTAGGCAGCGGCACCGTGACGGAAATGGCGAGGACGCCACGCAGAGGGAAGAGAGCTGAAGTAGTACAGTTGGAAGGAATTGAGTAGGGCCGACGGCATTTCTTCGTCAAATCCGAGTTCCGATGCGCTAAGGCCGAATCGCTCGTTCGAATGGCAGGCCGAATGTATATAGGAGATAGGCTGCTGTCCAGAGAGCGGCACAGTTCTCCGGCACGAGCGTAAGTGAAGCTCTCGATACCAGAAGCTTCCAGAATCCCGGCGACTGTAGTCCATATCACTCTGCGTTCTGCACGTACTTCTCCCTCGCACGCCGACGACACTCTGCCTGTCCCTCTTCTAAGGCAAAGACAGACGATTTTGGCTACTGAATACGAGTTGGATGCTTAATTGCGAAACCTTTTGACTGCGATTACGCTAAGCACCACGAAGACCAGCATAACGACAAACTCTGTGACGAAGAACGGCGACTCGGTCTGTGCGGGGGCTAGGTTTCTTAAAACCGGCATAAATGTGAAAGCATGCGCGACGGCGACAAGCGTGTCTAGACCGAGAATGACGATGATGCTTAATGCGAAGATCGAACTCCACATGCCAACCAGATAAAACATGCGCCATGCCGGAATCGCCATCGCCGCTACATAGATCCCAAGCATAGCGGCTCCATGCGTTGGCAATAAGTGCGAGCAAGGAAAGAGAAACCCAGTCACGCTTACAACGAGGGAGCAACTTAGAAAGACAGCGGCCGACGTCCCGAATAGCTCTCTTTTGAGCATCCCCAACAAGACCACGGCTCCTGAGCCGATCCCGACCAGTCCACAAAGAATATGAATGAACGTGAGAAAGCTCAAAACCACGGAGTTCTTCTCCTTGATCCCACCATCGCTAGCCGCATATGGGGCAAATACCCGAACGCACCGGCTTAAATTCTGCTTGCCTTATTAACCATATGGTTAGTATAATTATGCCATAAAAGGCAGCCTACGATGAAAAAACCTAGAAAAGTGATTCTCCACCGTCAACCAGGAAGACCTGGAAGGTCCGAGCTCGACGGGGCCTTAGTCTTGCTTCGGGAGGCCCAAAACGCGTTTGCCAGTTCCGGATTCAGCGCAACTACACTTCGGGGCATCGCTGCGGCGGCAGGCGTAAACCATACCCTGGTAATCCATCATTTCGGCTCCAAGGAATCCCTCTGGGGCGCAGTGATTGAGCGGCTAGCTGAATACCTGGCGCCGTTCGTCAGAGGTGTTAAGGATCTCCAGGCCCAAACCAGCATTCCGATCCGGGTGCGTATCGAAAAGGCCTTCCGATTGCTGATCGCTGCGAATTTCAGCGAGCCCGACTGCGGGCTGTTGCTCTCCCGTATTAGTTCGGAGCGCGGAAGGCACCTTGATCTCTTGGTTGAGAAGCTGCTTCGCCCCTACCATGATGCCCTGTGTCCCCTTCTCGTAGAAGCGATGGAGACTGGAGTAATTAAGAGACAGGGAGTGGAGTTACTCTACTTCATGATCATCAACGCTGTCACTTGGTCGGTATCGTATCGGCATGTTCTTGAGTACTTTGACAACAGTTCTCAAGATCTGGACCAGCTCGAAAAAAACATGACGCAGTCGCTGATCGTGAATTTTCTGGATGACCGGCCGCCCGATGGCCGGAAAGAAGATGTTCGTATTCCACAGAAGCATTCAGGAGTGGCGAGATGAATTGGATATGCCGACACCGCATTTCGGTGTGGCGGATGAGCCAATTCGAGATGTGAATCACATATACGGCAACTCGCTATGCACTAGCGCCAGTTGCAGCAAGACCAGCAAGAGGGCGAGGGAGGAGACGTGGAAGCAAGAATCAACACCATATTGTTGGCCACAGACTTCATGCAGAGTTCAAGGCTGGCCTTGGACTACGCCCTGTTCGGGGCGCATCGTATGGGCGCACACCTGGTCATCGTAAACGCGTTTGAGCTAGGCCCCGAGGCGAGCAACGTGGAAATTGTGTACCAGATGCCCAGCCGAACCCGCAAGGAGGCTGCGGCAAGGCTCCAGGCGTTTGTTGCAGGAAGCAACTGCGCCGGAGTATCTACAGACTCGGCACTTATGGAAGGGCCAGTTCCCGACGCAATTCTCGATGCGGTCAGCAAATTCGGCGCTGATTTGCTTGTCATGGGAACGCAGGGGGTCCATAGAGGATTAGGCCATTTGTTGATCGGCTCGAACACCGAAGCCCTGATGCTGCGCTCCCCTTGTCCGACTCTTACCATCGGCCCGCACGTGCTTGCCGGCGTCAATCTCGATGGCCGCTTTAACAAAGTCATTTACATTTCGAACTTCACATCGGCATCGGCAGCTGCTGCGCCGTTTGCGTTGCAACTGAGCCAGCTTTTAGCAAAAGGGATTGAAGTTTACCATGTTGTGAAAGATTTTGAGCGAAAAGAACAGTCGGCGCATTTGAAGGAGGTAGTCGAAACGTATTGCTCGAAACTTAGGTCTTTCGCTGCCGGCGTCAAGGAAGAGTGGTGCCAGCTCGAATTCCACATGAACCGCATCATTTCACCAGAAGATGTTTTGGTGAAGTCCCTCGATTCATCCGTGTTGATGGTCCTAGGCGCGCATGGCGCACCTTTGCTCGAACGTCATCTTCACACGAGTTACCCTTACCGGCTGTTGGCAAATGCCGCGTGCCCCATCATCACAGTTCGCAGCCAGATTGAAAACAACGAACCTTGAGAACGCCTCTCGTTGCCAGGGAAGGAGCGAAATTGCGGTTGAGGAAAGGTTTGTTCCGAATTCACAGCTTGGGGTGGGTAGTTGTTCTGTTAGCTGCAGCGAGTTTGAATGCGGTTTCCGAGACACACACCAACCCACTGAGCCGCGATCCGCTTGTCCGTGAAGCCTTCGACCACTTCCATCAATTGGATTTTGAGGGTGAAGTGGAGCGATTCGACCGCCTGCACACTGCGCACCCCAGCGACCCGCAGGGCACGGCGTTTCTATTGGAGGCCGTCGTCTTCCAGGAGCTTTACCAGCAGGATCTGCTGGACACGACCTTTTACGCCAATGATGGCTTCCTGTCTGGCAAACATGCCACCACGGAAGACCCCAAGGCACGCGATCGTATCTTTGCGCTCGCCGACGAGGCGGTCCAGGAAGCCGATTGGCGAATCGGCAGAAATTCAAGAGATGTAGACGTGTTCTATGCCCGGGCCTGGGCCCGGGCTCTCAAATCGATCTACGTAGGCATGGTGGAGAAGAGCTATGGCTCCTGTTTCCGGTTGGCCATCAAGGCCAAGGACGATGATACACGCGTCCTGCAACTGGATCCCGACTATGTAGACGCCAAGTTGGTGGTTGGTATTTACGAATACGTTGTGGGTTCCCTATCGCTTCCTTTTAGATTGCTGATCGGTTTTGCTGGGATCACGGGGTCCAAAACGCGTGGCATGGAGATGTTGCACGACGACGCCAACCGGGGCGTGGTGTCCAGTGTCGAGGCACAAACAGTAATCGCTTTGTTTTTGCGCCGCGATGCCAAATACCAAGAGGCGATCCAGGTCATCCGCAAATTGAAAAACCAGTATCCCCGCAACTATCTGTTCTGCCTGGAGGATGCCAATCTACGCAAGGATGCCGGTGAGGGGATGGCCGCGGTCGCGGCCTACCGTGAGATTCTTTCCGCAAATACAAAACCTGGCTACTTCACCTCGGCGCAGCTTGAGTTAACCTACTTCGGCCTGGGTGAAGCGCTGCGGGGGCAGCGGCATTATGGTGAGGCGGCGCAATCGTATGAGAAGGCTGCGCGGAGCACGAGCGTGGGACCCGAACTTAAGGTTCGGTCGTTCCTGGCTGCCGGCCAATGCCGCGACCTCAGCGGAGATCGCCAACAGGCCGTCAAAGACTATAATGCCGCCATCAATGCCGATCCAAGGACCTCCCGCGCCGACACTGCAAGAAAATTCCTGCGCAGTGCTTATCGAGGAACCTGATATTGCGATTGTATTGAATGGAATCTCTGCAATTTCAATCGTGGCTGGTTCAAGCCCAGCCCTTCAAAATCATTCGCTGAAACAGAGCACGGGATGAGGTTTCCAGAGGAAGTGCTGGATCCACTTCGTTCTATCTCTGTCCTTAAGAACAGAACCCGCCTCAGCGCCAAACGCTCCGCAGGCAGACCACGGGGCGAAGAGTGTGTACCGCGGTTCTGAGTATCGCATACAAATTCCTGAGCACAACGCCGCTTTCAGGAATCTCCATGGTTCACATCGCGCGAAAGGCGGACGTACGTGGCTATCTTATACAGACGGTGGCCTATAAGAGAAACATTACTGCTTGATTCGATCTGGTTGTGTCCCGAGTGCACGGCTACGTGAGGGCGATTGGCTCATCTAAATGCCGAAATTATGCGGAAAAGATCTCTTGACGGGACATTTTTCAAGGTGTACAAATAAATCGGACGTACGTTCTATTTAAAACGCTGAGAACTGCCGTCGCTTCGCTGTCCTGAGGAGGATTTATGGAAGACAATCTCTCGAAACGTATTCAGCTCGTCTGCGCTTGGTGTGGACCGGCCTTTGTTGTTTTTTATGGTCTTAGCTGGGCCGTACTTGGCCACAACTGCCCCCCACCTGACCCCACCTTTACCGCGCAGCAGCTTGTCGACAACTTTTATCTGAAGTACCACGACGGAATCATGCTGGGGCAATCGCTGTCGACGGCATTCGGCATTCTGTATATGGTCTGGGCGTGCCAACTGTCCGTTCAGATGTGGCGGCGCGAAAAGACTCCGATTCTTTCCATCCTTCAGCTCTGCGGCGGACTGCTGACCTCTTGGGTGCTGATCTTCTGCCCGGCGCTGTGGGTGTGGTGCGCGGAGATGGCTGGTTCCATCGATCCGCAAATGATCAAAGCCGTTCACTTCCTGGCTTGGTACACATACGACATGACTTACATGATCACCACCGTTGAGGTCATCGCCATCTTCTGCCTCGTGATGACCGACAAGGAAAAGCCGGCGCTCATGCCGAAATGGGCGGCTTCACTTGCGCTCTTCTCGGGCCTATCGTTCCTTCCGCTGACGTTTCTTCCCTACGTCAAAACCGGCATCTTTGCCTTGAACGGCTATTGGTCCTTCCATACGGCCTTCATCAGCTATGCCCTGTTCACTGCGATTCTCGGCTACTACATGGCCAAAGACATCAAGCGTGTCAGAATTCCGGCCACTCCGGCTCTCGCACAAGCCCTCAGCCGCAACTAGTCCATTGGCTAGGCAGCGTCGGAAAGAGCGATGACGGCTGCGACAAACAACTATGCCGTCCTACGTTTTGGGTACCTCGCCGGCACTGCTACCGGCGGGGTACCCAAAACGCTTCGCACACGCGGGCACTCAGTCGGCAAAGGGTATCCTGTCTTATGAATACTGGTATCACCGAGCCAAAGACATCGGGGGAATAAATGAAAACCGCTTCAAAACGAGAGCTCACGTCAGGCCGAATTCTTGATGCAACGTACCAGGCAATCGCCGTTCGGGGATGCAGCGCTGTAACGTTGCGTGAGATTGCTGAAGAGTCTGGAGTAGCCCTCAGTCAACTCAGCTACTACTTCGGAAATAAGGATGGTCTATTTGCGGCAGTGCTCGAGCGGATGCAACGAGAATATGCACAGGGCCTTGAGGCAAAGCTGCGGAACTCGACGAGTTTTCAGGAGCGTTTGGAGAAGCTCGTCGACTACAACCGGATGCTCCTGAAGGAGAACACCGACCTTTATCGGAACTTCCTGGAATTTTTCAATTTCGCGATGGCCTCGCCCGAGTTCAAAAAACAGGTTACGACGTTTCTGGGAGGGATCTCCAGAACAATCGAGACACAGATCACTCAACATCAAAAATCCGGCCAGAAGCTGGCTTCCTTTTCTTCAGCGGCAATCACGCACTTTATTCTGTCCGCGTCCTTCGGCATTTCGCTCCAGCACCTGCTGACGCCGAAAAACAGGGATGTGGAAAACGGTTTCGACATTATCAAGACCGCTATCGCCATCATATTTACTACCGATTCGAAGGAACGAAACTAGCCCATACGAGCAGTTTCAGCGATTCGAGCTCTGCCTCCGAGAGTTCTGTCGCGCAGGTCGTGCATCGGCAGGGCATTCGCCGTTCCTGGAGGATTCGGAGAACAATTGGCTCATCGCGAACTGCCGGATGGTCCGGTCCAGTTGCGCGAGGCGGCCTGGAGTGAACCTGTCCCAGCCAAGACTGCTCAGCGTCATATTGCGAAGTGCGCGGAGGTTCACGATCGTAGCCAGCACCACGGCAACCCGCATTTGTAGGCCTTTGTCGTTCCTGTTGCAGCCCATAGCTTCTGCGACGGTCTTGGTCAGCGATCGTTCGAAGCGGGCGACGAGTTCCTCGTGGAGCATGCGAAAGGCGTCGTCGGCATCGTATTCGCAGCGTACGAAAAAGGAAGCCCATGCTTCGGGTTCCGGACCTCCCACGATGAAGTGGAAAAAGCGGCTGAGCGCCACGTCGATACGATCAGAGGTATCGGCCCCGTCGACGACCTCGAGATCGGCAACGACCGGATCAATCTGTTTTCGGGCGTAATCGGCGATCGACTGCGCGGCAGCCATATAGAGTTCCCGTTTGCCGCCGAAGTGATAAGGGATCGCCGATAAATTGACTCCGGCACGATCGGCGAGAATGCGGGTGCTCGCTCCTTCATATCCAAGCGTCCCAAAGACCTCGATCGCCGTGTCGATCATCCTTGATCGGGTCTCAGTACTGCGAAGGGCGTGGCGGGATGGCATTTTGTCGGTTATTGTATCCGATGATTGCACAGGTACATTATAAGTCAGCCGAATGAACTTGCTCATGCTATCGCCTTCCAGAAGCCAGCGCGAACACCAGAGCCAATCGGACTCGTTCTCGCAATGTTGGGGCTAGAATTGGCGGCCAGATTCGATCCATGGGTGTGTCGCCGACCACCAGAAGAGCTGCAGCACGCCGAGCAGGAAAGCAGAGGTCAGAATCGCTCCCGCCGCCATCAGCACGCCTTTCCAAGTGGTTTCACTTGCCAGTGCAAAGCCGGCACCTTTAGGAATCGCCGTCCATTTCTGTACATGGGCCAGGCCGAAATAAGACGCGGTGAGCAAGCCGCCGAGCAGCCAAGTATTGGACCAGACCACTCCTAAAAATAAGTATTGGGGCGCCTGGTGATAGGCATAAACGCCGAAACCGGAAATGACGAATGCCTCGATTGCGATGTCAAGCATCGCGGCTGCCACAAAGACCACAGGGAAGTGCAGTTTCCCCAAAGTGCGGCTGATCGGGTCGTAATACTTCGACACCACCAGCGGAAGAAAGCCATAACCGACGCCCCAGAGACAGGCGATTGAGATCGGATATCGCTGTCCCAAGATATGGATACCGGGAATCATCGTGAGGCTTGGGGCGACTGTCGCGTTCCAGAAGCCGCGCGAACACCAGAGCCAATCGAAGCCGGACAGCAAAAAGCCGCCGAGCACCGCACCCAGGTTGACGGGATTACGCGACCACACCGCCCAGCCCAGCGCGCCCAGAAACATTGCTGCAATGACGATTTCATAAGTGCCCAACATCGCTCCCTCTTCCTCGTTTATCCGGTGCGTGTCTTGTACCAAAAACCTGCTCGGGTATAGTATAGTTCAGTCGAATGAACTTCTAAATGCCAGGCCATGTCCCCATTCCTGCTTGAGAAGCGTATGCCGGAGAAGGCCGCGTGATTTGGCATCATTCAGGAAAAGGAGACAGGAATGCCTTTCAACAACGGTTTTGGAATTCCAGCCCCGCCTTTTGATACTTACTACGGCGCTGCCGTTTCCAACATTGCTACAGCGATATTGTTCACGATCACGGCGTTTTGGGTTGTTGTTGGTTTCTTCGCCTACCGAAAAACGAAGTCGCCCGTATTATTGGCGTTGGCAATGAGCGGATTCCTTTGCGATTTCGTTGAACCGTACCTGGACGTGATGGGAGGATGTCTTTGGGCGACAAGTCCGCATCTCACTCTTTTCACTATATTGGGTAGGCCAATGTCACTCTTCAGCTTGTCCGCATGGGCTGGCTTTGGCGCCTCGATGACGTGTATTCCGTATCTGATGATTCGGAAGGTGATTCAAGAAAAGAAGCCAACCAGTTGGCTTTGGCTCACCTTCATCATTGCAGGGCTCGTAGACGTCGCCTTCGAAGAAATCATGCTGAACATGCACGGTTTGTATGTCTACTACGGGAATCAGCCGCTCATCGTTCTCAATAAATTCCCCTGGTACTACACCACATTGAACGGCGGAGGATTGTTCCTGGCTGCGGCCCTCGCCTATCGTTACAGAGCGCAACTCTCGGGATGGAAGGCGCTGCTAATTCTGATTATGGTTCCCATGTGTGAAGGCGCTAACTACGGATTCACCGCTATGCCTGCGTGGATTGTCGTCAATGGGCAGTATGGATGGTTGACCACACAGGCTGGAGGTCTTCTGACAGTTGTTTTTGGCTTTGCGGTGATGGCAGGGACCTTCCAGCTTGTACTGCAGCGCAACCCGCTTGCCCTTAAAGCCCGTTCCACATTGCGAGAGGATATATCTGTTCCGTTAGCGCGAGAAGTTTAGAGCCAATTTCCATCGCACAGGCGTGGCGATCAGCGGAGGGGACCAATGGAGACAAAACTGCAAGTTCAGGAATGTGTATGCTTTACAGGCAGTTGGGCCACCCCCGTGTCACCCTCTGCTCGCCTGTTTGGTTGTTTCGAACCGCACGCAAGGAATGAACATGTGAATATGCCAGCAACATTCGTGCCCTGATCGAGAAGCGTATGACGGAAAAGGCCCAACTGAATTACCACTTAACGGCTGCATGGTGTGGCATCATCTACGCCGCACTGTATGGTGCCTTCTGGTATGGCATCGGGCACTCCTACGCCCCAGCGCGCGCCGCGCTGAGCCCGGAGCAGCTTGTCGGTTATTACCGGATGCAACGCACAGAACTCCTCGTTGGCTGCACACTCACCTGCCTGATCGCCGTACTCGACATCGGTTGGGTCACTCTTCTTGGAATGAAGATGGCGAAGATCAACGGCTTCGTGCCGATTCTAGCCATCCGCCAGATCATGGGAGGCATCCTGACGATTTTTTTGGTGATGCTGCCTCTCATCTTCTGGGCTGCATCGGCTCACCGGATCGACACGGGCCGCTACATTCTTCACGCATTTAATGGTGTGGCGTGGTTCACCATTGACCTTCCATGGCCGCTGGCGATGGTACAGATGCTTACCGCAGCCACTGTCGGCCTTTCTGACAAGAGCCTCCCTCCGCTGTTTCCAAGGTGGGCCTGTTACCTGTCCATTGACGGGTCCGTCAATTTTGTCCTCGTCTCCTTCATTCCATTCATCAAGACGGGCCTCTTGGCGTGGCATGGACTGTTGTGTTTCTGGGTTCCGTTTATCCCATGGTTCCTGTGGCTGGCCGTTTTCAGCTTCTACATGGTCCGCGCTATTGATCGGCAACTGCTCAACCTCGATGCGGGGCCACCAGCAATAGCAGGGTTCACGGCCTCTAGACGAAATCCACCTAGAAGAGGCACCGTCATGCCGGTGACGATGCCGATGCGTTCCATGTGATTGAGGATGGAAGGAGAAAAACTGCACCATGGCAACAGACATCAGAGAGAGGTACCCGCTACGAACACTGGTGGAAGGCTTAAGTTTTCCGGAAAGCGCGCGTTGGCGCGATGGGTGGCTTTGGTTTTCCGATTTGGTATCCGGCCAAATCCGTGCGGTAGACGGGGCTGGACAGGAAATGGAGGTCATCGATTCTCCAGATGAACCTGGTGGTCTGGGCTGGTTGCCGGATGGTCACCTCCTGGTGGTGGGAGTGACCGAGCGGAAGCTGCTGCGCTATAACGGCCGTCGGCTTACGGAGTTTGCAGATCTGTCCGGCCTTACCGATTACTATCTCAAGGCCTTGTTGGTTGATTCAGCCGGTCGAGCCTACGTTAGCTGCAGCGGATACGACGATCAGAAGGCTACGGCACCACAACCGTCCCAGCTCATTCTCGTAGAGATGAATGGCACCGCGCGCCGCGTAGGCAGTGATCTGCTGCTGGCTAACGGCATGGCGATAACGCCGGATAGACAAACACTGATTGTCGCCGAGACCGCCAGCCAACGTCTTTCAGCATTCGATATCGCAGCCGATGGGTCCCTGGACCGCCATCGTGTCTGGGGGAGGCTCGCCGGGCTGACGCCTGGCGGTCTCTGCCTTGATCGCGAGGGCGCGGTGTGGGTGGCTTCCCCGCTGTCAAGTGAGGTACTGCGTATCAGAGAAGGAGGCGAGATCCTTGACCGCATTTCAATTCCCGGTAACCCGACCTCATGTGTTTTGGGTGGCGACGAAGGCAAGACCTTATTCGTGACCGTTGCTGCCTTACTTCCGCCACGGCCCGGTTCAGGACGGATCGAAGCAATCCCGGTCGCAATCGGAGCAACTGATAAAGGCGCCCCATTTGGATCGGCCCGCTGCACCAGATAACGTTGCGAGGATTCGAGAGTGTGGACTCACTGTTTCAATTCAGTTGCGCCGCGCACAACCTCTTACGGCTGTCACGGCTCCTCGTTCAGCAACTACCAACAAGACCCAGAAAGCTGTGCGTGTGAAGCCCGGCTCAGGATACTGGCAACCTCAGCCCCATAAACACTGGCTAGCCGTCTGATTCAGACCACTGTCAGGCCGTTGAAACCGCAAATCACAAGAAGCGAGCGTATATGGGGAGAACTTCAACAAATTGCTAGAGCTTCCGTCGAAAGGGGAAACATTTTGATGAAACGAATTGTATTAACCGCAGTCTTGTTGTTTACGGTCATGCTTTGTGTTCGTACTTTCGCACAAACTGCAAGTAGTTCCGGACCCGTGTCACCCGATCCTGGAAATGTGACGATACCCACAGTCACTCGTGCAGCTTCGGACCAGAAGTTCGATCCAAATTTTGGTATTCCTTCACCTGACGTAGCGAACAAGAGCCGTAACGTCGTCAACCCTGAAACCGCAAAATGGGTGACATCTCTCTTGATTCTTGTTTCATTGGTTCCCATCGCATTTGCAATTCGCCAAAGCATAAAAAGAAGCTCTCTACTCCCGATTGCGGTTGCATTGAGTGGCGCTGCAGGCGTTTTCGCAGAGGTGTATACCGATGTCCTAGGTGCAGTTTATTGGTCAAACGCCCCAGGGTCATTCGCTACTCGCACCATCTTTCACCTTTTCGGCAGGGATATGTCTTTTATCCCCGTGTCTGCATGGATCTCCTTTGGCGCATGCTTGACATATTCCTGCTTCGCGGTAATTTCCGGTCGTCCGAAGACCAAATGGCTTTGGTGTGTGTTCCTCCTTGCGGGTCTGCTAGATTGGGCGTTTGAAGAGCCTCTTCTGGCTATTGGCGGATCGTATGTCTACTACGGCAATCAGCCGCTCATTCTTTTGAGATTTCCGTGGTGGTGGGCGCTCATGAATGCCGGCGGCCTATTTTTGCCGGCAGCCATAGCCTATAGATACAGAGAAAGTCTCCGCGGCCCTGGGGCGCTCGTAATGTTTTTCGTGACCCCCGCAGCCTTTATGGCTTTCTATGGATTCTGTTCCTGGCCTACTTTCTGTGTTATCAATGGACATTTTCCATGGCTGATAACGCAGTTGTCGGGCGTGTTTGGATTAGCCGTGGCGACTATTGCTACCGCCGGGACTATTCATCTTGTCTTGCGGCGTAACCCATTTGACTTAGAAGCCGGTGAACCTGAAGAGACGTCAGAGTCGGTGGTGGAGGAGCGGATGCGCAAGTCGCTGGTTGTTAGCTAGGCATCCTGAAGTCAAGGGAACATTCAACAATTGCGCTGCGTCATCGATCAGGGCTCATAACCCAAAGGTCGCTGGTTCAAATCCAGCCCCCGCAACCAGAATTTCTACTTTAGTTTCATATATTTATACGGCCATCGGACGATTTGTACTCCTTTTGTACCGCCGTTCCACGGTACAATCTCAGCAATTCGAGATCAGGAGTGTCCACCTTGGCCCTCTTTGTCTACACCCGCCACACCGCAGACTGCTCTAAACGCGACGACCGCTTCTGGAAACGCTGCCGTTGTCCCAAGTGGATTCGCGGCGTCGTGGATAGTAAAACCATCCGCCAAACTGCGCATACACGCAGCTGGGAGAAGGCCGAACAGCTCCGCAAATCCATGGACGGCGGCGGTGCGCCCCTTCCCGCTGTTCCCCTGACTATCGTCCAGGCGCTCGCGGATTTTATCGCCGACGCCGAGATGCGCAACCTTGCCCCCGGAACCCTTTCCAAGCTCAAGACTCTTCGCGGGCAGTTAGAGGCCTGGGCGAAAGAGCGGGGCTTGCGTTACCTAAAAGAACTGACCGTGGCTGAACTGAGCGTTTTTCGATCATCCTGGCAGGATGCCGGGCTCTCCCGCAAGATCAAGCAGCAGCGGCTGAGCAGCTTCTTCCTCTTCGCCATCCGCAACGGGTGGCTGACCGAGAACCCGGTTAAAAAGCTGAGCCGCATTCTTGTTCGCGATACGCCTACCGATTACTTCCCGGAAGCGGAGTTTCTGAGGACTTCCAGGTACGCTGCGGGATTCATGCGGAGAACAAATACGGCCTTGCACAGATCGACATGTGCTCTTACAAATCCGTTCCAGGCCGAGAGAGGTCCAGTAA
>Ga0224527_1001233_pt1 | contig 13284 bp, 11 predicted proteins | sample CBST0metaG_FD_179882 | JGI IMG/M metagenome (GOLD analysis project Ga0224527, IMG submission 179882) | Peat soil microbial communities from Stordalen Mire, Sweden - C.B.S.T0 | ecosystem: Environmental > Terrestrial > Soil > Wetlands > Peat | place: Sweden: Norrbotten County, Stordalen Mire... | reverse complement strand
TACGCGGCGCTCACGATCGGGCAGGCGATTGCCGACAAACACAAGGTCGCACGCCAATGCAGCGTCGGGCGACTCAGGATGATGCGTGTCCGGATCGAGAGCGTTATAGATAGGATGGCAGTTGCGTGATCCCAACTGCAGATAGCGTCGCACCACTTCGGGGCCGCCTCCATAGGTGAAAATGAAATCGTACAGAGGAATGCATGGGCGGAACGTATCCAGCGGGTTATTCTCCACGCGCTCAAGTGTTGCAGGAGCATCTACGTCCCAGAACGCGACTCTTGTGCGCGATGACTGACAACTCAGAACCCGGCGCTCCAGTAAATCGTCGTCGGCACCAACGCCACTGTGCTTGATCACGAGGTCAGAGGTGCTGGCGAGACCTATTAGCTCTTCGATGTCGCGTGGGGTTTGATAGACAATAACCTGTGCGTACTCGACTTCGCTGAGATCGCGATTCTGCTGGCGATTGTAAATGTCGGGTTCGGCAAAGGTCACTTCATGGCCCAGCGCGGCAAGGTTCTTGTACATGCCACGGTAGTAGGTGGCGGCTCCATTCCAGTAGCTCGATGTAATGCTTGACCCAAAGACAAAAATTCTCATGCCATGATCTCTCCGCAGATTCCCATAAGCTGTTCAGCGCGGTGCATGCAGGTATGATGCTGCATTATTGTCTGCAGTCCACTGGTCGCAATCTGCCGCCGCGCATCATCGTCTTCCAGTAACTCCTTCAACACCTCGGTCATCTCGCTGCCATTCTTTGCCAACACATAATCTTGATTTGGATTGAACAATCCCTCCGTGTCGGCCCATGGTGCGCAAACCAGCGGTATACCGCAAGCAAGCGCCTCAAAGACACGGATGGTTGGAACTCCGCTCAGTCCGTTGGAGTATTGCCTGCGTGGCACATGCAAGGCCAAGCGACTGGCAGCATAAACCGCAGGAGCAGCAAGGTTCGGAAGGTATCCACGGTATTCGATTCCGGCACCTTGCAAAGTAGCCCGTGCGCTTTCCGGATATCGAACGCCATGCACGAGCACATGCTTGTGAGATGCTGTCAATTCCTCGGCTGGACCAACGAGGAACTCCATAAGTTCCGCGGTGCGCTCTTCATCGCCCCAGTTGCCGATCCACACCACATCACTCTGTTTAGAGCGCTCCTCGGGATAAAAGACGCTGGTGTCGGCGGCCTCATGGAAAGTCCACACGCGCGGCACACCAAACCCATCCGCATAAATCTTCCGAATTGCTTCTCCAAATGCGAGCACGCCGTCGAAGAGATTCAAATGAAAGCGCAGAATTTTCCCAGCATCGGAGTAGGCGCGATGATGCGTGTCATGAAAGAGCGCGCGGAATCCAATGCGCTTCTTGCGCGCTAGAATCTCATTCACTACATCCGGCTCATTCCACTCGTGGATGATTACGAGATCAGCTCCCGCAAGCTCACGATTGAGGAACGCAGGCAGACTCGCATCACGCGTGTAAAAGCGAACATCGAGCTCTGGATAGGTACGATGGAAATGATCAATCGAGCCCGTGGCGCCGTCGCCCTCCTGAACCAGGTTGGTCAGGGACCAGGAGCCAACTTCCTCATAGCACCGCACCTCGTGACCCATGCGCACCAGTTCACGCACCAGTCCGCGCAGAAAATGCGCGTTGCCGTGGTTCCAGTCGCTGATCCATGAGTGTGCAAAGAAGCGGATGCTGAGCACCTGTTTCATGCGGCTGATACTCGACGCTCCAGTAGAGCTGAATAGAGGTCCAGATACTCTTCCACCATCTGATCCGAGGTGTAGCGCTCAAGGGCGCGTTGCAGTGCGCGATTAGCGTGTTCCATACGAAGCTTCGGGACGGCGTACAACTGCTCCAAGACCTCTCGCAGAGAGTCGGTATCGTCGCGATGGAAATACAGCGCTGAGTTCCCCCATACTTCACGGAAACTGGAAATGTCATTCAGGAGGAGCGCGCATCGCGAAAGTGCGGCCTCCAAGGGTGTAAGCCCAAACGGCTCATACTTCGACGTGCCGATGTAAACCGCTGCCCGGCTTAGAAACTCGCGCATCCCTGCTTCCGCCAGCTCTCCTTCGTAAGTAATATGCGGAGGCTTGTTGGATGCCATGAGCGAGAGGTCTGGTGTCTGGCCAGAGAGTGACACCGCTCCGGCAAGATGAATTGGAAAAGGAGAGGACTTCATCTGCACGAGAAGGCTCATCTGTTTGCCTTCATCCCAAAGACGCCCTGCGCTTACTGCAAGGCTTAGCTTCTCTGGAAAGGACTGAAAGAGCGAAGGTGTGCGTCCGTTATAGATGACTCGCGAGAAGCGCTGCACACCGTAGCAATCTTCTATGCAACCCAGCATCCACCCAGTCGGCGCAACAACCATATCCGCTCCTGCCAGACCGCGCGCCACGATACCGCGATACCAGTAGGCCCAGGAATCGCGAGGATACTCACCGCGCACTTCCCGGAACCAGCTCATCACGTCGCTGTGCGCCACCAACACTTTGGGTTGCGCAGTGTTGACAGAGCCAAAACAGTACTGGCTCAGATGCAACACGTCCGGCTTGCATTCGGCGATTACACGTAGCAGGTACGCGCATGATTCGGAGATGTCGTCCTCGGAATCCTGCATCCACTCCAGGCGAAAGCTCGTTGGGTAATACGAAACGCCAGAAAGGCCTGCAAGCCAGGACCGCTGAGCACGACTAGGTACTCCGCCAAAGCTGACCAGGGTGACTTGTACTCCGCGCGTCACCAACCCCGTCACCAGCTCGCGAGTGTAGCTCCACACGCCGCCGACCGTATCGGTTGTGACGAGAATGTGCATGGTCACTCCTAATTTCAACTAACCGCCGCGGAGAGTTGGTAGATTCGCCGTGGCGGTTTCATGCTCGGCGCGGGCGATGGATGCAGTTTGCATCTTGCGCCGCGCCTCCGCTCCCGGAGGCAGGTACTCCATCCGTGAGCAGCAAATTCATCAGGCGGTTAAGCCGTAGGCGATCAACCGACCCGACGCCTCTTCCGCCCTATCCACTGCACTTTGTGAGCGCAGCCATTGCACAAGTTCGGCTACGCCTGACTCAAAACGATGCCGCGGACTATAACCCAGAAGCTGTTGTGCCTGCGAAATATCTCCGAAACAATGCCGAATGTCGCCCGCACGATACTTGCCTGTGATCTCCGCCGCCCCCTTTACATCAAGCGTTCGTGACAACGTCTCTGCCACAGCCCGAATCGTGATAGGACTTCCTGAGCCGATGTTCAGCGCCCGGCCATCAGCTTCGCTCCTCAGCATCGCAAGCATGTTGGCCTGCACAACATCATGCACGCTGACAAAATCGCGCAACTGTTCGCCGTCTTCGAAAATGAGTGGAGCTCTTCCGTTGAGCAAACGAGAGGCGAATATCGCGGCAACTCCCGTGTACGGATTCGATAGCGCCTGGCGAGTTCCGAAGATGTTGAAGTAGCGGAGGGCAACTACCGGCACTCCGTAGGTACGCCCAAAGAGCAAGCTCATCTCTTCTTGATCTTTTTTCCCAAGCGCGTAGATCGAACTGCATTGCAGCGGTTTGCTCTCGCCAGTTGCAGCGGGCTCCAGCGCTAGCCCACACTCAGGACAGGCTACCTCCCACTGCTTTGCCTTGAGCTGTGCCGTGGGGCGCGGCGGGGGCGCAACGCTTCCATGATCCGGGCAAACGTAGCGGCCCTCTCCGTAAATGGACATGGATGAGGCCACAACCAGCTTTTCAATTTTGTTTCCATGGTCGAGCACAGCCTGCAAGAGGTTCGCCGTGCCCTGCGTATTGATCTCCATGTACTGGGCGATCTGGTACATGGACTGCCCGACACCAACCGCAGCCGCAAAGTGATAGACCACGTCAACGCCGGTCACAGCCTGGCGAAGTGCTTCAAGATCACGCACGTCGCCGCGCACGAACTCCGCTTCGCGCGAAAGATATTCCGGGAAGCTACCCCGATGAACCTGGTCGCTGAGATTGTCAAAGACACGGACAGAGTGACCCTCGGCAAGCAAGGCATCCACTGTGTGCGAGCCCACAAATCCCGCGCCACCCGTTACCAGAATCTTGCGACTCATGCCTGCTCCATTCGCACTACGAACTCACGCTCGGCCGGAGCGCTGACACCCGAGGTTCGTCCCCGGGGCGCGTAACGCTTCACAGCCCAGCGCGCGAAGTCAGCGAAGTCTTCAGGATTTTTTGCTGGACTTGTGTAATGCGGCGCAACACCGAGGTGTTCCGGCGTAAAGCATAAGGTGATGGTAGTATCGAACTCGTCGAGCGCGGACATTTGCCGGTCAAACCAAGACTCTGCGCCAGGACGGAACCAGTCTGCCCAACTGATACCGGTACGCACTGACCTCACGCCCAGCTCCCGCAGACGCTCCACGCCAAGTTCCAGGCGGTGATCCTCAAAGTGAAACCACTGGCAAACCCCCATCCCTGACGGGAAATTCGCAGCCGCAAGCTTTGGCGATCCGTCCTCACGAAACAGGCCCATGTAGTAATGCCGGTAATATGCGCTGCCTTCCGCTTCCTTGTGGCGCGTGGTCGCCGTCCATGTGGCAGGAAGATCGAAGAGGCTGTACCAATGCACGCGCTCCACGAGCGGCAGCAGCAGTTCCGCTGACTTCTGCATTCCAAAGAGTTGAACCTCTTCGGCGCCAAACGACGATGCCCCCGCTTCGCTTACCCAAAGCGCTTTGTCCTTGGCCACGGCACGAATTTCATCGAGCTTCTTAGGCCATTCGGAGATATTCCAATGATTCCAGTCAAGAGGAAAGCCATGAACGGCGAGGATGTCCACGGAGTCCAGCACACCATGACCGGAGAGCAGCTCAATGAAACGGGGATCTATAGGAGAAATGCCGCCGAGAACGATCTTGAGCTCCGGATTGGTCTCCCGGATCGCCCTGGATCCGGCTTGAACCAGAGAGGCAAACTGCTTCCACTCCGGGTCCAAGGTGAAGTCCCAGTGCGAGAGATTATTCGGCTCATTCCACAACATCACGGCTTCCACCATCAGGCCCTGCCCCTCCTAAATTCCTCGCTCTCGGACTAACATTCGCGAGCAGCTATAGCGTTCCGTCCAACTCCATGTGATGTACAAATCGACCCTCGCGTGACAGCGCATTGGGTGAACAAATCCAGGTTTCACTCTCGGGGTGAGCTTCAATCTCCAGCCCCGCAGAACGCAACATGCCTTCAGCGGCTGCCCGATTGGGAATCCACCAGTTTGTCTGGTCATTGGAGTAGCTGTTTTCCACGAAGTACATCTGCGGCCAGCTCGGGTCGGCAAAGATATCCTTACGCCAGAAATCGTAATCGCTCTCCCAGGGCTTCACCTCTTCGGAGCCTCGAATCATGGTCTGGAATACCAACTTCCCGCGCACCTTGCTCACCACCTTGTCCAAGGCGAACAGCGGATAGCGCAAGTGGTAGAGCACGCCCATGAAGATGACAAAATCAAACTGGCCCGCGATCTCCTCCACTTGGTACACGCTTCGTTTTTCCAGTTCGATCTCAAGCCCGAGCGTGCGAGATGCCAACCGTGCCTGTTCCAGATAGCGATCACATATGTCAATGCCAAGAACCCGGCTTGCGCCACGCTGCTTCATCTGGAGCGAGTAGAAGCCGCCGTTGCAACCGATATCAAGCACCGTCGCCCCGGTCAAGTCCTGGGGGAGCGCAGGCGAGATATGCCGCCACTTTATGTTTGGAAAATCGCCAAGAAAGTGATTGGGCGCGGTCTGGATTCCACGCAGGTCAATGTTGTGAAACCAGTCGCCAAGTTCGGAGATCTGTTGTGCCAGCGGATCGGGATCGGGGGCCGTATAGGCGGATGGCAAACTCTGCAATGGTGGCATCAGACTTTCCCGGCAGTGATGCGATAGACTCCGCTTTCCGCCTATCGACTTGGACGCACGAGCTTCTACTCGGGATGCCTAGCCCACTGAAAGGGTCCATTCCCTATATCGTGCGGCGCCCCGTCAGCAGATTGACCACGGCGATCACGAGGGCAACCACCAGCAGCAGATGGATCAGCGAGCCCGCTACATGAAAACCCCATCCCAGCAGCCAAAGCACCAGCAGAATCGCAAAAATTGTCCAGAGCATTTGTCCCCTCCCGCCGCGGTATTGTATTCAGCCGGGCTCACAACTTTGAGTGAGTCTGCACCCCTGAAGTTGGCCGGGAAGAACAATTGTGTTCAAAGAAAACGCGCAACCGGGATGACCGGTTGCGCGTAAAGGCAAAAGAAGAAGGTGAAAATGGTTAGTTCACACTCTCCAACCGAGAACGGATGCTGCTGGCAAGCTGGCAGACAGAAGTCAGCTTCTCCATTGCGTCCGGCGGCATGTCGTGGCTGCGCATTGCAAGTTCTGTAGAAAGCAGAATTCCAGTCACAGCATCGCGAATCTCGCTGCGCAACTGGGACTCGGCCGCACGAATGGCAATCATGCGGGACTCGCGGTTGCGGCGCATAGCAAACCGAAGCTCGCGAGTGATGCGCTCAGCGTTGCTAATGGCGAGGTTTACATATACGGGTACGGCCAAGCCTAGATTATTGAGCAAGGTCTCCAGCACGTCGCCTTCAGCTTCCACCATTGGATCGTCCATGATGACCGCCGAATACTCGTTGCTGCGCAGCATGCTGGCTGCCTTACGGACTGTTTCGCAAACCTCGACGGTCTCGCCTACCGCTTTTTCGAGGGCGCTTCCGCACTCTTCGCGGCGATTGCTCGATGTCACTAATAAAATCATGATTTCCTCATTGTGGCCCTCGCACGCACACGAGCGGGGGCGAAGAAGCCGCTTCCACGTCTTCGGTCCAGGGTGCTCTCTTACTGCAAAGCGCCGTATTCTTTAAGTTTGCGGTAAAGGGTGGTCTTCCCGATCCCAAGCAGCCGCGCAGCCTCGAGTTTGTCTCCGTGTAGCATTTCGATAGCGCCGAGGATGGCCTGTTTCTCCATCTCCGCAATCGGCAGAATGCCGCGCCGGGGAATTGCCCTTTCCGATGCCGGCTCCGCCTGCTCCCGCCAGTTCTGAACGGTGGTGGGAAGATCGGCAATGTGGATCGTCGGGCCGCTGGTTAAGGCGCATGCGCGCTCAATGCAGTTCTCGAGTTCTCGGATGTTGCCTGGCCAGTCGTAGCTGAGCATCAGCTTCAGCGCATCGTCGCTGATGTTGCGCTGCATTCCGGTTGAGCGTGTGAGCCGCTCCAGAAAATGTCCTACCAGCAAAGGTATATCCTGCTTGCGCTGTCGTAGCGAGGGTATGCGAAGACTGAGCACATTGAGGCGGAAATAGAGATCCTTGCGGAATGTCCCTTGGGCAACTGCCTGTTCCAGATCGCGATTGGTCGCCGCCAGCACACGGACATCAATGGGTATTGCCTTCGTGCCGCCCACCGGTCGTATCTCCTTCTCCTGGAGAGCCCGTAACAGCTTGGATTGCAAATCCGTTGGTAACTCGCCAATCTCGTCCAGGAAAATGGTGCCGCCATCCGCAGCCTGCAACAAGCCATCCTTGTTCTTGTTCGCTCCGGTGAAAGCGCCTTTAACGTAGCCGAAGAGTTCGCTTTCGATCAGCGTCGGCACCAGCGAACCGCAGTCGATGGCCACAAAGGGCTTGTCCCGGTAAGGCCCTGAAAAGTGGATCGAGCGAGCGACCAGTTCCTTGCCGGTTCCGCTCTCACCAAGGATCAACACCGGATGCGAGCTGTGCGCTCCCTTGGAGATGATGCGATAGAGCTTCTCCATTTCAGGGGAGCGGCCCACGATAGCGCCGAACCCTTCCTTGCTCTTCACCTGCTGCCGCAAAATCCGGTTCTCACTGGAAAGCTGAAGGTGGCCCAGTACCCGGTCCAGAATCATGCGCAACTCTTCGAGATTGAAGGGCTTGGTCACATAATCGTAAGCGCCCTGCTTCATCGCCTGCACAGCCGACTGAACGCTGGCGTAACCGGTCATCACGATGACCACCGTCTCTGGACGGCGGCGCTTGACCTCCTTCAATACCTCCAGCCCACCCAACCCTGGAAGCCGAAGATCGAGCAGCACTACATCAATACTGGTGGTGTCCAGAACTCGGAACGCATGTTCCGCATTATCAGCAATATAGGTGGAGTAACCGATACCCTGCGCAACATCACGACAGCCTTCCCGGATGGACCGCTCATCGTCCACGATGAGCAGGTTCAGCAGGTTCGCCTCCGCTTTGTCGCGAGTGGGTTCCATAGCTAGCGCTCCCAAAATTGTAGTGATGGGTACTTCCGTTCTGGAAGTACCCGTATCACCCGTCCGTGTGCCGTGGGACACGCTTAAGCAGTGATTGACTTTCTGCTCCACTGCCGTGCCACTGCCTGAATCCGCCATCGATCTTGCCTCCATGCTGCTTTAATATCGTTGTAAACTCAAAATTGCGACGGTGTTGGATCAGCGGGCAGACTGCCCGGGGAGGGCTCCCCATCGCCGCACGCCGCCAGCAATTGACCACGAAGTTCCCGAACCAGCGCGCTGCCACGCTCGCTTTCCTCGCATATATCCGAGGCGTATGGTGCCAGCGATCCACCCTCGAGATACTGGGAAAGCAAGCCCGCCGCGATCATGACGCCAGTGAAGACATTTGCCAGTTCGTGCATGTTATGGCGCATCGCGCGCACGCTATCGCCGTCCAAGACAATACCGTCCAGCTTGCCCGGCAGTTCAGGGTTACCTGCGTTCGTGTTCATTTCGGTGTTCACGCCATTTTGAAATGCAATGCGCGTGCCAAATTGGGTTAGAAAACGCAAATCATTGCAGTACTAGGGGGTTGCGTAAACTCTGCCGCACACTGCAGCTCACTTTGCACTAGGCGTAGATTCCAAAATGGAACATAAGAACGAGAATTCACTCTTAACCTCCTTGCTTATATAAGCTTGCCATCTTGGGAATTAATTCCTTAAACGGGTGAACAAAGGGCGAAGATTCCGATGTGATTAGCATTCACCGAGATGAAGTTTGGAGCGCCTTCGCGCTCGGTTGATAGAGGGGGCTATCGAGTCAGCAGCCCATTGTGAATAGTGACAAGGTGGAGCGCACCACGCAGCACAATGGCTCCGGAGATCTCAAAGCCGCTGTCACTTTCATTCCGCCATTGCCGTCCCTGGTCCCGGCTCACGTAGACGCTCTGCGAGCCTGCGGTAACGGCCAGCAGCAGTTCACCATCAGAGTGCATCGAAATAATCTCGCGCGCGGGAAGACCATTGAGCACGTGTTCCCAGACTCCGCGTTCTGGAGACCAGCAAAATGCCCCCTCGCGGGTTCCAATCCATAGTTCTCCGCTAGAAGCAATGGTAAGTGAGTAGATTCTCGAAATCCATTCTGGTAAAGTCGGATGCAACCAGTGTTCGTGTTGATTACGGCTGTACCAGACGCCTCGCAGGCTGGCGACGGCCACCGCCTGACTAAGGCTGGAAACCGCGATGAACTGCTCTTGACTATCCAGCACTTCCCTCTTCCAACCCTTGCCTTCGTCATCACTCACAAGCAGTCCGTTTTCGGTCGCAGCGAACCACCGCGATCCCAGCGCCAGGGATGCCACGTGTCCTTCAAACTGGGAATGAACGATTCGTGGCGGCACGTTTCCTGAGACCATCGTCTTTCCGCTCTTCCCGCGAACAGGCTTACGGGGCGAAACCGGTTCTTGGCTCACAACCTCGCGACTGGGCACCCAGCGGCGCGAGGCAGTTTCAAAGAGGAAGACCCCGTGACTTGTGGCCGCCACCAGTTCTCCCCGGGTTGACTGGGCCAGGTCAAAGACGTCGAGCGCTTCCAGACCACCGCCGAGCGGTGACCAGATTCCGTCGTGCAAATGGAAAACCCCGCCAAATTCCTTGTCATTAAGGACCGATGCGTATAGATCGGAATGCTGTTCGGAGTCCACCACAACCGCCGAGATCTGCCGTTGCGAGAAACCGTCATTGGACGGATGGAACGTCGCGCCCGCGTCCTCGGATGCAAATACCCCTCCGCGGTCGGTGGCAATCAACACGCGACGGGAATCGCGAGGATCCACCAGAACATCGTTAAGAATGTAATTCGGAGGCGAGATCAGCTTGAAAGTCGTTCCGCCGTCCGTCGTCTTCCATAAACCCTCGGTGGTTCCCGCATAGACTACGTGAGCGTCGCGTGGGTCCTGCTGCAACACACGAGTACGCCGCGCGGTTCCGGGAATTCCCTGTATCTTGTGAAACAGATCCCCGCCGTTCTCGCTCTTGTAAATGCCGGAGCACGCACTGGCAAAAACCGTCTGCGGATTGGAATGGTCGAGAATGATGGAGAAAACGTCGGAGTCGTCGATGACTCCCTGCTTGATCACGTTCCAATGCACTCCACCGTCAGAGGTCTTCCAAGGCAAGTGCCAAGTCCCTGCGTAGATGATCTTCGGATCGTGTGGATCAATGGCAACCGACTCGAAATTCTTCAAGTCGGAATGGCGCTCTGGAGTAATGCGCACCCAGCTTTCGCCCCAATTGGTGCTGCGATAAAGTCCATCAAGCGCACCGACAATGAGCATTCCCGGCACAGAATCGGCCAGCGCCAGTGCCTGAATGCTCTTGTTTCGCAAAGACATGGCCTGCTGCCAACTACGTCCCCCATTGCGGCTGACAAAGAAGCCTCCGCCGGAGCCGGTTACACTCCAGCCTGCAACATAGATGACTCCGGGGCGCGACAGATCAAATGCAATGTTCTCCAGCATGAGATCTTGCCCGAAGCCTAGGTGGGCGAAGTACTGCCAGTGTCTTCCGCCATCCTTGGACTCAAACAATGTTCCAGCGCCGGAGCCGAGCAGGACGTGATCCGGTTGTGCGGGATCATATGCAAGGGCGCGAGCATTGCCACCGTACGGACCAATAGGACGCCACTGCGCTAGCGCTGGGACCGTCAGAAGCAGCGCCACAGTGCCAAGCAGGATGCTCCAACGTATCCACAATGCAATACTACTCATCTTTGGCATCCGGCTGCACGCTCCTAATTGACTCAGAGTTTCGGGCTCTCAATCTTACGACTTCTTCGCATTGGCATTCATCATGCAGTGCGTTACGACATTCCAGCTTGGAAAGAGAAATGTCGAGCAAAACTTACACGAAACTAAGTTCCTGCATCTAATTTACATAGTAAAAGTTCCTAAACGAGTGGGCCGGCAGCATGGCCTCACAGCAGGAAGCGGGAAAGGGCACTCTCCAGATGGGTTGGGAAAAAGTACTGATAGTGGAAGACGAAGAGCACGAGCGCTCCGGCTTGGCGGAGCTGATTTCCGCTTGGGGATATCTCACCGAAACCGCACGGGATGGTCTGGAGGGCGTCGGGAAGATTGAATCCTGGGAGCCAGGAATCGTAGTAAGTGATCTCAAGATGCCACGCATGGATGGAATGGAGATGCTCGAACGAGTCTCGCAGAGTCCGCGAGAGCTGTCTTTCATCCTTCTCACGGCCCAGGGCTCAATCGACGCCGCAGTAGCGGCCATGAAGCTCGGCGCATACGACTTCATCGAAAAGCCGGTGAACCCGACGCGGCTGCGCAACATCCTGCAAAACGCTGCCCGGCAGCGCGGCACCGACCGCGAACTGGAAGCGACACGACGCCTTCTGCGGGACAGCGGAAAACTTGGATCACTGGTCGGCGCCTCACGCAAGATGCAGGAGATCTTCCACCTCATTGAACTAGTCGCCCCGAGCACGGCGTCGGTTCTGATAACCGGCGAGAGCGGGACAGGCAAGGAACTGGTTGCTCGCACCATTCACGAACTTTCTCCGCGCAAGAACCGGCCATTCGTCGCAATCAATTGCGCAGCGATCCCGGAGACACTGATCGAGAGCGAGATATTCGGTCATGAGAAGGGCGCATTTACCGGGGCACTCGAGCGTCGCACCGGCTGCTTTGAACTGGCCGAGAGCGGGACGCTTCTCCTCGATGAAATCGGCGAGATGCCGGTCGGCACGCAGGCTAAGCTTCTCCGCGTACTGGAAGATCGCAAACTTCGGCGTTTGGGCAGCAAGTCCGAAACGACGGTTGACGTGCGCGTGCTCGCGGCTACCAACAAGGTTCCAGAGGAAGCGGTAGCAAGAGGCCAGTTGCGCAATGACCTCTATTATCGTCTCAATGTCTTCAATATCCATATGCCTCCTCTTCGTACTCACAAGGAAGACATCCCGAGCCTTACGCATACACTGATACAGGACATGAACGCGAAGCACCAGCGTAACGTGCGCACAGCCAGCGATGCCGTAATGCAAATGTTTGGTAACTTCTCCTGGCCGGGCAATGTGCGTGAGTTGCGCAACACGCTCGAACGCGCGGTGATTGTCTGCGATGGCAGTGTGATCGAGCCGCGTCATCTTCCACCTGCTTTTGGAGCCAATCCGATGCGCTTCTCTCAGAGCGACGAAGACGCTATTCACCTTGGCGTGGGCACCACGGTGGATGAGGGTGAGCGCAAGTTAATCCTCAAGACACTGGAATCGACCCACAACAACAAGACTCGGGCAGCGGAGATCCTCGGAATCAGCCTGAAGACATTGCACAATAAACTGAAGGAGTACGGGACGCAGGGAAAGCAGGTCGGCGTAGGCTCAGGATGCGAGACCGGCGACGCGTAAACAGTTAGCCAGCTTTTGCTCCCCATTCGATGCCGAGGCTTAGGCTCAAAACAAAGTTGGTGCTGGCAATCAGCGGAATGGTCTTCGCGCTGGTTGCCACGCTTTCCTGCGTGTACGTGTCTCAGATACTTCGCCAGCGCATCCTCGAAAGTTACGAGAACGCCGACTTCATTGCCCACCAGGTGCTGCACGCCGCGAGACAGGCCCTGGAAACCGAACTCCCCAACGCCAGCCTTGAACCGCAGGATTCCATGCAGGCCCGAAATGCCATCGCCGCAATTCTCCAGCGTGATGAAGCCATGGACTCGCTGCTGCAATCGGTGGTCGGCTACAACGTGGAAGTGTACGACGCCGCACTGACCGATCCAAACGGGATCGCGCTGCTCGATACGGATATAGGTTCGGTGGACAAGTTGGTGCCCCGCCGCGCTGCGCTTTCCACGCTGCGCGATGGCGGCTTCCTGAACCAGATTCGCGCCGTGTGCGGGCCTGCACGCGTCTACGAGGTCACGCTGCCGGTGCAGCGCCAAGGTGCTCCCTTCGGAGAGATTCGCGTGGGACTCTCCACTCTATTTCTCAAGCAGGAATTGGTGCCGCAACTCAACCGTGCTCTTCTGCTCTCGGT
>Ga0224527_1001232_pt1 | contig 13310 bp, 8 predicted proteins | sample CBST0metaG_FD_179882 | JGI IMG/M metagenome (GOLD analysis project Ga0224527, IMG submission 179882) | Peat soil microbial communities from Stordalen Mire, Sweden - C.B.S.T0 | ecosystem: Environmental > Terrestrial > Soil > Wetlands > Peat | place: Sweden: Norrbotten County, Stordalen Mire... | reverse complement strand
AACGTGCTGCGCGCCATGCAGGTGGCAAAAGAAAAACAAATGGTAACCGTAGGATTGAGCGGACGTGCAGGCAAGCTCGCCGAGCAGGTGGATCACGCCATCTGCATTCCATGCGAAGCCACGCCACGCATACAGGAGGCCCATATTCTCACCGGGCACATCCTCTGCGAGATCATTGAATCGGAGTTGTTCTAGGCGGAATTGCAGAGCGCGGTTTGCACTTGCAGGCCGCGCTGCTCAGGCCTTTTCAGTCTGTGTATCAGTGCTCGCGCGCAGCGGTTCGCCCGCGCCGAATTCAAAGTTGATACGCTCCTGCTCAATCGCGAACGGCCTCTTCTGCACCATCGTATGAATGGCTCCCACGTACTCGCCGATCACGCCCATGAACAGCAGCAACAGTGATCCAAGGAAGAAGAATCCAATCAGGATTGGCGCGACGCCCACGGAGAAGCTTCTCCAGAAGAACAGCTTGTAAGTGAGATATCCGAATGCCGTCAGCACGGAAATCATCGCTCCACCGAAGCCCGCAAACACGGCCATGCGTAGTGGAACCTTCGATAGATTTGTAATGCCCAGCATCGCCGTGTCATACAGAGTATAAAAATTGTTTGCCGTAATCCCGCGTGTTCTTGCCGGCTGGTGGTAGGGCAGCTCCACCCGCGGAAAACCAAGCTCCGCGATGATGCCGCGAAAATACGGATACGGGTCATCGAAGGACTTGATGATGTCCACAACCTTGCGATCATAAAGACCGAATCCAGTGAAGTTCTCGTACGTTTCGATTCCGGAGAGCCGGTTCACAAGCTTGTAGTATTGCTTACGAATCCAGAACATCAGGCTGCTCTCGTCGCTCGCCACTTTCACGCAGATCACCACCGGCGTTCCTGCCTCCCAGTGATGCACCATATCCACAATCATCTCCGGCGGATCTTGCAGGTCGGCAACAATGCCGATCACGCAGTCGCCCGTGGTCTGATGAAAGGCGTGCATGGGCGAGCGGATGTGGCCAAAGTTGCGCGTGTTGCGGATGACCTTGACGTTGCGATCCATTGCCGCAATCACCTTCAGCACACCGAGCGTGTTGTCGGTGGAAGCGTTGTCAATGAAGATGTGTTCGTAGCGATAGTCGCCCAGCGATGCTACTGCCGCGCGCACGCGCTCGTACAACTCGCGCACATTCAATTCTTCGTTGTAGCAGGGCGTGATGATACTGATAGTTTTCAATGGATTACTCCGAATCGTCAAACGTCAATTGTCGCGGATCAATCTCATTCGCGTGTTTCTTGTACCAACCGTAAAGTTCGCTCACACAGTCGCTCATCTCCCGAAAGGCGAATCCGCCCATCTCGCTTATCATGCGCGAGTTGTTCGCGCTGTACTCCGCGCCCATCGCCGGATTACGCACAACGATCTTCGGTGCTCCACTAGCGGCTTCGGCCACCATCTCTGCCAGTTGCACCAGGGAGTAAGCTTCACCCCTGCACACGTTGTAGGCCTTCTGCTGCGGTTCGTGCTCCAGAAACCATTCGAGTAACTTTGCCAACTCGCGCACGTAGAGGTAATCGAACATCACGTTTTGCCGAATGACAATCGGCAGTCCTTTCACCGCACGTGCGCAGGCGTTGGAGATGAAGCGCACGTCCCAAGCCTCGTACTTGCCGAAGACTCCGAAGAGGCGGAGCACATAGATGTTTTCCTGCGTCTCTGCGTGCTTGGTGCAAATGTATTTCGAGAAGCCATAAGGATCGGTGGGCACGTGCGTATCAAAGTAGCTCTCGCTCACTTGCGGCGGAAGTCCCGCACGGCTGTACTCGGCGCCGGAGCCGAAGTGCAGCATGCGTCCGAAGAGCGTGCGGTTGCGCGCAAGATTGAAGTACATCCGGCAGTTGCGGTCCAGCATGTCGTCCGGTGCGCCCGTGCGGCGGTTGGAGCGCGTGGTAGCCGTATGCACCACTGCGTCAAAATGTCCGTTGCGCAGGTACTCACGCACGGCATCTTCGTCGAGCAGGTTCAGTTCGGACGAAGATGCCGCAGCGATCTGGTAGCGGCTGCCGAGTTCCTCTACAAGGTTGCGTCCAATGAAGCCCGATCCGCCTGTAATCAGTACCTTCACGCAGAGGCCTTTTCTGCACGCGACTGCGCGCACGTCTGGAAAATCCAGCGTACAACAGAAGCTGACTTGTTCATCCTGCCATTATGCCTTGTCTGCAACGGTGAGGGTAGCTTCGGCGAGAATCATTTCGATCAGTTCGCGCACTGCGCCATTCCCGCCGCGGGCAGTCGAGACAAAGCCGCACCGTTCGCGAATGGCAGGCTGCGCATCGGCAGGAGCCGCCGCAAGCCCAGCAATTTCCAGTGCCGGAAGGTCATTCACGTCATCGCCCATGAAGCAGACTTCGTGGAGTTCCAGCTTGTGCAGAGCTGCGATGTTCTGCAAGGCCCGGGCTTTATCCTTGCAGGATTTTTCAACGTCGCTGATTTGCATTTTCGCAGCCAGCCGGTCAATCAGCGGGCTGTCTTCGCCAGAGATAAGCGCCAGCTTGATTCCCGCCTTGCGCGCTCGCGATAAGCCCATGATGTCGGCGAAGTGGAATCGCTTCCACTCCTCCCCGTTCGGCCCCCACCAGAAAGAACCATCGGTGAGTACGCCGTCCACATCCATGGCGATCAGCTTAATTGCCACCAGTAGCTCCGACGCGGCGCAGCTTCTTGAGAATGGGCTGTTCGCGGTCCAGCACGCGCTTCACGCCGTCTCCCATGGAGCGCTCGACCACGCGGATATAGCTCACCAGTTTTGTAATTCCGTTGGGCTCCAGCGAGGCGGCCTGGTCAGAGCCCCACATGGCGCGGTCGGTGGTGATGTGGCGCTCGACAATGCACGCGCCCATGGCTACTGCGGCAACCGAGGAGGGGAGTCCGGACTCGTGCCCTGAGTATCCCACTGGAACGCCATAGCGCTCTTCAAGAGTGTTGATTGCGCGCAGGTTCAACTCTTCGTAATGCGCGGGATAGGTGCTGCACGCGTGCAGCAGGGCAAGGTTCTCTTTGCCGAGCACCTCAACCGCATGATCAATTTCAGCAACCGTGCTCATGCCGGTGGAGAGCAGAATCGGCCTTCCGGTGGCGCGCGTATGGCGCAGCAGGTTGTCGTCAGTCAGCGAGGCCGAGGCAATCTTGAAGCAGGGCACATCGAATTCGTTGATGAAGTCAACTGAGGGCTCGTCCCACGCAGAGGCAAACCAGGGAATTTTGACGGCGCGGCAGTACTGATCGATCTCAACGAAGTCGTCGTGATCGAATTCGAGACCACGCTTCAGGTCGCCGTTCGTGGGACCAAAAGGATTTTCGCGGGGCTTCGCCAGCTCTTCCGCTGTGTACACGATTTCGATTGTGCGCTTCTGGAACTTGACTGCGTCACAGCCGGAGGCAACTGCAATGCTGATCAGCCGCTTTGCCAAATCGACATCGCCATTGTGGTTAATGCCAATTTCGGCGATCACGTAACAGGGAGAGCCGGCCCCTACCGTTTTGTTTCCCAGTTGAATCGTGCGCGTGTTCCCCTGTGTTGTTCCCGCCATTTATGATGTCTCCGTCCTGCAAATTGAAAACGCTGTTTCTACTTGGGACGCGGGCAGCCGTCGGCCTCTCCGCGTTTCCAAAGACATACTTAGTGCAAGTTTGCTTCCATCCTGAAACTCTTGAATTCAAAGAGCCTCGGGCGCAAGCGGAACACAATTTGCGATAATCCGCGCTGCAGATAGCGTCATATTGCACGACGCCACCCGAAATCGGCAAATTTCGCGGTGGGCATCCGCTCCGTTGAACGCCCTCAAATTATATATCGCTAGGGCATGAAACGTTGACCGCGTCTCCCGCGTGGGGTACGTTTGAGAACTCTAGGAGATACATGGTTCAGAACTTCCGCCGCTGCGCCATTCTGCAACTTCTCACCCTGTTGCTCTTCTGCCTGCCGCTTTTCGGAGAGGGCTTTCATGCCGTTCGTGCGCGCCATGTGATGGTGGCGAGCGTACATGCTCAGGCGTCCAGTGTAGGTGCGGAGGTGATGCGCGAGGGTGGCAACGCGGTAGATGCCGCAGTGGCCACGGGATTCGCGTTGGCCGTGGTTCATCCTGCGGCGGGCAATCTGGGCGGGGGTGGATTCATGCTCTACCGCACCGCCAACGGCGAAACGCATTTCCTCGATTTCCGCGAGATGGCACCGGCGGCTGCTTCACGCGATATGTACCTCGACAAGTGGGGCAATGCCACCGGAGAGAGCCGCTACGGCTATCGCGCGGCTGGAGTACCAGGCACCGTGGCCGGGCTGGTGGAGGCTGAGCGACGATGGGGCAAGCTGGGGCTGGCAAAGGTGATGGAACCGGCCATCCGGCTGGCGCGCGACGGTGTAGCGGTCACGCAGTATGAAGCCGCGATCATGCAGGACGAGGATCTGGCGCGCGACCCGGAGTCGAGGCGAATCTTTCAACGTGACGGGAAATTCTACGAGCAGGGCGAGTTGCTGAAGCAGCCGGAGCTGGCCGCAACTCTGGAGCGGATTCGACGCAACCCTGACGATTTCTATCATGGCGAGCTGGCGAAGCAGATTGCGGCGGCGATTCAAAAGGGCGGAGGCATCATCACGTCCGCAGACCTTGCCGCGTACAAGGTTGTGGAGCGCACACCTCTTCATGGAACCTACCGTGGATATGACATATTCAGCGCTCCGCCGCCCTCATCCGGAGGAGTTACGCTGATAGAGACGCTGAACATTCTGGAAGGCTTCGACCTGCACGCAGCGCACCGCAACTCTGCGTTCCACCTGCACTTGGTAGCTGAGTCCTATCGCCGCGCTTTCTTTGATCGCGCTGTATTCCTCGGAGATCCCGACTTCGTGGAAATTCCGGTGGCACAGTTGACGGACAAGAAGTACGCTGGGCTCTGGCGCGCCTCCATCGATCCGGCGCGAGCCTCTGGGAGTGCGGAGTTGCAGCGCCCCAGCATGGCGCAATTGGACGAGTCGGCCGCAATGCATCCGCCCGACGTGGGCTCTGAAAAGCAGGAGACAACCCATTATTCAGTGGTGGACGAGGCAGGCGACGCCGTTGCGGTAACCACCACGCTCAACGACTCTTTCGGCTCACGGACTACACTTCCCGGCCTCGGCTTCCTGCTCAACGACGAAATGGACGACTTTGCCACCAAGCCGGGATCTCCGAATTTGTACGGGCTGGTGCAGGGCGAGGCGAACGCGATTGCTCCGGGCAAGCGTCCCTTGAGTTCGATGACGCCGACCATGGTGGTGAAAGACGGACGTCTTTTGCTGGTGCTCGGCTCGCCCGGCGGAGCAACTATCCCCACTACCGTGGCGAATGTGATCATGAACACGGTGGATTTCGGCGAAGATATTCAGCGAGCGGTAAACGCGCCCCGCTTTCATCATCAGTGGATGCCAGACGAAATGCGCGTCGAGGGCTGGCAGCTCTCACCAGATACCTTGGAACTGCTGGAAAAAATGGGACATAAATTGAAGCGGACGAATTCCTGGGGCGACGGTGAGTGCATCGCAATTGACTGGAAGAGCGGTGACCGTCTGGGTGCAAGCGACGCGCGCAATGGCGGCGTCTCAGTGGGTTGGTAGTTGTGAGTTGGCAAACGCTGGATCGAAAATCAAGTGGAGCGGACAAATGTTAAAGGTAATATCGACGCACGTGCAGGTAAGGGAGCGGCTGCATCCGGGGATTCTTGAGAAGATGGCTGCAGGCGGCGCTACAGGAATCGAGATCTTTGCCATGCGCGGGCACTTTGACTACCAGAGCACACAGCACATACGCGAGATAGCTGGCTGGTTCCACTCGCGCGAGGGAGTCTCCTTCGAGTCGATGCATGCCCCGATGCAGGCCTCCAGCGAGTGGGGACGCAGCGATGCCGCTCCCATCAACATCGCAGGTCGGGACCGCAAGGAGCGAATCGATGCCATGGACGAGATCAAGCGCGCCATTGAAGTGGCCGAAGTGCTGCCCTTCCGCTTTCTTGTGCTGCATATTGGCGTCACTGGAGAGGCATTTGACGATCACAAGTTTGAAGGCGCGATGACCTCCGTTGAGCATCTGCGGGCCTTCGCCAAGCCGCTCGGAGTTCGCCTGTTGCTGGAGAATATTCCCAACGAACTCGCTGCACCAGACAAACTCGTGCAGATGATTCACACTCTGCATTATGACGACATCGGAGTCTGCTTTGATCTTGGACACGCACATCTGGAGCCTGGAGTGAAGGAGGCTTTTGACACACTCAAGCCCCTGATTCGCTCAGCGCATGTGCATGACAATCATGGAAACAAAGACGAGCACCTCTGGCCGGGACAGGGAACCATTGACTGGGCTGCCGCCATGGAGCTGCTGAAAAGCGCTCCTCAGGTTCCAGCGCTGGTGTTGGAAATCGAAGGCGACCCCGAGGGCGATCCCTCCTTTGGAGAGACGGTCTCGGATCACATGAAGGCCGCCTGGAAGACGCTGGAAGTGTAAGCACAGCGAACATCAGAAACCAGCAAACCTGCTCAAGCTCCCTGGAAACGCGCTTGTTCTTCGCTTACGGCGTTGCTGGCGGGAAGATCGCCAGCCACTAGCAGTGAAGTGTTGACGGGCTTTCGATCCAGCATGTCCCGCACTTTGAATGCCAGTGAAGTCATGCCAAAAGGCTTCTGCATCAGCGTTACTCCCGAACCCTGAACTCCATGCCGCAACACCGAATCATCTGTATAGCCGGACATATATATCGTCTTCAGATTGGGGCGGAGATTTGCGAGCGATCTCGATAACTCCCGCCCGCTCATTTTGGGCATTACGACATCCGTGAGCAGCAACTCGATGGAACCCTCATGTTGCTCGGCTACCAACAGCGCTTCGTGACCCGCGCCGGCGACCAGGACCGTGTAGCCCAAGCTCCTCAGAAACTCACTGATGGCTTCTCTGACTGGCGCTTCATCCTCGGCAAGCAGGATGGTTTCGGTTCCACTTGGCCGATGCGGCAGTTCCGTTGCCGACAGGGATGCGGTCGCCCCTGCGGTGCGTGGCAAATAGATTGTGAAACACGAGCCCTGTCCCGGCTCGCTGTCCGCCCAAACATAACCGCCGCTCTGACTCACGATGCCGTAAACCGTTGCAAGTCCCAGCCCTGTCCCTTTGCCAACTTCCTTGGTCGTGAAGAACGGGTCGAAGATTTGCTGCTGCACCTCTTTGCTCATCCCTATGCCGGTGTCGGAAATCGAGAGGCGGACATAATCGTCAGGAGCCACCAGTAGTCGTCCGCACACCCCCAAATCCTTCATCGGCACATTTGAAGTCTCGACTGTCAGAGTTCCGCCCTCAGGCATTGCATCTCGGGCGTTCACACAAAGGTTCATCAGGATCTGAACAATCTGATCCGGGTCTGCCCTGGTGGGCCAGAGTGACTCTGCTGGACATACCCTGAATTCGATATCTTCGCCAATGACCCTTTTCAGCATCTTTGCCGTGTCATCGATCACCGCATTCAGGTTGAGCACAACCGGGGAGATTATCTGCTTGCGGCTGTATGCCAGGAGTTGGCCGGTGAGACCGGCGGCACGGTCAACGGCTTTCATAATCTCGTTCGTACTTCTTCGCACCGGGTCGTGAGTAGGAAATGTGTCTTCAAGCAACTCCGTGTAGCTTCGTATCACCATGAGGAGATTATTGAAATCGTGCGCCACCCCGCCTGCCAATCTTCCTATGCTCTCCATCTTCTGGGCTTGCCGCAATTGCGACTCCAATTGAAGCCGTGGGGTAACATCATGGCGGGCCGATACAAATCCTGTGATCTTCCCTGAAGCGTCGTGAATGGCGGAGATTGTTCCATCCAGTTCGTAGAGTGACCCATCTTTCCTGCGATTGGTGATTCGCCCAGTCCACACTCTTCCTTCGCAAATCGTATTCCAGAGGGAGCGATAGTACTCGGCACCGTGCTTGCCGGACTGTAAGAACCTCGGGTTTTGGCCCACGGCTTCGCTTCTGGAATACCCGGAGCTCTTCTCAAAGGACAGATTGCAATATTGGATATTTCCGCTGACGTCGGTGAATACTATCTCCTCCACCGCCTGCTCGATGACAGCGGCGAGTTTTGAGCGTTCTTCCTCCGCCCGCATCCGCTCAGCCGTTCCGCGCATTCGTTCCCGTTGCGCGGCCACAGTCGCGCCCCAGAAAGACCGCCAGGTACTTTTGGTCTGACTCAGCAAGAAACCAAGATAGAGGCTCGTCAATCCAGCTAACGCATATCCGCCTCGGTTCCCCAAAGCAGCGGCTGAAATGATCGTCGGCCCCATGATCAGTGCTACACATCGGTGCGCAAGTCCAACGCTTGGAGACAGAGATGAGGATGCTCCCGCAGCAAGAGCAGCAGATATGAGCAGCAGGAACATGGACGTCCATTCCTGCGGATACAGTTGGATGGTGAGACCGCAGAAGATGCCCCAAACGGTAGCCGTTGCGTAGATGCTTGCGTAAAAGCCGAGACTTGGCCGGGGGGCGCTCGCTGGCATTTGATTGAGAATTCCGGTAGCCGCCACGATTCGCAATGTGCCTAGAATAAAGGTGAGGCTGGCGGCTGAGAGAATTATCGCGGGATGATCACGAAAGTACGACGTAGACAAGGCGAGTACAATCGAGGTCACAAAGTAAACAAGCGCTCCAGAACGCGCTCGTTTAGCGAGTGCTCTCTTAACTTCCTCGGCCATAGTGCCCCGAATCTCCGGTTCAAGACTCGCCCACGCTCTCGATTCCTCGGACATTCGTTATCCTTCAAACGCAAATGTTGCGTCCTCACTCTGCTCGACACCTGCCCGGAGCCGCAGAGTACCCCTTAAACATAACGGATCATTGGCGCCGAAACTGAATGGATCTCTTGGCCAGAGAGGAGAATGCGCCCATGCTGCTCACCTTGTTTTCTGTTCCTTGCTCCAACTTCATTTAGGCGGGTGGTTACATTGATTAGATCGGCTGAACGGATACAGCCCAGCCATTTTGAAACGAATAAACCCCAATGAGCGAGCCCAAAATGCAACCTTCCAATTGCGGAAGCCCATTCGCCGGGAGCGGCGCGACAAGCGAACGGCGCAAATGTACCGAGACTCAGAACTTGCCAGAATCAACTTCGGCATGCGCGCAGGTCGATCTTCGTTAGATGCAAGAACGTCGCTTATGCAACGAATGGTCCGGACAGACTTTGCCATACCGCGCTGCCGAAGGAGTAATTATCTACCGCGTTCTACTTTGGCCGCTCGGACAACTCGTCCAGCGCGTGTTTCAGCCGTTCGAGCTTCTGTCCAGCCTCGCCCAGCTTGCCTTCAGCGGTCAGCCGCTGATAATCAGCAAGGTCCCTTGCGGCGTCCGTAATCAGCGCGTTGCGATCTGTTGAAGGTGCGGGAGTCGCTCCGGGCTGTGCGGCGTGTTGCGCAGGTGCTTCTGCGGTGGCAGCATTCATCGATGATGCTCCTCCTCCGAAGAGTCCTGCCATTGCCGACTCGAATGTAGGTCCGTAGGACAGCCTGTCCTGCAGTGCGAGCACAACCAGACGCAACTCCGGCATTGGGCTTCGCTCCGCTTGCAGGTAGATTGGCTCTGCATACAACAACGCGCGCCCGGTGGGGATCACCAGCAAATTGCCGCGTCGCACATGCGAGCCCTGCTGATTCCAGAGCGTTAGCTGTCCTGAGAGTTGTGCGTTCTGATCTATTCGTGCCTCAACCTGCAGAGGACCGTCGACAAGCTTTGTCTTTGGAAAGTTGTACACCACAGCAGTGCCATAGTGCTCGCCGTCGCTGCGTCCAGCAATCCAGCCAATCAGGTTATTTCGGTTGGATGGTGTGAATGGAAGAATGTCGACGAACTCTACACCGGATTCGCCGGGCAGCTTCATCAACACAAAATTCGGCTCCATCGGTTGCGCTACAGGCTCGCCCCGTTCGTTCACTCCGGCTTTGCTGGCGGGTGTCCACAGATCCTCGCGGTTGTAGAAAACCTCAGGGTCGCTCATGTGGTAGAGACCATAGACTTCCGCCTGCAACTTGAGCAGCAGCTCAGAGTAGCGCACGTGTTTACGCACAGTCGGCGGCATCGCTGAAGCATCCTTGAAAAGCGTCGGAAAGATGTTGCGGTACACCGCAATAATCGGGTCCTCTGAGTCGAATACGTAGAAGGTTGTTGTACCGTCATATGCGTCAATCACTACCTTCACGCTGTTTCGCGCGTAGCTGACGGGGTTGTTGCCGAGTGAGTAGTGACGCGAGTAAGGATAGGTGTCAGAGGTTGTGAAGGCATCCATGATCCACGAAAGCCTTCCATCCTCGCCGACCACAATGTATGGATCAGAGTCGTAGGTCAGGAACGGAGCCAGCGCTGTCACACGTGCGCGCACGTTGCGCCGCATCAGCAACCGGCTGTCCTTGCTAACGTCGTCGCTGAAAGGCAGCTTTGCCAGATCGCCACGATCAAGCGCAATGACTATGCGGCGCAGCATTCCTCCGAGGACGATGCCCCCTTTGCCTTCGTAGGAAGTGAGGCTGTTGGTCTGTCCCTGCGGATAGTTGAATTCCTGCTGACGCGTTTTCACATACACGTCGCTGTCAGTCAGTTCTCCGAAATAGACCTCCGGGCGAGTCACCTCAAGGCCCTTCACCGTGCTCTGTACGGGCATGTTGCTCAGAATGAGCGTCGGCAAACCTTCCGGCGTAAAACCATTCACCGGATTCATCGTGACGCCGTATCCGTGTGTGTAGATCAGCTTTTCATTGATCCAGTTACGGCTGCTCTCTGGGAGTTTCTCTACGCTCAGCTCTCGCGTGGCGAGCATCACCTGGCGAATCGAGCCGTCAATCTCATATCGATCAATGTCGATATCAGGGAAGTCGTAATAGGTGCGGATCTCTTGAATCTGACGCAGAGTATCCTGTAGCGCGCGCCAGTCCCACAGCCGAATATTCTGAAGAGTGGCCTGATTGTTGGCGGCGTCGGCGGACTCCACCGTGGTCTCGGCAGAGAACTGCCGCTGCGAAACCTGATTCAACTTGTAGGCCTGTCGCGTCAACTCGATGTTGAAGCCAATGTAGGGCCGCTCCCGAACCAACTCATTCGGTTTGACGATGAAGCTGTTCACGTACCAGGCACACACCTGGAGTGCGACAAAGCAAACAACACCGGGAACGATTGCCAGTGCCAGCAAGCGCAGTCGCGGCAGCAGCGTCATGGCGTTTACTATCGCGATCACCGCCCCTGCAACGAGTGCGATGCAAACGAAGAGTATTCCCGTGAGCGTGACGTGGACGTCTGTGTAAGTGGCTCCTGAGAATATTGTGTGGTCGGCGAGCAGGAGCTCGAACCGACTCACATACAGCCGGAGCGCAAGCATCAACAACACAAACGCCAACGTAAGGGAGAGCCCGCGCCATGGCATCGGGTTGTAGCTATTGCTCTGTCTCTCAAGCGCACGGCTGCCTCCGGCATTGAGAAGAAAGAAGATGGCAATCCCCACCGTAAGCACTGCCAATGTCATCAGCCAGTCGGCAACGAGCTGTAATGCTGGAAGAGTGAACAGGTAAAAGCCCAGCGTCTTTCCGAAGATCGGATCCACCATGCCGCCCGCGATGCGAGGTGCGTACCAGAATCGCGCGAAGGTCGGCCACGCTCCCATCGTGTTGGTGCCCATCCCAAGAGCAACCACCAGCGAGACGCCGATTGCGACTATCCGCAGGACCGACCCGAACGGAAATGTCACAGCCTGTCCGCCAACTATGATCGTGCGGCTGCCCGGCAAGTCGGCGGAGTGCGCTAGCTTGAGAGCCAGAAACGTCCCGTAGAGAATGGCGAATGTCGCTACTGCGACCACGGCGAACGCTGCCCATTGAAAGCTCAGAGTTCTCCGGAACACGTCTCCGTAGCCAAGCGATCCGAACCAGAGTGAGTCGACGTAATACGACAACACTGACCGGCTGCCAATTGCCACGGCGAAAAGTACGCCGATAATCAGGAGGAAGTGACGGCGACGCTGCGGTGGACGTGGTTGTTCGACGGAATGGATTGGCATTGACTTACCCTGCTTTCACCAGCAATTCCGTCCCAGGATTCGAAACCAAGTGACAGTCCCAGGAGCAGAAAGCGCGCGTCCGAATTGTACGCCGCACAACGGACTGTTTGCGCGATGTACGCTACCCCGCTTATCGTGCGCGCCTAGACAGCATCATCTGGAGCCCCTCTTTTCTCCCCTCGGCGATACGTGAGCGGAATTCCTCGGCAGGCTTGGCCTCTCCAAAAGGATTGTTCTTCTCCGCCTCATCGAATGCCGCAAGCGCTCGCTCCGGCAGCCCCGCGTTCAATTCCGTAAATCCCAACTCCAAGTACAATCCAGCCGGACGGGCCGAAGTATTCACTGCTTCACGGAGCACGGTTTCCGTCTCAGAAAAGCGTTCCTGCTGCTTGTACAGACCCGCAAGTGCCAGCGAGGTTTGATCGTTGGGCTCAATTCGCAGGGAATCGCGCAACTCACGCTCGGCTTCCGCTGAGCGTCCCGTATAGAGCAATGCGAGTCCATGAAGGTAATGCAACTGTGAACTGCCGGAGAAGATGTTGCTCGCCAGTTCCAGCTCCCGCAGAGCTTCGTAATTGCGTCCCAACACTATGAGGATGGCGGCAGCATTGCGATGGTAGAGAAACTGCTCTGTCCTTCCCCGAATACCTGAAGCCGCAGGTGGGTTGTCGAACTGCACGCTATTGCAGTTGAGCTGCAACCGGTTGATCAGAGTAGCTGTCTCGGGCCGCACCCGCACGAAGAGCGCGCCGTGAGTATCCATATAGACGGGGCGCCATTCCTGGCTCTGGCAGAACTCGTCCAGGTGCGCCAACCCCGTCCCTAGGTCCATATCCAGCGATACAAGAATCGTGTTGATCCCTCGGGATGCGGCCTCACTTTGCCACAGCGGAGAATCCAGAGACACGCCCAATAGCTCCAGCGACCGGAAGAACAGTGCCTCTCCGAATGGATTACCTCGTCCGTCAATGTAGTCTGGATATTCCGGCAGGAGACGCCAGGCCACAAAACCGCCCACGTTGTACCCGCTGAAAACATTCCCTGGCAAACTCTCACGTTTCAGAAAAGCGGTTGCGTCCTCCGGATACCACGAAGATTCCCCTGCTCCAAAGATGGAAGAGTGGTATGGCTTTTCGAGATAAAACCGGTTGGTAGCCAGATCCGATATCCTCACGGCAGCAAGCAACGCAAGTGCCATGACGCACGCGAACCCGAGCGCA
>Ga0224527_1001231_pt1 | contig 13312 bp, 14 predicted proteins | sample CBST0metaG_FD_179882 | JGI IMG/M metagenome (GOLD analysis project Ga0224527, IMG submission 179882) | Peat soil microbial communities from Stordalen Mire, Sweden - C.B.S.T0 | ecosystem: Environmental > Terrestrial > Soil > Wetlands > Peat | place: Sweden: Norrbotten County, Stordalen Mire... | reverse complement strand
ATCCTGAAAAGGATGTTAAGGGTGAAGAATACGATAGAAATGCTGCTTTAAAGGAAGTTATTAATAATATTGTATCTTTTATCAATAAATTGCGATAAAACTTTGATATTGATGTTTCTGGTGATAAAATATGACTTTTGATAATTTAGACAACAACAATATTTCCTTCGATAAAATATGTCCGAAATGTGGTGTTGGAAATCCTGATGATGCAGATAATTGTATAGTATGCGATAAGGATCTGGAAGAAACCCTGCTTTTTTTTGAAGATGAATTTTATGATATAGAATTAACCAATGATTCATTCATCGAGTATCGGAAAAATTTTTATAAAACACGAAGAACGGGTAAGGTTAAAATATTCAATATCAATAAAATGGAAAAAATTCGCTTCGGACATCCCATCACACGGTTCAGCTTTAATTATAATGGTAAAAAAGAGGTATATGCCCTTAAAGCTGAGAATTACAGGTCTTTAAAATATTTAATGATAGAAATTGGAAAATTTGAGGAATAAATTATATTTCAATATTTATCATTATTTTTTAGTTTTAAATGTTCTGAGTCTATTTAAAGCTGCTATAAATTCAAATATCCTTGGTCGTGCAAGGTTATGCGGGTATCTGCGTCCACTCGGAGCAACGATATCTAATCCATTTCTATCAATATCCTGTTCAATCATCCCCATAACATCATTCATTGAATGTTTACCATCCATATAGGTCCGTGCATGGTTAATTGCATATGCTATTGCACGGGTTTGGCTTTTGTCCATTAACTGTTCAACCTGTAAAAGATCGATACTTTCAACACCTAGAAGTATGGTGTGTCTTCCACGCACATCAAGCTTGAGTTTACGGCCTTTATATGGTTTAACACTTTCAGCTTCAGGATATCTCTCGTTAAACTTGAATTTAGTATTCACTTCCCTCTTCCTGTTTATTGGTAGTTCATTCTTTATTTTCATTGCCTCTTCTGTTGCATCTTCGGGTTTGTAATTGTCCATCATAACAACGGTATCTGCAACTTCAAAGTAATCGCCCGACCCGCCCATAACAATCACAGTGGATGTATTATATTCGGAGTATATCTCCTGAACCCTGTCAATAAATGGTGTTATTGGTTCTTTATCTTTTGAAACCAGACGTTGCATTCTTTCATCCCTTATCATGAAGTTGGTTGCAGATGTGTCTTCGTCAAATAGTAAAAGTTCTGTTCCAGCTTCGAGGGATTCAACAATATTTGCTGCCTGGGAAGTTGAACCCGAAGCATTCTCTGTTTTAAACTCAACAGTGTTTTTATCCATTGGAGGATTATGTATAAACGAACTTATATCCACATTCTCTATTCTCCTACCATCCTCTGCCCGAATTTTAACAGCAGTTGGATCTGTTACAACCCATTCCCTTCCATCCCCTAATATGTGATTGTAAACACCCCTCTCAACAGCTTGTAGCAGTGTTGACTTGCCATGATATCCGCCACCAACAATTAAAGTAACACCCATGGGAATACCCATACCAGTGATGGGACCATTGTTAGGAGTATCAATAGTGACTAAAAGGGATTCTGGTGTTTTAAACTGAACTGCATTTTTCAGTTGTTTTTCTGATATACCACTCTCCCTCGGGAGTATAGAACCATCCCGTATAAATGAAACCAATCTTAATTCTTTAATTTTTTGTCTTAAGAAATTTGCATCTTCATATAGTTCTACTTCTTCTGTTAAATGTTCAGAATCCAAATTTTTATAGAAACACGAATCCCTAACAATTCGAGGAAGTACTTCACCCAACAATCTGGAAGCTTCTAAACCCATGATCCGCCTACCTCTTGCGGGTAATCCAATTGAGAATCTTATTTCAAGCTTACCAGGCATGATATTTACACAGCTTCTTTCTAATACTTCCTGTCCTCCGCTGTCAATCTGTATTACACCACTTTTACCGCTTCCACCCCTTATATTTCCATGTTTTCTTATTGATGAATTGAATACCCTGGCAATGAAATCAGATACAACTATCCTCTGATCTTTACTTGTAATTATTTCAGATGGAAATTGTGCTCTTTCATCTACTATTACCCTTAGAAGTGATGGACCTGCAAATGGATCTCTCTGGACATGTTCAATGTGCAAATTGAAAAATTCAAAGTCATAAATTCCTTTAATATCATTATAGGCATTATAACTACGCCCATCTATTCTTTGAAGTATTTTATGAAGTTCTTTACTCTGTTTCATTGTTATTCCTTTATTATTCAAATTTTTATTGGGTCAAAAATCCTTAATCATATATATCAAACATAATTCAAAGAAGAAAAACAGATATTATCCCGAACTGGGATTAATTTAACTCCTTCTGGCTATTACTATATAACCTTTGGTTCTGTTTCCATGAAATGTTGTAAACACTGTTTCATGAAAGTTTTCAACTGTGAAATCCTTCACAAGATCAATTAACTCCTTCCTTGTGTAGTGATGTACAGTGAACAGATCCTCTCCAAGCGCCTTTGAATCCTCTTTTACTATAAAAGTACCTAGCTCCATGGTTGATATATAATCTCTTCTGTACATTTCTCTGTAGTGTAAATTTTTCCAGTTCAATCCAAAATCTGCAAGGTATAAAATTCCATTCTTTTTTAAAACCCTGTGTGCCTCAGATAAGACTTTTATCCTGTCTAATGGTGCGGTTATTGTGGTAAGAAATGCTTGTATTATGCACGCATCAAATGATCCATCTAAATATGGAAGATCCATTGCATTGGCTTTGTTAAATTTAACCTTTCCACCACGGTTTTCACATAATTTAGCAGATTCAAGAGCTGTATTTACAGCGTTAATATTTAGATCAAATCCTGTTACATTGTATCCTAATTTTTGAAGTTGGAATGCAACTCTACCCCATGCACATCCAAAATCCAGTACATGTGAATTCTTTGGAACTGCTTTGAAAAACGATTCGTGAATTTCTACTGTAGAAGGTGTTTCCTTCCCTTTGAACTGATTCCATCCATTATCCGTTTCCATGCATATTTAATATGTTTTCAACATGTAAATTTGTTTTCATAAGTTGACTATTTATGCAATAACATAGAGCTTATTATATTCACAAAGAAAACTATTAAAAATATTTTGAGGATCATTAATGGAATTTCAATATACAATCTACTCTTTAATACTGATAATAAGTTCAGTAATAAGTCTTATTTTAGCATGGAGTGCATGGAAAAGACGTGGCGTTAGCGGTGCCATATATCTGTCATTATTATTTATTTTAATCGCAGAATGGTCATTGACAAATGCTTTGGAGCTTGCTTCTGTTGATATGGCTTCAAAGATGCTCTGGTCCAAACTGAGCTACATAGGCCTAACAACTGTGGCCCCATTATGGTTTTTATTTGCCATGGATTATACACAGAATCAGGAAGTCATTAAAAGACCACGGGTTATCTTCCTATTTTTAATTCCTGCCACAGTAATATATTTGGCGTTTACAAACGAATATTATCATTTGGTGTGGCCATTTTTAGCAACTGTAAACACTTCCCAGGGAATTATGATCATATATGGACACGGGCCCGCAGCCATTACATCTGCAATATATTCCTATATTCTCATGCTTGCAGGACTCGTGTTGGTGGGACAGAATCTTTTTAGAACATCCCAAATCTATCAAAGTCAGGCCATTATAGTTTTTATAGCTGCATTAATAGCCCTTCTAAGTAGTTCAATATATTCTGCAGGTTTAAGTCCATTCTACTTCGATCCAACCCCGCTTGTCCTGACCATTTCTGGAATTCTTATACTTTGGAGTATAGTCGGTTACAAACTTCTGGATGTAATGCCGCCTGCCTATAGAAGTCTTTTTGACAGTATGAAAAATGGTGTAATGGTTCTTGATCCACTCGAAAGGATTATGGACTTTAACCCATCTGCAGAAAAACTTTTTAAATTAGACAACACCTCCTTTGGTGCCAATGCCCACCAGAATCTCAACATGTGGGGTGAAATATCTCCCAAGGGGGAAAAAGAAGGATTGATTAATATAGAAATTAATGAACCTATTAAAAAATGGGTTGAGGTTCAATTCGCTCCTATCTACCAGCAAGGATTATTTTCTGGTTGGATCTACATATTTGAAGATATAAGCAATAGAAAAAAAGCAGAGGATCTAATCATTAAATCAGAAAAAAAGTACAGGGAACTGGCTGATCTACTTCCCCAAACTGTTTTTGAAACTGATATTAATGCAGATCTAACCTTTATGAATGTCTATGCCTTTGAAATGTTCGGATATTCCCAGAAAGATATTGATAATGGTTTAAATATTTTAAAACTTATTGTTGAAGAGGACAGGCCATTATCCAGGGATAAAATTAAGAAGGTACTTAAAGGACAGGTTACAGGTGATGAGTACACAGCACAACGTCAAGATAACAGCCTTTTTCCCATTATACTTTATTCGAACCCTATATACAATGATGATGTCCATGAGGGTTTTAGAGGTATAATAATAGATATATCTGAACTTAAAAATGCAGAGGAGAAAATTTTTGCCTCATTAAAAGAAAAAGAAGTGTTACTTCAAGAAGTTCATCATCGTGTTAAAAATAATATGCAGATAATTTCAAGCCTATTATCTCTTCAGGCTAATCACACCGGGAGTGAAGAGGCAGCCGAAGTTCTTAAGGAGAGTAGGGGACGTGTTAAATCCATGGCCATGATCCATGAGAAGCTTTATCACAGTCATAGTCTCAGTAGACTTAATATTGGTGAATACTTCAATAGCTTGGTTAAAGATATTTTAAGCTCCTATTCCGGTGTTTCAAGTCGTATAACTTCCATTGTTGTTGTGGATGATATTTATTTAAATATTAACACTGCCCTACCAATGGGATTGATTGTTAATGAACTGGTTTCAAATTGTATTAAACATGCATTTCCAGATGGAACTGGTAATATAAATATTAGTCTGGTCCGTGACAAAGAGAAATATATTTTAACTGTTTCAGACAATGGGATTGGATTATCAGAAGATGTTGATCCATTTGAATCAAATTCTTTAGGACTTAAATTAGTAAACAGTCTCTCAACACAGTTAGAAGGAGAACTCCAAGTTCAAAGAGATTCTGGACTGGCATTTATACTGAAATTTAAAGAACTTGATTAGGGTGTTTTTAATAATTTTATTTTATCTATTTTTTTAAAAAGAAATTAATTTTTTAATAGCCAAACTATTTATATAACTTCATTAATATCGATTAATAGATATCGATAACTTGATATTATTGATTTGATTAGTCTTTAAATTAAGGATAAATGAGATTGTAGACGTAAATATTATCTAATTCATGATACAATATCGTCCGAACGATAGGAGGAACTGGTTTAAATGTGGGATACTTTTAAAAATCTGCATGATAAATTTCATGAAAGCATAGAGGAAATGCAAAAGCTCAGGGGTTTGAGAATCATTATTATTCATGTTCTCGAAGACGGACCAATGAATGGAGTTGAGATAATGGATTCCATCCAGGAACACCATGAAAAATTTCATCAAATGCACCATATAGGAAATAATAAACATACAAATCAATCACATCGGCCATCACCAGGTTCTATATATCCAATACTTAAAAAAATGGTAGATGAAGATTTAATTATTAAATTAGACGATGGAAGCTATGAATTAACAAATAAAGGCAGGAATATTACCTCTAAATTATTTGGAAATCTACGACAAAATGTCAAACCAAAAGAACAAGGAGCATTTGCAGTAAAAAATGCTTTAATCGAAATTGACGGTTATGTATCCTATTTGGAAGATATTAAAAATGAAAAATTGATTTTACACGAAGAATTGATCGATGATATCTGTTCAAGAATGAACACAATACGAGATTCCATTCATGAAGCTTAATATTTAAAATTAATGAATATAAGAGGTGTAATTTAAATTATAAACTTTATTAGGAGAAAATTATGACTGAATACGCTATAGAATTAAATAACCTCACAAAGAAGTTTGGTGATTTTACAGCTGTAGATGATCTATCACTTAATGTGAAAGAGGGGGAAATTTTTGGTTTCCTTGGCCCTAACGGAGCAGGAAAAAGTACCACCATAAGAATGCTATGTACTCTTGCAAAACCAACCTCCGGCTCAGCAACAATAGCTGGTTACGACCTAATGAACGAACCATCTGATGTACGTGAAAATATTGGTCTTGTTGCCGAGAAAATGATCATGTACGATACTTTAACCGCAGCTGAAAACTTGAGATTTTTCGGTAAACTTTACGCAATCCCAAAACAAAAACGGGAAAAACGGATAGATGAGCTCTTAGCACTTGTCGATATGGAAGAATGGAAAAATACCCAGATAAACAGATTTTCAACAGGTATGAAACAACGTATCAACGTGATAAGGGCACTCTTACCCGAACCAAAGATACTCTTTATGGACGAACCAACGCTCGGTCTTGATCCACAGACAACAGTTTCCATAAGGGAAATTATCAGGGACATCAACAAAGATGGTGTAACCATCATATTAACAACACATGCCATGACCGAAGCAGAAGCATTGAGTGATCGTATAGCAATCATTGACCACGGTAAGATTGCAGCTTTAGATACACCTCAAAATCTGAAAGATACCCTAGCAAACAGTGACACAACTATCTTTACAACCAAGATTAAAAATTTAACAACCGATATGATTGAAAAAATCAGATCGGTAGATGTTGTATCTGCACTGGCACAGCAGGACGATCAAAATCTTAAGATCAGTGCAACAGGGGATGATGCCCTCAATAAAATAATTGATGCTATAAGACTCGAAGGCGGGGAGATATTTTCCATAACTAACAGTAACGAATCAACACTGGAAGATGTTTTCCTAAGCATAACAGGAAAGGAAATACGCGACCACCCAACCGAAAAACCAGCACCACAACAGCATGGCCATGGACCCCGTCCACAAGCCCGGGGAAGGGGATGAATATGGATATAATCAAAATATTAAAAGACAGCTATCATATAATGTCAAAGGACCTTCTAGCACTAAAACGTAACCGTATGTCGCTAGCAGCACTTTTAATTATGCCCATAGCTTTCTTGGTCATGTTCGGGTTTATTTTCCCAGGTGCTAACACCCAGACCCATATGCCAGTTGGAATTGTAGACCTTGACCAGGGAGCAGGTAGCAGTGCATTTATAACACAGTTAGAAGCTATGAATAAAAACGGCACCATGAACTTCGAAAACTTTTCAAGTACTCAAGCCGCCCAAACACAGATAAACCAGGGGAAATTGTATGGATCATTTATAATACCGTCCGGTTTTTCAACTAACCTAACTAATGGCCAATCGGCGGATGTTATAATATATGTTGATAACAGTAATCCCCAAATAGCTTCACAGATAGAAGCGGTTGCATCGGGTACAATCACAGGGTTAAACGGAATGCAAGCCATGAGTAATGTTGCAAAAATGGGTGCAGTAACGAATACAACATTAAACGCTCAAGCTGTAGTGTTCCCTTACACATCAAGTATTCAAACTACCATACCGGGACAAACAAATTATTTTGATTTCCTTGCACCCGGACTCATGATCATGATAGTCATGATGACAGTTATGACCGGTATTCCCGAAGCCATTTCTAAGGAAAAGGAAATGGGCACGTTTGATGGTATGTTATCTGCACCAATAAGCCAGGTTTCAATCATCCTAGGGAAAACTGCTGCATTATGTGTTAGGGGATTTGCCCAATGTATCTTGATACTAGTACTGGCCATGATATTCTTTGGTGTAACAATACAAGGAAGCGTTATACTAGCATTCTTCCTGCTTCTGCTGGGTATTTTCAGCTTTGTAGGAATTGGAATAGTGGCAGTTTCCATGTCAGGAGATCAGGCATCGAGTACAATGTTGGTGAACCTTTTAATGTTCCCAATGATGTTCCTTGGAGGGATTTTCTATCCAATACAGACGATGCCGTGGTTTATGCAAGATATCTCTAAACTGATACCTCTTACATATGCTGCAGATGCAATGCGAAAAGTAATGTTATTGAATGCAAATCTTGGAGATGTAATGGTCCAGGTACTCATACTCATAGCCTTTGGAGTTGTTACAATGGCCATTGCAATACCATTATTTAGAAAATCAATGACAAGATAAAATAAAAAGGATTTAAATTAAATAATGAAATATTAAATGGTTTATGTTTCGTATAATGGATTTTAATCCATTATACACGGAAACATATTTTATTAAAACCAGAAGAACGAGAATATCAGCTTTAAAACCAAAAAAAATAGGATGTAATATCATGGAATTTTGTGATAATATAAGAACAATAATTGAAGAAAGTTGTGAGGATTATTTTTTAGGCAAAGCAGACTTATCCCTACCAGACCAGATTGTTACAGAACAATATGCCTCTTTAATTGCTATTTATCCTCGAGCTATTTCAATAGGAATCACACTACCGCAGAACATCACAAAAGAAAAATTATTGAATGGTAATCTAAATTACAATGAATTTAATCGTAAAATCAATAAGATTACCAACAATTTATGTGATTTATTAGATTGTGGTGGATACAAAGCATTAGCCGTGCCTAAATCTGGAAATATAAGGGATGAGATATTTAGTTCATTACATTACATGGCAGCGTTCAATGCTAATCTAGGTCGGATCGAAAAAAATATGTTCATAACCCCAGAAGTAGGTGTGGGGGTTAATTGGGGTACTGTCCTTACTGATGCTCCTCTAGATGTTATCTGTCCGGGTTTATGAATATTTCTAAATTTTCTGCCCTCATAAAAACTATTTTTTCTTATTTTTAATGGCCCAATGCACTTATTTTTCTAAGGTTGGTTACAACTTCAACTAATGCATCTGCAATTGTATCCACATCTTCAATTGTATTATAACGTCCCAGTGTTATCCTTAGGGATCCATGGGCCCTTTCTGGATCTCCACCTATTCCCAGTATCACATGACTTGGTTGAAGTGATCTGCTGAAACAGGCAGAACCAGTGCTAACAGCAAAACCCCTCATGTCTAGATGTAGTGTGATAGATTCTCCTTCAACATATTGGAAGGTTATATTAGCGTTTTGTGGTGATCTTAATGTGGGATGGCCGTTTAAGATTGTTTGTGGTATTTCTGATAGTACACGTTCGATCAGATGGTCACGAATATTCTGGATATTCCTATTTTCTTCGATTGTTACCAGTTCAACTGCCTTTGCAAATCCCACTGCTCCGGGGATATTCTCAAGACTTCCACGTTTATTGAATTCCTGAAAACCTCCGTCAAGCCATTTGGTTATTGATGTACCCTTTCTTATGTAAAGTGCTCCTATACCATTAGGGCCGTGTATTGTGTGGGCAGATATTGTTATAAGGTCCACTGGTATTTCATTGACATCTAATGGAACTTTGGTAAAGGTGTGAGTAGCGTCTGTATGGAAGATTATACCATTTTCCTTACATATTTTACCTATAGTTTTAATATCTTGTAGAGTTCCTATTTCTTGATTTGCATGTTGTATTGAGACTAGTATAGTATCATCTTTTATTGAGTTCTTGAGTGTTTCTGGATCAACAACTCCGTGTTCATCAACTTCTAGATATGTGACATCAAATCCCTGTTTTTCAAGGCTTTTTGCACTGTTTAAAACCGGGAAATCTTCTATAGCTGATACTATAATATGTTTACCTTTCTTGTCTTTAAGTGAAGCTGCAACTCCTTTAATGGCCGTGTTACTTGATTCGGAATTTCCAGATGTAAAAATTAATTCATCTTCCCTTGCACCGAGTTTGGTGGCAATTATTTTTCTACTATTATCTAATGCTTCTTTTGCTTCTATACCCATTGAATATCCTGTTTCTGATGTGGGTATTGCATAGGTTTCAAAAAAATATGGATTCATGGATTCTAATACCCTTTCGTCCATTCTGGTAATTGAAGCGTTATCAAGGTAGGTGTATTTTTTAGGCATTTATTTCCCCTCCAAAAATGTTTAATCAGAAAAAAAATTAGGTTATTATTCCGTTTATATGAACAGTGTGATCTTAGAATCCCTTGCTTCATTTACATAGGTTCCAACTGCACCATATTCATCAATTATGTCCTGATTCAAATCTTTTTTGTCGATTCCCATGATCTCCATGGTCATTTCGCATGCTATTACCTTTCCACCTAACTCTCTGAAATCATTCAATAATCTTTCTAGGGATGCCACATTGGCCTTTTTCATTCTTCCCTTTATCATCCATTTACCAAGTCCTAAAAAGTGCATCTTTGAAAGTGGTCCCTTTTCAAGCCCACCCTTCTGCAGGCGTTGCAATCCCCAGAATGTGAAAAATAGAGATGCTTCCATTCCCATTGAAAGAGCACCGTTTGAAACTATTAGTGCACTGTATATTTTGTCTATATCTCCACTATGCACAATTATAGTGGACTTATCTGGTTTTTTATTGTCATCACCCATTTTCTCATCCTCAAAAATATTTTTTATTATAGTTATTTACGAACCCTGATCTTCCATACTCCATCCTTCTCATCTACATCAACAAGTTCAGACCCCAATGCTTCGACAGCCATTGGAATTTCCTTTTTAGATGCTGGATGCGTACCTACTACTTCGACAATCTCACCCGGAGCTGCCTTTCTCAGTGCCTTTCTCAATTCAACTAAAGGTACAGGGCAGGTTTCGCCTGTAACATCTACTTTTATTTCTGCCATTGAATTCACCTCTCAAATATTTTGAAAATAAATAATTTCTAATATTTATTATTTGTTTTTTAAAGCTTAAATTTTTTTTAATCATAGTCCTAGTTTTATTTCTACTAACCTAAGGATATATTCCATTATATAGAGTTTATATTAAATTAAAGCAATAATAAATTGAGTTTAGACAGTATATTATTAAATAGGGTTTTTATAGGCCATGTATTTTTCATTTTGACCCAAACTTCAGTATATAACAATTGTTATATTATTACTTATATATTTTCCTAGATAATGAATAATAAAATGTTAACAGGACATAACAACTAAATTCCAAAAATAATATTAGATAATTTTTAGATATGAAGTGATGGTGATAAAGTGACAAAAATTCTGTTATCATATAATATTGACAATAATTCGCCTTACTATATTGGAACAACCAAACCGAGTATAACATCCAATACCCAGATTGAAAATGGTGACGATTACAACAGTTATATAATAGAAGTTTTCAATCATTGCGGCACCCATGTAGATGCCCCAAGACATTTTATATCCGATGCTAAGGAAATATCTGAATACGATATAAGGGAACTATCCTTTGATAATCCCCTAATAATCGATTGTAAGAAGAATCTTGGCAAGCTAATAACAGTGAAAGATATAGAAACAATAAATCTTAATGGATTCGATTGTATACTCTTTAGGACAGGGTTGGAAAAGTATAGGAAAGAAGATTTGGATATGTATCTGACGCAGAATCCTGGTGTTTCACCCGATACAATTGACTGGATAAGGAGAAACCACCAAAATATCAGATGCATAGGAATAGACTGTATTTCAATGGCAAGATATAATGATGCTGAAATAGCGAAAAAAACACATATAACTGCTTTTAAAATTGATGAATCCTATGGAGAACCTCTTCTATTTATTGAAGATATGAAACTTGAAGAAGTGGGTGGAAACCAGAATATTAATAATTTAATGATAGTTCCATGGCAGATAAAAGGAATTGACAGTTCACCATGTACAGTTATAGCAGATTTGAAATAACAAAAAAATATATCGAACTAAAATTTAAAATAAACTCCCAAACCTATTAAATCCTATTAAATTAAAAAAATATTAATGCTCCGGCCGGGATTCGAACCCGAGTCTTCGCCTCGAGAGGGCGAAATGATTGGCCGGACTACACTACCGGAGCTATTGGAATATTAAATGATCTAATTCAATCTATATAAATCTTGCTAAAAAATTTAGGAAAACTACTATGGAGAATCCACTGAACAATAGAAATATGTCTAGTATAAAAAACTTTCATGCCAACAGTACAAGAAAAAAGATTGAAGGTCCCATATTCATTGGACGTACCTGGGCAGAATATCTGAAAATGTTCGATCTTAGGAGAAAAGATTTAGTTAAAGGGAGAATTTTGGATTGTGCTGCAGGTGCAAGTTCGTTCACAGCTGAAATGTCAAAAAGGGGATGTGAAGTAATAGCATTAGATATTTTATACGATGAAGATCCAGATGTTCTCTGTGATAAATATCGCGAACATATGAAAGTCCTTATTGAAGGTTTAGCATCTGTTGATAGTTTTATATGGAATTTCTTTTCCGATATAGAAGATCTCAAAGAGAAAAGAGATGGTGCCTGCAAGGAATTCATAGAGGATTACAGGAAAAATAGGGAAACCCATTATATTAAAGCAGATTTAAATAATCTCCCATTTCCAGATAACAGTTTTTCAATGGTTTTATGCTCACATCTACTATTCATATACGACCACAGACTCGACTATAAATTTCATTTAAACATCATTAAAGAAATGATCAGGGTTTCATCAAACGAAGTTAGAATCTACCCCCTTGTTAAAAACAGGACAATAAAATCTGATTTTGTGAAATGTATAATAAAAGATCTTCAAGATGTTGATATAAAGATTGTGAAGGTGGATTATGAGTTTAGAAAGGGCGGTAATGAAATGATGAGAATAATAAAAAATTAAATTTCCTATAATTTATTTAAATTAATAAATTGTTATTATTCGTTATTTGTCTTTGAAGTTTGGATGTCGAATCTTTCTATTTTTAGTTCTTGGCAAACTTTTTTTACTATTTCTTAATGGATCTTGATTCCTTGCCATTTAGTTCTGTATCTGCTATTATTACTCTTTTATTTGTCATTCCACATTCACAAACTCGTTCTCCTTTTAATGGATCTATTGCTACAAGGGGATGTCCACACTCTGAACAGGATTTATAATCATACCGTTCAACCTGCCATGACTTACCTTTGATATCTGTAGCTCTTTCTTTCATGATTGTTGAATCCTTGAACGATCTTTCATGTTACATTGAAGTAATCGAAATGATTTATCTTTAAAATAAATATCATGATTAAATCTTTTATTCCTGAAATCTAATTTTTCAGGTCTTGGTAAATCAACATTTATATTAGGATTTTTTATTTTATCACACAAAGCCTTGGCCTCCACAGGACAGAAAATCACCCCCTAAAAAATACTTAGAATAATATATGATATCAAGAAAGAAG
>Ga0224527_1001228_pt1 | contig 13344 bp, 8 predicted proteins | sample CBST0metaG_FD_179882 | JGI IMG/M metagenome (GOLD analysis project Ga0224527, IMG submission 179882) | Peat soil microbial communities from Stordalen Mire, Sweden - C.B.S.T0 | ecosystem: Environmental > Terrestrial > Soil > Wetlands > Peat | place: Sweden: Norrbotten County, Stordalen Mire... | reverse complement strand
CACTGCGTTAGCTGCCGATAAGAACACGAACGGAACGAGGAGGCGCTTGCTCAGGCCTTCTAGGTAGACAAGCAAGGTCGAATGTTTATCCTGCTTCGTACGAACGCGGAAGAAATACCCGGATATTCACTGCTGTCCGGTTTAACTTAGTCGCGTCGCCGTCAAGTTCAAAGCCAAGTATGGTTTATAGCGATTTCAGGGTGTCCACGATTTGAATTGCGTGTGGCTCATTTGCGATGCTTTCGGGATTCAACGACCGGGAGTGCCGCATGAACGTGGGCAAGACGCTGTTTGCGCAGGTAATGGAGTTTGTGCCGTGGAAGACCTTTGCGCGCATCATCGAACGGCACAAGGGCGATGCGGGAGTACGTACGCTCGGTTGCGCCGACTTGTTTCGCATCATGGCTTTCTCTCAACTCACTTGGCGCGAGTCACTGCGCGACATTGAGGTGTGCCTGGAGGCCAACCAGTCCAAGCTGTTCCACATGGGCATTGCGGCGCCGCCCGCCCGCTCTACACTGGCCGATGCGCTGAACCTGCGCGACTGGCGCATCTACCACGCACTGGCCTTGCGGCTGATCTCTCACGCCAGGGCACTGTACGCGGAAGATCCTTCGGTGCTGGGACTCGATACAAGCGTTTACGCTCTGGACTCCACCACCATCGACTTATGCTTGAGCCTATTCGACTGGGCGCCGTTTCGATCCACCAAGGCGGCCATCAAGCTTCATACACTGCTGGACCTGCGCGGCGCGATTCCAGCGTTCATTCACATCAGCGACGGCAAACTGCATGATGTCAACGTGCTCGACATTCTTCTTGTCGAGGCGGGCAGTTTCTATATCATGGACCGTGGCTATCTGGACTTCGTACGGCTGTACGCAATGCACCGGGCGGGAGCTTTCTTCGTCACACGTGCCAAGGAAAACATGGATGCGCGACGCGTGTATTCGTTCCCTGTGGACCGGGCCAGCGGGATCATCTGCGATCAGCGCATTATGCTCAATGGCTTCTACTCGGCAGAGAATTACCCGGGCCATCTACGCCGCATTCGCTTGAACGACCCAGAGACGGGCAAGACACTGGTCTTTCTGACCAACAACACGGCATTGCCTGCCCTGACTATCGCCGAGCTCTATAAAAGCCGCTGGCAGGTTGAGTTGTTTTTCAAATGGATCAAGCAGCACCTGCGCATCAAGCGCTTTCTGGCTACCAGCGAGAACGCCGTGAGAAGCCAAGTCTGGTGTGCCATCGCCACCTATGTGTTGATCGCCATCATCAAGAAGGAACTAAAACTCGAGGCCTCGCTCTACACTTGTCTACAGATTCTGTCGGTTTCGATCTTCGAGAAAACCGAGATGTCATGCGCTCTTCAGCCAAATCTCTACGGAACAGACCAGACAACTTCCTCTAAACAACTGAATCTATTCGACATCTAACCGGACACCAGTGCCGGATATTAGGAAGAAAGTGAACACGGCGCCTTGCACCAGGAATCCCAGTTGCTCCAGGCGTGCGTTGGTTCCCGTCGAATATCGCGCCGATGAGTGCGTATGCTGAATCACCACGCAGATCGCTAGCAAATGTTTGAGTATGTCTATAGCCAGGTAATTTCGATCCTTTGCCATCGCGGCATTTTACCATGTTCACCAGTTATAGTTACCGACCGAGTATCGCGTGGATAGCCGCAGTTTCAATGCCGTGCGCGGTCTGTCGCTCCTTTCCAGCGTTTCGAGTCACATCGATACAGGCGATCTCCTCGCTTGCAGCTTAGGGAGAAGAACCTACATTCGGTATGAAAGTTCCGCAGCGTGGCCCATGAACTTGTTGGCCCACTGAAGGAACCACTTCATATTCGGCGCGTCGGTGTGTCCGCCGTCATGCTGGCGCCAGGCAAGCTGTCCGTCCAGAAGACCCTGGTTGACGGGAGGCATCTTTGCCGTCCGATAATCGCCTTCCACATTGAGTCCCTTGGCGCCCAGCAGTGTGTACACGCGGCTTGCATCCACGGTGGCCATGAAGCTGCCCTCGTGGTCGAGCCAGTTGGCGTCTCCTTTGGCCGGGATGCCGTAGCTGATGAAGGTGAGACGCGGCGCGCAGAGCGCGATCAGTTCATTTGAATCGACCGGGAGATCGCCGGGAGTCTTCGCTCCAAAGGTAGCTTCGGACGCTCCGTACTTCATGAAGTTGCCGGCCATCCAGTAATATTCGCCGCCCGTGAGGCTCTCCACGGCCTCGCCGAAGTTGCGTCGCAGCAGCGTCGCTCCGCCCTTGCCGGACGACCCCACCAGCGCCATCGCAAACCGTTCATCGAAGGCCATGGTTACCAGCGTGGCCTTGCCGTAGCGCGATACACCCTCGATCCCCACGTGCTTTGCATCCACTGCCGGGTCGGTTTCCAGGTAATCCAGTCCGCGGCCCGCGCCCCATGCCCAGGCGCGCAGTGCGCCCCAGTCTTCCTCGCCGCGCGGCTGTCCCTTGTTCACCAGTCCGATAATGCCGCGGGTCAGGCCGGCGCCATCATCGGCCTGCACGCTCGCCGGATCGAGGAATGCGAATCCCCATCCCGCCGCGACCAGTTGCCAGGTGTTGGGCAAGTCGCCATCCTCGTTCAACTGCGGAAACTGGAACGGGGTGGCTTTCACCGGCTGCCAGGCCGGATGCTGCGCGAAAACTTCCTTCAGAGAAGGATCCTGCTGCGCCAGAAGTCCCTTCCACGCGGCGTTGATGCGGTCCAGTTCCTCGCCTGAGGGCTCGTTCGGAGCAGGGAAGCCCGCGCGCCCGAACATCATCAGCACCGGCACCGGCCCCTTGGCCCGAGCGGGCGTCACCAGTGTCATATGAATGCGCACGTTGATCGCAGGATAAGCCGAGTTGTCCACCTGGCCAATCAGGTCCCTGGCAATCACCGGCGTAAAGCCGATCATCTCGTGATCCACCGCAACCACGGTCCAGTGCACCTTGGGCACGTTTCCGGGGACGCGCCCGTACACGTACTTCGAGAACATTTCCACCAGTTCCGGCCTGCGCCGGTCCCACCACATCTTCGCCGACGTCACCTTCTGGCCATCGTTCATCGCGAGAGGGTCAGGAACATTCTGAAATGGATTGGCCAGCGACTCGTCGTAGTTGGCGTGGTTGGACGCCTTCTCGTCTCCGCTCGGCCCCGGACGAAGCGCCTTGATCCCCAGCCGGTCCATCATGTTCTGGTGGTCCTGATCGGCCGTGAACGTAACCGGAGGCGGCGTCGCGGAACTCTGAGCCACCGCGGCAATAGCACCCACCAGCATCGACGAGAGGCAGATGGACGGGAGAAACGATCTGAACGAATGAGGCACGAGAATGCTCCAGGGTGGTATGCTTTCTGCGCTTGCAAAAAAAGCGATTTACTTCAGGCACACATGGTAACTCCTCTCCTATGAAAAAGACACTGAGTTTTTTAGCGATTCTTGGCTTCATGGCAGGCTGCATCTGGGCCCAGGCGCTCCAACCCACGGCCAAGGAACAAGTGTGGGTGGCCACTTGGGGAGCTTCGCAGCAGATTCCCGAGCCCCAGAACGCCCTGCCGCTTGAAGATCTGCGCGATGCCACTGTGCGCCAGATCTTTCACGCGTCGGCGGGAGGTTCGGCACTCCGTGTGCATCTCTCCAACGCGTTCGGAACCGGTCCGCTCCACTTCACTTCCGTACACGTCGCCCGTCCGCTTTCTCCATCTTCCCCCGCGATTGACCCACTGAGCGATCGCCCGCTGACCTTTGCAGGCAACTCCGATGTAACCATTCCGCCCGGAGCAGAATTCGTCTCGGACCCGCTCGATTTTCCAGTCGTATCGTTGTCCGACCTGGCCGTCACCTATCACCTCGACGCTCCGCCAGCCAGCGAGACTGCGCATCCGGGTTCGCGCGCCACCTCCTATTACGTGCATGGAGACTTGGTCAACGCCCCCACCCTGTCGGAACCCAAGCAGTTGGACCACTGGTACCAGATTTCTGAAATCGACGTGCAGGCAGCGCCGGGAGCGGCTGCCGTGGTGGCGCTCGGCGACTCCATCACCGACGGCCACGGCGCCACGACCAACGGAAACGACCGCTGGACCGATGTGCTCGCGCAGCGCTTGCAGGGCAGGGCGGAAACGCGCAGCATCGGCGTCTCCAACCAGGGCATCGGCGGCAATCACCTGCTCACCGACGGCCTGGGGCCCAATGTTCTGGCGCGCTTCGATCGCGATGTGCTGGCCCCGTCCGGTGTGCGCTGGCTCATCCTCTTTGAAGGCGTCAATGATCTCGGCGGTCTGGCTCGGGACGGTGAAGTCTCCCCGGCCGAACATGCAGCCCTGGTCGCCCGCGTGCTCGCAGCCTATCAACAAATCATTGCCCGCGCCCATGCCCACGGCCTGCGCGTCTATGGAGCAACCGTCACCCCCTATGTCGGTTCCAATTACTACCATCCCGGCCCGCTCAGCGAAGCGGACCGGCAAACTGTGAATCAATGGATTCGTGCCGCCGGCCACTTCGACGCGGTCATCGATTTCGACAGCGTCCTGCGCGACCCGCAGCACCCCTGCCAACTCTTGCCCATCTATGATTCTGGCGACCACCTTCACCCGTCGCCTGCCGGCTACAAAGCCATGGGCGACGCGGTTTCTCTATCTCTCTTCATGCGCTGAGGAGGACGGCTGGGCGATAGGCCGCCGCTTTCCCTCTAGCCCACCTCGCCCTTCCCAACTGCTAGAAGTCCTGTTCAATCTCTAGCTCTTTCGTCCGCGCGATGAACGCGTACGCCGGCGTTTGAGCGGATCAGGCAACATCAAAAGCCCCGCAACCTTTGGCCACCTGAGCCAAAGGTTGCGGAACCGATGACAAGGCTAAGTTAGCGCTCGGGGTGATTGCATTCACGACCGCCGGTGACGGAGGTCAACTTACGTTCCGTTGCGGTGAGGGTGCGGTCATAGCAATGGCCCAGCGAATCCCGCAGGCGATAGGTCTGACTGGTGGTGCTGCCCGAGGGCCCAAGGAAGTTGCCGCTGGAGTCCCATTTCAGCGTGTCGGTCGCATTGACTTCGTTGTCCAGCTTGTTCTCATAAGCCGGGAAGCCATTCACACTCTGAAGCTCACGGACGAGGTCCTGCTGACTGCTCGTGACAACCTGCGTGTAACTTCCATCGGCGTTGACGACGTAGGAATAGTCAAGGGTGAGCGGGTAGGAAAAATGCTTCTCGACCGTGCTGGACAAGAAGCCGTCGCGGGTGGTGACGCGCGAATCAACGGTGCTCGTCTGCACGGCATTTTGAACGTCGGTTGAGTTATCGACGTCGAATTTCTGGGTACTCAGAAAGTCGAGGCTCTGCTCCACCGTGGTCTCGACGCGGCCATGCGAAGTGTTGACATACCCGCTGATCGCGAACTTGCGGTTGAAGGCGACGGAGACGCTGCCCGTGTACTCCGGCCCGGCAGCCGCAACGATGTCTTCGGTGACGACTGGCGAGGGTGAAGCGGTAAGGGTGTTGCTCAGGATGGCGCCGGTGACTTTTTGTTTGCCGTGGTCCTCGTAGACAAGCAGGTTGGCGGTGGCCTGGAAATAACTGTTGGCGTTGTAAACGCTGATACCGACGGTGTGCGTCTTCCCGTCGGACAGAACTCCGGCAAATGGCGTGAGGTCGACGCGGTAGGGCTTGAAGTCAAGCGTCTGGACACCCGGAATCGGTTCCCAGAGATATGGGTCGATGCCGCCGGTATATATCCAAGGATAGACTGGTGCGACTCCGGCGGGTCGGCCATCGAGGACCACTTCAGTTTCCCGAAATGCGGTATTGCCGCAGCTCTCCAGGTTGGAGGCCTGGTCGTTGGGCACGCAGAAGTACCAGAACTCGTCGTTGGACTGGCTCTGCGCGATGATGTCGAGGTAAACGCGTTCCACGTTGGTGGGCAGGTTGAGCGCCTGCGTGATCTGGTCGGTGGTGGTATTGAGTGTGCCCGCGTCGCCGCCGCCGCCGTTCACGGGAACAACGATGTCGGGAGTAGTCGGAGCACGGTCTCGCCACGACGCTGGATAGAACTCGAGAGCGGCGTTGGCGTAGATGATGCCGTTGTAGGTGACTCCGTTATACACGCCGACGAAGTTCCCAATGTTGGCTTCACCGGTCTCGGCGGTCTTGAAGATGGGAGTCAAATCGGTCACATCGCGCTCCACATGCCAGGACGGACTGAGAGTTGCGCGGGGCTCGGCCGTCGTGCCGTAGAAGATGTTGGCTTTGTCCAAATAGAATGCGGCGGTGCGGTCGTACTGGCGGCCTGCTGTCACAGTAAAGTCCGCCGTGAAGACAACCTTCGCCCATGGACCGGGGCATGCAGAAGGAGGAGCGTAGCTGAAGGATTTTGTGTTGTAGTCGGCAAATTCAAGGTTCTGAAAAAGTTGCACAACACAAGGCCGCGTGCTGGGTCGCGCCACCGCCGGTTCGGCGGTAATCGGGTTGGAAGATCCAATTTGCGGAGTGGGCGGCACAACAACAACCTGGGCAGATACCGCATCCGCAAACGCAAGCGAAAGTGCCGTGGCCACCATGGCCAACCGCGGCACGACGCGTGAGGACGTTCTTGACATGGACATGACCTGTTCCTTTCTGGCTTTTCCTTACCGGCTTTCATTCGTGAATGGATCGTTCATCCTCTTCACCAACACTCTTCAACTGACGCGGAGCAGGGACGCAACCGGGAGAGTTCTGCGCGTCATTTAGATGTGAATCCAACCCTGGAGCGCATGCACTGCGGCGAATGTTTCGCAGCCGCATTCCGATACGCGCGAGCACCTACACATTCGTCTCATACGGACATGACCTTGACGCCGTTCGCCTGGAAACCGGCAAGTGCCTCGGCGGTGATGCCGGAATCGGTAATAAGGACGTCGATCCCGGCCACCGGGCAGATCAGAGCCGGACTCACCATGGCAATCTTGCTCGAATCCGCCACCACCACGACCTTCCTGGCCTGCCGAACCATGGAACGAAATAGCGCCGCTTCATCCGGCTCGATAATTGTGGCGCCGCGCTCGACGTCCACGCCACAGGCACCGATAAAGGCCCAGTCCAGAAAGACATTGCTCAGGGTTTCCATCGCCGCCGGACCTGTGAGCGAGAACGCTCCCGCCCAACGCATTGTTCCTCCGGTCAGAGTAACGCTCAAGGCAGGCTGATTGCTCAGTTCCATGCCGATGTTGACGGCATTGGTCATGATGTGAATGCCGCCGCGGTGGCGCAGGCAGCGCGCCACCTGGGTGGTTGTGGTGCCCGCGGTCAAGCCAATGGTTTCATGTTCGCGAATCAATTCAGCGGCGGCCAGTCCGATGCGACGCTTCTCCTCGGCAAAGCGCCCTTCGCGTTCTTCAAAGGAGGAGTCGAAGCGGAAAGGCTCGTACAGCATCTGGCCGGGCAGTGTAGCGCCGCCGTGGGTGCGATGCACCAGGCCGCGCTCTTCAAGCCGTGTGAGGTCACGACGTACGCTGGCCGCGGAGGCAGCAAGCTGCTCGGCAAGCGCATCAACGGAGGTGTTGCCGTGTTGCAAAAGCACTTGCAGAATTCTTTTCGCGCGTTGATCGGTCTTTGTCGACATGGGATGCGGAGCTAGAACCTCGATTCTCTCTCATTTCCAACCGCCAGCTTATCGGCCGCTGGATTCTGTGCCTTGGATATCTTCTCTGCCCAACCGGGATTGCATTTCAACAGGACCGCACTACAGCACGCCTCCCGTCCGGCTGCGACGAAGCTTGCACCAGAGCCCGTACGCGGTCCTCACATACGGTAAACTTCGTGTATTCGCGATCCGGAAGATCGCCCATCGTCAGGCCCTTCTTGCGGAACCGCACGGGACTGGGAAATGCGATTTTGACACTGGAGTGGAATTCTGTGGCGCCGGTTGCCTGGGCGATGGTCAGGATGTTCTCAGGGGAGAGACCGCCGCCGGGCATAATGCCGATGCGCCCTCTCGCTGTTTCGATCATTTGCGCAATCTGGCTCATGCCAAGGATGACATTCGGAGCGCCCCCCGAAGTCAGAATGCGCGTCGCTCCCGTCGCGATTACATCCTCCAGTGCCGCATTCATATCGGGCGTCATGTCAATGGCGCGGTGAAACGTGACTGGCAGTGGACTCGCCAACTCCACAAGTTGCCGCGTGCGGCACACATCAACGCAGCCTTGCAGATCGAGCAGGCCAAGGACCACCCCATCTGCGCCAAGCCGCTGCGCATTCCTGATCTCCTCCTGCATCACCTCGAACTCCAGGTCGCTATAACAGAAGTCTCCGCCGCGGGGGCGAATCATCACGAAGAGGGAGATCGCGGCATGACGGCGTACTGAAGCGATCAGTCCCGCGCCGGGAGTAATTCCTCCTTCGACCAAATCGGAGCAGAGTTCAACGCGCTCTGCGCCCCCACGCTCGGCCGCGACTGCCGACTCCACCGAATCGATGCAAACTTCAAGCTTCATGTGATTGTGTCTCAATCCCTGAAAGGTCTGGACCCCCGCTTAAAGAGTGTCATCAGTCGAGGACCCGCGGGGAGGGATCCAAGCGAGCCGGCTGCCATGAGAAAGTGCGGCAGCCGCTTCGCGAAAAGATAGAGCGTGAAACAAGTTTCATGTGGCGCCAGGATGAACGGCTTGAACCGAATTGCCGCGCATCATCGTTCACGCCGGCATGGGAACGGACCGCGGCGCGAATAGGCTGATTCACTCCACGTTCCATGAAGGGGCAATCCCCCCGGCTTTGCCGGGAGGATTGCCTTTGAGTTAGAAGCGATAGTGCAGGGAGAACTGCATGTTGCGCGCGGTTGAACGCGTGGGTTCAACGTCATAGCCGAAGGAGCTGACGGTATTACCGTTGGAATCCTGCCTGGTACCGTCGAATGTGCTACTCGGGTTGCCGTAGCTGGCAATGTTCAAAGCATTGAAGGCGTCGAAACGGAAGCCCACCGAGTGCTCCCCGATCACGTGGAAGTCCTTGAAGGCGGAAATATCCATATTGAGGAGCCCGGGACCACGCAGAGAACCATTGCTCGCAGTTCCGAACTTGTATCCCTGAACGGTTACTCCGTCTGCCGCGTAGATGGGAGCGGTTTCGCCAAAAGCGCACACGCCATTGTCCACGCCCGGCGTCGTACAGGGTTGGGCCGAGGGATCGGTGCCATACCAGTTTGTGATCGAGCGATGAACAATCTTCAACTTGCGGTACTGATTGGGCCGCGAGTTGCCATAACTCTGGGAGTTGTTCCCCTGGCCTGCAGTAACACCTTCCGCGAAGCCGGAGTAGGCCACCAGGGAGGTGCCGATCTTCCAGCCCCCGATCGCCTCGTCCATCCAGCGGTTGATCCCGTGCAGATACTCCTGGCCACGTCCCACAGGCACGGTGTAGACGCCCAAGCCGGTAAGGTTATGGCGGATGTCCGATCCCGATGGACCGTAGTCCGACTTGGAGTCGTAGTAATTCTGGAAGGCGCCACTGAAGCCGTTTACGTTCAGGCTGTAGTCGCCCAGGCTGTTGGTCATCGACTTGCCATAGGTGTAGTTCACGGTGAACTCCAGACCGTGGCTGGCGCGCTGGCGCAGAACCGCCTGCAGCGCGTTGTTGTTCATCATGGCGCGCGATTCGGTGATCAGCAAGGTGCCATTGTTTGTGGTGTAAATGCTATACGATTGCAGGTTGGCAGGGACATTGTGACCAATGAATTGGTTGTTGTAGAGCGGCGCCGAGGTCGGATCGCCGTTGACCTTGTCCTGGTTGAAGTTGTTGTAGTCCGCCAGGTGGTCTCCCTTGCCGCCGACATACCCGGCCTGCAGCGAGGTGGAGCGCGTGAGCGCATATTCCAGCGTCAGACTCCAGTTCTGCACATACGCCGGCTGAACACTTTGCGGATAGGTGTTGTAGGTGCCGCCGAACTGGCTCGTGGTTCCAGAAAAGCCTTCCTCCGCAGTGCGCGGCGTGGTAACTGCGCCGATCACGGGAGAGGTCAAATTTACGCTCGTAGACACCAGGAAGGGCGTAAGTGAAGTCAGCCGCTGGTTGTAAGAGTAGCCCTCAAAGAAGCTGGTGGCGCCGTAGCCGCCACGGACGACCCACCGGTCCGCCGCCTGATAGGCGAAACCGAGGTGCGGCATGATCTGCCGGTAATTCGGCTGATAGCAGGCGCGGTTTTTGCAAATGCCAGAGCCGGGCTCGGCGCCAGCGGGCACCTTCTGTGCATAGATGGGTTGGCCGAAATTCGTATCCGACGGATTGGTATCGATGTTGCCGGTCATGTTGTGCGACTCGACCCAGGGTTCGTCGAACTCGTAACGCAGACCCAGGTTCAGAGTTAGATTGGGACGGATTTTGAAGTCGTCGTTGGCATAACCCGCCGTGCGCCATTGCCGCTGCGCCACATTGATTTCGCTGAGCGTGGCTCCAACGCCCGAGACACGGTCCAGCACAAAGTCCGCGGGTGCATAGCCCGTGGTCGACTCGGTGTCTGGATCGCCGGAGGCGGTGAACGAACCACTGTAATTGATGTTGCCCAATTCACCGCCGTTGTTGTTGTCTGTGGTGTAGTTTTGCTGATAGCGAATCGCCTGGATCCCGATGCTGATAAAGTGCAGGCCATGCTGCCAGGTCAGATTGTCGATATAGCTGAAGGCGTTTTCGATGTTAATTGAAGGCCCGCCCTGGGTGCCGACTCCGCTCAGCCCGAAGTTCTGCCGGGTAAAGCCCGCGACTGTCTGGTTGGCGTACGTGATGCCCAGCAGCGAATCGCCTTTGGTCCCGAATGCGCCCGTCGGATCCACAGGGACGCTATAGGAAAGATTGCTCCGGGTAAAGCCTATACGCGCCAGGTTGACCAGGGAGGGAGAGAAGGTGTGCGCCCAGTCGAGTCCTCCCAGCGTGGTCGGAAAGTTGTTCTCCCCAGGGAAGTCAGTAATCAGCACAGACTTGGAACCTTGGACCACGGTGCCTGTGGAGGCAAAAGCCGAGATCTTGTCTGCCGGACGGAACTGGTAATCGATCTTGATATCGCCCTGATTGTTGTTGGTGAAGCTGCGAGAATTTGCTTGATAGTTGTTGGCGGCCACATTATCAGTGGGCGCGGCGTTGGGCAGTGGGTAATAGTCCGGATGCGCAAAGAGGTACTTGGCCACTGGATTTATGATCGGCAGGCCTTTATTGCCCGCATACTGCGTAAAACCGTTTTGCGTATCGTAGAGATCGCGCCCTGCGGCCGAGAAATCGCCGTTGCGCATGTCCGCGGTCATCACGCTGGCCGTCGACAGGCCACCCGTGTGATGGCGCGTGCCCAGGTAATCGACAAAAAAGAACAGCTTGTTGTGCAGGAGGGGGCCGCCGAAAGTGCCGCCAAACTGCGCCTGCGAGTACGGTGAGATCGGGATGATCGGATTCTGATGGTTGTTCCACCACGAGTTGGCGTTGAAACGGTAGTCCTGCACATAGCCATAGACAGAACCGTGGAAATGGTCGGTGCCGCTCTTGAGCATCAGCACCACACCCGCGCCGTTCGCATTGCCAAAGTCGGTAGGAGAATTGGCGGTGATCACCTTGATCTCTTCCAGCGCCTCGGGCGCGGGAGAGAAGGCCATCCAATTGTCCTGGGTTTCGTTCATGTCGATGCCGTTCAGCGTGTAGTTGTTCGCTTGGGCGCGATTGCCGTTGATGTTGGGCGTATCGCCGGTAGCCGCAAAGCCCCCGTTTGGAGTGTTGCGCGCAATGTTGGACATCGCCGCGGGGCCACCCGTATTGACGGAGCCAGGCACGTACAGAGAAACCGCCGAGAAGTCCAGGCCGTTCAGCGGCAGATTGCCGATGGTGTTGGCGGTGAATGTGCTGTCCAGGGTGGCGTCGTTGGTGTTCAGAATGGGCGCCGCGGCATTGACACTGACCGTCGTCGAAGAGCTGCCCACTGTCAGGGTTACGTTGAAGTTGGCCGTCTGCAAAACTTCAAGGTGAAAGGCGGGAACGGTTGCGGTTTCGAATCCGCCGGCCTGCACTCGTACTTGATAATGGCCGATCGGCAAAAAGTCGATGCGATAGAAACCCACCGCATTGGTCGTTGTGGATGTGTCCACGTTGGTGTCGAGGTTGTGGGCCACCACTTGAGCGCCGGAAACTACCGCGCCTGTGGGGTCCTTCACTTCACCGGTAATCGCGCCGGCGACGTTCTGGCCAAATGCAATTGAGACGCACGCCAGAATGGCGAACGCGCATCCAAATACAAGCCGAAGAAAACTTCTTTTCATGAGAGGCCTCACTTTGATCGTTGCGTCTGATTCGCGTGCTTTCCCACATGATGAGTTGACCCGACTCCAATTTGATGGAAATATGCTCCTCGAGAATGCTGCGCAGAAAGGGTGTGCCGCGGGATGCACCCCTCGCATTTTCATGGCGCAAATGATCACTGCGCCTTTCCTTGCTGGATGTATGAAATCGACGGATTGATTGCCGAAACCGCTTCATGGGGTGCACATTCACTCATTCTGAGGACTGAGTCTTACGAGTACGCCAATCAATACGAGCGGAATGTTGGCATAAAACGATCAGACAGTCAATAAAAATCGCCAAATGGACAAATTCGCGCCAACTATGCGCAAATTTGGCGAATATATAACAAAAACACAGGCTGTTCTTCGGCGAACAGGGTGCGGGCAAAAAACATTTCAGGGCCCATCTTCCGCGGTTCGTGGCCCTTTGCTTGTCGGTGGTCCACAGGGTGCGCTTGGTCCGCTGGCGGTTGTGCGATCATAGAGGGATTGATGGCAGGTTCCGTGGCGGGTCAAGCCGCACATGAGCCTGTTGCAGACGTATCCAGCACTGGGTCCGGTCTGGCCTGCGGTGCAGTTTACCAATGGAATGGGGACATCAGATCTGCACGCTGGCTGGTATGCAGACGAGTCCCTCGGTCAAAACAGGGGCGATCCTGCTTCAACCGTGGTGCAATGAGAATGATGTTTAGTCTCATCATCTTCTTCATTTCATAGTGCTTAGCTGTAATTGAAGGGCCTGTAGCTCAACGGTTAGAGCAGGGGACTCATAATCCCTTGGTTCGGGGTTCGAATCCCTGCAGGCCCACCAAGTCAAGTTAATCATAAATAAAGCCTTACAAGAAGATCTTCTCGGATTGCGAAACACCGATGCCGGAAGAATGTCGGAGTGAGAGAAGTCATGCCGCTCCCCAGACCCCTCCGTGCGTTCATGCGCTGAATGCAGGCCCCTCAGATCCTGCACTCCCTCGCGTTCCAGATGCCTGGAGATTTCTGTCTGTGCCGATTTCGCAAGCAAGCGCTGTCCTGTGCTCAAGCGCCCGAAAAGTCAAT
>Ga0224527_1001227_pt1 | contig 13378 bp, 14 predicted proteins | sample CBST0metaG_FD_179882 | JGI IMG/M metagenome (GOLD analysis project Ga0224527, IMG submission 179882) | Peat soil microbial communities from Stordalen Mire, Sweden - C.B.S.T0 | ecosystem: Environmental > Terrestrial > Soil > Wetlands > Peat | place: Sweden: Norrbotten County, Stordalen Mire... | reverse complement strand
AATGATGTAGCAGAAAAATCTAATAAACGTATTGCAAAATTTATTAAATGTCAACTTTCACAATGGATGGCCACCTTGCCCAATTACATCAAGGTCTATTTGCCTATTTCTATCTGCGAAAGTTGAGGTATTAAGCATATACTGCTAAATATCAGTGAACTGCATAGCCCTGAGTTTGTAGAAAATACAGCAAATCGTTGTTACCACTGTAAAAAAGCACGGTTTTCCGTCTTAACGGATTGGGCAAAATTGCATCATTATAATTGGGTTTTGGAGGGATCAAATGCCGATGATCGATCTGATTATCGCCCTGGAATCAAGGCGGTAGAAGAATTGGAAATGACGCGAAGTCCGTTACTGGAAGTCGGTCTTACTAAGAGTGAAATCAGAGACGTATCAAGACTCTGGAGTTTGCCAACTTGGGATAAACTAAGTGCGGCTTGCCTATCTTCTCGGGTCGCTTATGGAATTCCTATTACTGCAGAAAGGCTTAAGCAAATCGAAAGTGCTGAAGAATTGGTGAAGAAATTTTGTGGGGGGCAAGTCAGGGTTCGTCATCATGGCAATCTTGCGCGAATTGAAGTAGCCCCAGAAAATATTGGGCTCATTACTACTCCCAATATTGCTGGTATAATTGATCAGGGGTTGAAAGAAATTGGTTTTACTTATGTCGCGGTTGATTTAGTTGGCTATCGCATGGGGAGTATGAATGCAAATTTAATTTAATCATTTTGATTGACAGAAGAAAGTGCTAGTGATATACTGTGAAAAAAATAATACTAAGAGCTGATTGGAAAACCAAAGGCCGAGGATGTGCCCTGTTAAATGAGGACACCCACGGTCTTTTTTTTGTAGAATTGTGTTTTATGTTTTTTGCTGTTGTGCATGAGCTTATGATAAGAAAGTGAGGAGTGGCTAATATATGATTTCTGGAGAGCGTTTTTCGGTAATTTATCATTTACAAGGGAATGAGCAAGAAGCATATGCTAAGGCGCAAGATATTTGTGTCGAGCAGACCGTTGAATATCCTTATGAACTTTTAGCGCCAGGTTTTATAAAAGATGAAATAGTGGGGCGAATTGAATCTTTTGTGCCATTACATGATAAGCAAGGCTACCAGGCCGTTATAAGTTATGCCATTGAATTAACTGCGAATGAACTAACCCAATTGTTAAATGTAGTGTTTGGCAATATTAGCATTAAACCGGGTATTTTAGTGGATAAATTGATTTTGCCGGATAGTTTGTTTAACGCATTTAAAGGCCCGCGTTTTGGGCGTGCAGGTCTACGCCAATTGCTGGGAGTTTATGAACGACCACTCTTGTTTGCAGCCATAAAACCTATGGGATTGACTTCGGTGCAGCTGGCAGATATCGTCTACCAATGTGCATTGGGTGGCATTGATATTATTAAAGATGATCACGGTCTTAGTAATCAGCCTTTTGCACCTTTTGAAGAACGCATTACGCTATGTGGCGAAGCGGTGCAGAAGGCCAATGGAGAAACTGGGCGCAACAGCATCTATATGCCCAATATCAATGCACCTGCTAATGAAATTCTATCCAGAGCTAAGTTTGCCAAACAGGCTGGAGCGGGAGGATTGTTGGCTGCGCCAGGGTTGATAGGTCTTGATACGATGCGGTGGTTAGCCGATGAAGATGAACTAGGCTTGCCGATTATCAGCCATCCTGCTTTTCAAGGGAGTTACATAACAAGTGCAGCTTATGGTTTTGGTTTTTCTCATTATGCTCTTTATGGACAAATTAGCCGTTTGGCTGGGGCAGATGCTGTGGTGTATCCTAACTTTGGCGGGCGTTTTTCCTTTAGCATTGATGAATGTCGCAATATTGTTCGTGGTACGGAGGACGGCATGGGACATTTAAAGTCAATTTTTCCTAGTCCAGGAGGCGGTATGACGATTGAGCGGATTCCCGAGTTACTAGATGTATATGGGAGAGAAGTCATCTTATTAATGGGTGGTGGACTCTTTAAGCAAGGACGAAATTTAGTACAAAATTGCCAAGATTTTTTGACGTTAGTAGAAAAAGTATAGTCATGTAGGACTATATATCTTGCATTAAATAATTGGCATTTATAGATTATTGAAGATACGTAATTAGAATAGGGGAAGGTGACTGGTATGAGAGATCATACATGGGTAAGTAGTAGAAAGAATCGTTTATCTGTGATGATTCATACGCCTGAAAATTTTATACAAGGAACGCCCGTAATTGTGCTTTGTCATGGTTTTACTGGCAATAAAATAGGGGCGAATCATTTGACAAAAAATCTGGCTGATTTTATAGAACAGCTTGGTTATGGTGTTGTACGTTTTGATTATATTGGATCGGGAGATAGCGACGGAGAATTTGCGACAAAGACCAGTGTAGCTGGTTGGCGGCAGGACTTAGAAAGTATATTAGTATGGGTTCACGAGCAGGAAGACTTTAAAAAATCCCCAATTTTGTTATATGGGCATAGTCTTGGCGGGTTGGTTGTTTTAACGCATCCAGCTGGTGATATACGGATTGCAGCACGTATTGTTTTTGCGCCAGTAACGCAGGCCGTAGAAAATTTCCGCGATATTATTTTGGGGCAAGAGTTATGGCAGCAGGCTTTACAAGGCGAGAGCATCGAAAATTTTTATGAAAGTGCCTTTACGTTGAACTCACAGTTTGTGCAAGATCTGGTTGCCAATTCGTATAATCCTGCCCAAAATTTAACGGGAACAAAGCAGCCGCTGTTATTTATTCATGGTACGACTGATGATGTAGTGCCTTTAGCTGGGACTCAAGTTGTATATGATGCTTACGATGGGCAGAAGGAATTGGCCATAACCAATTTTGATCATGTTGCCGCTAAACAGCACAATGAATTGCAACGGATTATCGGCAAATGGTTAGCTGATCAGTTTCCACTGACATAGGGAGAGATTCAACAGTCGCTACATTCGGAGCTGATTTCTTCATGAGCAACAAAGGTAATTCTGGCGTAATCAGCCAGGCTTTAGCGCCGTATTTTGCTCAAAAAAAATGTAGGGGGGGATCTTATGAGGCCCAATGTTGGAGATGTAATCAATCTATTTTTTCAGGGTATCGTAGTTAGTGTGTTTATCATCATTGTAATAGGGGTAAGTTTAAGGTAGTGATAATAAAATCAATAATTCCATTGACGTAGTAGGGTAATGAATGGTAAAATCATAATTACAATTTAATAGATGTGCTGATTGGAATAACCAAAGGCTACGCCATTTCTGAAAACAGGAATTGACAAGGCCTTTTTTATTTTAATTTAGGTTCAACACTAAAATGTGTTCTTGATAATTAGCAAGCTAGCGTTTCTAATATCATGTATACCGGTATTGTAGTGATGACCTTTTCGTATGGCAAAATCATCGATACCTAGTACCAGTTTATTCGTATTACTACTGATCTCCTTTGCTTTTTGATCGAGTATTGGAACCAAGATATCTAAATGTTGCTCACAATTTGAGTATGGAATATTGGTTGTAATCGATGTGTGTTTTACGGTACTTCCAATAGTGTCGGAAGCAACCTTTCCTTTTAAGGCATCGGTACTACGTGATTTCCTTTGGACAAAAGAATATCTCCAAGAAAAATTAACGCCACAATATTTACACATCATACGAATTCTAGGTAATTGAAGTATTGTTTGGTACTGAAATAGCCCAAGATGAGGGACAGTTTTGGCGAGTCATTTTTTGAATTAGCCGTTTTCAATAAAAATAAAGCCCCCCATTTGTAGAAATGTTATTCTTTTGTGAAAAGAAAGGGTAAAATTACAGCATGCGAATTCGTTTGCCTATGCTGCTTTATGGATGTAGAGGTTGCAAACCATACACTTGTTACCCTATGTACAGAACTAAGTGCGAAAGCAGGTGTAGTGATTTCCAATCAAGCATTAGACCAACGTTTAAATGAACGTTGTGTGGAGTTTTTAAAGAAGATTTTCGATAAATTATTACGCCAAACAATAAGTAATACGACTCATATACCCGGTTTGTGGGATGATGATTTCAAGCGAATAAGAATCCTTGATTCTACCGCTTTTCAAGTACCAAAAAGCTATATGAATATATATATAGGCTCAGGTGGCTGCTCTCAACCTTCAGGGGTGAAAATACAACTAGAATATGAATTGAAATCAGGAAATTTTATGAATGTAGCAGTAGGAGCTGGCTCAGGAAGTGATAATACTTTTGGGAGCAAGATCCGAGATATCATCAAAGCAGGAGACCTAATTTTAAGAGACCTTGGTTATTTCAACTTTGAAGACTTTTTGGACGTAGAAAAGAGAGAAGCCTTTTATATATCGAGACTTAAACCGAACATAGCCGTGTGTATGGCAAGTAATGAAATCGAGTATTATAAGAATGCGACCCCTATTTTTTTAGTATTGACAAATATAAAAGTTGAGACTAATATATACTAAATGTCATATATTAATAAAGCAGATATTTTGCTGATCAGAAAACTGAAGGCAGAAAAACAGATAGCTACTGTTTTTCTGCCTTCAGTTTTTTTGCTGTATAGGTTATAAGGATTGTATGATAGGAAATATACAGTAACTCAAAATCATGAAAAAGAAATCGTATGAGAAATATCAGTTATTAATCAAAACAAAGTAATGGAGGAATTTTATATGTCACAGACAAAAAAAGAATTGGTGCAAGCGGCACTAAATAATCAACCAGTGGATCGTGTTCCAGTGGGGTTCTGGTTTCACTATCTGGCGGATGAGTCAAATGCAAATGCACTTGCTGATCCGAATCTAGGTAGGCAGAACATAGCCGGTCATCGCGCCTTCTACGAGCGTTTCGACCCAGATTTTGTGAAAATTATGAGTGACGGTTATTTCATCTATCCAAATGAAGGATTACAAAAGGTAACCTCAGTTCAAGATCTTAGAAATATTCGTCCTCTCGGACCAAACCATCCGTGGATTGAAAAACAGGTTGAACTCGTAAAGAATCTACAAGACATCTTTGGCAATGAGGTACTGACATTTTATAACATATTTGCACCAGCCCGTTATCTCGAATGGTCGTTGCCTACCTACGGAAAAGATCTTCTGGGTGACTTTATCGCAGAAAATAAGGAAGCATTTAAGGCGGCGCTTGCCGTTGTGGCAGAGGACGTGGCTTCATTGTCGCAAGGAATTATCAAAGCCGGCGGTGCCGACGGTATTTATTTTAGTGTCCAGAACATTGATGATAGCCGGATTACGAACTCCGTATACAAGGATGTCATTGAGCCAGGTGAACAAGCGGTTCTGGCGGCGGCAAATGAAGTGAGTGACAACAACATTCTCCATATCTGCGGTTATGAAGGCCATCACAATAACCTTAGCTGGTATACGGATTACAAAGCAAAAGCCTATAACTGGGCGGTCAAGGTTGAAAATATATCACTTGAGGCAGGCAAAAAAATCTTCGCAGGTAAAGCAGTTATCGGCGGGTTTGGTAATACAAAAGACGATGTATTATACAACGGCACAGAGAAAAGCATTGCCGATGAGACAGCAAAGATTCTGCAGAATACTGGCCGTACGGGCGTCATCTTAGGTGCTGATTGCACAGTGCCGAGCAATATTGATTTGAAGCATCTAGAATGGGTGCGACAAGCGGCTCGTTCTTAATCCTAATAGTCAAACATTTGCGAAATGTGAAGATAACAGTATACTACAATAATAACTAAAAGGAGAGAAGTACCATGAATTTTATAAAATCAAAAAAAATTTTGGGTATCATTTTTACAACAATTATCGCTATAGGGCTCGTCGGCTGCGGTGGCGAGAAGGCTACACAAGGAAATGACGGTGGTCAGGGGCAAAAGGTTGTCCGTGTCGCACATACACAGAATTACGTACCATATGATTTTGTTAATGATAATGGTGAATCCGATGGTTTTGAAGTGCAGGTACTTAAAGAGGTGGCAAAGCTTTTGCCACAGTATAAGTTTGAATTCGTGCCGACCTCCGATGATGATTTACTGATTGGCGTGGAATCTGGCAAATACAATGTGGGCATTAAGGGCGCATGGTATACGAATCAACGCAAGGATAAATTTATCTTCCCGAAAGAGCCGGTTGGTGCTAGTATCATCGGTCTTGCCTTCCGCAAGGAAAATGCAGATCAGATAAAGGATATCGAATCCTTTGCAAAATTTAGTGGAAAACTTGTGCCGATTGCACCACAAAACGCGCAGTTTGCTGTTATCGATACCTTCAACAAATCCCATGCTGATAAACCGATCAAGCTCGTATCCTCGGAAGCATTCACCATCGCCGATGCTTATACTTGGGTGCTTGAAGGCCGCTACGATGCGTATCTCGATATTGATTTGAGCTATAAAAATAATGTTGAAAAAGAAAGTGGTCCCTACCATAATCTCGCTGATAAACTCTCTTATGTGCGCTATAAAGCTATCAAAACGTATCCTTTATTCAACAAAAAAGACCAACAGTTCGCTGATGACTATGACAAAGCTTACAAACAGCTCAAAGAAAGTGGCAAGATTCTTGAACTAGAACAGAAGTATTTTGGGGAAGATGTTTTCCAATATGTAAAAGATTAAAGCTGAGGAATGATAGAAATGAGACCATTTAATCCGCAATTTATGTTAGATGTCATACCGAATCTGTTGCCGTTTTTATGGGTGACATTGACGGTAGTGCTGGGAACTGTATTTTTCGGCTCACTCCTCGGTTTCGTGCTAGCACAGGCGAAACTGAGCCAGAAACCGCGCTACCGTTGGTTGGTAGATGGCTATATCTATATCATTCGCTGCACACCGTCAATCGTGCTCCTGTTTATCGTGTTTTACGGTCTGCCGAAGTTCTGTCTAGAAGTATTCGATACGGATATCAACCGCTACGACAAGATCTTCTTTGTCATAGTTACGTTTACGCTGTTATTTTCCGCACCGATATCTGAAGTCATGCGTTCAGCCTACGAGGCGACTGATCACGGGCAGTATGAAGCGGCAGTCAGCATCGGGCTTACGCCATGGCAAGCATTTTACCACATCGTCCTGCCACAGGCGACGGTCGTCGCACTGCCAAACTTCGGCAATTCAGTGATTGAGCTGATGAAAGAGGGGGCGCTTGCCTATACGATTGGACTCATTGATCTGATTGGCAAAGGGCAGCTCATCATTTCTCAGAATTATGGAGCCTATGCTTTAGAAACGTATTTGTCATTGTCTTTTATTTATCTGCTGCTTACGCTGGGGGTAGAAAAATCATTTTTATGCTTGGAACATGCACTATCCCGCCAAAAGAAAGTAGTCTAGGAGGCAGACTGTGGATATAAATTATCAGTTTTTAATAAAGACATTTTATCTTGTACTGACAGCTGTGCCGACGACTCTCAACATCACAGCGGTATCACTCTTGATTGCCATGCCGCTTGCTTTTTACTTGGCGGTCGTCAGAATGCGTCCAGGGAAATACATCCGGCCTCTAATCAGCGCTTATATTACCTTTGTGCGCGGCACGCCAATTTTTCTGCAAATTCTTATAATCTACAGTATTCTGCCGAGTTTCCTGAACAGTACCGCAAAATATTTTGCCTTGGAAGTCAATGTGTTCGACTGGAATCCAATCATTTATGCGTACATCGTTTTTTCACTTAATACAACGGCGCTTTTGTGCGAGGTGTTTCGCTCGGCGCTTGGCAGTATAAATAAGGGACAGCTAGAGGCCGCATTGTGTGCTGGCATGACGACCGCGCAAGCATATCGGCATATCATCATTCCGCAGGCACTGGTTGTAGCGATGCCAAATATATGTAACCTTACGGTGAAGCTTATCAAGGGAACATCCCTCGCATTCTTGATGACGGTTAAGGATATGACCGCTGTCGCCAAGATTGCAGCGTCTTACGGCTACAATTACATTGAAGCGTATATGGATGTTTTTGTCGGTTATATCATTGTCTGCTCCGTCGTACAGGTCTTATTCGACTTCGCGGAAAAACACGTCGGAAAGTTTCGCCTCATCAAGCAAAAGTAGGTGTAAATATGTTGAAAATCACGAATGTCCATAAAAAATACAACGATAATGAAGTCCTGAAAGGGGTCGATATCACTGTTGACAAAGGCGATGTCGTTGTCATCCTAGGACCCAGCGGCTCAGGCAAGACAACGTTACTGCGGTGTATAAACTTTCTTGATCATGCCAATCAAGGCGAGATGGAATTCGATGAATACCATCTGCAGCTAAACAGTGCATCGACGAGCGAAGTGAGAAAAATTCGTCAGAAAACGGCATTCGTCTTTCAAAATTATAATTTATTCCAAAATAAGACGGTGTTAGAAAATGTCACGGCAGGCCTCATCATCGGCCGCAATATGGAAAAGAAGCAAGCCGTAGACCTCGCCCTGAAAGCTCTTGCAAAGGTCGGTCTATCTGATCGTGTGGATTTCTATCCGTCGCAGCTTTCTGGAGGGCAGCAGCAACGCGTCGGTATTGCGAGAGCGATTGCTGTAGAGCCGGATGTTATCCTATTCGATGAGCCTACATCAGCTCTCGATCCAGAGCTGATCGGCGAGGTGCTGAGTGTCATCAAGCAGCTTGCTCAAGAAGGAACGACAATGATCATTGTAACGCATGAAATGAAGTTTGCTGCCGATGTTGCTACGCACGTCATCTTTATGGCCGATGGCAACATCGTCGAAGAGGGGACGCCGAAAGATATATTCCAGCACCCCAAGGAAGAGCGCACGCGAAACTTTTTGCGACGCATCCTGCCACCGCAGGTGGAATACAATATTTGAGCAGATATAATACTTTTCGTAGCATAGGATGGGGTTCTGTGCACATCTCGGCCAAAATTCCGGTAGACTATTTTTTGAGCTAAAAATGCTCTATTCTGGGTTTTGGTGCAAAATTTTATAAAGTTAAACAATATCCTAATATTAACCAGAATCTCAAACTGCGATACCCATAATCTTGTTTATAAACTCAACGAGAAAGGACAGATTGAATTTCTTCAACCTGTCCCTTTCTTAATCATATGCATGGTCTCAATTCCACAAATAGTTTTCTCAGCCGTTGCAAAACTATCAAATCCCAGCATAGGCTTGGTTTTACGTTTAATAAACCGGTGATCTTGCTCAAAGAACTCGGCTTGTGTAGATGTTATTCATATATCCATAGAAAATGATTTTAAAGAGATTCTTAGGTGAAATTGCTGATTTTCTCCCTTTAGGAGAATAAGCCTTATACAAATCTGTATAGTCTAAATCCTCCATGACTCGGCTTAGCAATCTCACTGAATCGTCTTTCGGAATCAAAATTTCCATATTCAGTGGCAACACCAATTGATAGGTTGCCGTTTGTGATGTATAATCTTTATGTGTTAAGTTTTTCATGGTAGTTAAATTTTACACCAAAAACTAGGTTCTTCGGAACATGGTTTTTGCATTTTAAAATATAAAATTAGGACCGTCTCAAGTTTTCATTTTGAGACGGCCCCTTTTTTGCTGATATAAGTCAATAGAGTGAACTGGTTAAGTGCAAGCTGAGCCATAGCAAGATTTTTCTAGTCCAATCTCATTACTTGGAAACTAGTGAGGAAAGAGGTATAATTGTAAAATATACGACTTTGAAGGGAAATAAGGGGATTTATCTATGGATCTTTTCGACTACCAAGCTAATCAGACAATAGAAAATAAACCCCTTGCTGAGCGAATGAGACCTCGCACGTTAAGCGAGTTTGTGGGCCAAGAGCACTTGTTAGGCAAAGGACAGTTATTGCGAAAACTGATTGAATCCGATCGTGTTCATTCTATGATCCTGCAAGGCTCACCAGCGACTGGCAAGACTAGCTTGGCAGCTATAATTAGTAGTCTGACCAGTGCTGAGTTTGTAAAATTGAATGCTGTTTCCCTATCCATTGCCGATCTAAGAGCGGTTATGGATCAGGCAAAAGACAGTCTGAAATTTTATCGAAAACAAACAATTGTATTTTTAGATGAAATCCACGCTTTAAAATCTAATGCACAAATGTCACTACTACAAGCCGTTGAGAATGGTACTTTTATTTTAATTGGGGCAACGACAGAAAGTATAACCCATGATATCATTCCGCCACTGATCTCACGTTGTAAGGTATACAGTTTATATCCATTGACGGCAAATGAAGTGAAAAAAATAGTGATTGCTGCTCTCGGTGACGTTGAGCGGGGATTAGGAAGTCAACAGCTAGAAATGGGACAAGATGCTCTTGACTATTTAGCTGATGTTTGTAATGGAGATGTGCGGAGTGCTCTGAATGCCTTAGAAGTTGCAGCTTATTCTGTGCAAGAGACAGGGGAAATTGATCGTGAGACAATTCAGCAAGCTTTTCAGTTTAGGCTGAATGGTATCTCTACGACAGATTTCTATGATCTTACCTCGGCCTTTATCAAGTCGATGCGAGGTAGCCATACTGATGCGGCGATATATTGGTTAGCTCGTATGTTGGATTCGGGAGTGGATCCTATTTTCATTGCCAGGAGAATTGTAATTCAAGCGGCAGAAGATGTTGGACTTGCTAATCCTCAGGCTTTACAAGTGGCAATTGCCGCAAAGCAAGCAGTTGAGTTTATAGGAATGCCCGAGGCACGGATTCCTCTCGCAGAAGCGGTTATTTTTGTTTCTGAAAGTCCAAAATCCAATTCAGCATACAAAGCGATTAACAGTGCGCTAAAAACAATAAAGAACACTAGGAATTTTCCAATTCCAAGTCAGTTGAAGAATAGTTCGGGATTATATGTTAATCCAATTGATCATCCTAGCAGTAAACTAGATTATTTGCCGCAGGAACTAGAACAAGTTCAGTTTTATATACCTCAGAATTCTGGTATTGAGGCAAGGATAGTAGCGAGACGAAAGTCCTGATATTGACTTGCGAGATTTGCAGGAATGGCTACAAGTCTAAGTTTCGACAGAGACGCTCGATAGATTCCTCAAAAATCGACAAAGTTTTGCTTTAACCCCAAAATAAATGATGCTATAATGAAGATGTTATCTATAATTACTTCATTATGGGGGGATATGCAGATGAAAATGTCAAAAAACGTATCTAAGAAAATGGTTGTAGGCTTAGTGACAGCGACTTCATTCCTGGTAATAGGTGGAAACGCGTCTGCAAACGATCTTAGTTCAGCGGATAGTGGTGGTGGCATAACTATTGAGGCTCGTTATTTCAACCCCAGTTTAACTTTTAAAGCACAGACTAGCAGTATTGATTATAATGGTGGTGCACTTGACTTTAAAAACGATTTAGGCATTACTGATAAGAGTTCGATGGAATATCGGGTGCAACTTGGGGATAATTTTCGTTTATCCTATGCCAACTTTGCTTATAATGGGAATGCTACCTTAAATCAGAACCTGAATTATCAGGGGACTACATATGCCGCTAACGCTCTCGTTGCTTCGGACTTAGGAATTAAGTATGCAAGGCTGACGTGGTTTAAAACAATCACGCAATCAGATGACCTAAGTACAAAATTTATTTTGGATCTGAAAGGCTTTCAATTTAATACTAGTGTAAATGCTGTGGTTAATGGTTCACCAACTTCAGCAGCAAAAACATTTACTGGGGCCATTCCTACGATTGGTTTTGCTGTCAATGCTAGACTTGATAACAATTTTGTTGCATTTGGTGAGATAACGGGGTTGCCTTTGGGACAATATGGACATTTTTATGATGGTGAAGCAGGAATTCGATATAATTTTGACAAAACTGTAGCGGTAAACCTAGGTTATCGTGCCCTTGACTTAAGTGTGAAAGACCCTAGTAGTGGCGATAATGCTGAGTTTAAGATTGCTGGGCCATTTATTAATGCACAGTATAAATTTTAATTAGTAAAAGCCCTGGCTGTAAGGCCAGGGCTTTTGTATAATGATAGGGGAGGAAGAAGAACATAGATAAGATGCATCAAAGAATCATCGATTCAACATGTACTAACGGACCCTTATGGTAAAATACCTGAATGCAAATTCTTTAATGCCAATATATCTGGGGAGGAGAGGAGAAATAAATGAAAATTAAGTGGTTAGGACATTCTTGCTTTTTACTTACAGCCGATAATGGGGTGCGGGTATTGACGGATCCTTTTGACAATTCAGTAGGGTATGAGGTGCCAGAAGTAGAAGTCGATATCGTTTCTACCAGTCATGAGCATTTTGATCATAGTTATACTCAAGGGGTGCAGGGAGAGTTTTTCCATGTAAATAAGGCTGAACATTTGATGCATAAAGGCATTGAAATTACTGGTATTGCTACCTTTCATGACGAGGAACAGGGGGCTCAGCGCGGAAAAAATACGATTTATAAATTTATTATCGATGGGCTACATATTTGTCATTGCGGGGATTTGGGTCACATATTGACCCGGGAACAGGTGAGTGAAATTGGTCGTGTGGATATTTTGTTGATTCCAGTAGGTGGGTTTTATACCATTGGACCTGATCAGGCAGTAGAAGTTACAAAAATGTTGCAACCCTCGATTATTATACCGATGCATTTTAAAACAGCGGTTATTAAATTCCCCATTGAGAGGGTCGACAGCTTCTTGCAAAAAATGGGGGGCGGGAAGCACATTGGCAAACAGGAAGTTGAGTATGATAAGGCTTCTATCATCCCAACGGGTATAGTGGTCTTAGAATATGAGTAATCACGGGGCTCTACCTTCTATTTTTAGATATTGCCTGTAAATAGTTAGTGTATTATATATAGGCGTACAGCAATAAAAAAGTGTGGTTTCTGAAAAATGTATCCGATAGTGTAGACTAGTAAAAAAATCTATGCTATTGGATATATTTTATATTATTGCAGAGTACGCTGACTTTTTGCAAAACTACCTAAAAAATTCGGTAAATGATGTACTTCTTTATTAACATATCTTATTTGCAGAACATATAATATAACAAATGATAAAGGAGGTATAGCAGTTATGGAATATTGTGGTGGTCATTATGAAATGCCTATGCATGAAGGTTGTAGGCCAAAATGTAAACGCAGATGCGTGCATGAATTTACTGAAAAATTCAAAGTTTATGAAAACTGTTCTTATGAAGTAGTAAAAATATGCCCAGTCTGCGGTTTGGAACATCATCATCCTATGTGCTGCCCACGTTGTGGACACCATGGTCATATGGGTATGGGTATGGGTATGGGTATGGGTATGGGTCATATGGGTATGGGTATGAGCCATATGGGTATGAGCATGGGCCATATGGGTATGGAACATGGTGGATTTCACGGCATGGGACCGAATTACTAGATAATTTTTTAAAAAAATGAAATAGCAAAGTCAGTGTCCCCTTAGATTTATAGGGACACTGACTTTATTTTTGCAATGTA
>Ga0224527_1001221_pt1 | contig 13440 bp, 12 predicted proteins | sample CBST0metaG_FD_179882 | JGI IMG/M metagenome (GOLD analysis project Ga0224527, IMG submission 179882) | Peat soil microbial communities from Stordalen Mire, Sweden - C.B.S.T0 | ecosystem: Environmental > Terrestrial > Soil > Wetlands > Peat | place: Sweden: Norrbotten County, Stordalen Mire... | reverse complement strand
TCACCGCAATCTGGCCGGTGCGCGTCTGGATAAGATGTAAGTAGCTGATTCTAATGGTCGGGGCGGAGGGATTCGAACCCCCGACCCTCTGCTCCCAAATTGGATGATCAACGGATTTTAAAAGACTTAGCGGGAGCGATTGGCGCTCTGAGTAATGCTAAGGAACGCGTAGAAACACCAACTGTGGGGCTAAAGTGGGGTTGAATAACTTGGTGTAACGCTTCTATTCGACAGACGTTCACGGCTACGTTGGCACGGGTTTTGAACCCGTGTTGTTGCCGTGAAAGCCGTGGCCTAACTCGCAATACTAACGAATCGCTGAGAATCAGAATCATCGGTAAGAATCCTAGCAACTGCAACGAACAGCTTTCATGCCCCGCAACTGTCCGCAATCACAATGCACCAAATTGCGGCCCGTCGAGCATGAGGGTGTGCTTCAAGAGTGGCTTTAAACGGTGGCAGGGACACCTTACAGTGCGCAGTCCCCAATGCACCACGGCGCGGTTAACTCACAAAGGGTGTTCTCGTCCGCAAATCTCGGTTCGAGACTACCTCCACTATCAAATCAACAACTTTGGTTGCAGGCTCGGATAATCGGAAGCCGGTTTCAACGTAGCTTGCGAATTTATATATATCGTGACACGATATATCTATGAAATTTCAATCTCGTGTTGCTGGTCAGGGCTCGCTCATTCAAACTTTGGCAGAGTTTCGCTTCGAAATAAGGCGTTTCCTGCAATTCAGCGAATCCGCAGCCGTAGAAGCAGGATTGCAGCCACAGCAACATCAACTTCTCTTGCAAGTGGCAGGGGCACCGAAAGAAACTACTGTTTCTATCGCTTATGCCGCAGAGCGACTCGGGTTGAAGCACAACAGTACAGTTGAACTTGTCAACCGGTCGGAGCGGGAAGGTCTTCTGACACGGGCTGCAGACCCAGATGACAAACGGCGCGCAATCCTGCTGGTTACGCGGAAGGGAAATCAAATCCTTGGTAGATTGTCAGGGGATCATGCGCGAGAACTGAATGAGTTGGCGCCGCGGCTGGCCCAGACTCTGGAGAATATCCGTCTGCATGAGCGGGCAGCCGTGAGCGCGGGGGATAGATGAGATCACGGCCTTCGGCATTACGCGACTTTACAGTTGATCATCGAGTTTGGCTGCTAACGATCACAGCTCTTTTCATTGGCACGGGAGCTGCTGGATTGGCGGTTCTTCTGCTGCGTGCTATTGCGTTGGCAACGAATGCGTTCTATTACCACAGACTGAGCCTGACGCTGGTGGGACCACCCGGATCGCCGCTATCGCCATGGATCATGCCGTTGATTCCCGTGGCAGGTGGGCTACTGGTCGGTCTGCTGGCGCACTATGGCTCAGACAAGATTCGCGGGCACGGAATTCCCGAGGCGATTGAGGCGATTCTGTTGCGGGGTGCTCGTGTAGATCCCAAGGTTGCTGTGCTGAAGCCGCTCTCTGCGGCCATCGCGATTGGATCGGGCGGACCCTTCGGAGCCGAAGGGCCGATCATCATGACCGGTGGTGCATTCGGTTCTCTGGTTGCGCAGTGGCTCAAACTGAGCGATGCCGAGCGAACCACATTGCTGGTTGCAGGGGCTGCGGCCGGAATGTCGGTCACATTTGCCGCCCCTCTGGCTGCAATCCTACTGGCGGTTGAGTTATTGCTTTTCGAATGGCGGCCGCGTTCTCTGGTTCCCGTGGCGGTTGCGAGCGTGGCGGCCGGCGCATTGCGGATTGTATGGCTCGGTGCGGGACCAATCTTCCCGGTCGAGCTGCACTCAGCTATCCCTCTCGGGCAGACACTCGCGGTCGCTGGGCCGCTGGGAATACTGGTTGGTTTTGCCTCGGCTGGTCTGAGCAAATTGATGTACGGCTTCGAAGATGGATTCGAGCACTTCTGCGGTCGCCTGCGAGTGCACTGGATGTGGTGGCCCGCGATTGGCGGCATTGGAATCGGACTGGGCGGCTTCTTTTTCCCGCGAGGATTAGGCGTCGGTTATGACAACATCGCCGAACTGCTGCGTGGAAATGCCCCGATTGGTTTGTTACTTGGATTGCTGATCGCGAAATCGCTGATGTGGGCGTTCTCGCTCAGTTCGGGAACGTCGGGTGGCGTGCTGGCGCCACTGCTGATGATAGGTGCGGCGCTGGGAGAAACAGTGGCTCGCTTGGCACACATGCCGGGCGAAACGCAGGCACTGTGGGCATTGATGGGGATGGGAGCCATGCTCTCGGGAGCACTGGGCGTCCCGCTCACAGCTATCCTGTTTTCTCTGGAATTGACACACGCGCTACCGGCGCTCTTACCACTCGCGCTTGCGTGCATCGCATCGTACCTTGTGACTTCGCTGGTCATGCCGCGATCAATTCTGACGGAAAAGCTCAGTCGCCGCGGGTATCACCTTTCCCGCGAATATGGAGTCGACCCGCTGGAGATGATCAGCGTGGCGGACGTCATGACCGAGCATTCAGCCGATGCGGTGCAGACGGAAGACGCACTTCAAGACTTGCCGGAAGTGCTGGCCTACTCCGATGAGACCTGCCGCGCGGTTGCGGAAGAGATGGCGACTACCGGTGTAATGAGCATGCCCGTAGTGGATCGAGAGAGTGGACTCGTCATCGGAAGCATCAGCGCTCAGGAGCTATTGTCGGGGCGAAGGCATGCAGTCGTTCGAGAGTCGGAACGCAGTCGATCTTTTCAGCTTCAGGCGCGGCGTAAATAGCGTCTCAAGGTTGTGTCGGGTCCGGTGCGGGTTCACTCTTCGTTTTTTTGATGGAGCCGTTTGTCGAGAAACTCCTTCAATGCAACGGCATTGTTGTGCTCTGGATCATGGGAGCTATAGATCAACGTGACTGTGCCGCGGCTTGCTGCTTCGAGGATCGGAAGCCACGAGCTTCGATTCTCCTTGAGTTCTGCAAAATAGCGCTTGCGGAATTCATTCCACAGCGCAGGGTCGTGGTTGAACCACTTCCGCAAGCTGACACTGGGAGCAACGTCTTTAAGCCATGCCTGAATCTCCAACGACGATTTCTTGATGCCTCGCGGCCACAAGCGTTCAACGAGGAAGCGAGCTCCGTCTGCGCCAGATGACGTTTCGTATACGCGCTTGAGCTGAATCCGCGATGCCAGTTCAGCCTGTTCATCGGCTTTCATGAGATTCAATGGCCTCCTGTCTTGATCTGGACAAGCAGCATTCTCACGGGAGATTTAGCCGAGATGCCGTGCGGTAACATCGCCGGCATATGGATGAAGGAGCCTGCTTGAGCACTGACCTTGTCGTCTCCAAGCTGGACCTCAGCATTTCCCTCAAGAAAATAGAGAATGGCGGGTGTCGGCGCTGAATGTGCGGAGAGTTCCTCTCCCGCCGCGAAGCCAAAGAGAGTCACGCTGGCGTAGTCGTCCTTATGCAGGACGTGGCTCAGGATACCCTTTTCCGGCAGCGTGAATTCCTGTTGTAGATTGGCAAGAAATGTATAGTCCATGGGGATCTCCTATTTCCGGTTGATGTTTTGATGAAGCGGCCAGCGGCACTTCCGGAACAAAGTGCCGCTGGGTTTATTAGGGGGGACTCAGTGTCCGGCGAGTTCAGTATTGCGGTTCTTCGTGTCGACAGAACCAGATGTATTTCCACTCTCAGGCACCGACTTGTCGTACGAGTGGCCGGTCAACAATCCGAGAACAAACCACGCGAACAGAGCCGCTCCGATCGAAAACAGGATATCTCCCGGAACGCGCATCCAGCGCAGGGTCTGCATGGTGCCAGACTGCATGAACTCCGCCGAACGCGCATACCATGTACCGTGCTCGACCGATGCCCACGCTTGCAGAAGGCCCACCGGCAACATGCTGAGGATGACCATGAATATCAAACCAAAGTTGAGAGACCAGAAAGACAACTTCAAAGGCCCTTCCTTCCACTTGCGGTCGGGCCTCAGTGCACGCAGGCAGAACAAAGTAAGGCCCAGTCCCAACATTCCATAGACGCCGAATAATGCCGTGTGTCCGTGGACGGGGGTGAGGTTCAGTCCCTGCACATAATAGAGAGAGATGGGCGGATTGATGAGGAAACCGAACAAGCCGGCTCCAACTAGATTCCAGAACGCAACCGCGACAAAGAAGTAGATGGGCCATTTATAGTTGGCAATCCAGGGCGATTTCTTGGTTGGCTGTGCGAGACGAATATTTTCCCAGGCCTCGTAGCCGATCAGCGTCAGCGGCACCACCTCGAATGCGCTGAAGATTGCTCCCAGGCCAATGACCGCAGGCGTCGCGCCGGCGAAGTAGAGATGATGAAACGTGCCGATGATTCCTCCGGAGAGAAAGATCGTCGTCGAGAACAGTGCCGCTTTGGTTGCGGTACGGATCTCGATCAGCTTGAGCCGCGTAAATAAGAACCCGATGACCACTGTCGCGAACACCTCAAAGAAACCTTCAACCCAGAGGTGAACCACCCACCAGCGCCAATACTCGGCAGTGACAAGGTGACTGCGCTGGCCGTACATCAAGCCGGCCGAATAGAAGAGCGGTATGGCGATGCTCGAGATGAGGAACAGGATAAGCAGCGACCGGTCTTCACTCTTGCGAACTAGTGCTGGTTTGAGGGCCGCGACCATCAGTACCAGCCACAGAACAAGGCCGATGAACAGCAGGATCTGCCAGAATCTTCCCAGGTCGACGTATTCGTATCCCTGGCTGCCGAACCAGAACCACGCGTTACCGAGTCTCTGCTGAATGCCCAGCCACTCGCCGGCAAGCGATCCGCCGACCACGAGAATCAGCGCACCAAAAAGTACATTCACGCCGAGCCGCTGATACTTTGGTTCGTGAGCACTGACGGCGGGACCGACGTAAAGTCCAGTTGCCAACCATGACGTGGCAATCCAGAAGATCGCAATTTGCAGGTGCCATGTACGAGTGACTGCATAGGGCAGATACTTGTCGAGGGGGAATCCGTAGAAACCATGGCCCTCTACTCCGTAGTGAGCTGTGAGGACACCCATCAGTATCTGTACGCCCCAGAGGATGACGACGACCAGGAAGTATTTGAATGTCGCGCGCTGCGAGGGAGTCGGCTGGAAGGCGAGGAACGGATCTTTCTCCGGATACGGGCCGTGAACGAGTTCCTTCTCCTGCGAAGCGTACCACCACACAAGGCCACCAATACCTGCCAGCAGACCGACGAAGCTGAGGATGCTCCACAGAATAGATCCGGAGGTCGGCACGTTGTCGACCAGGGACTCATGCGGCCAGTTATTGGTATAGGTGGTATTGGAGCCAGGACGCTCGGTACTGGCCGCCCACGAGGTCCACCAGAAGAACGCCGCGAGTTGCTGCTGCTTGGCGGGGTTTGTCAGTGCACCGTGCGGGATTGCGTACTCCGACCGGCCCGTGGCAAAGACATCGGTGTAGTAGGCCTTGAGTTGCTCAAAAGCCGCAGCGCGATCCGCGTCGATCGTGACACGATTGCGTGCAGCATCATAAGTATTAGTGCGCATATCGCGTATCAGACGAGCCTTGAATACAGCCTGTTGATCCGGCCCCAGGGCGGCGAAGTTCGGCGAGCCAGATCTAGCTGCCCAGGTGTTGAGCAGAATCTCGGACTCGCGATGCAGCCAATCGGCGCTCCAATCGGGCGCGACGTAGGCGCCATGGCCCCAGACGGTGCCGATCTCCTGGCCGCCGATCGATTGCCACACACCTTGCCCGTCCGTGATGGAGCTTCCGGTGAAGAGAAGCTGCCCATCCGTGGTGTAGACGTCGGGAAGGGGCGGGGCTTCGCTGATCATCTTCCGGCCCACACCTCCGAGCACGGCAAACGATCCGATGATGACGATGGCCAGAGCCACCCAATAGCGCTTATAGGACATGGTTACTCCTCGACTGAAGATCCTTATGCGTGCTCTCCATGCAGCCAGTCACAAGCAGATGCACCTGTGTCGATACCGATGAGCTTCCGGGAAGACAGAATCGAACCGTGGTGAAGATCATGGAGCCTCCCGCTGGATTGCCGCAATGAAGTCACAGTAGAGGTAAGTCAGGTGTCGATGCAGGGACTTAAGTCACCGCCGGATCAATCTTTTGCTCTTTTCATGTACGGAAGGCAGTTTGGACTGGAGAAGCGAGACCGGACACTGATTTCAGTGACTTAAGTCGCTTTCATGGCTAGGTATTGTCACCTAGATTTACCAGGGATGCTGGAATCGAATTCATCCAGTACCGCGTTTCTCGAAATTGATGCGTATCAGCTAGTCAGGCTGCTACAGTTCCACCATTCCGACTTGTTCGGTTTAGCCGTTGCAAAATGGATTTCGCTCCTCCCTCCCTCTGGAGTTCGGCCCTATGTCCTTTCGTTCCGTGTTCCTCGCTGTTGTCGTTGCTTTTGCGCTCATTCTGTCCGCTTTTCTCATCAATCGGCAGCGGCCGCGAGTCGAAACCGCCCAACCGACCGCGGATTTTGTTCGCGCCTCCGGCAAGTGCGCCGAGTGTCACGCGCGGCTCCAGTACTCCGTGGTTCATGAGTACGAGATGTCCGCGCACGCAAAGAAGGGCGTCAACTGCCTTGACTGCCATCAGCCTGGTCCCGGACAGCAGAAGGTCGATCACCACGGTTTTGTCATCAGCACGCACCTGACTGCCGGAAACTGTCGCTCCTGCCACGAAGGCGTCTATCAGGAGTTTTTGCGCAGCCGGCACGCTGCTCCGAGTTGGGCAGCGGTTCACGGGGAGAAGGGGCTCAGTCCCGAACAGGTCTCTTACAGCGAACAGTTCCAGCCGGGCGGCACCAAGCGTCCGCCCAATCCGCTCACTCTCCCCGAGGGACACCCGGCCATCACCTCCGGTTGCGAACAGTGCCACGCCATCGGCAAGCCGAACGAGGACGGCACTATCGGTAGTTGCACGGAATGCCACTCCCGTCACACGAGTTCGGTCGCACTCGCCCGGCTTCCCTCAACTTGCGGGCAATGCCACATGGGCCCGGACCACTCGCAGATCGAGATCTATAACGAGTCGAAGCACGGCATCATGTTCGCCGCTCAGCGTAATCTTTTGAACCTTGATGCGAGTCCAAAGACGCTGACAACGCGCGACATGTTCGTACCGACTTGCGCCACCTGCCACATGTCAGGGATCAATGGTCTCAAGGTGACGCACAATCCTTCCGACCGGCTCGGCTGGTATCTCGCCGATGCGATCACAACGCACCGTCCCAACTACCTACAGGCTCAAATCAACATGAAGCAAGTCTGCACGCAGTGCCACACGCAAGCTCGCATCGACCGCGTCTATGCACAGGGCGAAGAGGTCATCAACAGCACAAACGCCAAGGTGCTCGCCGCCAAGGACATCATGGACGGACTGCACAAGTACGGCACTCTCACCGGTCCACCCTTCACGCACACCATCGACTTCACCTATTTCAACCTTTGGCACTATGACGGCCGTACCAGCAAGCACGGCGCATTCATGGGCGGCGCCGACTTCGTCCAATGGCACGGCAATTATGAACTGCTCTCAAAGACCATCGAACTCCAGCACCAGGCCGACGAACTGCGGAGAGAGCATGCCCATAAGTAAACTGTCCTCTCGCGCTCAAGGAATTATTACCGATCCGCGTCTGCGCTGGGCGCACGATCCGCAGCTATGGGTGGAGCTATTTGTCACGGCGAATCTTGCGATTCTCGCCGCAGACATCTACCTTGCACACTCCGTCAACCACTTCCAAAAGGCGGCGGAGTATATTCCACTCTACTTTTCAATCGGCGCGCCAATGGTGCTGGGAATCTTGATTGCGCTCCGGTGGATCTGGGGGCTTCAATCGGCGTGGCGCGACGTTGGTTACCTGGTCGGAGGTCTTGCCGTTCTGGTGGGCTTGGGTGGCGTTCTCTATCATCTCGAGAGCCGTTTCTTTCTCGATCGAACCCTCAAGAGCCTCACATATGCTGCGCCGTTTGCTGCGCCGCTGGCTTACACGGGACTTGGCTTCTTGCTGCTCATGAACCGCATGGTGGCTGCACGCAGCGCGGAGTGGGCTCGATGGGTGATCCTGCTCGCGCTTGGCGGCTTCTTTGGAAACTTCATTCTCTCGTTGACCGATCATGCATCGAACGGATTCTTCGCCCGAACGGAGTGGATTCCAGTAATCTCATCCGCCTTCGCTACCGGTTTCCTCCTCATCCCTCTCGCGATCGCTGTCACGCGCCGCTTTCTGGATGTTTGCTTGGTGGTAATGCTCGGGCAGGCATTCGTCGGTGTGCTTGGCTTCTGGTTTCACATGCGCGCCAATCTGATTGAACCGGGACACGATCTCTTCGACAAGCTTGTGAACGGTGCTCCGCCGATGGCGCCGCTGCTGTTTCCGAATCTTGTGGGGCTGGCGCTTATCGGGCTGTGGGCGCTGATTCCGCATGTGCCGGAGACTGAACCCAAGACTTCCTTGCTGGGAGCAGCATATGCCTGGGCACATCCGGGAGATGAAGCGGACGCCACCAATTAAATAGTGCCCGGCTGTGCCAGGCACTATTTGATATGAATCAGCATGAATTCTATGCCGAAACGTTTTCGTTCGCGTTCTTCGCAGCGAATGTGGAGCGACCCAACAGAAGCGTCAGCGCAAGATTCGTTGCGAACAGCAGCACGCCGCCAAGCTCGAACATCCCGGAGATGGGAAGAGTCTTCCAGGCAAAAGCGAAGATGCCCTCGTAAGCCATGGGCTCGGATAAAACGCGCAGCGTGCAGCCAACTTGCAGCAGAAGCAGGCTGAGAAACATGAGGCGTTTGCTGAAGATGCCCTGGACACCTGCAAAGTGCGGCAAGATGCGGGGCCCAATAGCAAACACCATGGTCGCCGCAAAGCCGACGGTCAGCGCATGACGGGATGCGCCCCAGATGCCTCCATGTTGGTCGGCAAAGGCAGCCCACACGCTCATTGTCCCGGCTACGATCAACCATGCGTAGGCGATGCGGATGAAAGACGGAAAGCTGGGGTGAATGCCCTGCACTTTGGCGAGTCCGTGGGGCTGTTCACCGAGGTGCAGCGCGAACCCAATCACGATTGCACTTGAGGCGAGAAGGATCGTTGCTGGCTTGCTCCACCCACAAACACCGCAGAGTACGCCTGCCAGATCCAGTGCCAATGCCATTTGGAAGACGCGAGCATTGGGTTTGGCAATCGCCAGAAACGCGGACAGCCAGCGCGCCGAGAAACCCCAGACGACCGGAACAAGAAAGCCCCAACCAAGCAACACAAGATATTTCTGGTCGAGTGCGTGCGGAAGGGACCGGAGACCGCCCTGAATCGCGAGTTGGAGGCACTCAATGAAGTTGAAGACCACCGCGGCTGCGAGTCCCGAGGTTCCCAACAGCACTGAAACCATCCAAAGTTCCATCGGCGATTTCTTCTCTTTACCCGCGGCAGACTCAGGCAACTTGTGGTGAGATGCGGCTGAGATAAACAACAGCACTGCGATCAGTTCAAATCCAGCCGAGACCGGCAAGAGAGTGCGCCAATGCCAGCCGTAGATGTTGGCAGACCAGCGCATTGCGACGCCCGATGTCCACAGCGCGAAGCACAATAGCGGCAGTTTCATCGCAGACCGACCCCGTGCCGGTTGCGAGTAGAAACCGATCCCCAGGATGAAGCTGCCGATCCAGCCGAACATCTGCGCGTGACCATGGCCTTCCATCCAAGCAGCCGGCAAAGTTCCAAGGCCGTGGTTGGTGCTGATCGCCATCAGGTTCGAGAAGCCAAGCAAAGTTCCCGGCAGAGCCATGAAGAAAAGTCCACTCAGTATCCAGGCACGGAGCATGAGACTCTTCTGGTGTTCGCGCGCGATGAGATCGCTGTGAGACTCGATTTGAAGAATCGTGGACATCGCTCACCCCCTGTTGTTCAGTTCAGCTTCCAGCTTCATCGCGCGCGGAAAAAGTACATCGTTTTCCAGATGCACATGCTGCTTGAGGTCGCTTCCAAATTCACTCAGGCCCGCGAAGAACGCGATGTGCGTGGCGCACGCCCACTCTGGTGTCGTAAAGCCCGCGGTAAGCGAATGGAGTTCAGCCATGATTCGATTGGCCGACTCATGCTCCTGCTCCATCATGAAAATGGGATGCGATACCGAGCGAAAGCATGCGTGCGCCGCCGGATAGGCGACAATCGCCTCCTGATCCATCTGGGCAATGAACGGGAATAAGACGTTCTCTTCTTTTTGGATGTGGGCAAACATGTCAGTCCTAAGCTCCTCAACCAACTCCGCAACTTTTTTCAGTTCCGGAGCCCGATCACTGCGCTTGTCTGCCAGCCTCTGCGCCATCTCGGCGAGTCGTGGCAGTTCCTGACGGACGCACTTATGATGGACGCGAACGATATGCTGGATCAGTAGCTCCATCGAAAGCGTCTCGGGATTTGTGAATGAGTTGCCATGTTCCTGCGCATCCGCGTTCGCCAGCTTTTCGAGCACCTGGTCGACAGAGAGTTGCAACTCCGCACATGCGGTGTCGAGTGAATTTTCCGCCTGCGTGCACAGATCAATTTCAAAGCGCTCAAAGACTCTGGCGGCTGATGGCTGGGTTTGGACGATTTCGCGGATGGACTGTGTTGAGGTAGACATGATGCACTCTCCACCTGCAACTGTAGAGAGTGTCCTATCCATCAGCAGTAACTTATGTCACTCGCAGGTCACGATGTTGCTTCGAGCAGTGCGCTCAGGCCATTCATATCCTTGACCACAATCTGCCGTGCATCCACATCCAACAGACCTTCAGCTTGCAGTCGCATCAGGTTTCTGGAGATCAGCTCGCGAACGGTGCCAAGTTGGTTGGCCAGTTCCTGATGGGTCGCAGGAAGCTGAAATTCAATGCCTCGAGCGGTTTTCGTGCCCTCACTCTGCGCAAGTTTCACTAACGTGGCAATCAGCCGCTGCCGGATCGTTGTGAAGGACAACTCCTCGATGATTCCAACCAGCCGCCGCAGTCGGGTGCCCACAACCTGGAGCACCTTGAGCGCGACCTCGGGATGTTCCATACAATAAGCCTGAAAATCGCGCCGCGAAATGTATGCAATCTCAGCGTCTTCAATAGCCACCGCGGAAGCCGGGAATGGCCCTCCGTCAAAGACTGGCACTTCTGCCACGGATTCTCCCGGCGTGTTGACGGCGAGTACCTGCTCCCGTCCGCTCATGGAAGTCTTGAAGATACGGACCTTGCCCCGTGCAATAATGTGCAAGCCATGGCAGGGCTCGCCTTCTGAGAACAGCAATTCCCCTGCACTGAAGAGCTTGCGCACCGTGCGAGAGGCGAGCGTCTGCAACTCGGGTTGCGAAAGGCCCGAGAGTAACGCGGTTTTTCCGAGGACTGCGGTTAGGTCGATGCGTTCAGCGGTCACTTGCGGATTGTAGCAGCGCGACTTAAGTCACTGCACAGACGGCCTCCATCGCGGTTTTATAGACACATGAACCCGCAGATCAACACAACCGATTTTGATGAGCGTCCATTCATTGCCATCTGGGAAGTGACACAAGCTTGCGACCTAGCATGTGTCCACTGCCGCGCCTCCGCGCAGCCAGACCGCGATCCGATGGAACTCAGTACCGACGAGGGCAAGCACCTGATCGATCAGATTGGATCCATGAGAGTCCCGGTCTTTGTGCTCACGGGTGGCGATCCCATCAAGCGGCCAGACCTGTTCGAGTTGATCGCCCATGCGCGTTCGGTGGGCGTGCGCGTCTCTCTAACGCCAAGCGCTACACCTTTGCTGACAAGAGATATTGTTGTCCGGCTCAAGGAGGCGGGACTGGCGCGACTCGCCGTCAGCATGGATGGTGCGAGCGCAAGTACGCACGACGCATTCCGGGGGATGAGTGGCTCCTTTGCGCGGACACTCGAAGCCGTTCGCTGGGCCAACGAGGTCGGACTCCCGGTTCAGATCAACACGACCTTCAGCCGCCGCAACATTGCGGAGATCGACGCTATCGTAGCCCTCATGAAGAGCCTCAGCATTACCCTCTGGAGCGTATTCTTCCTGGTCCCTACCGGTCGCGGCAAATTGAACGATCTGCTCAACGCGGATGAGTTTGAAGAGATCTTTGGGAAGATCTACAGCCTTTCAAAAACTGCGGGATTCGACATCAAGACCACCGAAGCTCAGCATTACCGACGCTTCCTTCTGCAGCAACATGCCGCTGAACGTAGAGATGGTACAGCAGTTTCCGGAGTGGAAGAAAGAGCTGCCGATGCCATCGGCCGCGCGCCACGTGGTCTCAATGACGGTAAAGGTTTCGTCTTTATCTCGCATAAAGGAGAGGTCTTCCCCAGCGGCTTCCTTCCTGTCTCCGCTGGCAGTATCCGCCAACAAGATCTCGAGGTTATCTATCGAGAATCGCCCTTGTTTCAGGATCTGCGGGACACGTCGAAGCTTGAAGGCAAATGCGGCGCCTGCGAATTCAAAGCGATCTGTGGCGGGTCACGCTCTCGTGCCTACGCATTGACTGGAAATCCACTTGCCGAAGAACCATGCTGTTCCTACGTCCCCAAGGGCTATATCCAGCCCTCACCGCAGGTGAAGAGAGCGACAACGCTTCTTGTGCTTCAAGACGCGTGAAATCTTAACTTCGGCGATAATCTAATCAAGCAAAAGAAGGAGAAACAACTTGGCCGTACAGATTGGTGCAAAGCCAGATAGTGGATTCGACGATCCGATTGGCATGCTCATGGACTGCCACAGAAGGATCGAGAGCTTCCTCAGCATTCTTTGTGTAGTGGTTGGCCGCGCTCAGGGACGAAGCCTCACCATAGAAGAGCGCGATGCGGTGAAGGCTGCACTGCAATACTTCTGTATAGGCGGACAGCGCCATACGGCGGATGAAGAAGAGTCGCTCTTTCCGCGGTTGCGTACGTCAGATACAGATTCTCTTAAAGAAATCAGCAGGCTGGAATGTGACCATCGCGAGGCAAACGAGCTGCACGGATCAGTTGAGCGATTGTACTCAACCTGGATTGCTTCTGACGAATTGACGCCAACAGATGCGCTCCAATTGCAAGCTGAGACCGAGCGGCTCAAGCAGCTTTATTCCAACCATATTCGGGTCGAGGAAACGATCGTCTTTCCTCGTGCGGCCCTGGTGCTGGACAGCCACGCTATTGCGGCAATCGGGACAGAGTTTCGATTCAGGCGCAAATAATCTCTCCCGTTCCCATGGCAAGCAGTTTCGTTCACGCCAGAGCTTCGTGCCGCATGATGCCTTCGCGGCCATCACCGGCTCTGCTTCGCACATATATCATTCCATAATCTGCTATGGAATGCTTCCATGCCATGTTGTGGGTAAAAGCCCATATTATTGACCTAATGAGACTTATGAGACGGATAAACCGGCAAAACCGGCCCAATCGGCGGTATTTGCTACCAAAATGCTACCAATTTTTCAACCAG
>Ga0224527_1001220_pt1 | contig 13442 bp, 14 predicted proteins | sample CBST0metaG_FD_179882 | JGI IMG/M metagenome (GOLD analysis project Ga0224527, IMG submission 179882) | Peat soil microbial communities from Stordalen Mire, Sweden - C.B.S.T0 | ecosystem: Environmental > Terrestrial > Soil > Wetlands > Peat | place: Sweden: Norrbotten County, Stordalen Mire... | reverse complement strand
GCGCTATTCCAGTTGGGGCGGCACAATCAGGTCCTGAATCGCCGTCTGGATGCGGTGACTGCCCAAGCCGCCGTGGAACGTGCGGAATCCGATCAGGCCAGGGAGATTCTGGCCGTGTTGAATTCGCCAGATGCGATGCGAGTGACGCTGGTTCCAGTCAAGGAGCGTCCACAGTCGCAAGGCAAAGTCGTTTACGTGGCTCGCTCCGGCAGCCTCGTATTCCTGGCGAGTCAATTTGCTTCCGTTCCGCAAGGGCAGTCTTACGAACTTTGGCTGCTGCCTGAAAAAGGTGATCCAATTTCCGCAGGAGTCTTCAAACCAGACCCACATGGCAATGCCACCTTGCTTATGCCGTCACTTCCCGAGGAGACGACGGCCAGAGGATTTGCCGTTACGGTGGAACCGGAAAAAGGCAGCACGACGCCCACAATGCCGATCCTGCTGGTGGGTACGGGATAGCGCGACTGCGACACAGCAGCAGGAAGATTGGAAGCGCGCGGGTTGCGGAAACCAGCTCAAACACCGTAAAATGAATTGTTCGGGACGAAGTCCCAGTTTTGACACTAAGGATATGGGTAAGTATGGCGAATCATGTTTCGGCGCTGAAGCGCGCACGACAGACAGAAAAGAAGACGGCGACTAACCGCGCCAACAAGTCGCGTATGCGTTCGGCGCTGCGCTCACTGCGCACCGCACTGACCTCTGGCGATAAGACCACGCTGGACACCACGTTCCGCGAGACCGTTTCGGCGCTCGACAAGAGCGTGCAGAAGGGCATCCTGCACAAGAACACGGCATCGCGCTACAAGAGCCGCCTTTCAGCTCGCGTCAAGGCCGCAGAAGCAAAGTAGTTCAATCCGCATTCAGAGACGGCAGGCTTCGGTCTGCCGTTTTTGTTTGCGTGAATACTCGGAATGGGGCGTGTTGATCCCGCACGCCCTAAGTGCGAACCAGCATCTCTTGCTACAATCTCTGCGTGTCCACATCCAGCGAGCCATTGCCCGCACAGCCCGCCCCGCGTCTCTGGCCGCTCACACCCGAGCCAGAACCGGTCTTCGGCCTCCTCGAAGTCTTTCTCGCCTTTGTGGTGATGCTTTTGGCGGTTCTCTTCTGCGGAGCCATCGCCATCGTGATCGCCCAGCACACCGCAACCTTCAGTCACCTGCATCCATCGGAGCTGGCAAACGAACCACGCGTGCTGATTCCCGCGCAACTCGTCGCCTACCTGCTTTTGCTGGCCGCGATCTGGCGGCTGTTCGTCCACCACCGCATCGGGTTTTTCCGTGCCCTCTCGTGGAACTTTCCCCAGCGCTGGACCCGCTTTGTGATTGCGGGCGTGGCGCTTGCGGTAGTGGTGCAGCTTGCAGCGCACCTGCTGCCCACTCGGCCCGAACTGCCCATTGACAAGATGATGCGCACTCCGCTCGACGCCTGGCTCCTGGCCGGTTTTGGCGTGCTGGTCGCGCCCTTCGTGGAGGAGATCCTCTTCCGTGGCCTGCTCTTTCCCGCCCTCGCCCGCCGCATCGGAGCGGCGATGTCTCTGGTAGCCACCTCCGTATTCTTCGGGGGCATTCACGCACAGCAACTTGCCGGAGCCTGGGCACAGGTCGCTCTGATTGTGCTTGTAGGAGCCGTGCTCACGGCCATACGCTGGCGATACCACTCACTCGCCTCGTCCACCCTCGTACACGTTGGATACAACGCCACACTCTTCGTCGCGCTCTGCGTGCAGACGCGGGGCTTTACGCATATCTCGCCGCATTGAGTCGAGTTTTCCGTGGCTCGAAAAATGAGCACCCACCGAAGGACAGTCCGCATCTGCTAAGTAGCTTGTCAGAATTCGACGATGAGTGAGGTATGTATGCTGCGGATGACGTATATCGGAGGGCCGACTTTACTGGTCGAATACGGGGGGCTGAGGCTTCTCACAGATCCTACTTTCGACCCCGCGGGTGTCGATTACACAACCGGGCCAGTGACACTCTCAAAAACTGCTGGACCCGCATTGGATGCGAGTTCATTAGGGAGTGTCGATGTTGTATTGCTGAGCCACGATCATCACTCTGACAACCTGGACCATGCCGGACGCCATCTGTTGGGAGCCGGGCAGGTGCTCACTACGCCCGCGGGTGCACAACGGTTGGGCGGAAACGCCAGAGGGCTCAATCCCTGGGAGCACGTCGATATTCCAGCTCCAGATGGCCGCATCCTGCGTGTCATCGGGACGCCGGCCCGCCACGGCCCGGAGAATGGCGACCGGGGACCGGTAACAGGATTCATACTTCAATTTCTGGACGGACTGGATAGCACTCTTTATATATCGGGCGACACGGTTTGGTACGAGGGCGTGGAAGAGACCCTCCGCCGCTTTCCCGGCATCAGCGTTGCAGTTCTGTTTCTGGGAGCGGCGCGAATTCCCATCGTTCCTTCTCATTTGACTTTCACGGCAAACGAGGCGCTTCGCTTCGCTCGCGCGACGCCCGGTGCTGTAATCGTGCCGGTGCACTTCGAGGGATGGAAGCACTTCTCCGAGTCAAAGGAAAAGGTAACGGAGGCGTTCGCTGCAACAGGGTTGGAAGAGAGGCTCCATTGGCTGAAGGCCGGGGAGCCGAGCCAGCTCCTACCCTCATAGGCGGTACCCATCGGCGGACCGCGGATCGCGCTGCATTGACCTTCTGCTTGCCCGCTTGCTTCGCATCTTGTTAATGTGAACTCCATGTCAGACGCGCGCCAGCAACTCCTCACTCTCCTGTCGCAGCAGTCCTTCCGCCTGGGACAGTTCAAACTCTCCAGCGGCGGCACCAGCGACTACTACATTGACTGCCGCACCACTACGCTGCACGCCGAAGGCGCGCGCCTCACTGGCCGTGTCTTTCTCGATCAGATCGAGCGCTGCGGCTGGCGTCCCCAGGCCATTGGAGGCCTCACCATGGGCGCAGACCCCATCGTCGTTGCCGTCGCCATGCTCAGCGCACAGGAGGTACAACTCCGGGCAACTGACGTAGCCGCCATCAAGCCCCACGAACTCATCCACGGCTTCTTGGTGCGCAAGTCAGAGAAGGCTCACGGCACCGGACAACGCGTTGAGGGCTTCCGCGAGAAGGGCGCGCGCGTGGTCATTGTGGATGACGTCTGCACCACCGGAGCCTCCACCGTGCAGGCCATTGAGGCAGCCATCGCGTTTGGCTTTGAGATTGTGGGCATCATGTGCCTGGTCGAGCGCGAAGAATCGATGGGCCGTCCCGCAGTGGAGAGTGCCGCTGGCGGTGTCCCCTTCATCTCCATCTTCACCGCCGCCGAGGTGCGAGCAGAGCACCTTCGCCATCCGCACTGACTTGAGTCACGCACTGCCCGCACTGGGAGGTTGTAGCGCCAGTGGCCATTGCCTCCGCACCCGTGTCGGAATAACATTGATTCTCGGCTGCCTCGCAGGTAGCCTTTGGGAGCGCTAGATATGATGTTCGGCAAACTCGGTCTTGTCATGGTTGTTGTGCGCGACATGGAACGCAGTGTCGCTTTTTATCGCGATGTGCTCGGCCTCAAGCTTCTCATCCAACAGCCCAACTGGAGCCAGTTCGATGCCGGCAACATCATCATCGGCCTTCACCCGGATGGTGATGAGGTCAAGGTAAGTCCCACCAGCGGCATGAGCATAGGCATTTACGTGGAAGATATGGACAAGGCCGTCGCCGAAATCCGGCGTCGCTTCGGCAAGATTGCGGTCGGTCCTCGTCAAGACCCCTTTGGTCGATGGGCGCTGGTCTTCGATCCGGATGGCTACAGTGTTCAAATCATTGAGATGGCGCGCGGCTTGCGTGCCCAGCACAAGCTGCCAATCGAGCCCGGCCAGGAATAGTGGGCATACAGAAATCCCTCCGCCAGTAGCGGAGGGATTCGCGTAAAGGCGACGTACTTACCTGGGTTGCGAGCTGTGGTGATGATGGTGGTGGCGATGGTGATGATGTTTGGCAGCAAACGCCGGCATGGCTGCGCTCAGCAGCAAAACACCGGCCAGTACAGCAATCAAAGATTTCTTCAACGCAATCTCCTCGGAGGCCTCGTTGGGAGCCTCCACTCTGTTTCTAGCACTTTGGGCATGTCCCGCGCCACAGGTTAAGGTTTATTAATCTTGTTCTTGGGCCAACCCCTTTTGGAGCAGAGCTTTTGCTCTACAATGTTCCCGCCAAACCATTTACACTAGCCTCAACCTTGTGACATTGGACGAACTCTGTGCTTGAAACACTGAAGTGGACTGACTCCGGCGTTCTTTTTATCGACCAGACCAAGTTGCCAACTGAGGAAGTTTGGGTAAACTGCAAGCGTTATGAGGCAGTTGCCGACGCCATCCGCACCATGATCGTGCGTGGCGCTCCCGCCATCGGGGTAGCAGCCGCCATGGGAATCGCCCTCGGCGCGCGTGACCTGGACGTAACCAGCATCTCGGAATTCCGCAACGGCATCGGGCAAATCTGCCGTGTCATGGGCGAAACCCGCCCCACGGCCGTCAATCTGTTTTGGGCCATCCGTCGCATGCAGCGCCGCTTTGAGGAACTCAGCAGCCGCCCCATTCCGCTCATCAAGCAGGCGCTCATCGACGAAGCTCTCGCCATCTACACGGAAGACATTGCCACCAACCGCGCCATGGGAGCCAACGGAGCACCGCTCATGCCGCAAAAAGGCGGCGTGCTAACCCATTGCAACGCCGGAGCACTGGCCACCGCTGGTTACGGCACTGCGCTGGGCGTCGTCCGCGCCGCTGTCGAAGCAGGCAAGAACATTCACGTCTATGCCGATGAGACCCGCCCCTTCCTGCAAGGCGCGCGCCTCACCGCATGGGAGCTGATGAAGGACAACATCCCCGTCACTCTGATTGCCGATAACATGGCTGGCGTGATGATGGCGCAGGGTAAGATTCAGGCAGTGATTGTGGGTGCGGATCGCATCGCCGCCAACGGAGACACGGCCAACAAGATTGGAACCTATACCGTCGCCATTCTCGCGAAAGAGCACGGCATTCCCATGTACATCGCGGCGCCGTTCTCCACCGTTGATCTCGAAACCCCGGATGGCTCCGGCATTCCCATCGAGCAGCGTGCCTCCACCGAGGTTACGCACATCGCAGGAAAGCAAATGGCGCCCACCGGAGTGCGAGTAGAAAATCCAGCGTTCGATGTGACTCCCGCGCGCTACATCGCAGCCATCATCACCGAGCGTGGCGTGGCCACAGCGCCCTTCCAGAAATCGCTACAGCAACTAGCAGAGAAAAAGCCCGCCCTGACACTGGACACAGTTGGCTCATAAAATCCGATGTCCAGATTCAATTCAGTTTTGACAATGAGGGGAAGTTGACCGGCTACTCAGCGCAGCAAATCAATACGGGACCTTAAGAATTCGCGCTCCCTTCTTCGTACGCTAGCTACTGGCGATCAAGCTCTTGCCTTTGACTTTCAATCGTCAATGCGCCAATCGTAAATGAACCAATCCCGCCCCGCCCTTTCCTCCCCTACCCCTTCCGTCGTACCCTATAAGTTCAGTCCCAGAGGAGCAGCCATGCCCAACACTTCGATGTCGCGTCCGCTCAGTGCGGTCGATCCTGAAATCGCACAGGCCATAGCCAACGAGGAGAATCGCCAGCACGATGGTCTTGAGCTGATCGCCTCCGAAAACTTTGTCAGCGAGGCTGTGCTGGAAGCCACCGGCTCGGTCTTCACCAACAAGTACGCCGAGGGCTATCCCGCCAAGCGCTACTACGGCGGATGCGAGTACGCTGACGTGGTGGAGAACCTTGCGCGCGACCGCGCCAAGCAGCTCTTCGGATGCGACGCCGTCAACGTGCAGCCGCACTCCGGCTCCTCGGCCAACATGGCCGCCTACGCGGCAGTCATTCAACCGGGCGACACCATCATGGGACTCGACCTCGCCATGGGGGGCCACCTCACCCACGGACACAAGCTCAGCTTCAGCGGCAAGATGTACAAGGTCGTCAGCTACGGCGTCACGCGCGAAACCGAAACGCTCGACTATGACGAGATGGAAGCCATCGCCACGCGCGAGCATCCCAAGCTCATCATCGGCGGGGGCTCGGCCTATCCGCGCACTATCGACTTCGCACGCATGCGCCAGATCGCCGACAAGGTTGGCGCAATCTATCTGGTCGACATGGCACACTTCGCCGGACTCGTCGCTGGAGGCGCGCATCCTTCGCCCGTGCCGCACGCCCACATCGTCACCACCACCACGCACAAAACCCTGCGCGGCCCGCGCTCCGGCATGATCCTCAGCAAGCAGGAGTTCGCCGCCGCCATCGACAAGTCGGTCTTCCCCGGATGCCAGGGTGGCCCGCTCGTCCACGTCGTCGCCGCCAAGGCCGTCTGCTTCAAGGAAGCGTTGCAGCCAAGCTTCAAGGAGTACGCCGCGCAGATCGTGGCCAACGCCAAGGTGCTCGCCACCGAGCTGGCCGCTGAAGGCTATCGCATCATCAGCGGAGGCACAGACACGCACCTCATGCTCATCGACGTTTTCAGCAAAGGCATGTTCGGCAGCGAAGCCGAGAAGGTTTTGGGGCTGGCCGGCATCACGGTCAACAAGAATGGAATTCCCTTTGACGTGAACCCGCCGCTCAAGCCCAGCGGAATTCGCGTCGGCACTCCGGCGCTCACCACGCGCGGCATGAAGGAAGCAGAGATGAAGCAGGTCGCACACTGGATCGCGCGCGCACTCGAACAACGTACCGACGATGCAGCGCTCAAGAAGATTCGCGCCGAGGTCTTCGAGTTCTGCGAACGCTTCCCTCTCTACTCCGAGCGGCGCGAGGCACACGAGCCAGAGACGCTGAACGCATAGGCGTCCACTGCCCCAATGGGCACGACTTCGGTCGTGCCCGTTTTGCATTCCCCTGGGAGCAGACGATTTACCATCCATGCAATCGCTGAAATCGCCATGTGTATCAGGTAGTAACCTGTTGCCGAAAATTCGTCACCAGGTACTACTTCGTAACATTGCTCTTTCCCACCATTGCACTTCCGGTTAATCATGCGGCGAATTTTCAACCACTTACGCTGTACTGCTCCGGTACACTACTTCCATGCGTATCGCCATCGACATTCGACGGATGTACGAGTTCGGTCTCGCGACCTACATCCGCAATGTGGTGCGAACCTTGGGGCGCATCGACGCGATCAACGAGTACTACGTGGTGGGTGCCTCCGCACGCTTCGAGCAACTGGGTGACCTGCCGGAAAACTTTCATTTCCTCCCCTTGCAAAACCCCGAAGCGTCATTCGCCAATTACATGGAGATGCAGAAGGTCATCAACGCGCACGAGGTAGATCTCATCCATGTGCCGCATACCTTCTGGAGACCGCTGATTACGCGGGCTCCGTACGTGATCACCGTTCATGATCTGTTGGACTACATGTATCGCGCGCGAACCAACAACGGGCTGCGGCGCATGATGCACTCCTACTTCACGCGACAGGTGATGCGCCACGCGGCGCGCATCTTTGCCGTCTCCAACTTCACCAAGCGCGACGTGAGCCGCTTCTTCGACGTGAAGCCTGAAAAGATCGAGGTGGTCTACAACGCGCTGGATGAGACCTTTCTTCGCGGCCACTCCACGCCCGCCGAACAGGCCATCATCCGCGGTCGCTACCAGGTGGAGTCACCCTTCCTGCTCTACGCCGGACGCATCAGCCCGCACAAGAATGTGGCGCGCATCATCGAAGCATTCTCCGCGCTGCGAGGCGAACTCGCAAAAGAAGGCACGTACCCGGACCTGAAGCTGATCATCATCGGCGACGAGGTTTCGAAGAATCCCGACATACGCCGCGCGGTGATCCGCAGCGGCGTGCAGCATGACGTGCGCTTCCTCGGATACGTTTCTATTGACGTGCTGCGCATCTTCTTTGATATGGCGAAGGTCTTCGTTTTCCCCTCTCTTTATGAGGGTTTCGGACTTCCTCCGCTTGAGGCGATGGCGCACGGCACACCGGTGGTCGCCTCCAACGTCACCGCTCTGCCCGAGGTAGTGGGGAACGCAGCGCTGATGGTGAATCCAGAAAATGTTTTCGAGATCAGCCGCGCTTTGCTGCGCGTGCTCAGTGATCAGTCCTTGCGCGAACGCATGAAGGCCGCCGGACTGGAGCAGGTGCAACACTTCTCATGGGACGTGTCTGTGCGAAGGATGATCGAGACGTATGAGCAAGTCGTGGCCGAACACAAGGCGCGCTGAACATCCTGCTCCTGAGCACGCCGGTTGTCGATGTGGAGTCACGAACTATCTACTTACTGGCGTTCCGCAAGACTATCCGACGGAATCCAACGCAGAGAGCAACGTCCTTCTTGCGGCTTCCTCAGGCCAGGCCGCATCGCAGTAGAGGGGAGATAGGCTCCTCAGTACAGCAGCCTCAGCCATAAATCCGCCGTTCCGATGGATCAGATTCGGACGGTCCCAGCGCGAACCCTTCCGAGTGAACACTGAGAAGCAGTCCGTCAACTCCTCGCTCCCCCAGTTGACGATTTCCTGACCGATGCATGCCAGATTGAATTGAGCGCAATACATCGCGAACTTCTCGGCTGTCATAGAAGGTGCCCGCCCGTGAGAGCCCGTCATCTTTCCGCTGTCGAGTTGCTGTGCATACTCTCCGAGGTTTGAATGATGGAAGAACCCGACACCCTCTGGCGCAAGTTTGCGGCTCATTTCAGCCACATAGCTTTCCAACACATCGCTTTCGGCATGCACCAGCGAATCAACCGAGAAGGCAAAATCGACACTGCCATCGGGTACCATATCGAGATGCATTCCATCATTCACAAATCCGCTGATATGCGAACTACCTAGAAATCGCTCACGGCAGGCTTCAATACAGTTAGGAGCAATGTCAACAATCAACAGTTGACTCGCAAGATCTTTGAGGTACTTCGTCCATCGACCATGGCCGGGAGCTATTTCGAGAATCGTAGGAGCAGGCACAAAGTTGTGAATGCGCGGGTAGAGGCATCCGAACCATTGTGCTTCCGCGCTTCCCCAGGTGGCGGACCACTCCTCGCCAGCTTGCGTCCATACGTAACTCTTATCCCACACTGACAGGTTTTCCTGGATTTGCATCGTACTCCCTCTTAAATTACCGCGTGACCAAACCCCTCATCGCTGCGCTCTCGTCACTCGTCAGGCTGACCAGGTGGGGAGTAATGATTGGAAGCGACTCAGCAAAACGCGATTGCTTCAACAACACAAATGAGAGATTTACCGCTGCCTGCCTGTTGGAGGTATCAAGTATCAGAGCCTGGCGGTATGCCCGCTCGGACGCGACAAGATCCCCGGAGATGTAAGCTGCGGTTGCCAAGTCGTTCCACAGATCGGCTGTCTGGCACTCGGTCAACATCGCCAGGAGCTTTGTGGCTGCCTCGGCAGGGCGGCCCTCTTGAATTAGCCTGGCAGCCTCTTCCTGGACGTGGCAAATCCTTTGGCCGACATTATCGGTAATTGACATGGCAAATCCTTCTTAGAGGTCGCAAGAATCTTCTCCGTACGAATCTTGACTTGCACGAAGAGCGCCAACCCACTATAGGAAGTTCTAATTTCCAATGAGAGCTCACGAGAAAAGAACGACGTTGCATCTGCGCAAGTGGGCTCGCAGCGAGATATGCGGCCGGGCGGGACCCGGCCGCGCATTCGCTTCTTAACTGAACTCGCCGCGAATGTACTCCTTGGTGTGCTGGTGCTGGGGATTCTCGAACAGTTTCTTTGACTGCTCAAACTCTACAAGATATCCGGTTCTGCCGCCCAGCGATGTATCCACATAAAGGAAACCAGTGTAGTCAGCCACGCGCTGTGCCTGCTGCAGATTGTGGGTGACGATGGCAATGGTGAACTTCTTGCGAAGCTCGAGCATGAGTTCTTCAATCTTCCGCGTGGCGATTGGATCGAGCGCCGAGCAGGGCTCGTCCATGAGCAGCACCTCGGGTTCGGTGGCTATGGCGCGCGCGATGCACAGGCGCTGCTGCTGGCCTCCTGAGAGTGAAAGGCCGCTCTTGTTGAGTTTGTCCTTCACTTCGTCCCAAAGCGCAGCCGCTCGCAGTGCGCTTTCCACCTTTGCAGCCTTGTCACCCTTATATCCATTCAGACGCAGTCCGAACGCGACATTGTTGAAGATGCTGGTTGCGAAAGGGTTCGGCTGTTGAAAGACCATTCCGATGAAACGGCGCACGGCCACCGGGTCAATTGCGGCGTCGTAGATATCGCGTCCGCGATAGTGGATGTGGCCTTCGAAGCGGAAGCCGCGCACCAGGTCATTCATACGATTCAGGCAGCGCAACACTGTGCTCTTGCCGCAACCGGAGGGTCCGATGAAAGCGGTGATGGAGTTTTTCTTAACCGGGATCGCGGTATCACGCACGGCCTTGAAGTTGCCGTAGTACAGTTCTCGAATGTTGCAGTCCATCACCACGTCGTCACGCTGTGGTGTAGTCGGAACGATTTGCTTGTTGTCGGGCTGCGAAGGAAGCGCGCTGCTGCTTGCCATAAACTCTCCTACCCTTGTTGAATCTGCTTGTTTGAGAAACTTTGGCCAATCAGGTTGGCGATCAGGACGAACAGTACCAGCACAAGCGCCGCTGCCCATGCGAGTTCAACCTGGTTCTTGAACGGCATTCCAGCGAAGTTGTAAATCAAAACGGCGAGGGAGGCCGTGGGTTGCATTGGGCCTCCGCCGTGCGACCACATCCAGTAGTTGCTGAACAGGGCGGTGAAGATAAGCGGCGCGGTCTCTCCCGCGGCGCGCGCCACAGCCAGCATGATGCCCGTGAGAATGCCCGGCATGGCCGTGGGAATGAGCACCATCCAAACCGTCTGCGTGCTGGTTGCGCCCATTCCAATGGAAGCTTCTTTCATCTTGGAAGGCACCATACGGATGGCGTCTTCCGACGTGAGAATGATGGTGGGCAACATCAGCACCGAGAGAGCCACGGCTCCGGCGAGTGCGGAGAATTGTCCCGTTGCCAGCACAATCGCGCCATAGGCGAACACGCCGGCGAGGATCGACGGAAAGCCGGTAAGCACCTTTGCGGCGAAGCGTACGACCTCTGCGACTTTGCTCTCGCGGGCTTGCGCCAGATAGATGGCGCTCAACAATCCGACGGGTACGCTGAGCAAAACAGCCAACCCAACCATGATCAGCGTGCCGACGATTGCATTCCCAAAACCTCCGCCGCTTTCCAGCGGAGCCGGGGGCAGTTGAGTGAACAGCGCTATGCCGAGGCGCTTGCCTCCGCGCCAGAGCAGCATGAGCACTACGCTGAACAACGGTACAAGGGCTGCAAGCGTCATCAGCGTAACAGTTCCGTTGAGCACAAAATCCATGAACGTGCGTGGACGGCGCAGTGAGTGCTCCAGTTCCGAGAAGTCAACCCCTGCGAAAGGGTCTTCAACACCGAGCTTTGGTTTCATACGTGTGACACTCATGGTTCCCCGCTTATTCGGCAGCGTGCAGCGACGCACGTTGCAGTATGAGCGCACCAACAATGTTGACCGCGAGCGTGATGGCCAGCAGTACCAGCGCGGCGTACATCAGAATTCCAACTTCCCTGGGTCCGGCTTCAGGGAAGTTATTCGCCAGCAGAGCGGCAAGCGTATTCGCGGGAGAAAACAGCGACAGTTTGATCTGGTTGCTGTTTCCAACCAGCATGGCCAACGCCATGGTTTCGCCTAGCGCTCGGCCAAAGGCAAGCACGATGCCTCCAGCGATACCGCGCGAAGCCGTAGGCAGAATGACCGCGACGATGGCCTCCCAGCGAGTTGCGCCCAAGCCGTAGGCTGCCATGCGCAGCTTCGGAGGCACGGAGACCAGCGCATCGCGAGAGATGGCTGTGATCGTTGGCATGATCATGATTGCCAGCACAATCACTGCGGGCAGCACACCAGGGCCGCTCAGATCAGTGGAGAAAAAAGGCACCCATCCGAATTGCAAGTGCAACAAGTGGCACACTGGCCGGATCAGTGGGATGACTACGAACAATCCCCACAATCCATACACCACGCTTGGGATCGCTGCCAGCAATTCGATGAGTTCTTTCAGCACTCTCTCTAACTGGTCAGGAATGCGATTCCAGTAGGGACTCAGGTGCAATCCAAAGCGCTTGAGGATTCCGAAGATTGCGGTTCCGAGAAAGCCTTCGCTGAGGAAGATAGCAGCAGCCACGCCAAAGGCGGTGCCCACAATCAGGGCCAGCACGGAGGTATAGACCGTGCCCCAGATCTGCGCCAGAATTCCATACTGCCCGGCATTCGCATCCCACACGCGCCCGGTCAGGAACCCGAATCCGTATTGACGCATTGCGGGCGTGGCGGCCACCGCGATGCGCAGGACGATGAAGGTCACGAGCAGAATGGTGAACCATGCAAAGGCATAACATGCGTTACGAAACGCTGCATCCAGCCAGCGTTGCAGCCGCGTCGGGGCCTGCGAGATTACGCCCCGACTGACGGCGAAAGCTTGACCGGATGCAATTTCGGGTTGCACAGACAAATGGGACGACATGCATCACCTGCTTCGCGTTAGTTGCTGGAAAGGTTTGAAATGGCAGCGGTCGCCTTTGCAATCACGTTCTGCGGCAGCGGAATGTAGCCCAACGCTTCGGCTTCTTTCTGTCCATCTCCCAAGCCGTACTTGACGAGGTTCTGAACAGCGGCCAGTTTGATGGGGTCGTATTTCTTGTAGAAAATCAGCCACGTGTAGGTCACGATTGGATACGCATCATCACCCGCCGGATCAGGATTCCAGGCAATCAAGTTGTCAGGAAGATTGGTGGAGGCGAGCGCCGCCTGTCCAGAAGCCGTGCTGGCCGCTACAAACTTTCCGGCCTTGTTCTCAAGCGCAGCGAACGGAACATTCTGGCTCTTCGCATATCCGTATTCGATATAGCCGACGGAACCAGGCGTGGTCATTACGCTGGCAGTCACACCTTCATTGCCCTTGCTCTTAGTTCCTACGGGCCAATTGGGCATGGTGTTGGTGCCGACTGACTTGTCAAACTCAGGATTGATAGCGCTGAGATGCTTGGAGAAAACAAAGCTGGTTCCGCTGGAATCCGCGCGTACAACAACGTTAATAGCCTCGTCAGGAAGCTTGGCTCCCGGATTGGCCTTGGCAATTTCAGGGTCGTTCCATTTCTTGATCTTGCCGAGGAAGATTCCTGTGTAAGCTTTGCGCGTGAGCTTGAGGTCTTTTACTTCAGGAAGATTGTAGGCAATGACTATGCTGCCAGCAGTCATCGGAAAGAGCTGTGCTCCACCCGGTACGCGGCTAACCTCTTCATCTGACATCGCAGCGTCGCTGGCGCCGAAATCGACAGTCTTGTCGATTACGCTTTTCTTGCCGCTGCCGCTGCCAACGGACTGATAGTCCACCTGCACGTCGGGATGCGCAGCACTGTATGCCTTAAAC
>Ga0224527_1001219_pt1 | contig 13442 bp, 10 predicted proteins | sample CBST0metaG_FD_179882 | JGI IMG/M metagenome (GOLD analysis project Ga0224527, IMG submission 179882) | Peat soil microbial communities from Stordalen Mire, Sweden - C.B.S.T0 | ecosystem: Environmental > Terrestrial > Soil > Wetlands > Peat | place: Sweden: Norrbotten County, Stordalen Mire... | reverse complement strand
CCCTTCGGGAAGCAACTGAATAAATGCTGCTTCGAGCGTCGGCTGTGCTGTCCGCGTTCGTATCTCTTCGGCCGAACCCGTCGCCAGCACGCGGCCTGCATCCATGGCAATGAGCCAGTCGAACCCTTCGGCCTCCTCCATGTATGCGGTCGCAACGACCACGCTCATTCCCGCCCGGCGTTCGCGGATGTCTTTGATAAGATCCCAAAACTGCCTGCGCGAAAGAGGATCGACGCCCGTTGTTGGTTCATCGAGAATCAGCAGGTCCGGGTCGTGGATCAACGAGCAGCAGATGCCAAGTTTCTGCTTCATTCCACCCGATAGCTGCCCTGCGGGGCGATCGCGAAATGCCTGGAGGCCCGTGCTCGCGAGCAGTTCGTCCATGTGAGCCTTACGCTCCGTCTGTCCTAGACCGAATAGCCTCCCAAAGAAATCGATGTTCTCATTGACGGAAAGAGTCGGGTACAGGTTCGTACCCAGCCCCTGTGGCATATATGCGACCCGCGGGCATATGTTTTCGCGATGCCTGCGATCGGCCATGCTGCCACCCAGCACCTCAATGTCCCCCTTTTGTATCTTTCGAGCGCCCGCGATCAGGCCGAGAAGAGTAGACTTGCCCGTCCCATCCGGACCGATGAAGCCGATCATCTTCCCCGGAGCGATTTCCAAGGTCACTGAATCGACTGCGACTGTCGCCCCGTATACGTGGGTGACGTCCCGCAACCGTACGACGGGTCCAAGTGTGTCGCTCACTGCTCGGTCCTGGTCTTGAGATTCTCCGGCCAAGGAACAGAAGGATCAAGACGAACATAGGCCATGCCAGGCAAGCCGGACTTCACCTGCGCGACATGCTTTCTAAGGAGCGCCGGATCGATCCGCGCTTTCACCCGGAAGACCAGTTTCTCGCGCTCGCTCGCAGTCTCCACGGTCTTCGGCGTGAATTGAGCGACATCGGCGACAAACGATACGGTAGCTGGAATCACATTCTGCGGCGCGGCATCGAGAACAATATGAACTTCGGAACCTACCGCAATTCGCCCGGTAGCGGCTTCCGGGAGGAAGAAAGTCATCGTGACGTCGCTGAGATCGACCATGCTGAGCACTTTGCCTCCAGCCGCTACTACTTCACCGGGCTGGGCGATCCTGTACTGTACTCTGCTCTCACGTGCGGCCGTGAGTTCGGTCTCATCGATCTCTGCTTGCAAGCGGCTCTCAGCCGCCTGGGCAGCCACAACGTTCGATCTCGCCTCCAGGACTTGAGAGCGCGCTGCATTAATGGTGGCCTGCGATGCTGCTAACTGCGCCTTCGAGGTTACGACTGCCGCAGCTGCTTCCCGCTGGTGCGCCACATCGTTGTCATACTCCTGGATTGAGGTCGCGTGTTCAGTCGATAGGATCTGCGAACGCTCGACAGTTTTCAAGGCTACGACTTGCTCCGCCTCGCGTTGCGTTACAACCGCCATGGCCGCAGCCTCTTCGCTCTCGCGCTGAGCGACGACCGCCAATGCCGTGCTCGTCGCATTGCGCGCCTCGGCCTCCTCTGCCTGCGCCTGCTTTAGCTGTGCTCGGAGTACAGCAGTATCCATTCTGGCGACAACCTGACCCGCGGCAGCAAAATCGCCGTCATCGACATACATATCAGTGATGCGCCCCGGCGACTTCGCAGCCACATCGAATTCAACTGCCTCAATGCGTCCGTTCCCGCTTGCGAACCCCTCTCCCAAGCCCTTTGGCCGAAAATGCAGCCATATAAGATAAGCTGCAACGCCCACAACGACAACCAGAACAATTCCCACCGCCGGCTTGAGATATCGGCGCCACCGATCGCTTACGATTGGCGCCTGCGCCGTATCCTTGCTTGGCGCAGCGTCCTTTGCCGGAGCCTCGTTCGCCTGGGCGTCCTGTGCGGGAGCATCCTTCGCCGGTGCATCTTGCGTGGAGTCAGCCTTTGCAGCGGGGTTCTGTGTGGGGGCATCTGGTGTGTGGGTCTCTTTTGTAGGAGCATCCCTGACGACAGAGTCGGAGCCTAATGACCCGGCTTGTACGCCGGTTTGCGGAAGTTTGGACGCGGGTTCTACCGGCGTGGAGTTGCCGGTAGAGCTTGTTCTATCTGCATTTGCAGGTGTTATCGGCAAGACATTGCCATTGTTATCGATGATGATTATGACCATGACACCTTGCCTTCAAGATCGGTTGCAGTTGGAGTCCCATTTGGCATCGGCGTTTTGTAAAGCCGGGAACCACGCTCGATGCCGTATCGCCATGCTTGGTCAGGCTTACGACCTGATACGGATGCTGTAGCCGTGAAGGTTTCATTCAAATGATGTTTGATTCCTCTTCGGCACGAAGCCGATCCTCTTCCGGAATTCCGATCGAAGGTACGCGCTGCTTCCAATCGTGATACGTCAAGCCCCACTCTCCTCGGGTTGCAGATCATCACCAGACGGAGGTAGCATTCTCCAATAGGTTTTTCGTTTCATACCTCCTTGGTGCCGATCTATGCGAGTGCTGCCATGTTGCGCGTTGCCCTGTCGCATTCCAACGCGAGTCTCGCGGCCCACTGTGTGTTGCCGCTAATCGGGCCCCTTACTATGAGCTATCCCGGATGCACATAGCAAACGTGCTCGTGAGCCGATATTGGTTCACCGCCGCTACCCGTGAGCAAAGGCGAGCCTGTGCTTTGCAACGCGGTTGTGTTCGCGGCATTGTTGCTCTTCCGCTGGTCCACTATTGCGAGCGTGGTCGCCACCGTTTTGTGGGCCCCAGTCTCCTGCGCTTCGGCCTATCGCAACGGGATTGGAGAACCTCTGTATCCACCCGAGCGACACCTGATCTGTAGAGACGCAGCCGCCATCGTTCGCAAGCATTTCGCTGATCCGTCCCGGAGACTTTCCCGCCATATCTAAGTCAGGGGCTTCGATGCGACCGCACGGTCTACCTGCCGGTTTCAGGCGGGTTCCGTGTGGCTGCTTGTCGCCGTGGGAGCCTCGCTCAGATGCTGCTTGACCTCGTCCTCGGCCCGAAACCAATCCTCTTCCGGAGTTCCGATCGGACGGCCACGTTGTTGCCAATTCTGGATCGCCAGGCGCTCAATCTCCTCGTGTTCCGGATCGGTCTGCCCGATCTCTTGTTGAACTTCGCCTTTCACGTCATGAAGATTGCCTTCAATCTTATCCTTCGCACTTGGTTTCATCTGTCTTCTCCTTACCGTTGTCTTTGAATGTTGCAAGAATTAAAGGAGCGGAACTTCCGTTACCCGCCCTGACAGAATTTCCCATCCTATGAACAAACATCGAGTTCTACTGGGAGTGAGCTGGTGGCCGACTGGCAGAGTTCCTATTTACTTGTCCGAGCCCCGCTTAAAAATGGCGATTCCTGTTCCCGAACAGATAGCGTTGACCGCGCCCGCGCCTCTAGTACCAACCGCCCTCGCCAGGCAAGAACGCAATCAGAACGATAATCACAATCATTCCAAAGGCCAAGTTCTCCAAGAGCTAACTCATTCAGGCTAGTGACAGGCTGAACAGAACGATTGACAAGCCGCCGTTACGCGCACCGTTTTCTGGCATAGAGCCGGACCTGCATACCCCACGCCCTTGGGAAAAGATGACAGGTCAGAACCCGAGAGGTCTGTTCAAAAGAGAACACTCACATACAATATGTTTCCGAATGCAAATTGAATATATGGTGATTCGAATCCGATAAACGTGGGCGCAAACGGAGAAGCTCTGGCGGTCTCCGGGCTCCGGAGCGCGCAGTTCCAGGTTTACTCAAGGCGACGACCAGGCTTCAAAACGTGACACCCTACAGCTTGAGCAACTGCTTGACACATGTGACAAGGCATACGCGATCTCCAGCGCTCGATGTATGTCTTTTGGCTACGATGCGCCGGTATCGGATTCAGCTGAGATACGCCTGAGGAATATAGGCGAACTGCGCAGAGATCGCGTGCGGCAGTTTAGAAGAGCCGGCCAAACGAAAAGAACAGCTTCCGCCGCCCTGCGTCGCCGACCGCTCCTCTTACGGTGATTGCTCCAAGAGGATTCGCGGCGAATACTGTCAGAAAACCATCCTGTCTCAAGAATGTCCGCCGTTCTGGCGCCCAAATCTCGCCGCCTTCCTATTCAAAGCTCATGTAGGGGTCCTCGCCAAGGGCTGAAGGCCGCGTGGCAATTCGATGGAGATAGCCGGCGCGGGCGTCGTGGCGACACAGAGCGTTTCCACCTCATCGAAGCATTATCCGACGAAGGCGTAAGGGCCGTACGCCAGGCATTCGCATCAAGATTCTCGTCACACGTCCGGCCCGGCGACTGCACGCTACGGTTCCGAGTTGTGCGGCAAAACGGATCGCACCCACATCAGTTATACCGTCTCGGAATCCTCGACCAGCGCAAACGTTGGCTGGCTTCCGGGCGTACCTTATCCAACACAGGTTCTACCTCGCTTCGAAGGAGTACCAGAGATATAAGGAGCCACCGTTCAAGGAGAATGTCTTCTTTGACTTGAAGAATCCGCAAACGGTCGTTGGCGCCTTCGACGATGGCATCAGCGCTCTACCAACGACCTACTGTTACCTCAGGCCGGACTTTCCGCCCGTTCAGATGACATGCTTCGGCCAGGAACGGGTCGCTTTCGCCCCGGAGAGGATCTCAGCGTCAGCTTCGAGACCATTATTCCGTTCCTGAAACCGATCGAGCATTTACGCGCAAGCCCGATTGTTTCCGAGATCATGGTCAATCCTGACGGCTGTGTCTGGATCGACGAACGGATCATATCAAGTCTTTGCCAGGTAGCGGGTTTGAAAATGGAGTCTTGTTAACGGAATTGGAAGTCATCGCCAACTGATTTGCAAAAAAAACTCGATACGGACTGACCGATCCTGAATCTGCGTCCAATCCGCAATCTTAAGACACTCAAATAGAAAGCGACGGGCTCGCATCATGGAGTTCACGGACAAAAAAGATAAAGAGCTGGCAAAGGCTCTTCCGCTCTGGCCGGCAATACGGTAAGGAGGTCAAGAACGGAAGAGACTGCCGTTGTGGAAATTTGGAGCTGATCCATCTTGATGCCCATCAGGCGTCGCATTCCGCTCTTGATTCTTCGAAGGGCCGGCCGCAATTTAATCGGCAAAGCGTGGCGTCACTGCTTCAGTGAAGACATGTCGATGACGAAGCGATATTTCACATCGCCCTTCAACAAGCGTGCATACGCCTCGTTGATCTCCTGAATCTTGATCTGCTCAATGTCGCTGACAATGCCATGTTCGCCACAAAAATCCAGCATTTCTTGCGTTTCCTGGATGCCGCCGATCGCGGAACCGGCGAACTGCCTGCGACTAGACAGTAGATTGAAGGCCACAACCGGCAGTGGCTTTTCGGGTGCTCCAACCAGAGTGAGCGTGCCATCCAGCTTCAGGAGATTGAGGTATAGGTTGATGTCATGCTGGGCCGACACCGCGTCCAGAATGAAGTCAAAGCTTCCGGCATGTTTCTTCACGGCATCCGCATCCTTTGACACCACTACTTCGTCGGCGCCAAGGCGAATTGCATCGGCCGTCTTGCTTGGCGAGGTGGTAAATAACACCACGTGTGCGCCGAATGCGTGCGCGAACTTCACGCCCATATGGCCCAAGCCGCCAAGTCCCACAATGCCGACCTTCTGGCCCGGACCAACCTTCCAATGGCGTAGTGGAGAGTAGGTAGTAATACCAGCGCACAGCAGCGGGGCCACCGCCGCTAGGTCCAGATTCCCCGGCACCTTCAGCGCGAACGATTGGTCGACGACGATGCGTTCCGAGTAGCCGCCGTAGGTCATGGCGCCCGAGTGCTTGTCCGCCCCATTGTACGTGAAGATAGCACCATGATCGCAGTATTGCTCGAGCCCGCGAGCGCAATTCGGGCAGACTCGACAGGAATCGACCATGCATCCGACAGCCGCCAGATCGCCTTCCTTGAACTTTTTGACGTCTTTGCCGATTTTGGTGACGCGGCCTACAATTTCGTGCCCTGGAACCACAGGATAGATGGAGTTGTGCCACTCATTCCGAACCTGATGGAGATCGGAGTGGCAAACGCCGCAGTAGAGGACATCGATGGCTACGTCGGCCACCGTCGGGTCTCGCCGTTCCAGCGTGTAGGGCGCAAGCGGAGAGGTTGCGGACTGTGCTGCAAAGGATTTCGTGGATATAGGCATGAATATTCTCCTGAGAGACCATCTGGTCTCAATTCCTATGAAACTCCACTGCGGTGGTTCTCTCAATGCACAAATCTGCCTGTTTCTTGCCTGATTCTGCAATCATGACGATAATTGCTTCAGGCTGTTCTAGCCTGTTCTCAGGTGAGTGACTTCGAACCAAAACGGAAGAGAATGGTGGAACTGCTGGAACGTCTCACCAGCCTGGAGGGCATGCGGCCGACGACGCTCGACGCCGTGAAACTGCTTAGGGTCAACCGTTCCTGCTCACGAATCCCCGTGCTTTATGAACCCTGCATTGTGATCGTCGCACAGGGCCGCAAGCGGGGCTATTTGGGCGACCAGACCTTTACCTACGATGCCCACAATTACCTGGTCCTCACCGTGCCCCTGCCCTTTGAGTGTGAGACCCAGGTAGACACGGACGGGCCGTTCCTGGGGCTTACCATCCGTATCGAGTTGTCCGTGCTGAGCGAGTTGATGATGCAGATGGAGACGAGAACGTGCCCGACCCACGTCGATGGACGCGAACCCAGCGTAAGCGCCACGCCGCTCAATGCCATGCTGAGCGATGCCACAGTCCGTCTCCTCGAAAGCCTCAGTTCTCCTGCTGATGCAAAGGTGCTCGGACCGCAGATCGTTCGCGAGATCACCTATCGCGTATTGTGTGGCAGGCGGGGCGGCGCGCTCCAGGCGTTGCTACTGGTGGACGGAACACGGGCGCAGATTCTCCACATCCTGCACCGCATACACTCGGATTATGTGTGTTCTCTCGATGTCGCAGATCTCGCCGACGAAGCAGGCATGAGCGTCTCCGCGCTCCATCATCATTTCAAGGAGGTAACTGCGACTTCGCCGCTGCGGTATCTCAAAACCATTCGCTTGCATAAGGCGAGGATGCTTATGGTGCAGGAGGGCATGGGGGCATCCATCGCTGCGGAAAGGGTCGGATATGAGAGCCCCTCCCAGTTCAGCCGCGAGTTCAAACGGCTCTTTGGTGCACCGCCAGTTGATGAAACGCAGCGGGTCAGAGCGATGTTTGGCGCCAAACAAAGCCCCACTGCGCAAGTTGGCTAGCCCACAAGCGCCTGGTTGGAATCCGCAGAGGAATAAGTCGGTCGGATTGCTTTTGGTTTAGCGCCGCCCACCCACAATGGGAGCAAGCGCCAAGGTGGCCTCCGACCCGAACAGGGAATTCGTAAAGTGTCTGGTTAGGGGAACCGCGATTTGGAATAGTTGACTTGGATGATATAGGGCTTGGTTTCCCATTTGCCGACTACTCGCCCACAATCAAGGGATCAGATCATGAATCAAAGGGTATGTGGCATCAGTGTTATGGATCGTGCCGGTCGGTACGAGGATCGTGACCTGAGTATTGAGGAACCCGCATTTTGCGGAAACAGGCTCGTAATTCGTCCACGAACAGCTTGGGCTGCTCGAACGCGGCGAAGTGGCCGCCGCGGTCCAAGCGGTTCCAATAGACCAAATTCTGGTAGAGTTTCTCCGCCCAGCGCCGGGAGCTGCGGAAGATGTCTTTCGGAAATATGCTACAGCCCACTGGAATGCGAATAGGTTCGGTGCCTTGCTTTCCGAAGCTTTCCCAATAGATTCGTCCCGAGGACGCCCCCGCGGCCGTCAGCCAGTACAGCATGATGTTGTCCAGCAGTTCGTCGCGCGTAAGGACGTTTTCTGGATACCCTTTGGAATCGGTCCAGGCCCAGAATTTCTCAAGTATCCAGGCGGCCTGCCCGGCCGGGGAGTCGACCAGGCCGTAGCCCACCGTCTGAGGACGGGTGCTCTGCTGCTTCGAATAGCCTGAATCCCAGTCCTGATAATATTTGAGGCGCGCTATACCGTCCTTTTCTTCCTCGGTCAGGCTGTTCATCGTATCCGGATCGGGCCTCGCCGTGACCGTGCTGAGATGGATTCCGCGGCAGTGCTCCGGATCCTGGAGCGCGAGAGCTTTTGTGACACCAGCGCCCCAGTCTCCGCCTTGCGCGTAGTACCAGCCATAGCCAAGGCGCTGCATGAGTTCGCTCCACGACGTAGCGATCTTCTCTACGCTCCAGCCGCGCTGTTTTGGTTTGTCTGAAAATCCGAAACCCGGAAGAGCGGGACAGACTACGTGAAACGCGTCTTGTTCCTTGCCTCCGTGCGCGGTGGGGTCGCTGAGCGGGTCGATGACCTTCAAGAATTCGATGATTGATCCAGGCCAGCCGTGCGTCATTATCAGCGGAGCCGCGTCGGCGTGACGGGAACGCACATGCAGGAAGTAAATGCCCAATCCGTCGATATCGGTGCGAAATTGTGGTAGTTTGTTTAAACGTGCTTCGGTGGCGCGCCAGTTGTAGCTTTGTTCCCAGTATTCGCAAACCTCTTTGACGTAGGTCAGCGGGGTCCCCTGCGTCCAGTCCCCAACCGTCTCGGCTTCGGGCCAGCGTGTGGCACGGAGTCTGCGTTTGAGGTCGGTCAGTTCGTTCTCGTCAACGTGAATCTGAAATGGTCGGATGTCATTGATCATTTGGGCGTTTTTCTCCTGTGACGGGGCCGCACAAACCTAGCATACCTCTTGCGCTACGCTACACAAATCCATAAGCTGGCTCGGAAATGGTTCTCCCTATATTCAAAAGATCATTACAACATTTGGTGCCATCATAGGGTCGTCTTTCTCTATGACCGGAGAGAGCGTCCAGCGAGTGCGCGCTCCAAGCTGAGTTGCTTTCGGACCTCACCTGTCAGCGAGTGGACAGGTGCGCTTGCGCAAGGCAGCCATCCTCTGGGGCCATCGGATGAAGGCACTTGTTGCATCAGTTGTACTCGCCATAGGACGAAGACAGGCCGAAGACACCAGGTAGTCATCCCCGTAGGGAACTTCCAGGCGCAAATCATGCGTATCCATGAAGGGCTCAAAAACGATGGAATCGAGTTGCAGGATTGGACAAAAGGCTTCAGGCATGTCGAAAAAATTCTGGTCGATGCAGAAACGTCGGCTTGAGAGCGCTGGCCTGATCAGGCCGGTGCATGGGGGCGCGCAGGGCGCATTTAGCTGTGAAATGCAAAAGTAGAAGCAGTATCTCGGTCGACTCGGTACCGAGTTGACCGACTCTCTTGGGACTACATTGAAGGTTGACCTGATATAGGTCCAGCAGACTCCCCCTTTGACCTATTGTGCGGCATTACGGTTTGTCCTAGATGACAAGGTGCTGGAATTGACCGGTCTTCCGGTCCCGGGCTGCGATGCGTTATATCCTTGGGGCTTTCCCGCTACGTGTTGAGCTGTCGTGCCCGCAACGACACGATCAAATACGGATAATACGAACGATTCATCGATTTGTTCATGGCGGATCAGCAGCCGGGTGAGTAGCGGCCCGATAATAGTTTCCAAAAAGACGCTTACTTCCGTGTCGGCAGGAAGTTGCCGCTTCCTGATCGCATCTCTCACGATGGCCCGAAACTCCTTGTCGCGTGGCGAGTAAACACGTTCCAGAAATTCCTTGTGTAGTGTTGAATTATCCTGAATGGCCGTCAGCAGTCGGGCTACGACGATGCCGTTTTCACCGGTGAAGAAGCGTCCTACTTGGAGTACATATTCCTTGAGGCGCTCTAAGGGAGGTCCTTCTGTCTTGAGGACAAGCTCATGGTTTGTCTTGTGAAGAAAGGCATCGAGTAGCAACGCCTCTTTCGTCGACCACCACCGGTAGACCGTGGCAGTGCTTACGCCAGCCTTCCGGGCGATGTGAAGCGTCGATATCGATGAGACCGGTCTGCATCGCAGAAAATTGTATGCCGTATTCAGTATGGAGACACGCGATACTTCGCTCCGGGGCCTCCCGGCGGAACGCTTCAAATCAATGCCGGTTCCGGCGTCCTTATGGCGCATTTCAGTCACCTGCCTAAGTTTAGTCTCACATTATATAAGAAACGCTCCATTTCGTTTTATAATAATTGGAACTGAAGGGCGACATCTTGGCTGGCGATCAAGCGAATCAGGACTGGAGACCGAAGTACAACCCCTGGCTGATCGCCGTCGTTGTTGCGATTGCAGCATTCATGGAGGTGCTCGACACAAGCATCGCGAACGTGGCACTCCCGCATATTTCAGGAAACTTGGGGGCAAGCCAGGATCAGAGCACCTGGGTGCTGACCACCTACCTGGTGGCCAATGCGATCGTTCTGCCCATCACCGGCTGGATCACGAGCGTCATGGGCCGGAAGCGGTTCTTCCTGGTCTGTATTGCCCTGTTCACTGTGACTTCATTCCTATGCGGGATTGCGCCAAGCCTGGGATTTCTTCTTCTTGCGCGGGCGATTCAGGGAATAGGCGGAGGCGGGCTGCAGCCAATGGCGCAGGCCATCATGGCGGATTCTTTCCCTGCGAAGCTGCGCGGCGCCGCATTTGCACTGTATGGCGTGACCGTGGTGGTTGCTCCAGCCCTGGGCCCTACGCTGGGCGGGTGGATCACCGACAACTACTCCTGGCGCTGGATCTTCCTGATCAATGTGCCAGTTGGACTTCTGGCAATGGGGCTGGTCATTAAGTTGGTAGAAGACCCTCCATTCCTGCGGCGATTCAAGTCTGGCGAGATGCACTTCGATGCGGTGGGATTCTCACTGCTGGCGCTGGGAATTGCGGCTCTCCAGATCCTCCTGGACAAGGGGCAGGAGGACGATTGGTTTGGATCGAACTTCATCACCTCACTGGTTGCGATCTCCTTCGTCTGCCTCAGCGCCGTAATCGTATGGGAGTGGCGTCAGAAACAACCGATCGTCGATGTCAAGTTGTTCAAGATTCTAAATTTCTCCAGTGCCAGCTTGATGATGTTTCTGGCCGGCGCCGTTGCTTTTTCCTCCACCATTCTCATGCCCCAATTTCTTCAAATACTCGCTGGATATACCGCGGAAAAGGCGGGCTTGGTTGTCTCCGTTGGAGCTCTTCTTATGCTGTTGACGATGCCCGTCATTGGGGCCCTCACTTCTAAAATTCCTGCAAAATATCTGATAGCCTTCGGTTGGTTTCTCTCCGCGTCCGGATTGTATATATCGACAAACCTTCTTTCTTTGGGGATCAGCTTTGGAACAGCATCTGTCATCATGCTGGTGCAGTATGCCCCTCTTGGTTTTATCCTCGTCCCCCTCATGACTTCTTCTTATATTGGGGTTCCGCAGGATCGAAGCGATTCAGTCTCAGGGCTGACCAACTTCATGCGAAACATTGGGAGCAGCGTCGGCGCTTCGGTAGTGACAACGATTATTGCCCGTCGCCAGCAATTCCATATGGCCCGGCTTGCGGAGCACCTGAGTCCAGGATCCCCGGGCCTTACGATGGCGTTTCAAACGATGGCACAGGGCCACGGCGCAGGCAATGCAGAAACGCAGGTTACCGGGCTGGCTTTGATCTACCAAGCCTTGATGGCACAGGCCGCCGCATTGTCGTACCTGGATGCTTACATGGCGCTGGGAGCCGCGTCAGTTGCGATGTTCTTCCTTTCGTTCCTGCTCAAATCGAACAACCCCAGGAAAGCCGAACAGCATAGTGGACATTGATTCAGGTTCCTGGATAACTGTCAGAGAGCGTTTTCCCCCAAGTGGACTTGCGGTCATGAGGCGTTAACTTGTTGTATCAAAAAGACATCACATGGAGTGGCTGGCAGCCAAAAAGAGCGAATTGGAGTAGAAAGACGGGCTTATCGTGGGGCCAAAGTGGGGTTGGCTTTCGGCGGAAGTACCAGTTCGGGACTGAAAGAACGCCGCTACTGCGACCGACGTTTTTGGAGGGAGGATTGCTAAATCGACTTGCCCTGCCACTAGGCAGTGGGTGAATCACGTACTGAGTTTTTGAGCTAGCGAATGCCGTCCCTGCCGTCCCATAGAGCAATCCCATCACCATGCGCCACACCGACGATAGGCGGCTCCATGGCCCAGCTTGTCACATTCAGCACATCAAGGTTGCCGCTCAGATAACAGGCGACAAATGTCTCGTCCGCCACTATTCTTATCCCATAGGTAGCCGGTCCACATCGTAGCTCTTCTTCACCGTCAGATCCTTCAAATCTACAACCTCAAGCTTTTCCTTCGAACCGTTATCTTCGCCAACCAACAGCCATTTCCCATCTGGCAAAGGATACGCAACAAATGGAGTCCCACACATCACAATCTTCTGCGCGATCACATCCGTATTCGTGACGACCACCACCACGTTCCGTGCGAAAAACCGAAAATTGCGCGATCAATCATTTGGGCGTTCAGAGATAGGACATCCACCAGGAGCGGTTCCTGGATTTGAGAGATGCCCACCATCGGCATAGCGGATAGAGCAAGACAAGAACACCTATCCAGACGGCGAAGATGACCGGCAAGGTAAAACCCGAACCAGCGAGCTTTTCCGGTTCAAGAAACGCGGTGCGCGTCTGGTCGAACGTACCCAGAGTGGGGTGGTGGGTAAGCACGAGCAGCACCACATTCGCCGCATGGAGCAGGTAGACATGCAAGATGTAGGCGAAGAGCGGGACTGAGCCGAACATACGAAGAACTTCCGTGAAACGTCCGCGCCAGCGATCGAATAGCGTGGCGAGCAGACAGGCGAGGCCCAGCGTGACAGAGAGGTAAAGCAGGGACGGAGGGTATTTCTGCACGTTGAAGAAGTGCATGGCAGTCTGCACTGGCGTCGCACCAATTGTCCAAGGATGCGGGTCGCCATAGACATTCAGAAACCGGAGCCCAAAGAACAACGCTAAAAGAGACGGGCCGATCACGAGGAAGAGACGGTTGCGCAGGCGGGACACAAAGAGCGGGCCAATGCCGTAACCGAGAGCCATCACGCCTGCCCAGGCGAGGACTGGATAGGTCATCAGCAGAACGGCCGAGTTGTTCTGGGGCCACTGTCCGCCGGTATGCAGCACAGCCCAAAGCGTGGGGAAATGGCCGAAGATCGCAGGCGGGACGCGATCCAGCAAGTTGTGTCCCGCAACAATCACTATACCCACGCCGAGGACGGCAACGCGGGGTAGCCATACCAGAGCCGCAAGGGCAATCATCGCGCAGCCGATCGCCCACATCACCTGGAAAAAGATCAGGTATGGAAAGGAGAACGCCCATCCAAAGCTGATGACCGTGGCCTCAAGGAAAATCAGCCAAAGGCCGCGAGTCAGTAGGAAGCGAGAGAGGCTGGGTGTGGACTTGCCCCGGTCATGCTGCAGCCATGCGGAGGCGCCCGCGAGCAGGATGAAAGTCGGTGCGCAAAGATGCGTGAT
>Ga0224527_1001217_pt1 | contig 13457 bp, 11 predicted proteins | sample CBST0metaG_FD_179882 | JGI IMG/M metagenome (GOLD analysis project Ga0224527, IMG submission 179882) | Peat soil microbial communities from Stordalen Mire, Sweden - C.B.S.T0 | ecosystem: Environmental > Terrestrial > Soil > Wetlands > Peat | place: Sweden: Norrbotten County, Stordalen Mire... | reverse complement strand
TTTTGCACCGATCTTGTCAGCCGTATTTATACCCATTATAGACATGAAGAAGATACCACGATGGCCAGCGGCAAACTTGATGAAGAACTTGATAGAATGAATATCATTGTTGACCAATTAAAGGCTAATGATCTGATACTCTTTAATGAGTCCTTCGCCGCAACCAATAGCCGTGAAGGGTCGGCCATTGCGCGGGATTTGACATTGGCGCTCTCAGCCAGGCGGATAAAGATATTCTTCGTCACGCACTTATCGGAATTCGCCTGCCGGCTCTATCAGGAGTCAACGCCGGATATGATGTTTCTCTCTGCTGAAAGGGGGGATGACGGCAAGCGAACGTATAAGATAACTGAAGGCGAGCCTTTCGACAGCAGTTACGGGGAAGATCTCTATAATGCCATTTTTATCAATGAGCATTGAAATAGCTCATCCATAACAAGTGATCGATCACTGGGCGCAATGCCAGGCTAACGAGTCTGGCATGAATTCAATAACCACGTCGGCGATAATTTATCTTTATTACGAGATTTCGGCCTTAACGGAACAATTAACATATTACATAGTTAAAATATTAATTATATTAATTTTAATGTTTTTTTTATTTTGACAAAAACATCATTGAAAATTATTTAACCCCCTTTGCCAAATTTTGACCACTAATACCGGATGTAAAGGCCGTAGTCATCAATGCTGATATACGATAGAGTGGCTTTAAGTCAATAAGGGTAAGATTTTCTCTTAAGCATTAGACTTATTACAAGTTAATTATTTTTAAATTAATTATATAAATAAAAAACTAAAGCAAAAAGGAGATAAAATGAAACTTATTCAATTAACGGATTTCCATCTCTTTTCAAATACCAAGGAGACTTTACACGGTTATTGCACCTATGATTGTTTAAAGTTGGTTGTCGATTCCATTATGGGTAATGTCAATCTGAATGCGGATGCTGTATTTATCACCGGAGATATTTCGGAAGATAAAACCCTGGAGTCTTATAAACTGGCCTTGAAGCAGGTGGAACGATTGAATCTGCCCATCTATTTTTTAGCGGGCAACCACGATGATAAAGAGTGCATGAAATCGGTTTTCAGCCGTTCCTCACTGGTGATTGATACTAATGAAATTCACTGTAAGGATTGGATATTGATCAAGGTGGACACTGTTCAGTATGGCGAGGATAGCGGCTTGCTTTCCATTGATGCCAAAAAGGAGATTGAGAAAAGCATTGCCAGGTATAGAAATATCAAAGTCGCCTTATTCATGCACCATCATCCGGTGGCCGTCGGCATTCCCTTGGTGGATGGCTGTATGTTGCTCAACAGCCAGGATGTTTTCAGCCTCGCCGACGCCGGCAATCAGCTAAAAAGCATTATCTGCGGCCACGCACACACACAACTGACCGGGATGCATAATGATTGCGTCATTGATGTTTGCCCCGCCACCTGCTTTCAATGGAAAGCAGGTGCCAGGACGTTGGAAACCGACGATGAAAGAGGCTATAAATTATTAAGTTTCGGCGAAGAATATCTTTCGGAAACTTTTCTGTTATAAGCTTGCGAGATCACCTTGCTACAAGTCGCCCCTCGGATCAGATTTCCAAAGGGCGGCGCAGTGATGAGTGATGCGCTGTCCTAAGCGCAATGGGAGGCTTAAGCGGCCTGGCGGTCTTCGATGGGGTTTTTCACAATGAAGAAATATGACAGCGCTCCGACAAAGGTGACGCAGGAACAGATCACCAACGCCATGTTGAAGGAATGCGTCGTATCCACTACCCAGCCAGTGACGATCGGCGCGAATGAAGCGCAGATGAAACTGCCGAAGTTCTGGATGCTGCTTACAGACGCGACCATGCGCGACGGCGCCATCACTTGCACAAGACCCCAGGCCGATGTGCCGGCAAAGTGGATGAAGAACAGCGCCAAACTGATAAAGGCCACCGCCATTGCGGTTGAAGAGGATTGCACCACCAGCAGCGTACAGGCGGCGGAACAGACCAGTCCAAGGCAAATCAATACTTTGCGGGTTTTCGCCAAGGGATAGCCTTTTTTAGCCAGCCGATCGACAACCGTGCCATTCACCAGCATGCCGATGGAGCCAAACAGGAAAGGTATCGCCGCCACCCAGCCGGTTTTGCCCAGGCTGAGACCGCGTTCGACCTGCAGATATCCCGGCAGCCAGGACAGATAGAGCCATTGGGTATAATTGACGCCGCTAAAGCCCAAAATCATGCCCCAGACCGTACGGCGTTTGAACAAGGAACCCCATTCGGCGAAGGATAAGCGGTTTTGTACTGTCGGTTGCTTACCCGCATTGAGATACAGCTGTTCTTCGGCGGTTAATGGGAAACGTTCCCGATTGCGGTACCAGGCATACCAGCATAAGGCAATGATGATGCCCAAGACGCCGATAATCAGGAACATCATGCGCCAGCCGAATGCCAGCATTAACACGACCAGAATCGGCGGCGCAAATGCTTGCCCAAGGGTCGTGGACGAATTGAAAATGCCTACCGGCAAACCGCGCTCTTTGGCATGATACCAATCATTGATCACTTTGACGCCGCTGGGCATAAACGGCGCTTCACCGATACCCAGGCCAATGCGCAGTAAAATAAAATTGGTGAAACTGGTCACGGAGCCTGTCAGCGCCTGCATGGCGGACCAGAATAGCAATCCGCTGCCCAATACTATCCGCGGACCGAAACGGTCAAGTAATATCCCGCTGGGCAATTGAGCAATGCCATAAGAAAGGGAAAACGCTGACAGCAGCACGCCGAATTCGGTGGCCGTGAGCCCCAGGTCGGAGCGGATCGCTTGATTGGCGATGGACAAAGAACCGCGATCGAGAAAATTTATGATGCCGGCGATAAAAAGCAACAGCAAAGAAACCGTCTGGATTCTTTTGACCCTGTCTGTTTTTTGCCGCACTGACGGGCTTTCAATTGTCGTTATGTGCATGGGAGATTGCCTCAACAATTCATTATATTTATCGATTAATCCCCCCTGCGATAAATAAGGAACGACAAGCCAGGGGAACAGCAGATCAGGTGGTCAGGCCACCTGACCTGTATCATTTTCCTGATTGGCGAACATATTTCTGTGACAATGATCGCATTAATGGGTCAAGCGTTGCGTCGCTGGTTTGGCTTAGCGGGCTATCTTTCCTGCTTTCTGCGCTGAGTAAAGAAGATAAGTTGTCGGTCACTTTCTTAACGTATCACCCCCTAATCAGATCGCACGTAAGAAAGTATAGGCGGCTATTGGCATTTTTTAGTTGAACATTTCCGACCTTCATTAATCAAGCTCGTCTGATTGTTTCGATAATGGCTCTAGACCGAAAAAGATCAGCAAACTTGCGCGGAGATCTTTGCGCGATGTTGCGCGACTATTTCTTCTTCATCCCGCAATGCCTTTCGCACCGATGGTTGTGTGTCCATCCGGTTTTTCCATGCCATTATGTTTTGCAAGTGGCGAAGATCAACACCTGAGCGATCGCCCCAAAATGTTGCCCACAGATAGGCGTCCGCCACCGTAAGTTTGTCTCCGGTGATAAATTTGCGTCCGTCCGACAGCCGATCATCAAGCATTTTGTAGGCGCTGACGATCCTTTGCGTGGTCCAGTCGATGCCTTGCGGCGTCATCAGTTTGCGCATAAGTGGAATATGTTTCTGCGCGATCTCGGTGGCGATGAACACCAGAAGCTGATCGTAATCGACGCGATCCAAGGTTCCGCGCGCGGGAATTAAATCCGCTTCGGGACGCAGATCGGCCAGATATGATGTGATCACAATGGTTTCGGAAAGCAGGTGTGTTTTTTCGCCATCAAGCATCAGTAGGGGAACATACTGCATGGGGTTTAGGTGCGCGAAATTATCGCCATTCGAGGTGGATTTTCCGAACACGTCGAAATGGATAAGCTCCGGGTTGAGGCCCAGTTCATTGGCGATAATTTGTACAGTCTCAGAACAGGTTTTATCGGCGATATAAAGTTTCATTGCATAATCCTTAATTAGACTCGTGTTGGATGAGATGATGTTGATCGTTGCCCGATTGCCGGAGGGTACGGAATGCCGCGCGTATTTCGTCGACAAAAATCCCGGGTTGTTCAAAAGCGGCGAAATGGCCGCCTCGCGCGGTTTTATGCCAGTAAATCAGGTTTGGATAGGTTTGCTGCGCCCAGGATTGCGGCGGGGTCCAAATCTCCGCCGGGAAGACCGATACGCCCACCGGGATCCGAACCGGAATGGAATAGAAGTCAAGATCGGGATGTTCGGCATACAGGCGAGCGGAAGACGCCCCGGAGTTGGTCACCCAATACCATGTCACATCATCAAGAATTTTATCGTAACCAAAGGCTCGTATCGGATCGCCGTCGCTGTCCGACCAGGACTGGAACTTCTCGTATATCCATGCCAGTTGTCCAACAGGGGAGTCGGCCAGAGCGTAACCGATCGTTTGCGGCCGGGTGACCATTTCCTGGTAATAACCTGAGCCATCGCTGGCAAACCGGGCAAGCTGGTCAAACACGCGTTGTTCTTCAGCCGTTGGGTTTGCCGGTTTTACTTTAGGCGTCACCAGCGGCAGATTGGTATGAATCGCCATTAAACCGGGAAATTCAAGCCGCCCCATCTCGATTGTAACGTGACTGCCCCAATCGCCGCCTTGCGCGACGTATTTCGTGTAACCCAGCCGGCGCATCAATGTATGCCAGGCTTTGGCGATATGGTTCCGATTCCAGCCTTTTTCGGCGGGTTTGTCCGAAAAGCCATAACCTGGCAGAGAGGGAACAATCAGATGAAAAGCATCTGTTGCCAGTCCGCCATGGGCGGTGGGATCGATCAAAAGATCGATAGTATCCAGGAATTCAAGTATTGAGCCCGGCCAACCATGGGTAACGATTAACGGCATTGCTTCCGGGTGGGGCGATCGAATGTGCAAAAAATGAATGCCCAGTCCATCGATTTCCGTTTTGTATTGGGGGTAATGATTCAGGCGTCGCTCGACGCGGCGCCAGTCATATTGCGTGCGCCAGTAGTCGGCCAATTGTTTGATCCGCGCAAGTTGCGGTCCCTGGGACGCATCGGCGGCGGTCTCACGCTCGGGAAAACGTGTGGCGTCCAGACGACGTTTGAGATCGTCCAGAACCGCCTGGGAAACATCAATGATGAAGGGCGAAATGGCGCCGTTCTGCTCCGGTTCGGTGAAATTTGTCATAACTGCGCTCCGTAAAATTTATCGCCAACAGGCAAGTCGCTGGCTGATCGCAGATGAAAATAACGTTTTATGTCCGTTTGATAAATTAACTAAAAAGCGACGGTCTATAGCGCCCAAGGCGACAATGCCGGTGGAATAACGATTTACTCAATCGGGCGAATACCCTAATTTATGGCCTAATCATTGCCGAGAGGGACCAACCATGAGCCAAAATATTCCTGCCATGCAGGATATCGTCGCCTTTGTGGCTGTGGCCCAGCATGCCAGTTTTACCCGTGCGGCCGAACAATTGGGCATAGGTAAAGCCAACGTGGGAAAAGCGGTACAGCGGTTGGAAAAACGGCTGGGCGCCAAGCTTTTTCAGCGTACTACCAGGGCGGTGAGGTTAACCGAAGACGGGGAAACTTATCTCGAAGCGGCACGGGCGGCGTTAGACGGTTTGCACGAGGCGGAAGTGGCTCTGGCCGCCCGCCGCGACCAACCCACCGGTCAGGTCAGGCTGGATATTCCGGTGGGATTCGGCGGATTGATCATACCCTCGCTCCCGGCCATTCGCGCTCGTTATCCTCTGGTAAAAATTGATATTTCATTGTCCGATAAAGCCTCTGACGCCGTTGGCGAAGGGTGGGATATTGTCGTGCGAATCGGGTCGTTACCAGCGGATGGCGACATGACGGTGAGAAAACTCTGTATTTTGCGCCAGTGTCTTTATGCGTCGCCGGGCTATCTCGAAAACCGGCCGCCGATTCGTTCGGTACGAGATCTCTTGCAGCACGAAGCCGTTGTATTTCGTACTTCCGCCGGCAAGCTCAGGCAATGGAGCCTGTTTGACGAGGGGCGTATCAGGGAGATTATCCCCAACGTCAGCGTTATTGTGTCCGATGGTCGGTCGATGGTCGACGCCGCCAGAAGCGGTTTGGGTATAGCGCAAATTTTTGATCGCGTCGGCGATCCCTATGTCGATTGCGGTGAATTGCGCCGGGTGCTCCCCGCAGCGGATGCGGATGGCCCCCCGGTGCATGCGCTAATCCCCCTGGGTAGGCGAATGCCGCTTAAAACCCGAGTGGTGCTCGATCATCTGGCCGATTTGCTGCGGTTGCCGTCCGTAATTTGATGACGCGAACCTGCGGCGAAAAGCAAGCCTATAAAATCCTCTACCATTTCATTGTCTCCCAAGGGGAGACACTGTGGCATGTTTGGCGCCATTTATCTCAAATCCAGCAACGCCTATCTTCTCGATGCGGGACGAAAACCGTCCGATATCACCATGAGGTATTCACCATGTCATCGAGCTTCACGTCTTCGTACACACAAAGCGGTCCGTTGGTGCTGCTTGCCGTCTGTTTGGCGGCATTGGCCCTACCGCTCAGCTTTACGGGCGCCGCGCTTGCCACGCACACTATCGGCGTCGAGTTCACGGCAAGCGCGGCCCAACTTAACTGGATCACCAATAGTTTCATGCTCACTTTCGGCAGTTTTCTGCTGCCGGCTGGCGCTTTTGCCGATGTGTATGGGAGAAAACGTGTTTTTATCGGCGGGGTCTCGATCTTTGGCCTAGCCTCGCTGGCGCTCAATTTTGCGCCTGATATCACCACACTGAACTTACTTCGCGCACTGCAAGGGGCGGGCGCCGCCGGCGCTTTAGCCGGCGGATCGGCCGCGCTGGCGCAAGCGTTCTCCGGACACGCTCAGACCCGTGCTTTCAGCATGATTGGCACGACATTTGGCATCGGTCTGGCTCTGGGGCCGATCATTTCCGGGAGTCTTATCGACCATTTCGGTTGGCGCGCGATCTTCCTGACGGGCACGTTACTCGATGGTATTGCTTTGGTCATCGCCCTGGCCATCATGAAGGAAACGCAGAACCCGGAAAGTACCCGTTTCGACAGCTTCGGCGCGTTGAGTTTTATCGCCGCGCTCGGTTTCCTGACGTTTGGTCTGAACGAAGTGCCTGACCGAGGCTGGTCCGCGCCGCTGGTGCTCGGCGCTTTCGCCTTATCTATTGGCTCATTTGCCGTCTTTGCGAAGATAGAGACTCGCATCAAACAACCGTTACTTGAGCTGGCGCTGTTCCGGTATGGCAGATTTGTCGGCGTCCAGATTCTGCCTATCGCAACGTGTTATGCCTATGTGGTCTTGCTGATCGTGTTGCCGATGCGTTTCGTCGGCGTGGAAGGATACAGTGAAATAGATACCGGCTTGCTGATGTTGGCGCTTTCCGCTCCCATGCTCGTCATTCCTGCTGGCGCGGCCATTCTGGCCCGAACTCTGCCAGCGAGCTGGCTTGCCGGCGGCGGTCTTATCGTTGCCGCCGCAGGACTGTTCTGGCTGAGCCGCATTGAGTCTGGCGGATCGATGTCCGGAACAATAGGTCCATTGGTGGTCATCGGCAGCGGGGCGGCCTTTCCCTGGGGCTTGATGGATGGTCTCTCGGTCACCGTTGTGCCAAAGGATAAATCCGGCATGGCCAGTGGCATATTCAACACGACTAAGGTAGCCAGTGAAGGCATCACCTTGGCCATGGTGAATGCACTGCTGGCGGCTTTGGTGTTGTTTTCGGTCAAACAGACCGTTAGCGGTACTGGGGAAAATCAGCATATCGGTGAAGCGTCCCGCCAACTCGCTGCCGGCAACCTGGATCAGGCGACGCGCATGCTTGCGCCTCTGAGTCGCCATACCCTGTCCAGTGCTTATGACGCTTCATTCACCTTGCTGTTGTATATCATGGTTATCATCACCCTGGCGGCCGCGGTCTCGGTGTTTATCCTGCTTTCACCGAAAGGAGACAAATCGGCGCAAACAGATCCGGCGCTATCGGAATAAAAATGTGCGGGCATGTCATCCGCAGCCCTCGACCAGCAAAACCATAACGGCCGGATCATGCCAGGATCCGGCCGTATCATGTTGATCTTCAGGCTAACAAAATTCTCTACAGCGGATGCTGTGAAAGATTAATTCGCCGCCTCTTCTTCTTGCAGCAATTCTGGTTCAGCGCTGTGCCACAGCAATTCAAGTTCTTCCAGAGTTTTACCTTTGGTTTCAGAGACGGGTTTCCACATAAATGCTGCGGTTAACACACCCATCACGCCATAAACCCAGTAAGCGAAACCATTATTGAAGTGCGAGACCAGGTAGCCGCTTTTCGCCATCATAGGGAAGGTCCATGACACCAGATGGAAGGTTATCTGCTCACCGGAAGACATGGGATGTTTTCCTGTTATGAAGCCTTTATTCATGTCATTGACTCCATGTTCAACCAGCACGCGAAGTGGCTGGATGTCACCCGGCATTTGCCCTGGAGGAAACCGATTTCTTCGCTGAACTATCTATTAACCTCCCATGTCTGGCGCCAGGACCATAATGGTTTCAGCCACCAGGACCCGGGTTTTATGAATGTCGTCGCCAATAATTTGCCGCAGCTTAAAATCCGGGTGGTGAATATCGTCGACCTGATGACATTACAGTCAAAAGAACACCATCCCCATGGTCATAGCGATGAATTTTTCGATCGGTTGTTCACGCAAGATTGTCCGGTCATTTTCGCTTTCCATGGTTATCCCAATCTTATTCACCAACTGACCTATAAACGGGCAAACCATCACAATATTCATGTGCATGGCTTTATGGAAAAAGGGTCGACCACGACGCCGTTCGATATGACGGTCATCAATAAACTTGACCGCTACCATCTGGCGCTGGATGCCATAGAACGGACCCCGGGGCTGAAAGCGCAGGCGGGTGAGGTTATCGCCATACTGGAGGCAAAACTGGCCGAGCATCACGACTATATCCGGGAATATGGCGAAGATATTCCTGAAGTCAGAGACTGGTTCTAATCAAGTCGCTCAGGGTGCCGGTCAACACCGGCGCCTTTTTTCCGGCCTCATTGAATCCGGCCCACGGATAGCACATCCCAAGGTGGCGTCCCGCCAAAACAGGTCATCAGGTGGTCGATAAACTTTCTCGCTTTTAAGGATATGTGCCGCGCCGACGGATAAACAGCATGTATGGCGAGATCCGAGGTGTGGTGGTCGGGAAGGAGCATAACCAGATCACCGGCGACGATATACTGCCCGAAGACGAAACTCGGCCCGTAGGCGACGCCAGCGCCGGCCAGCGCGGCCGCCAGCAGCATTTGCATATTATTCGCCGCCAGATGAAGTGGTCCATCAATCACATGCGTCAGATTTTCAGGATCGGTAAGGACCCAATCTCCGGCCGAAACGGCTTCGCTAAACGCCAGACGAGGGGCGCGCCGAAGTTGTTCGGCATCATTGGGGGTACCATGGCGCGCCAGGAAGGCAGGCGAGGCGCATAACACCATATGGCAAGGCGCCAGTCGTCGCGCCACAAGATCGGAATCGGCCAGGCGCCCAATCCGGATGGCCACATCGATCCCCGCGCCAAGCAGATCGATATACCGGTCGTTAAGCTCCACCTCCACCGAAACGCCGGGATACCGATCGAGATAACCCGCAATAACGCCGCCCAGATGCATGGCGCCAAAGGTGACCGGCGCGGCGATGCGTAACACGCCCCGGACAGTTTGCAGGGCATCGCTGGCTTCGCGGTTGGCGTCATCGACTTCCTCCAGAATACGCTTGCAGCGGGCGTAATACGCCTGTCCGGCTTCGGTAAGGACCAATTGGCGGGTGCTGCGCTGCAGTAAACGGCTGTTAAGTGCGGCTTCAAGCGCCGAAACATGTTTGCCGGCCATCGAAGCCGACAAACCAAAACGCCGCGCCGCGCCGATAAGGCTGCCTTCCTCCACGGCGCCCACGAATATCGCCATGCTGGTTAATCGGTCCATTGCCCCTCCTATTTGATAATAATATTATCATATGATGATAATAAATTGGGTATTATCACCTGATAGTGCATGGCTTATCCTTGGTCCCATGTTCGGCGGATGTCCCGCCCGGGCTTTTACCAGCAAGGATAATGACGATGAAAATCGCAGCAAACGGCATCCATATTCACGTCACGGAACGGGGCGAGGGTAATCTTCCGCTCGTATTTCTGCATTATTGGGGCGGTTCGTCCCGGACCTGGGATCATGTTATCGCCGCGTTGCCCCAGCCTTATCGCACCATAGCGACCGATCATCGCGGCTGGGGGGAATCCGACGCGCCTGTCAGCGGCTATGCGCTATCCGATCTCGCCGATGACGCACAGGGCGTTATCGAAGCGATGAATCTACAGCGTTTTATTCTGGTTGGTCACTCGATGGGGGGGAAAGTTGCCCAGTTGCTGGCTTCCCGCCGCCCGCGGGGCCTGGTTGGCCTGGTGCTGGTGGCGCCGGCACCGCCGCGACCCTTGGATTTGCCTGCCGAAATACGCGAGGCAATGGTCAATGCCTATTCGACACGGGAGAATGTGGTTATGTCCATCGCACAGATGTTGACGGCGAAGCCGCTCAGCGCCAAAGACGTGGAGCAGGTGGTCGAGGATAGTTTGCGCGGCGCCCCGCCGGCAAAAAGGGCATGGCCGCTGGCCGCCAGTCTGGAAGATATCTCTCAAGCGGTGCTGGCGATCAGCGTTCCAACGGTAGTGATTGCCGGCGAATTCGATAAAGTTGACGGCATCGACACGCTGAAGAATGAATTGTTGTCGCGCCTTGCGCAGGCCGTTTTGCACATATTGCCTGGCACCGGGCACTTATCGCCGCTGGAGTCGCCTCGGGAAATCGCGCAATTGATTAATGATTTTGCCCACTCACTGACCGTCAATGGCGATAATCTATATGTATGAAATGATGTAATTTGCAGGTATTTTTAAGTATCAACCTAAAAGATGCGCGTCTTTGGTATCGATGATGCCGCCGAGGCGAAAGGAACAAGGGATGCCGTTAAAAGATACAGTGTTAGCGTTGTTGGTGGTGGTGATTTGGGGCGTCAATTTTGTGGTCATCAAACTGGGCCTGCATGGCTTGCCGCCTTTTTTACTGGGCGGCTTGCGTTTTCTGCTGGTGGCCTTTCCCGCCATATTTTTTGTTCCCGCCCCCAAAATTCAGTTCAAGTGGCTGGCGCTTTATGCGTTGACGATCAGTTTTCTGCAATTCGCTTTCCTGTTTTGCGCCATCAATGTCGGCATGCCCACCGGTATTGCCTCATTGGTTCTTCAGTCCCAGGTGTTTTTCACGATCATTCTGGGCACGTTATTCCTGTCCGAAAAAATCAAATCTCTCCAGATTCTGGGTACGCTTATCGCGGCGGCAGGCATGATTGTCCTGGCTAAAGGCGGTATGTCCAATACGCTGTCCGCCATTCCGCCGCTCGGGTTGTTATTAACGCTTATCGCCGGGTTGTCCTGGGGGTTTGGCAATATCACCAATAGAATCATTATGACCACGTCTTATCGGCCGCCAATCCTTTCGCTGGTGGTCTGGAGCGCGTTGATCCCCATTATTCCCTTCTTGTTGTGCTCGTGGCTCTTTGAAGGCGGGGCGGTCATCGTTAATAGTCTGGTCCATATCCAGGCGCCTACGGTTTTTTCCTTGATCTATCTGGCTTTTATTTCCACCATCATTGGTTACGGGCTCTGGGGCGCACTGCTTTCACGCCATGAAACCTGGCGGGTGACGCCATTCGCGCTGCTGGTGCCGGTGGTGGGACTCACCAGCGCCGCGCTGATCTTGGGTGAATTGCTTAATGGTCCGCAAATGGTCGGCGTTGCTATCATTATGCTGGGACTGCTCGTCAATGTATTTGGCACCCGCTTTTTGGCGTGGGTGCGGTGAGCCAACGTCGTCGCTCGGTTAACGTGAAGGCGTTAACCGGGGATAGGCCGGTACCAGGTATAAGAAAATTTATCTATCCGATAAAACTGTTTTATTCTCCATGCTGACATAAGCCGGAAGACAGTTTTCTCTCATTCAAATCTGCAATTTTTATGATGTCGCCACTAGGGCCTTTTCAGACATAAACCCTCTCATGCGCTGTTCAATTGCGTTCCAGACAGATTTGTAGCGCATCGACAACTTCCTGCAGTTTGAATTAATTAGAGCATAGGTTAAAAAATATCATTGCTTCATTGTGAATGTTTAAAGGCGTTTCTTTGTCGCAACAAATATAAATAGATTTCTGATGAAATCGATAAATCTATTTTAATAATTTCAGAAGTGAATATAGTATATTGCTGATGTGACCTTATGGTTATCGGCGAAACAATGAATTAAATTTGATTTTATGTGATGAAGGCAATATAGATCAGGTTGATTTTTATTTTTAATCTTGCCTATAGTAGAATCATGTTAGTAAATAATTGACTGCAGACCCAATCATGCTGCAATGATGCATGCGTTCCTTTGCGGCAAGACTGGTTCGTCAGCGATTTTTATTAATTGCTCAATAACGTTATGTTTACCGATCTGCTTGGCCTTGTGGAAAATAGCGAGGCTTTATGCGTCAAAGATAATATGAAGCATAAATTTATATTTTTATGGCAGGAGTTTCATAACTAAAGGACCCGAGAATGATAAATAAAAATTACTCAACCTCTGAAATAGAATTGCCATTTGACTCATGGCGAGACAGTCAATTTCTGCCTGCTGCCGTCCTAAGCAACTCCCTTATAGATCAACTCAGCGCCATGTTGCGATAAAACTCGGTTCTCTTATTAAAATATCGAGGTCAAACCATGAATCATATTTACCGAATTGTTTTTAATCGGGCTCTAGGGCTGATGCAGGTGGTCTGCGAATTAGCCCGCGCGGGGGGTAAAACCGCCGTTGCCGGCGGGGTGGGAGGCGACACAGACGCTAGCCCCTCCAGCCAGCGCGCTGTCAGGCGCGTCAATTTACGGTGTTCAAGCTTAGGGATCATCCTGCTCGGGTTGATAATCGGTAACCCGGCTATGGCGGCTAGTATTGAGTCTGGCGGGGGAAATGGGGGTTCAAGTGTAGGTGGAACCAGTCTTGGCGGCGTGGCTGGTGGTGGTGGTGGCCAAGGCTTGGGAGTAAGGGATGATGTATCACTCACATCTGAACCCGGCACAGGCGGATCGGGGGCTAACGTTGGGACACCCGCGTCTGCGGGAGTATCAGGAAATGCGACTAACGGCACGGGCGGAGCCGCAGGAGGAACTGATCTCACCGCCGGCGGCGGCGGCGGCGGCGGCGATGCAGGGGCGCTTTGGTCTGGCTCAGCCCATGGTGGCCAGGGCGGTGACGGAACAGTAGATGGTGAAACTATTGTAACAATATCCGGAAATGTTACAGGTAGATCTGGCACTGGTATTAC
>Ga0224527_1001214_pt1 | contig 13481 bp, 17 predicted proteins | sample CBST0metaG_FD_179882 | JGI IMG/M metagenome (GOLD analysis project Ga0224527, IMG submission 179882) | Peat soil microbial communities from Stordalen Mire, Sweden - C.B.S.T0 | ecosystem: Environmental > Terrestrial > Soil > Wetlands > Peat | place: Sweden: Norrbotten County, Stordalen Mire... | reverse complement strand
ATCAAGAGCCTTCAGATATTCTGCTTCTTCTCCGCCGCGGCCGAAGACGAAAGGATCTCCGCCTTTGAGACGGACGACAGTTTTGCCTTCGAGGGCGCGTGCTGCGAGGACTTCGTTGATCTTCTCTTGATTGAGAGTGTGCTGATCGGCCTGCTTGCCTACATAAATACGCTCAGCATCGGCTGGGGCAAAGTTAAGCTGATTTGGATGTACGAGTCTGTCATAAACGACAACATCAGCAATGGAAAGGGCGTCTTTGCCGCCGAGGGTGAGAAGCTTAGGGTCGCCGGGGCCGGCCCCGACAAGGTAAACAGTTCCGAACTTCATGGGTCGATTGTACCACTCAAAAAAATTGTCAAAACGACTGGGGAAGGGGAGGATAAGGAATGTCCCTATCCTCCGAAAGAAGAGCCTATGCTATTTCCCGCCGCACCAGCTAAGGACATCGGCAAATCGCTTTTCAGCGAGCATCCCATAAAGAGGTCCTTTTGTCAGGCGGTTACGGGATAATGCCGGGCTGCTGATGCCGCAGAGGAATCGTGCTGCCTGGCGTGGGTCGCCCAGCTGCCCTGAGAATGTCTCCCTCAGGTCACCCCATTCTTCAAGCGCGGCTTCCGGCAGTAGATCGGTGGAGCTTCGCGGAGATGCGGGAAGCAGCGCCTGCCTGCCGGTAATACAGTAGCTGCAGTGTCCGCACGGGCCTGTTCGTATCTGCCCAAAATAGCTAATAAGCTTGTTGGTCAGACATCCATCGTGGACAATCAAGTCGAGCACGTTCTGCAGTCTTCCAATTTCAGCGATCTCGCGGTTGCGAAAGCGGGTGGCGAGCTCTTGGACAAGCGATTCAGGATCGACCGACGGATCAAGCAGGGAATATCTCTGCCTTACTTCTGCTGCACGGACCTCGAAAAGATTGCGCTCTTCGAGAATGTCCAGCATGGTAGTAATTTTCTCTCTGCCGCATCCGACTTTTGGTGCGGCATCATTGGGCTTGAGGGAAAACCATATCTTGCCTTTTTTCGACGCCTTGATAATCCTGCTCAGCAGAGTGCCCTGGTCAGCGTCAAGAGATTCGCCTATCTCGCTGTCTTCGACCCTTGGTCGAAATTCATAGCCATTATAAAACGGAGTTCCCTGTTTGAGTACTCCAAGCAGTTCAATATAGGTTAAAGCGGTGCGAAGCACGAGCATACGTATATCGTGGCGTGAGGAAAGATCGTATTGGCTGACATCGAATTCCTTACCAAGGCTTAAGATTTCCGTCACCAGGCTGGTGAGTGATGCGATTGTTGGAGTATCGCCATAAACAAAGTTCTCTAACGCGGGAATGTCCTCGGCGCATGCCAGCATCTCGACTGTAGACTTTAATCCATCTCTGCCGGCCCTGCCCATTTCCTGTGAATAGCTTTCAAGGCTTTTTGGAAGGTTATAGTGATACACATATCGCACATCGGATTTGTCTATCCCCATACCGAATGCGATCGTCGCAACCACAATAGCCGAATCCGAATGCATCCACCAGTCCTGTACAAGTGTACGCTCTTCTGGATCCATGCCGGCATGGTAGGCCTTTGCGGGGAGACCCTGCTCGCGAAGCAGCTCGGCAACGTTGACCGCTGTCTTTTGCAGAGTAACATAGACAATGGTTGGCCCGGGTTTTCGGGAAGTGAGTCTTCTGATAAGGATTTCATCACGCGAAGCGCTGGTCACCGGAGTCACACACAAATTGAGATTCTCGCGATAGAACCCGGTCAGAACAGCGGCGCTTTTTGGGATATTGAAAATCGAACAAATATCGTCCACTACCGCAGGAGTTGCTGTTGCAGTGAGGGCCAGCACCCGCTCAGCGCCAAGGTGCTTTGCAGCGTCGGCCAGCTTCAAATAATCGGGGCGAAAATTGTGGCCCCATTCAGAAATACAGTGCGCCTCATCGACAGCAAACAGTGCAATCCGTGTCCGTCGAAGCTTATCAAGGAACCGTTCGTTATTGAACCGTTCCGGCGCAACATAGAGCAGCTTCAGCCGCCCCTGATAAAGATCGTCGTATATCTGCCGCATTTCCTGCGGTGTCAAGCTGGAATCAAGCTTCGCTGCGTTAATTCCGTGTTGTTGTAGAAAGTCGATCTGATCCTTCATCAATGCGATGAGAGGAGATACGACAATAGTGACGCCTTCGTAACTGAGGGCTGGGAGCTGGTAGCACAGGGACTTACCTGCTCCAGTTGGAAATACAGCGAGTGCAGCCGAATATGTGTTGAGGGCGTTTATTACGTCTTCCTGGCCCGGCCGTAAGTTTTCAAAGCCGAACGTATTTTTGAGTTGCTCTTGTAGAGTCATAATTCTATTATGCCCCTTTTAACCCCCGCAAGCGTCACGAATTCGCTCAAGCACCCTCGGAAGCTGGTATCTCACCTCTGAATTCGTGAATCGAAGTGTGCGAATCCCCGCTGCTGCCAAAGCAAGGTCTTTGAACGAGTCGAATTCACCGTCCTCATCATAGACACTGCCGCGCACCTCGATTGCCAGCCGCTTGGAAAAGCAGAAAAAATCGAGAATATATCTGTCCATGGGATGCATGCGGCGAAAGCGGAGATCCAGCATGCGGTTGGCACGCAGATTCTGCCAGAGAATTTGCTCTTCAAAAGTCATCTCACGACGGCGCGCACGCGAACTCATAACAAGCGGCCGATACTGGCGCCCGGACGATGCAGATTGATCGATCATATCTAAAAATTGCTCCTTAAGTTTTAGTCTCTGAGCAGATACTCGAATCAACTCGCCGAATCCGGAAAGGGGAGGGGAAAATATTTTTTTCTTGTTAGTTGAACAACAAAAAAACTATATAACACAGGTGCCACGGAATGAGGAACGAAAGCCGTGTTCTATGGCTGCCCGAGCATACCAGAGGCGTTGATCTGATCCAAAAGCCTTCTCAACAAGTGCAATGTTGTGATACCAAGTCAATTGTGCAAGCGGTGCTTGCACAATTGACTCATTCGGCCAAGCCTCGGCGAAAGACCGCATGTATTTGAGATTTCTAAGGGACCAACCGGTCATGTCTGGAATGTCGCGCCTAAGATCCGCCGCGAGCTTATCAATGACTTTCGTGCCCCAGCCTTGTTCTTGCTGACGCTGTAAAATGTCGCGGCCAATTCCCCAGTAAAGAAGTACCAGCTCCTTGTTGACGGCAAGAGCAGCACGGATTTGGGCTGTTTGGACACGTGCTTTGATATCACGCAGAAACTCGGCGTAGCCTGCCGGTACCGCGTCCGGCAGTGGTGATTTGGGTTTGATTAGGTTGTTCTGTTCGGGTTCGTTTTCGGTGGGCATAACTGCGCAGAGTATGAGGCCGATGGTTCTAGCATCGTCTGGATGGCGCATGAGGTTGTCCACTGCTGCGAGGTAGAAGCTCATTTTTCCTGCGTATTCCGGTTTGAATTTTCCTGTTTTTAAATCGATGACCACGAAGCAGCGCAGTTTGTAGTGATAAAACAGCAGGTCGATGTAAAAGTCTTCGTTGTCGATTTCGAAGTGATGCTGTCTGCCAACAAACGCGAAGCCGGCACCGAGTTCCAGTAGGAACTTTTGGATATGATCGAGCAGACCTTTTTCAAGATCGCGCTCAACAGAATCGTTCTGCAGAGTCAGAAATTCGAAGTTGTAAGGATCCTTTAACAGCTCGCGAGCCAGGTCGGATTGCGGCGCGGGCAAGATGCGTTCAAAATTGGTGGTAGCTTTGCCCTGGCGCTCGTAGAGTTTGGTTTCGATTTGCAATACCAAAACGTTGCGGCTCCAGCCGTGTTCGATCGCGGCCCGGGCATACCAGAGGCGTTGTTCAGTTGTTTTGGTGTACTCGAGAAGACGCACATTATGCCCCCAAGGCAATTGTGCAACAAGCTGTTGCACAATTGGCTCGTTCGGCCAGGCCTCCGCGAAGCTTCGCATATATTTGAGATTGCGCGGTGATAAACCTGTCATTTCTGGGAGTTCGCGCCGAAGGTCGGCGGCAAGCCGATCTATAACTTTTGTGCCCCAGCCTTGCTCTTGCTGGCGCTGTAGAATGTCGCGGCCGATGCCCCAGTAGAGAAGTACCAGTTCTTTGTTGACAGCGAGAGACGCACGGATTTGGGCCGTTTGTACGCGTGTTTTTATATCACGCAGGAATTCGGCGTAGCCTGCCGGCGCTGTGTCCTGCAGCCGCCAAGCCCCTGCAGGCTGATCGATCATATCTAAAAAACTCCTTAAGTTTTAGCAAAGCTTCATCGGGTTAATCCCCCCTGGCTTTAGCTATGGGGATACAACCCGATACCTTATTACCGAAGGTAACAGTCTGAAGAACCTGCGGTCATATTCGGTATACCAGAAAGCGTGGTATAGTATAATATGTCCGCCGAACAACGTTTCAAATCGAACAATAACATCACCTATTTGTGTAAATATCATGTGGTGTGGTGTCCGAAGTATCGAAGGAAGGTTCTGTTCGATCCAATCGACAGCCGACTGAAAGAAATAATAGCTGAGGTCGCTGTCGAAACAAATTCGGATGTCATCGAAATCGAGGTGATGCCCGATCACGTTCACATGCTGTGCGATGTCGATCCACAATACGGCGTCGCGAAATTTGTTCGACTTGTCAAAGGCAGATCGTCGAGGCTGCTTCGGCTGGAATTTCCAAAACTTAAAAGTAGGCTGCCGACCCTTTGGACAAACTCGTATTTCGTTTCAACTGTTGGCGGTGCCCCGCTCTCGATAATCAAACAGTACATCGAGAATCAGAAAAATGTGTAGACTGACATACAGGTTCAGGGTGTACCCAACAAAAGCGCAAGTCACTGTGCTTGATAGGGCTTTGAATATCTGTTGTGACGTTTACAACAGCCTCGTCAACGAGCGCACCGCGCTTTACGAGATCGTCGGAAAATCTCCAGATTATTACGCGCAAAAAAAGGAGATCGCCACTTGGAAGCCCCAACACCCGGAACTCACTCTGGTTCACAGCCAGGTCTTACAGGATGTCTGCAAGCGTGTCGATCTTGCATTCCAATCGTTCTTTCGCCGCGTCAAATCTGGCGAAGAGCCCGGCTACCCGCGCTTTCGCGGAAAGGGATGGTACGATTCTCTGACCTATCCGCAATACGGTAAGGGATGCGAGATCCGAAACGGCGTCCTTTGGCTCTCGAAGATCGGCGAGGTAAAGATCAAGCTTCATCGCCCCATTATGGGCGAAATTAAAACCTGCTCTCTTCGGCGGCTCAACAACAAATGGTTTGCTTGCTTCTCGGTCGATGCCGATGCCGAACGTTTGCCCGAATCGGCAGAGCGAATTGGCGTTGATGTTGGAATCGAGAACTTCGCCACGTTGTCGGACGGCAGCAAGATCGCAAATCCTCGGTTCTTTCGTAACGAGGAAGCCGCGCTTGCTAAATCGCAGCGAAAATTGTCAAAGCAAGCGAAAGGCTCCAAAGAGCGCCGCAAGGCACGAAAGGTAGTCGTTCGTGTCCACGAGCGCATTCGCAATCGTCGTCACGACTTTGTGCATCAAACGGCCCGGCGGCTGGTTAACAAGTACGGCGTGATCGCCGTTGAAGATTTGAACGTCAAAGGCATGCTCAAACACCATAGCCTTGCCAAAAGCACCTCCGATGCATCGTGGAGCATGTTCCGCTCCGTTCTCGCGAGCAAAGCTGAAAACGCTGGCCGTCGAGTCGAAGCAGTGGAACCCGCGTATACGTCGCAAGACTGCTCGATGTGCGGTTTTCGGGTCAAGAAAAAGCTTTCCGAGAGGATCCATAGCTGTCCGAACTGTGGCCTCGTATTGGATCGGGACCACAACGCCGCCATAAACATACTTAACGCTGTGGGGCAACACAGCGATGCCGGCTAGTCGGCATAGAAGCCCCGCCATTTATGGCTGGGGAGTTGTCACTCTCTTAGGAGATACTCGAATCAAGTCAGCGAATCCGGCAAGGGGAGGGGAAAATATTTTTAAAGGGCCCGTTTAACAACAAAAGATCATAAAACATGGGTGCCACATCACGAGGAACGAGAGATGTGCTCTGATCCTTTTCTGCGGCGCAAAATTTACTAAATGTCTTCGATGCCTGCTAGTTCAGCTTTAAGTTATTCGTAGGCTGTGAGCCCCTCTTGATCAATGTGATATTGTGCTACCGATCAATTTTCAAAGCGGCTCTTGCAAAATCGATTCGTGCGGCCACGCATCGCAACCGACGTCGTCTGCTCTGAGTGTTTTTATAATAGTTCTATACCGTACAGGGTATAATAATTGCATATGGCAAGTAGGAAGCCACTCATACTGTTGGAAGGCGAAATTAAGAGTCCGCCCTTTTCGGATGAAGCGCGGCTTGAGGCGGGAGAGTTGCTTGCCAGCCTGCAAGCCGGAGAGTCGTTTGGCTTGCCCCATTCTCGACCCATGCCTGGTATAGGGCAGCGTGTCGGAGAGCTTCGAATACGCGATCAAAATCACAACTGGCGGATAATTTACCGCACTGACGAGACAGCAGTACTATTTGTCGATGTGTTTGACAAGAAAACTCAGAACACACCGAAGGCCATCATAGAAAATTGTAAAGCTCGCCTGAGAAGATACGATGATGGTAATTGACTTCCGAAAGAATGAAGGTGAAAATGGACGCTGAAGAGAGGGCTAAATTGAAGGCTAGAGGCTACAAGGTCACAGACTACGCTGAGTTCTTAGGTCTATCGCCGGAAGAACAAGCCATAATTGAAATGCGGCTGGCGCTTGCGCAGAACCTGAAAGAACAGCGTCTGTCGCAAGGGATTGCCCAATCAGTGGTCGCGGCAAAAGTAAAGACAACGCAAAAGCGTATATCGCTCATGGAAAGCGCCGACAAATCAATATCCCTTGATAAGTTATTCGCCGCCAACATAGCCATGGGAACACCACCCGCCGTTTTACTACAGCGGGTATCTGCGGGCTTGTCAGACTCATACACCGATTATCAACCAAAGGCTAAATCCACAGGCCGGTTTCGAATCGTAAAATCCGTGCGAAAAAAGCAGCTTGTTTAAACAATTTCAGAAACACACCACGCCGACAACCTTATACGTTCCACTCCCAGGATGGTACTCACAAAACGTATGAATCTGGTTCTTGAAACGAAATCAAACATGTGCATACCGAAATACGCACGGATTTAAGACGGCAAAAGCTGTCTCATTGGCCTACCTGCGCTTTAAGCCAAACTGCTGCCCAATCCGACCATTCGTGCGCTTCTGTCGTTTCCGGCAAACGGAGTCCGTACCCGTGTCCGCCTGTGTCGTACATCAGTAACGACGCCGGATCACCGGCGTCTTTTAACGCCTTAAAATACTCCGGCGCATCCAAGTATGGGTCATCTTTAGTCTGCGTCAAGAATATCGGCGGCATGTCTGCATGCGGCGTTCCCATACCGCACCGTCCGCCTTGGACAGGGCGTCAATCACGGCAGGCTTAAGCTCGTCGCGCAGAATAATAAACGCCCTGCTAATCCGTTCCTGGCTGGTAACTTTCATGCTTCTCCGTTAACTGGGTTGTGGCCCGCGCACATCAGGTATCTTTCTGCGTAGATCGGCAGAGAGTTGGTCAACCACCTTGGAGGCCCAGCCGTCCTGTTGCATACGTTGAGATAGATCGGGCCCTATGCTCCAATAAAGCAGAACGAGCTCTGAGTTGACTGACTGAGCAACGCGAATCTCGGCGGTCTGGACTCGTGCTTTCATGTCGCGAAGGAATTCGGCGTAGCCTGGTGGTATCGCATCCTGCAGAGGTGATTTGGACTTGATTAGATTGTTCTGTTCGTGCTTGTTTTCGGTGGGCATGACTGCTACTCCTTGGGCTTTGCTGATGGGTTTATGGCTGGCCGTTTGAACCCTTTCCTAAGCCTACCAGAATATCGTCGACTTGTTTGAGTAGCTGTATTGATTGATATATCAGCTTTGGGTTTGACGATTTCACTCCTTTTCTGTACATCGCCGATACTGCGTCCATTCGCCGCCCGATTTGCGCGATGTCACTATTCACGTCTTGGAGCGGTGCCGGAACCGGATGAATGTGCTGTATGCTTTCACACGCTGATGACAATGTGGACAACTGTGACAAGACTTTATTACGCCACGATGATTGGCCTATGAGTCCACGACTGTAGCTGAGGTCAACGGCCATGTCCGTGTAATGCATCGTCGTAATATACTTTTTCGTCTTCTGACCATATATGTCTAAGCTTGACGCGGAGGCAGTGCATGGCATCCACGTTAATAGTTGTAGACATGCGGTCATAACCAATATTAATACTGCTAATTTTTTTAGTGATTGCATTCGAACCACTTGAACATCTTCCACGGATGAGCCTCCCAGGACATTAGAAAATGTTCATTTCCTTATTTTTCTCTTTTTCTTTATAAGGAACCTTTTATTACACTACTCACGCATACGTGGATTATTGGCTGCGTGATTGGCTGATTATATGGTGGCGTTCTGCATTTTAGTGTCAACACTAGATGCAGAACATCACTCTCTCATATATTCCGGTCGTTTTTTGGTGCTTGTAGAAGGTTGTTTTTAAATATTTTTGCCACATGCCGTTCTCTCAAAACTTTCAGGCAGTCTGAGGGTAAAACTTACATATGACAATAAACTTTCTACAACAACGAGGATAAAAACTATGTCAACACTAAAACATAAAGATTACGATCCGTACCCCTATAGCAATGGTACATACTATGTGCGCGAGATATATATAAGTGTGCGTGGCGGCGATACTATTGGAGCTGGACACAAGCTCACTCAAAGGTGGGAGGTTTATTTGAACCATCCACCAAAGTCAGAGCCGGACATTATCATCGATGTGACAGAGGCAAGGGATTTAGACGAACTACAAAGGATTGTGCCCGGGCGTATAGAACAGTGTCTAGCTGGGGACGTCTCAAAAAACGGTATTTAAAGTACGTTGAGGCAACCGTAAGAGCCGATCAAGCGCGCTGAAAAAGTATAAGACGTTCAGTTTTATCGGCGATCAAGATTGTTGCCTCACTGTGGCAACAATTGACTTGCGCAGTAAACTCGCAGAATAAAGGCCGCTTGAGAAAGTGAGCCGCACCCAAACATTGGGCTCTTCGGCGCGTTTTCAGAAATATGACAACGTTAGCAGACGGGGAGCAGCGGCAGACAAATGTCAAGCAGCCCGATCGATATCAAAGGGTGATTAGGAGGTAACTCATGACAACTAGGCTCTCATCGGACCTTTGGCACTATACATCAATTGACGCGATGATTAAAATCGTCGAATCAAGAACTATCAGAGCAACGCGCTCGGATCTGCTAAACGACCCGACTGAAATCGTTTTTGGTAAAGATGCAATCTTGGAATATGGCAGAAAAAAGAAAGATGCTGTACCAATTTCCATTGAACAAAATAGTCAATGGGCAGACGATGAGTTTTCGTTTTATAATGCCGTAGTTGATTGCCGCGTAGATTGTGAAAGTGTCTACGTCTCTTGCTTCTCCATCGCAGAGGACATATTAAGCGAGTGGGCTATGTACGCAGACGACGGCAAAGGAGTATCCATTGCTTTCGATCGAAAAGAGCTTGAGAAGTACCTAGTACAATGGCATGTCCGTCTGGAACATGGATATCCGCCCGGGTACGAGCGCCTTCGTCTCGTTAATTATATTAAACCTGATGACATTAAACAAAAAATTAAGGATCGTTTGGAGCAATTTAAGGATGACTACTTGAAACGCATAGCGGCTGACGGTGTAGAAAATCATTCCCTTAACGGCGTTGGAAAAGAATTAAACGATGCGTGTACCGATCTAATTCTTACGACGAAGAACAAGTGTTACGAACCCGAACAGGAATGCAGACTTCTGGCCACCTTTCGAGGAAATGAAAATTACATATGCGACTCTTTCTCTGTCTCAAGCGATCCGCTCTTCAGCGGCGTTAACAAACACCTTTACCTTCCCTCGAACGATAACATTCCATTTCCCGTCGCCGAAATAATGGTCGGACCAAATTACAAACATACCGAACGCATGCATCTGATAAAGGAGCTACAAAAATTCGTTGAGGCTCGGGGGCTAAACGGCACAAGAATTACGGGATCGAACTTGCCCTACCGGCATTGACCACTAAGTAACCTTTGCAAGCATGTGGGGAACGAGTCGTTATCGCGCCCCACCGCCCCACCCCCACCGGCGAAGCGACCGGCCGGCAAACTAAATTGGGTATACTTTTGCGACAAGGAGATGAATTAATGCTCACGAAGTCTCAGTCATGGACGATTCTCTTATTGCTATTTTTGTCATTATTACCTTTAAGTGCCGCGATTGCTGGTCCTCAGACAAGAACATCACATGCACACCCGCTGGTCTTCGTAAAGGACGGCCCAATTGAGGATACTTCCAGCCCAGTAGATCAAACTTACACGATCCACCGAATTATTAAGAACATCTCTGCACGACGTATTGACGCAGTAACCATCGGCGTCGTCCTCCATATCAGTTCGCAACCCGCGAAGACGATCAAGTGGACGGGTGGTCCACTCAAGCCTGGAGCGACTGAAGCAATGGACATAACGGCTCCCGTGAAATTTTCAGACCACGCCGGGTACGTTATCATAAGGAACATGCGATCATCCAAGGAATAGCAGCCATGGCCAACGAACCCGAAGACAACAATCTAATCAACCCCAAATCACCGCTGCAGGACTCAGTGTCGGTAGGCTACGCCGAATTCCTTCGCGATATAAAAACACGCGTACAAACAGCCCAAATTCGCGCAGCTCTCGCAGTCAACAAGGAACTGGTACCTCTCTCCTCGGGTATCGGCCGCGACATTCTACAGCGCCAAACAGAACAAGGCTGGGGCACAAAAGTCATTGATCGGCTTGCGGCCGACCTTAGGCGGGAACTTCCAGAAATGACAGGTTTATCACCGCGCAATCTGAAATACGTGCGGAGCTTCGCGGAAGCCTGGCCGGGATTCCGCTCAATGAATTGGCGGCTCAATGCCGCAGACGGCAGCCGTCGAAGCGACGGTCGATTCAGCCCCCGCTCACCGATCTCTTGTCGCCGCGACAATTGCCCGAACGGGCCTATAGCCGGTAATTCATTCACCGGGATTCCGCCGCCGCAACACAGCATGGAAACAAGACTATGTCCTTGAATTACTCTTGCAATAAGATGCGATCCTCCTGGGAGATCGACAGCAAGTTGCTGCGTAATTCCAGCAAGTGGCCTTTGTCTTCTTCATTTTACGACAAAAAGTGATAAATCAACGAGTGCCACGGAAGAGGATTACTCCAACAGTCTGCTGGACAATTTGGACTTTCGCCTTTCGCTTGAACATTGCCGCCGTTGCGCAAAATGCTATAAAGTGTAAACCATGTCCCCGAACATCTGTAAAGTCTGCAGATGTCGAAAAAGATCTCTATAATCTGCACCCCTAGAAATATTTTCATTAGCTATGTTGAATTTTTCACATATAAGGCCATAATAACGTTAATATGACTTGCCTCTCTGCACTCTAACAATAGGTTAGAGGTACGGGCAGGTCCTTTTATTTTCGGGCGTTGTTAATGTGCCATACACAAAGAGTTACCTCTCCGTTTCCGATCAACTCAGTTTACTTAAATCTCGTGGTTTACAGGTAGTCGATGATCATCATGCATTGTCATGTCTACGGCGCAACGGCTATTATCGCCTCACTGGCTATCTTTATCCATTTCGTGAATTCGTGTCCGGCGTTGATACTAATCGCTTTTTAGCCAGCAGCTATTTTGAAGACGCGATACAGCTTTATAATTTTGACAAACGATTCAAGTTGTTGCTTCTGGATGCACTGGAGTGCATAGAGATCGCCTGTCGTGTCGAGATCGCCCTGACTCTTGGCCAGCTTGATAAGTTTGCGCAAGACAATCGGCAACTGTTCCATACGAGATTTACAACACCAACAGGATCCAGTGATTACGATAAGTGGATAAAAGACCACAATGACCATATTAATCGCTCAAAAGATAAGTTTATGGCGCATCATCGCGCAAAGTATGGCCGCAGGGCCAAAGTGCCTATATGGATAGCTATCGAACTTTGGGACTTTGGTTTATTGTCAAGGTGTTTTGCCGGGTTGAAAGTATATGACCAAACCAACATTGCCGCCAGATTTGGAATACCTTCGCCGGTATTAATGGTAAGCTGGCTTCGTAGTCTCAATTATGTTCGAAACATAATTGCTCATCACGGCAGGCTTTGGAATATAAGGCTAGTAGTGTCGCCGGCATTGCCTGCAAAGGGGCAAAGTACAGAGTTTGATGATTTGCTTCCATTGCCAAATGTCGCCAAAGATGTCTATTCTATTTGCTGTATACTCAGTTATCTGACCCACATTATAAATCCCGGCTCGCCATGGATTGATGATTTTAAGAGGCTTGTCCATGAATTTCCAATAATGCCGTATGCCAGTATTCAAAATATGGGCTTCCCGCAGGACTGGGAGACTCACGGCTTTTGGACATATAACCCGCCTTGTTAGCTGCTTGATGCTGTAAACGATCGACGTCTCCGACCTTTGCTGGGTCGATGTCCCATTCCTTAGCCCTGCCTCGAATTAGCGAAATGGATCGCTGTGCGTCTTGCAGCGCGCCCTCTTTGTTATTTGGCACTCGGTAAGTCCAGCACAATGGACACATAGCCTAGACTGTTGAGCCACGAAGCTACTTCGGTACCTTCGGAATCCTGGGAGAGTATTGAGTGACCTCCACCAGGAAATATAATCACGGCAGGCCTCTTATGCCTTCCTCCGGTGGGCGCGAAGACGAATAATTGAGGTGTAAAGACATTGGATATGCGGGTGACTCCGCCGGTGACCGCAGAGTCGCCCGTTCCCGCCTTATCTTCTCCGGGAGCAAGACCTGGCCATACGGATATGACCGTAGGCGCCAGAGCCGGCACTGTACCAGCAGAAACATCGGCGTGAGCCCCGGGGCATAAGGCCGCGGCTGACAGCATCGCCAAAAGTAAAGTCGCAAATTTTGTGATAGTTATTTGCTTGTACTTTTCGCCTTAACGTGGGCAAAATCCTTCAATCACGTCTTGATGTCTTGATTCGAGATCGGAGGCACCAAAAGGCGATATTGAGATCAGACACCCTTCGGCTGACAGCCAAAGCGTGGCACCCAGATTTCGGTTCTTCAGACGCCTGTAAAAAACAGGATGTATACAGATAGTCCAACAAGCTGTTGGACTATCTGGCCGTAGGACACAGCTGTCGGACGGCCTCCAGCTGTGGCACCCTGGGAATTATGGTTTTTTGTCGAATACGGATGAAAATGAAAAGCCTAAATAGCGCTATCTGCAAGCGCTGCCTGTAGTTCTGATTCCGGTAGTTCATAGTCGACTAGTTTGCCGTCGATGTAGGCTTCGTAGGAGCCTACATCTAGGAAACCGTGGCCGGAGAGGCAGA